>WNFJ01198320.1_pt2 | contig 16789 bp, 16 predicted proteins | sample 5400461 | NCBI WGS metagenome assembly WNFJ01 (sample SAMN13153349, study PRJNA577476) | soil metagenome | isolation source: 115 cm saprolite on Douglas fir-dominated hillslope | place: USA:California | collected 2013-09-17 | reverse complement strand
GACGGTTCCCATCTCGCTTACATCAGCGGCGGGCAGGTTCTGGTGCGGGCCATGGACCAGCTTGAGGCCAGGCCGGTTTTGGGCGATGACCGAGTCGGTTCGCCTTCACTTTTCTTCTCGCCAGATGGCAAGTGGATCGCTTATCACTCAAGCGGAAAGCTAAAGAAGGCTCCTGCCGCCGGTGGCGCCTCCATCACAATCTGTGATTGGCAAGCGCTTCCTGGCGCGGGCCCGAGTGGCACTTGGGGGCCGGATGACACCATCATTTTTGCAACGGGAGTGGCAACGGGAGCGGGGCCAGGGGAACATGGACTCTTGCGCGTCCCGGCGGCGGGAGGCAAGCCCCAAGTGCTCACGACTCCCGACCCACAAAAAGGCGAAACCACCCACAGCTCGCCTTACTTCCTACCCGACGGCAAAGCGGTATTGTTCACCATTAAGACAGCGAAACCCTGGGACGATGCGCGGATCGCCGTGTTGAACTTGCGAACAGGCGAGCAGCGCATGCTTCTCGAAGGCGGCTCGAATCCGCGCTACGCCCCCACCGGGCACCTGATCTATGCGCGAGGGAGATCGCTATTTGCCGTGCCCTTCGATCCGGAACGGCTGCAACTGAAAGGCACGCCAGCGCCGGTGCTGGAAGGTGTTTCGTGGAATTCGTTCACGGGGCTCGCCGATTATTCTTTTTCCGAACCAGGCGACCTGGTGTACGTACCGGGAAGCGCTGTCGGACAGAAAACGACCATGGTGTGGGTGGATCGCAAGGGAAAGACTGAGGCACTCGAAGCGCCTCCGCGAGCATATTTCAATCCCAGTATTTCACCGGACGGCCGGCAGGTAGCGATGACAATAGGAGATGGATCGGACAACTGGGACATCTGGGTTTACGATCTTGCCCGCCGCACGCTGACCAAGCTGACGTATGGGTCTTTTAACAATGCGGCGGCGTGGACGCCGGACGGCAAACGCGTGGCGTTTCGAAATCGTACTGAGTCGGGACAGAATGGTCTCTTCTGGGCCCCGGCGGACGGCAGCGGGCCTCCCGAGCAGCTTCTTGCCACCGACGGCCCGGTGACGTCCAGCTCCTGGTTGCCTGATGGCAGCGCGCTCCTGTTCTATGGGATAACACGGGAGCAAATGGGGATTTGTGTGCTTCCCATCCAGCGAGCTCCCGCGGACTCAGCACGCACGCCCCAGTGCGTGTTCAAGAACGGCCTCAACCCACAAGTGTCTCCCGACGGACGCTGGCTTGCGTATCAATCGGCCGGGCAGGTGTTTGTACAGCCGTTCCCAGGCTTGGTTGGGAAGTGGCAGGTCTCGACCGATGGGGGAAATTCGCCGCGCTGGTCGCGAAATGGGCGCGAGCTCTTCTATCGCGACGATCAGAAGATGATGGCGGTGGACATTGAGACCACGGAGGGTTTTCGCGCCGGAACTCCTAAAGTGTTGTTTGAGGGCCAATACCTTGGCGGACCGCTCGGCATGCAACCTGCAGTAGGGTATGACGTTTCCTTAGACGGAAAGCGGTTTCTTATGATCAAAGCGGCAAGCGAGCCGAACGCCGTCCAACTCCAGGTGGTCGAAAACTGGTTTGACGAACTCCGCCGCCGCGTCCCGACGGCAAGCAAGTGATCGGTGTGGTACCGGAGGAAAAGCTCCTCGTGCCGAGAAGAGCAATCGGCTCTGCAGAATGCGCCAGCGCACCAGGTTGAGTAACGGCCTGCCCTGAAGCAATCCAGTTGATCGAGTAACGGGCTCCTTCGGAAACGGTCCCGTCGCCTCGATCCACAGAGGGGGGCCTTTCCCCGGCCTCCAGGTTGCATCGCTTCGGTTCTGACCGCTATTCTTCCCAGTTATGTCCACATTGGTAGAGTGCGTTCCCAATTTTTCCGAAGGCCGCAACAAAGCGGTGGTTGACGCCATCGTCGAGGCCATGAAACTTCCCGGCGTGTATTTGCTCGACCGCGAGATGGATGCCGACCACAATCGTTCCGTCATCACCCTGGTGGGCGACGGTGAAGCGGTGGCCGAAGCGGCCGTTCGCGGATCTGAACAAGCATGAAGGAGCGCATCCCCGCATGGGCGCCGCCGACGTGGTTCCTTTCATTCCCATCGACGGCGTGACCATCGAAGACTGCGTGGCCATCGCCCGCAAAGCCGGCGAAGAGATCTGGAAACGCTTTCAGATTCCGGTCTATTTGTATGAATCCGCTGCCACGCACCCTGACCGCCAAAACCTGGAGAACATTCGCCGCGGGCAGTTTGAAGGCTTGCGGGAAGAGGTGCCCAAGAACCCGGCGCGGCGTCCGGATTTCGGCGAGGCGCGGCTCCATCCCACCGCCGGGGCAACGGTGGTCGGCGCGCGCAAGGCGCTCATTGCCTACAACGTCTTCTTGAACACCGAACAGGTCGAGGTAGCCAGGAAGATTGCCAAGGCCATCCGCTTCTCTTCGGGCGGGCTGCGTTACGTGAAGGCCGCGGGATTTGAAGTCCGCGGGCTGGCCCAGGTCTCCATGAACTTGACCGACTTTGAGCAGACGCCCATTGCCCGCGTCTTCGAGTTCGTCAAACGGGAAGCCGCCCGCTATGGCGTGATGCCGCTCAGCAGCGAGATCGTGGGCCTTATCCCCAAGAGGGCCCTGGAGCAGGCTGCGGAGTGGTTTTTGCAAGTCGAAAACTTTGATTCTTCCCTGATCCTGGAGAACCGGCTTGCAGGGGTTATGAGTGGCAAGACGGCCGTTGGTGGGCTGCGTGCCGGCGCCGAGCCCTTCATCGAGCAACTGGCGGCGGCAACGGCGACCCCTGGCGGTGGCAGCGCGTCGGCTGCCGCGGGCGCTATGGCTGCGGCGCTGGGCAGCATGGTGGCCGGCATGTCCCGAGGGAAGAAGGCCTATCTCCAGCACGAACAGCAACTGAGTCAGGCTCTGGCCCGGCTGGCCCAACTTCGCGAAGAACTCAAGGCGACGATCGATGCCGACGCCGAAAGCTACAACCAGGTCTTAGCGGCTTACAAGCAGGCCAAGAGTTCGGCCGATGGCGACGCCCTGATTGACACTGCCATGAAGGGCGCCACCAGCGTTCCCCTGGAGACGGCTGAAAAGGCGAGGGAAGTGGCGGACATCGTCGCTTCACTCCGTCCCATCACCAATCCCAACATGGCCTCAGACCTGACCGTGGCCGGCGTGCTGGCCCAGGCAGCCATCCAAGGCGCGCTGGCCAACGTGGAGACCAACGTAAGTTCATTAAAGGACGCAGGATTCGCCGCCGTAGTGCGTTCTAAGGTAGCCCGGCTTCAGGGGTAAACGCCTTACTTTGACCGGAGTTTTCGTCCTTAGGTAACCGTTTAGCATCCCCATCCGCGGCCGCACGCATCATTTTGCTGGAAAGCGGAGTTAAAATAAGTAACGATGAAACGCAATCTTGTCTATGCCCTTATCCTGATGCTCTCCGGAGTGCCCGGCTTTGCCGCGTCGCTGGCGACAGCGGCCCGCACCGTGATTCCCGTGGAGGTCCAGCAAATCATTAATGTGGACTACCGGCGGATGAAAAACTCCGACACTGCCATGCAAATGAAAGCCAAACTGCTGCCGCCGAACATGAAGCAGTTTGAAGACGCGCTCAAGGGTATCGGCGTGGTTCCGGAACGCGACCTGGAACAGATCACGCTGGCCACCTTCCGCACCAAGGACAATAATTTGCAGGTTATTGGGGTTGCCCAGGGGCAGTTTCCGCGCAAGAAGCTGGCCTTGCGGCTGGCCAAGCAGAAGATCACCGGGAAAAAACTCAACGGGACGTCTGTCTATCCCATGTCTGGCGGCATGCAGATGACGTTTCTGGATGACTGGACCATGCTGTTCGGCAATCAAGATGCCTTGCAGGCGGCTCTCGATGCCCGCGACAACAGCAGCCAAAGCCTGAACGCCAACAGCGACGTCACCGACATGATCGCTTCCGTGGACCAGGGAACCGTGTGGAGCGTTCTGGACGCCGCCGGAACCCAGAACATGCTCAAGTCGGCCTTGGGCACGGCATCGAATCTGTCTGAATTCGACACCGTCAAGTCGCGTCTTGTAGGCTCGCGCTACTCCATGGACTTCGACCATGGGGTGGACTTCAACCTCAACGTGGTTACTTCGGACACCGTCACTGCGGCCACGCTCTCGGCCGTGATGAGGGCCGGGCTGCTGTTCAAGAAGGCCAGCGCCACAGCCACCGAAAAGACCGCAATTGATGACACGACCGTGGACTCTGACGCCGGCAAGCTGGTTGTCCATTTCAAGGCCGACGACAAGAGCTTCCAATCGCTGCTGGATTCACCGATGTTTGTTGCGGTCACCCGCTAACAGCGTCCAACCACAGAGGACACGAAGGAACACAAAGGGGTTGGGTCCGCGATTTGCCAGCCCTTCGTGAACCCACGTGTCCTTTGCAGTTACCCTTGCGCGTTCCCGCTCAGTCCTCGTGCCAGCTCCTTCAGCGACTTCTCGTTGCGCCGATACCACATCCACAGGCCGTGTTTCTCGGCCCGCACCAGGCCGGCCCGGGTCAGGACCGCCATGTGATGAGAGATGGTGGGCTGGGAGAGCTGGAATTGCTCTTCGATATCCCGGGCGCACAGGCCTGCGCTCTTGCCGATGGAGCAGTGTCCCTTTTCCTTGAGCAGGCGAAGAATCTTCAGCCGGGTCGGGTCAGCCGCGGCCTTGAGGGCGTGGAGGAGCTGTTGGTCGGTGAGGGGCATATTGATATTTATCTATACCTGACGAGATTGACGCGTGTCAATTGTGTGGCTTTCCTGGACACAGTTAGCAATTAGCAAATAGCAAGTAGCAAAATCAAAAGAACGAGCGGAAAGAAGCAGCTTGAGGGTAGCGGTCTTCGCCGGCGAACAAGGCTCGCGACTCATTCAGAGTCACAATGTGCTCCGGCTAATTGCCAATCGCTATTTGCTAATTGCTAGAATCAGATATGGCCGATATGGCCGATTCCAGCATCTTCGGCGGCAATGAGCGCAAAGAAAAAGAACGGGAGATGCTGCGCGAAGGGCGGCTGCCACCCGGCCAGTCGCTCACTTTGAAGTGGCCGGTGCTGCACTACGGCTCAGTGCCTCGCTTCGATCCCGCCAAATGGGATTTCCGGGCCTGGGGCCTTGTAACGACCCCGCTGCGGTTCAGCTGGGAAGAGTTCAACCGCTTTCCCAAAGTCCAAACCCACAGTGACTTCCACTGCGTGACCCGCTGGAGCCGCTTCGACAATGACTGGCAGGGCGTGGCGTTCAAAGAGATCCTGAAATTGGCCCAGCCCAAGCCTGAAGCCGCCTACGTTCTGGTCCACGCCGAGCAAGGCTTCACCGCCAACGTTCCTCTGGCTGATCTCGACCGCGACGAGGTTTTGCTGGCCAGTCACCACGATGGCCAGCCGCTCACGCCCGACCACGGGTATCCACTGCGCCTGATTGTTCCCCACCTTTACGGGTGGAAGTCCGTCAAGTGGGTGCGCGGGCTGGAATTCCTCGAGCGCGACGTCCCCGGCTTCTGGGAGCAGAACGGCTATCACATGTATGGGGATCCGTTTAAAGAACAGAGGTTCGATACGGACTGAGCAATTAGCAAATAGCAATTAGCAATTAGCAATTGGCACAGCTAAAGCCCGCCCCCGCTTTTTGTGCGATGCTCTCTTGGTCTGGCTTTAGCTGAGCTATTTGCCAACTGCTAATTGCTAGTTGCTACTTCTTCACAATCGCATTGTATCCATCGCCGGAGAGGCGGCTACGCATGCTCTCGGCATCTCTGGGATCGGTAAACGGGCCCACTTGGACGTGAAACAGGCTGTCGCCAGGCGCGCTGGCGACAAAGACAGGATACTGTTTCTTCTGCAGCGCGGAGACCAGGATATCCGCATCTTCCCGCTTGGACACTGCTGCCACCTGGACCATGTACGTTGCGCCGGAAGGGGCGCCATTTTGAGCGTCCACCGTGGCAGCGGTGGAGCTGCTGGCCGGCATCAGGGTCGCGGCGGAGCTGGTTGACGCCGGAGCGGTGGAGCTGCCGGCCGGGGCTTGAGAGGGGTGGCTCGCGGTGCCGTTACCAGCGGGGCCGGTGTCGTTGGTTTTATTCACCGCCGACGGCTTGTGGACGGCCGCGCCGCCGCTGGCATCGCCGCCTATGATCTCTGTCTTGCTGCCGGAGGAGTTGTTGCGTCCCAGCAGATAGCCCATGGTGAAGAACACGGAGCAAAGAAGAACCAGCCCAAAGAAGATACCCAGCAGCTTGCCCGTGCCCAATGTGATTTCAGTATCCTGCAACTCGTCCGTGTCGGATTCGGCCATGATTTGCTCCAGCAGCTACTTACGCCAGTGTAACCCTATTTTGCCGGATTCGTGCCCATTCTCTTGAGCGCTTCCGTTAGCGCGGAGAGAATGTCCACGGGCAGCGGGAAGACGATGGTAGTGTTCTTTTCCACGCCAATCTCGGTGAGGGTTTGCAGGTAGCGGAGTTGCATGGTCAGCGGTTCCGAAGCGAGCACATGTGCGGCTTCCGCCAGGCGCTGGGAGGCGGCGAACTCGCCCTCGGCATGGATGATTTTGGCCCGCTTTTCGCGTTCGGCTTCCGCCTGCTTGGCCATGGCGCGCTGCATGGAGTCGGGCAGGTCCACCTGCTTGATTTCGACGTTGGCCACTTTCACGCCATAGGGCGAGGTGTGCTGATCCAAAATGGCCTGGATGCGCGCGTTCAGCTTGTCACGATGGGCCAGGAGTTCATCCAAGTCCACCTCGCCCAGGACCGAGCGCAGGGTGGTCTGGGCGAACTGCTGTGTCTGCCAGTAGTAATTCTGCACCTGGACTACGGCCTGCGAGGCGTTCACTTCAGGGTAACGTTGTCGCGGGTGATGATGTCCTGCGGCGGGACTTCCAGGGCCTGCTGGCGCAGGTCCACCCGCACCATCTTTTGCAAAGGAGCGAAGACGAAGATAAGCCCGGGCCCCTTGTCCGGCGTCTGCAACCGTCCCAGAGTGAAAACAACGGCGCGTTCATATTCGCGCAGGATCTTGATGCAGTTGAGGAGATACAGAACGAAGATAACAACGATGACGACAAGGACATAGAAGGGCACAACGCCTCCCTGCAACATCAAATTTAAGTCAAACGGATTCTATGGCATGGGCTGCACACTATAAAGCGAAAAATCAAGCCTGCGCCGGGCTCAGCGCCGGCTGTGAAACCGGTTCCACCTGTAAAACAAGGTTTTGAACGCCGCGCACCACAATCTGCTGGCCAACATCCACGTTCACCGGAGCGACAGCGTCCCAAAGCGCACCGCGAACCAGCACCTTGCCTGCCGGAGTGAGAGGCATGGTTACCACGCCTACCTCGCCAACTAACCCTTGCTCGCCGGTCACGACTTTGTTGCGCCGGGCACGAAGGGCAAGCGTCATCAAGAAGACGCTGATCAGTCCCAACGGAATGGCAACGGAAAGAGCAGTCCACAGCTGGACGCGCAACTCCGGGATGGGCCCGTTCACCAGAAGGAGCATGCCCACGATCATCATAACGATGCCGCCGGCCGTAAGTCCTCCGTGGGTTTGGAATTTGGCTTCCAAGCCGAACAAGACAAACGCGCCCAGAATAAGGGCGAGCGCCTCATACCTGACAGGCAGCATGTGCAAGGCGAACAGAGCCAGCAGAATGGCGATGAAGCCCACGACTCCGGGAACGACGGCCCCGGGATGGCTGAACTCAACCCACAGCGCCAGCATTCCCAGAGAAATCAGCAGCGCCGCCAAATTAGGGTTCAACAGCCTCGAAAGGATCTGCTCGCGGACCGTCATTTCGTAAGAGCGCACGGTCTTGCCGGCCAGGTGCAGGACGGCTTTGGAGCCGTCAATGCGGGTGATGCTTTTGCCCTCAGTCTGGCGCAGGAGATCATTTTCGTTGTTGGCGATGTACTCGATAAGATGTTGCGCCAGCGCGTCATCGGCGCTGAACGATTTGGATTGCCGGACCGTGCTTTCGGCCACCTCGAGATTGCGTCCGCGCTTGCCAACAAAAGAACGCAGCAGCGCGACGGCGTCATTCTCGACCTTTTCCTTCATGACTGGGTCCATGGGCACGGTGCCGCCCGATATGGGATTGCCCAGGACCGGGTGTGCGGCTCCGGTGTTGGTGCCGGGCGCCATGGCTGCGATGTCCGCTGATTCGAGAATAAAAAAACCTGCGGAGGCGGCGTGGGCCCCGGCCGGAGTCACGTAGATGATGACCGGTACGGGCGAGCCCAGAACCTTTTCGATGATCTCCCGCATCGAGACCATCAGGCCGCCTGGAGTGTTCATCTCGATCAGGAGCGCGTCGGCGTGAGTGCGCTGCGCTTCTTGAATAGCGCGGTCAATGTACTCGGCTGCCACCGGCTGGATGGTGTCGTCCACCACGATCTTCACGACGTCAGCGCGCGCGACCAAGGATGCCGCACAAAAAGCCAGCGCGATTGCCATCTTCAAAAATAGACCTGGGCGCATAGGGATCACCTCAAGGTTGCGGCGGTCTGGTCTTGCCGGCCGGTCCGGCCGCAATGTCATGCTTCAAGGCCGCGGCTATGGCGTTCGCCGGATCGAGCGCCAGGGCGCGGTCAACGTTTTGCTGCGCGCCCATAGAGTTATTGTCCGCCAAATCCAGGCGCGCCAGCACTAAATATGCTTCCGCCGAGGGACCCAGCCTTAGCGATGCCCGGGCCTCATTGCGAGCCGCAGCACTGTCTTGATTGAACTCCAGCACCCGCGCCAGCCCGGCGTGAGCGCCGGCATTCTTAGGATCGAGAATCACTGCTTCCCGGAACTGCTTTTCCGCTTCGCCCGTGAGGCCCTCATCCAGCAAGTCGCGTCCGCGCTGGACGTGGAACGCGGCGTGACTCGCCGGATCGGTCTTCCCCAGCCGGGCCTCGTTGACGTTTTCGATCTCCATGGCCAATTGACGGAAGGATGATTCGTCGTAGTTGGGTTTGATCCGCTCCAGAGGCAGCCGGGCGGGTTGTGATCGGGCGACGATAGCGTCCAGGAACCCCCGCGCTTCAGTGTCGGCATGCAAAGCCAGAACTTCCTTGAGTTCGCGCGCCGCTTCCTGGGACTGGTCATCGCGGTAGAGCGCCACCGCCAGGTTAAAGTGATAGTCCGGATCATTGGGATCGGTCTGGACGCTCTTCTCAAAATAGCCGCGGGCCTGGCGGTTGCCCAGGCGGGCCGCGGCCACGCCCAAATTGTTGTAGACCTCAGTAAGGGGTAAGCGGGAAGCCAGGGAATGGAAGGCGGCTTCCGCTTTGTCCATCTGGCCCCCGTAAAATGCCGAAAGGCCCAGATAGAACTGCGCCTCGTTGAGGTTGGGATCGTTCTTGGGAACTTTGGCCAGCCAGTTCATGGCCGGTCCATAATCCTTGGCTTCGTAATAGGTCTTGCCCAGCAGCAGCATGGCCAGCGTTTGGCCGGGCTCCAGGCGGACTGCTTCTTCCAGGTACTTGATTTTTTCCTGCTTGTCGCCGGCGAGTACACCGCGAATGTAATTCTCCAGACCATCCAGCCGGACCGGCGGAAACCGAGCGACAAACCGTTGCTTGTCAGGGATAGACGGCGGCTTCAGCGTGTTCAGCACATCCCAGGCCAGCGACGTTTGCACGGTAATCAGACCGGTCAGGGGACCCGATTCCGCGAGCTCCGGGCTGAGCCGCAGCCGGTCCATATCCATCACGTGAGCACGCACGGTGAGCGTGGCGCCGTCCAAGCGGTAGTCGCCCATCAGGACATAGTCCGCATCCAGTTCCTGGGCCACCTGATAGGTTGTTGCGCGTGAAGGTTTGGCTGCGGCGGGAAGACCCAGGTGATCGAGAGCGCTGAGCCGGTCGGCGCGGCTGACCACGAACAGCACGCCCGAGTTCAGCCGGTGGCCCACGATTTCAGGAAAGGCTTCGCCGATCCAGTCAATGCCTGGCACATTCGATACATTCTCGAAAGGCATGATGAGCAGAATCTGGGTGGGGCGCGCCCGCTCAGCCTGCTGCTGCCCGAGAGAGCACTGGGGTACGGCGAGCGTGGCCAGAAACATCGAAATGAGGACAAAAACTGCCGGTTTCCTCAAGGTAAGAAGATTATAGGGCTTTTGCTCCGTCGCTGTGTTGACCGTTGGGGTGGAGTGATGTTTTGCGAAAGTTCTCATGTACCATGGAGAGCGGAGGAGGGACTGCTATGAGGTATCTCGCACTTTTTTCAGTTTCGTGCATTCTGATGCTTGCCCAAGGGTGTGCCTCTCTGGATAGAGATGGAGCAGGTGTGGAGGGAAGCGTTGCCTCGGCAACGCCGGCTCCTTCGGCTTCCTCGGCGCCGGCTTCCGCCAGCGCGGCCCCGACCGCCGGCCGGCCTGATCCCGCGGCCAACGGCGGCTCCAGCCTTCCCGCCAGCGCTCCTTACAAGCAGGAGAACAGCCCCAGCGTTCCGCAAAACGTAAACCCTGCGCCGTTCCTCGTCGGTGGACAGGCTCAGGGTACGCCTTCCGGCAACCAAGCAGCCCCTTCCAGTTCGCTGACCAGCCGTGCGGACGGCACCATGATGGGCCCCAATGATCTGCCCGCTGCCACCACAGGATGGGGAGCCCCGGCTTCACAGCAGCCAGTCTCCACAGCCAAGGCCGGGAAGAAGAGGACAGCCAAGCCGCGCGGCGCCACACCGAAATAAAATGAGGTCAGAAAGATAAGGGCGTTAACATACCTGACTCCATCCACGGGCGAACCAGGTATCAGGGCACGAGTTTACTCGAGCCGCAAAACAGCGGTTCGTAACACGCTCACGGCACTGTCACCACCTCACGGGCACTGTCACCCCATGTGAACTGTCACGCTTCACGGCAATGTTACTACCTCACGGCACTGTCACCACGATCCACACGTAACAGGGCATGGCTTCAGCCGTGCCGTCCGTGCCCATTAAGTTCCCGGCTTTAGCCGCTGCTGGTTTTCTTTTTCTTGCGGAAGCAGGACGCTTGTTTCGCCCGTGGATGGAGTCAGGTATTTTAATGCCAAAACGCTCAGGGGCTGAAGCCCGGTTTTCTTGTTGTCCTTAACGGCGGCACGCCTAAAGCCGTGCCCCTTCAAACCAACAGCTCAGGGGCTGAAGCCCGGTTTTCTTGTTGTCCCTAACGGCGGCACGCCTAAAGCCGTGCCCCTTCAAACCCAACAGCTCAGGGGCTGAAGCCCGGCTCTCTTGTTGTCCTTAACGGCACGCCTAAAGCCCTTCAAACCAACAGCTCAGGGCTAGAAGTTTGAGGGTTTCAACTTATTCTGGAGCGGGAGACCGGGATCGAACCGGCGACATTCAGCTTGGGAAGCTGACGTTCTACCACTGAACTACTCCCGCTCTGTTTTTGAGAGCGCCGTGACTCCCGTCGAGGCCAAAGCCCCAACCGACGTTACTCCCGCTGCAAGGGGAAGATAGCCCATTCTAACAGGCGCAGGGAGCGATCATCCTACTTCCGCAAGAAAAAGAAAACCAGCAGCGGCTAAAGCCGGGAACTTAATGGGCACGGACGGCACGGCTGAAGCCATGCCCTGTTACGTGTGGTCGTGGTAACGGTGCTGTGAGGTGGTGAGAGTGCCGTGTGACGTTAAGGGCATGCGCCGGCAGCGGCCCAAGCCCACGCCTGGTATGCTACATTCATTTCAGACCTGACTATGGCAGAGCGTGCTACTCCGCGCTGGCTTGACGTTCTTTGGCTGATCTTTCTTGCCGGACTTGCGCTTCTGCCTCCGCTGCGCGAACCACACAAGCACATCCTCCTGCTGGTCATCGGCGTCTTCCAATTGCTGGAAGGGCAGGTTGTCCGATTGACTGGCAAGCTGGGGCCTTACCTGGCGGTCGCGGTCAAGATCGCTCTGGCGACAGAGCTGATTCGCCACACCGGCGACGTGTCCCCCATCTCCAGCAGCTACTGGCCCATCTACTGGCTGCCGGTTCTGACCGCCGCGATGTATTTCGGCCCGCTGGGCACGCTCCTCTGGACCACCATCGCTTCTGCCGCTTACTGCTCTTATCTCATTCCCGCTTTACAACAGTTTGACATCACCAAGGAAAACATCGGCGAGTTGCTGCTGCGCATCGTGTTCTTCTATCTGGTGGGCATGATCGTAAACCGTTTTGTGATCGAATACCGCCTTCAGGTACGCGAGTACCAGTCGTTGTCGGAGACCTTGAGCGAGGCCAACCGCAAGCTCAAGCAGGCGCAGGCGCAAGCTCGCCGGGCCGAGCGCCTAGCCGCCCTGGGACAGCTCTCCGCCGGCCTGGCGCACGAGATTCGCAACCCGCTGGGCGTGATCAAAGGATCGGCCGAATTGCTCAATCAGAAGCTCGCCGCTTCAGACAGCATGTCCCAAGAACTTGCCGGCTATATCTATACGGAGGTCAACCGGCTCAGCGCGCTGGTCGGGCGCTTCCTGGATTTCGCCCGCCCGTCGCAACTCGAACTGCATCCCGAGGCCCTGCCCGACGTAATGGAGCGGTCGCTGAAAGCAGTCACTGCGCAGGGCGCGAACGCCAAGGTCCAGATACATCGCGATTACGCGCCGGATCTGCCGCCGGTGTTGCTCGACCAGGAGCTCTGCGAACAGGCTTTCACCAACCTGCTGCTGAACGCCTGTGAAGCCATGGGAGAGCAGGGAGGAGAACTGTGGATTCGAATCCACTACGCGCCCTCTGAACGCGGCGCCGCCGGCGAAGTCGCGGTGGAGATCGAGGATACCGGCCCGGGCGTGCCCCCCGAACTCAAAGAACAAATTTTCAACCCTTTTGTCACCACGAAGAAGACGGGCGTGGGACTGGGCCTGGCGATCGTGAATAAGATTGTTGACGCTCACGGCGGCGCCCTCACCCTGGCCAGCCTGCCGGGACGCGGCGCCTGCTTCCGCCTGACGTTTCCGGCGAGCGAGCAAGAGACACGAGCTGGTGCATGATCCCGCGGAAGCGGGATCGTACCGAAGGTGCTTTGCGATGACTCGGAGTTTCTGGAGAGTGGACGTATCACGGTACTTGGAGGTGGGTGGAAAAAGTCTTAAGCTGTCATTCTGAGCGAGGCCGAGTCCCGCCTTGGTGGGACGAGGGCGAGTCGAAGAATCCCGAGGATGTCTGGCGCGTGAATGCAATCTCAAGGCGTTCTCACGAAGCAGCGTCGAGAGAACTCCCTGAATCTGCATAGCGGATGACACAGTGTCGGGATCCTTCGACTCCGCGCCAGTCAGAGCAGTCAGAGAAAAGTTGTGGCTGCGCTCCGCTCAGGATGACAGGCGCGAAAGGTTTCAATTACCCAATTACCAATTTACCCAACTACCAAATCTGCTCTATGGCTACCATTCTGATTGTCGAAGACGAACCGCGCATGCGCCGGCTGCTGGAGATCAGCCTGGGCGAAGACGGGCACAACGTGCGCACCTCCGCCGACGCGGAAGCCGGCCTGAAGAGCCTGGCTCGCGAACCGGCTGACTTGGTGGTCACCGATCTCAAGCTGCCGGGCATGAGCGGGCTCGACTTCCTGCAGGAAGCCAAGCGCATGAATTCCGGCATTCCCATGATTGTGATGACCGCCTACGGCTCGGTTGAGACCGCGGTCGAAGCCATGAAGGCCGGCGCCAGCGACTACGTGCTCAAGCCGTTCACCATGGCGGAGATGAAGCTGGTCATCAACAAAGAGCTCGACGTCCAGCGGGTGCGCGACGAAAACCGCTCCCTGAAGGAAGCCCTGGGCAGGCGCTACCACTTCCATAACATCGTCGCCCATAGCTCCAAGATGCAGGAGGTGCTGGCCGTGGTGGAGCGGGTGGCCGCCACCAACTCCACCGTGCTGATCGGCGGGGAGAGCGGAGTGGGCAAGGACTTGATCGCGCGCGCCATCCATCAGAATTCGCGCCGCGCCTCCGGACCGTTCATCAAGATCAACAGCACCGCCGTGCCGGACACGCTTTTTGAGAGCGAACTCTTCGGCTTCGAAAAGGGCGCGTTCACCGGGGCCATGGCGGCCAAGCCGGGGAAGTTCGAGCTGGCCGATAAAGGCACGCTCTTCCTCGACGAGATCGGCGATGTGCCCGCGGCCATCCAGGTCAAGCTGCTGCGCGTGCTCCAGGAGCGTGAATTCGAACGCCTGGGCGGCACCAGGACTTTGAAGGTTGACGTGCGTCTGATCGCCGCCACCAACCGCGACCTGCGCGCGGCTTTGGAAGAAGGCACTTTCCGCGAAGACCTCTACTACCGCTTGAACGTTGTCATTGATATCCCGCCGCTGCGCGATCGCAAAGAAGACATTCCTGAGCTGGTGAATCATTTCTTCGCCCGCTTTGCCCGCGAGAATGGCCGGGGAATCCAAGAGATAACGCCGGCCGCCCTGAAGCTGCTCATGGACTATCACTGGCCGGGCAATGTGCGCCAATTGGAGAACATCATCGAGCGCGCTGTCGCCCTCTCCTCCGGCCCCGTGCTTGACGCCGGTGACGTTCATCTCGACGCGCGGCCGGCGCCCGGCGCCGCTAACTCCGCCGGCGCGTCCGGGGGAGCGCCATTCCTTCCCGAGGGCACGACCCTGGAGCAGTGGGAAGACGAGATGATCCGCGAAGCCATGCGCCGCGCCAACGGCAACAAGAGCGAAGCCGCGCGCCTGCTCGGCCTCTCCCGCAACGCGCTGCGCTATCGGCTGTCGAAGCTGGGCGTGCCCGACGAGGTGGACTGAAAGCCGTGGACGCCTCAATCACCGAGCTGAACTTCTGGCGCAAGGGACTCACCCATCTGCCATCCGATGTCTTCCGTCACACCGCGCTTGAGGTGCTGAACGCCAGCGAAAACAAACTCACCTCGCTTCCCGAGTCCATCGGCAAGCTGACCAAGCTTCACACGCTCGATCTGGGCCATAACCAGCTCTCCGATCTCCCCGAGTCGCTGGGCCGGCTTACGAATCTCGCGCATTATCTGTACCTGCACGATAACCGGTTGACCCTGCTGCGCGAATCGTTGTTTGCCGGCATGAAGCGGCTTCGCTATCTGAACCTCAGCGACAACCGGTTGGCGCAGCTGCCGGAGTCGCTGGGGAACCTCATGCACCTGGAAGAGTTCCGCGCCGGCAACAACCCCCTCGGGCATCTGCCGGCCTCGTTCGGCAGGCTCACCACGCTGCGGGAGCTGCACCTTCGCAACACTGCCTTGCGCGAAGTGCCCCCGGCAGTCCGCCAGTTGACGCGTTTGAATTTCCTCGATCTGCGAGGCAATCAATTTCACGAGGTCCCTGAATGGCTGGGCGAACTGCCGGAACTGGTGAAGCTTGACTTGCGCTGGAACCACTTGGGATGGAACCACCTACAGGCCAACAAGACCGTGCTGCCGCGTTGGATGGAAGCGCTTTCGGCACGTGGCTGCAGAGTGCTGCTGTAAAGCGCGTCACCTATATCCCGAAGAACCGTACGCTGACGGTAGAGACGTGGCACCGCCGCGTCTCTACCGCCGTGTTTCTCGTAATCCGGGATCATCCACACGCGGAGGCGAAGTCCAGTCCACGACGTCCACTCATGTCCACGGAGTCCACACTGTCCACACTTGTCCACAGTGTCCACGGACTTTCTCCTCCATCCAAAATCGTCTAGTTAGCTGAAAACAAAGAAGCAACCGGGGCCAGCCGGCGGCATTGATCGGCTCGAGAATGGCAATTGTATTGACTGGAGCGGGCAGACAGGTAAGTTGGTAGCAGGAGACTCTGAAGATCGGATACCTCCGCGCGAGGCCATGCATGTCGAAAGAAGAAGTGGTTGCCGCCATCCGCCAGTGCGCCGGTGAGCTGGGGCGCTGTCCCACCGTTGCCGAGTTGAAAAGATCAAGGAACATCGGCTTGCGAACGGTCCGGCGCTACTTCGGCAGCTACGCGCACGCCTTGCGCGAAGCCGGTTTCGATCCGCATGGGCCAGGATACCGGGTGAGCCTGGAAACGCTGTTTGCGGATTGGGCGCGCGTCACGCGCCACGCGGGCAAAATCCCCAGCCTGGCGGAATACGAAAAACTCAGCCAACACAGCGTAGGGCCGCTTCTGACCCGCTTTGGAGGATGGACCGAGGTGCCTCGGGGATTGTTGCAGTTTGCCCAAGAAAAGCGCCTGGGCGACGAATGGCAAGATGTCCTGGAGCTGATCAAAGCCCATGAAGACCGGCTGGGCGGCATCACCACAGGTTCGCGTTCGCCGGCGTGCCGCCGGAACACGCAGAAGCCGGTTTACGGACCGCCTTTGACCCCGGCCGCGCTGGCCCATGCTCCCACCAACGAAATGGGCGTGGTGTACCTGTTCGGTATGCTTGCGGCCCGGTTGGGATTCGTGGTGACGCGGATCCAGAGCGAGTTTCCCGACTGCGAAGCCATGCGCGAGGTGGAACGCAATCAGTGGCAGCGTTTGCGCGTGGAGTTTGAGTTCGAGAGCCGCAATTTTCTTACTCATCGCCACCGCCCGGAAGAGTGCGACTTGATCGTGTGCTGGGAGCACAACTGGCCGGAGTGTCCGGAGAGTCTTGAGGTGGTGGAATTGAGCGCGGTCATGAGCGCCAGCTCTGCGTGACGCCGTCGTGGCGAGACTTGGCAAGCCTTTTGCTGACGGCGTTTGTCCAGGGAGTGGAGAGATTGCCAGAATGGCCCAAGACGCAAAAGTTGGTGGGTGCGTCATCGCAAAAACAGGCGCCGGGTGCTGCGGAGCCATGAAATCGCAACCGGGCTTGCTATGGAACGGAAGACAACGTATCTTAAGGCTGGA
>WNFJ01100749.1_pt1 | contig 16791 bp, 11 predicted proteins | sample 5400461 | NCBI WGS metagenome assembly WNFJ01 (sample SAMN13153349, study PRJNA577476) | soil metagenome | isolation source: 115 cm saprolite on Douglas fir-dominated hillslope | place: USA:California | collected 2013-09-17 | reverse complement strand
TAGGACTGAAAACAGCAAGCTCGTGGCAAGGAAAATCGAGCGCGATCGGCGCTGAACTGCAGATTTGTTTTGAGTCCTTGCAGTGAGGGTCAACGTGGAAGTAGCGGTGCCATTGGCCGGAACGGCGACTGAAGCTGGGCTGAACGAACATGAGATGAGTTGACTGCTGGGCTGGCACCCGAAGTTCACGGTACCGATGAAACCATTGACTGACGCGATGTTAACGGCGAAATCTGCCGACCCTCCTGCCTTAACAGTGGCGCTCGTCGGGGTCACTGTCCCGTTGAAATCCCAGACTTGCAAAGTTGCTGAGGCGCTATGTGTTAGCGGGCTACTTACGCCGGTCACGGTAAATGGATAGTTCCCCGGTTGATTGTTTTGAGTAAACAACTGCAGCGCTACTGGCGCTCCTCCCGGAGCAGGGTTGCCAGTCCAAGGGGACGGACAAGAAACTCCCGCGGGTAACCCATTGCAACTCAGAGTGACTGAGCCGTCAAAGCTGACAATTGAGGTCAATACGATTGTGAAGTTTGCAATGTCAGTGGGGAGTACTGGCTGAATCGCGGGGTTGATACCCATCGTGAAGTCGCCGACATTCAAAGTAAAGGGAATATCCTGCGCCAAGATTCCGTCGGTTACGCGCACCGTCGCTGGATACGAACCCTGCGCTGTTCCTGGGTTGACTGTCATTGCCCAGTGAGCATTCGAATAATCATTCGAGCGCAAACTCATGCTTGGCGGGCTGAATTGGCACTGGGCCTGCTTGGTCAACCCGAGACAGGCGAAGCTGAGGGTGGTTGTGTAGCCGTTCGTAGACGTCGCCCCGACTCCCAAGTTGGCTAGGCTCTGACCGGTAGCCAGATTGATGTTCGGCCACGACAGTGGTCCTCCGGCTTGTGCCTGGAATCCGGCAATGCCTGTCGGCACGGCGTATCCGTACGCGACTTCTGAAGTCCCTCCCGTTTGGGCTGTGATTGAAAACACATGCGTCGTATCAAAGCTTCGATCGATGCTGAAATCGAACGTCTGGGAGACTTGCCCTGCCGGAATAGTGATCGTTGGAGGAACGGTGATCGCCGGATCGCTTGCCGTGAGGTTGAGGGTGGTCGAGCTCGCCGAAGCGACATCCAGCAAAACGATCCCCGCTCCTGTGTTTCCCGGTGTAGGGTCGCCGATTAATGCTAGTTGAAATGACGGCGCAGTGATTGATGGCAGTATCGTGTACGTTGACCGGTAGCCATCAAGTTCGAATAGATCGGATCGTCCGGTTCCATTCAGGTCCACTGCGTATGCTGCCAGTTCCGGCTTCTGGAAGTCGAAAATGTCATACGTCGGCGTAAACGTACCGTCGCCGTTTCCGAGCAGAAACTGGACGAAGGTGTCGCGGTTCGAACTGCCATCCGCCTGAAAAGCCGCGATGTCGAGTTTCCCATCGCCGTTAAAATCGGCCACCATCGGCGCGTAGTATTCGCCGACATTCGGCGCGTAGGGCGCTTGCGGCAAGAACGCCCCGTAACCGTACGGAGCGTATGTGTTGGTCAGTTTGAATGTACCATCCGGCTGCCCAATGTAGATCGAGAACTGCACTGGCTGCGGAGTCTCATCCACGGAGATGGGAAACAGCATGTTAACGATATCCGGATGGCCATCGCCATCCACGTCGGCTACGACCATCGGACCGAAATGCGAAAACAGGAGTTTTCCCGATTGAAACGTGCCGTCGCCATTCCCGAAGAATTCATAGACATCATCCGTGGTTGTCCATCCACCGTTTCCATCCAGGAACACGAGTAGGTCCAGTTTGCCGTCCCGGTTGAAGTCGCCGACGTAAACCGCGGCCGGAGCGCGAACGGCGTTACCTCCGAATGTCTGCACCTGGCCAATCTGAAACGTGCCATCGCCGTTTCCCAGAAAGACCTGAACGCCCTGAATGTTGTTGAGATCATTTCCGACGCCATAACCGGCGGCTACGAAATCCAGCTTGCCATCGTGGTTAAAATCTCCGACGCCAATGATACCCACCGCGTTCGCCGGATTAGTGACTGTCAAAGGGCCAAAATGCCCAACACCCGTGTTGGGCGCAAACGAAAGAAAGTTTCCGTACGATGAATAGCTCTCCGCGATCGCCAGGAAATCGGGGTGTCCGGTGTTCCGGAAATCCGCAAGCACGAAATCGCCGAAAGTGGCATATTTCGTGTCCACGGCATCGGATCGCACCGGCGCTGACAGGTTCCCGTGCCCGTCGTTCAGCAGAACCGTTAGCTGGTAAAAATTGTTCGGCGGCTGATTCCACTCAATGAAGGTGACATCCGACGAACCGTCTCCGTCCACGTCGGTAGTGACCACGCCGGACATGGGTGCATTCACGGCTCCGTAGGAATATCCCACCCAGTTTCCTGCTGGCGCTCCGAATCCACCGATGCCATCGTTCAGAAACACGCTAACGGAGTCGGTGTACTGGTTCGCCGTTACGACATCCGGATGGCCGTCACGATTGAAGTCGCCGACCGCCAGTGAGTAAGATGAGCTATCTCCGCGGTAGACCTTGGATGGACCGAAGTTCCCTTTGCCGTCTCCCTCCAGTATGCAAATCTGGTCTCCGGCATCCATTCCGTACGCCTCCAGATCGTTGACGAAGATGCCTGAGGCGATTACATCTACGTGACCGTCGCCATTCACGTCTGCTCCCGCCATCCCAAAGGGAACATCGCCGATCATGAAAGTGGTCGGGTTACTTGAGAACGTTCCGTCGCCGTTTCCGTGATAGAACCAAAGCACTCCGAAACTGTCGGCTATCAGGGCATCCAGTTTCCCATCTTCATCGGCATCCACCAGGAGGGTGCCCAGGTTCAGCGCAGCGTAGTTTTGTGCAATCACCTGCCCGCCAGAAAAAGTGCCGTCGCCATTGTTGAGGAAGACTTGAATTGCCAGATAGTCAACATTGGCCTCGCTCGTAACCAGATCGGGGAATCCGTCTCCATTCAGATCGGCACTTGAAACCCAGAAGACTCCCGGTGCGTATCCCGCGACCGGAGTCACGATTGGCGGCCCGAAAGTGCCGTCTCCTTTCCCCGGCATCACGACAATATAGGCAGGAGAATTAATGTCGTTCATGGGCACCGCGATATCCAACTTCCCATCGTGGTTGAAATCTCCGATGGCTAAAGTCGAAGCGGAACCCGGAAGCGAGATACTACTTTCCGTGAATTTCCCGTTTCCTTCCCCAAGAAAGACGCTCACGCTGTTGCTGTCGGCGTCGGCTACGATCAAGTCCATCTTGCCGATCCCGCGCAGGTCTGCCGCTGCCACCCAGATTGGAGTTTTTCCGAGGGTGATGGGCAGGATGATCGGCAGACTGAAGGTTCCGTCGCCTTTCCCGAAGTAGAGCCACAGTGTGTTGTCTCCGCCATTGGCGACCACAAAATCCATCTTGCCGTCGCTGTTGAAGTCTCCGGTAGCGACCGACGTTGGGATGTAACCCGCAGGTAAGGAATCTCGAAGAAGTAATCCTGGCAGGGCGGAAGGCCCAAACGGCCCAGGTTGCGCAGGTGCCGAGTTGAAGTGGGCGGCGGTTCTGGCTGTACTGGCTAGAAGCTCGGCTCGCCGGGCACTCTCCCGCGGACGAGAAAAACGCTTCAAGTAGTCAGTGCCGAACCTTTCGGGATGCCTCCACCCGTGAAATCGCAGAGGCATGCTGCGATCAAAGGAGTGCTTGCGCTGGGATTGGTCCTGTTTTCTCAGCACGCGGCCCGAAAGCTGCTGGTAGCTGCGATACGACTGCTGTTGAGCGAGGCTGGGGATCGAAAGTACTAAGGCGAGAACCAACCAAAGCGGCGGTGACGAAATTGGACTTCGACGTAGCAAAACGCCGTCCCTCGTGCAGCCATAATACACGTTGTTATGGGTCGCACTGCCACAGACGATTCTTTGCATAACAGCAACGGCCTAGCCGCGCAAACTAGGGTTGTTTTGAACGTAGCTGCAAAGGGGAAGAAGTGCTAGGTGGCAACTACAACGCCCCCGACACGATTGTTCTGGGCCATCATGAGCGGTCCGCCCGAGTTGCCCTGATTGAACGCACCGTTGACGATAAGGTGCTTTGAGGTCTTTCCTCCCTTCGTGACACTGCGGAAACCAGCAATGTAGCCCACACTCAGCAACGGCTGAATACCGTTGTACAAGATGTGGATATCCCCAGGTCGAAACCGTTCTTCTCTTCCTGGGGGCGGGTCGCTGTCACCTCCCAGTTCCAATCCCCGTGAGCTTCGCGGATGGTCTAAGTAGAGCCAAATCTCTGTCTTCATCCCTGACAACTGTCGTGAACGACACGCGGGTGTTATCAGGTGCGATAGCGACTATGTCCTCCAGCGGACACGTCCCCACAACATGTTGGTTCGTAACCAGCACTCCGACCTTCAGCAGAAAGCCGGTACCCACCACGTCGGTCGTCTTGCACGCGATGAGATAAACCGAACGAATTGCGATCCGCTGCTCGGGCCCGGCCGCATCGAGTACGGTGGCGGAAGAAATTGAGATGTCATCAGGCCTTTGACCGAGCGCCAAGTGGCAAGTGGCAACCATCCCCAGAAGAACTGCCAAAGCTATTCGCATTTCTCCCTCCTTGGAAAGAACGGGATTTCTAGGCGAACTTGCGCCCTTTTCGGATCTTACTCTGGTCTCCGCGCACTCCGCGCTGGCGCTCGCATGAGTTAGAATGGCGTCCTTCCCCCACGGGCCCCGTGATTCTATTTTGGAGGATCCGGTCATGCGCCACATGTTATGTGTATTCTTCTGTCTGCTCTGTCTTCCGGTTGCAGCTCAGGAATTCCCCAAGGCCGAGATATTCGGCGGCTACTCATTCATGAGCGTCGGCAACAAAGACCTCAGCTCACGCCAATCACTCAACGGCTGGGAAGCTTCGGCCTCTGGCAACCTAACGAAATTGTTTGCGATCGAGGGTGATGTCAGCGGCCACTACAAGACCGTCACCGTTTCTGGAGTGAGCGCAACCATAAGTGATTACACCTATGCTGGCGGACCACGCATCAACTTCAAACCAGTCTTTGCTCACGTTCTTGTCGGTGGCGATCGCGTCAGCGCTTCGGCTTTTGGGTTCACTGCATCTCACGATGGCATATCGGTCGCAGCCGGCGGAGGGATCGAATACCCTTTCTCGCCACACCTGGCAGCGCGGGTCTCAGCGGATTACGTGATGGACCGGCACAATGTCAGCATACCGGGAGTCGGGAGCACGACGGTGACGTTTAACAATGTGCGCGTGTCGGCTGGCATTGTCTACAGCTTCGGCGGCGCAATGCACGAGGTCTCGCGGAGAGTGACGAGACTTCACGGCTCAAACCCTGCGGTCCTTCGAATCCCAGAGCTTGGGCTCGACGCCGACACTGCAGAGCCCAGCGGCGCCCGAGTGATATCCGTTTCACCCGGAGGATCGGCAGACCGTGCGGGCCTTCGAGCGACCGACCTAATTCAGGAAATCGACGGCAAGCGCGTGCAGTCCGCGCAAGACCTCGCGGCCCAGCTTTCTGCGGAGCCGTCAGGCTCGAGAGTACAGGTGAAATATCTACGGGGATACTGGCAGAGCGAGACGACCGTGACACTCGAACAGCGGTGATTTGGTTCCCGCACAATCTCTGCCGCTGAAGCACGACAGGCCCCGCTGAACGTTTCGCCATTCTGGTCGTCAATTTCATGAATGGTGCAGATTGTTCGGATGGTTCAGAGCAGAAGCAGCCTTAGCTTCGCGCTGAAAGCGGCTGAGAACTTGCCGGTCTTTAGATACTTCATCGGGCAGGAACTTGAGCGCAACGAGCCGGCCGAGCTTTAGATCCTCAGCCTTGTAGACCACACACATCCCGCCGACTCCGAGCTTCTCGACGATACGGTAGTGCGAGATGGTTTTGCCGATCACTGGCGCGAATATTACGTCTGTGAAACGGGCAAGTCAATGAAAGCCGTGGAGTTGGCATTAGCTCCGAGGAATTGTTGGAGTTACATCGACATTGCACTAGCAACTGGGTCGTGAGTGTAATTGATCGGGAGTCTAGCTAGGCCTTTTTTTGTGCTCGCCACTTTGCCCAGCGCGCTTTCTGGGCTGCGACAATCCTTTTACGGACAGCCGGGGGCATTGCGCGTCCCTTGCGCGAACTGATTCAAACTACCTTGTGCCTTGATCTTTGCCCACCGCGCCCGTTGAGCAGCCGCAATTCTCTTGCGCCCCGCAACCGAGATAGTTCCCCTTTTGCGAGTTGGTCGGCTCCCATGCAGGTAGACGTTTCCGAAAGCAGTCAGGGCGGCTGCCACGCGGTGCAGTTCATCCTCAAGTCGTTTCCGTTCCTTCTCAAGTTCGCTTGTTACAGACCGCATCAATGTTTTTGGCATGAAGCAATCCTATCACCTGCAACTTGAAGCTCAGACGGTTCTCGACGGAAGGTTCTGGTCGATTGACACAAATATAGCCGTCGCACCAACGACATGGTCGTTCCGCGCGGACTTATCCGAGCCCTGTTACACGAAGAAATTACCTGGCCACCCGACTTGATACACCCAACTCACCCAACTTGGCCGCCTTGACTTCCCCAGCCTTTCGTAGGATACTTTGCCTCCCCCCATTTGAGATTGCCGGATAATTCAATGTCCTCTTATGGACTATATCGCCTCTGCAGGTTTGCACTACTTCCGGTCATTTTACTATTTGCGTCGATTACATTTGCGCAACGCATCTCGAGTTTCAATGGAATTTCTGTAATTTTCGATCGTAAGTATGCTGCGAATCACGTTCTAGTAAAGTTTCGACCGACAACGAGCGCAGAAGCGCGAAAAACCGTGCATGCTTCAATTGGAGGCCACACTCTCCGTCGGTACGCGGCGGTACGTGATATAGAAGTGGTCTCTCTACCGCGGAATGCAGGAGTAAGTGAAGCGTTACACGCTTATCGCCAGCGAGTCGAGGTAGAATATGCAGAGCCCGATTACATCGTTCATTCGTTCAGCACTCCGAACGATCCACTATTTCCCCAAATGTGGAACCTGCTCAATGCGGGCCAAATCGGGGGCACCCCTGGCGACGATGTGGGCGCTAGTCTGGCATGGAATTTGATTACAGGCGATCACAGCGTCGTAGTTGCCACGTTGGATACAGGTATTGATTACACGCACCCCGACCTTATTCCGAATCTTTTCCATAACCTTGCTGTCTGTAATGGCGTCAATGATGACACGAATGGCTGCTACGGAATCGCACCTGTATACAACAACTCTAACCCCTTCGACGACAACGGGCATGGCACGCATGTCGCTGGCATTATCGGCGCTGCAGGCAACAACACCCTGGGAATAGTTGGAATTAACTGGAACGTGCAATTGCTGGCCTGTAAGTTTCTGGATGCGTCAGGGAGCGGGCAGGTTTCCGATGCAATAACTTGCCTCGACTATGTCCAGCAGATGAAAAGCAATGGCTACAATATCGTCGCCACAAATAATAGCTGGGGCGGAGGAGAATATTCGCAAGCGCTGGTGGACGCGATCCAGGCTCAACAACAGGCCGGTATTCTATTCGTTGCAGCCGCGGGAAATGAATTCGGCGACAACGACATAGCACCAACTTATCCAGCCAATACCGTCCTTCCCAATGTCATCTCGGTGGCCGCCACCACAAGCACGGATGCTTTGGCGGCGTTCTCGAATGCAGGAAAGCACACAGTGCACCTTGGCGCTCCAGGGCAGCAAATCCTCAGCACGTTGCCAGGCAGCAACTACGGAGTCCTGTCAGGAACATCGATGGCAGCCCCGCATGTAGCGGGCGCCATAGCATTGTTGGCTGCCCACAATCCAAACCTGGATTGGCGTTCGTTAAAGAACCTCGCATTGACTGGAGGAGATTCCCGATCATCCTTGGTGCAGACCGTGACGGGAAACCGATTGAACCTCAATGGGTCGTTGAGTTGCTCCGGAAAGAGCGTGGAGAGCCGGCTTCAACCCGTCAACGATGTGGTCGCGGGAACTGTGGGCGTTCCTTTGACCCTCGAAGAGATCAACGTCGACTGCTTGCAGCCGGCTGGGAATGTGCAAGTAAGCGTGTCGCCGGGCGGGACGACTGTGACCTTAGTGGACGACGGGACTGGCGCTGACCAGGCTGCAGGAGACGGAATCTACACCGGACAATGGACACCTTCGGCAGCTGGGAGTTATACCGCCACCTTCCCCGGTGGCGACGTTGTTCCGGTGGAAGTTTTGAACAATTATGTGGTCGCCCCCACGCCGTACAACTATGTCAGCATCACAGGAACGAACCTCAATCTGGGAGACGACAGCGTTGCACAGGTCAAGTCGCCGTTCGCCATTTCTTTTGGCGGTGGAAGTTTCACCGCTTTACAGATCGGGAGCAACGGAACGATCAGCTTTACCAACGCGTATTCGCCGGTTAGCAACAACGTGATTCCGATTCTGGCTCCTGTACCTGTGACTCTCATAGCCCCATTTTGGCAGGATCTGTATCCTGTGGCGGGTTCCTCGCAAAACGTGTATTGGGCTGTGGTGGGAAGCGCGCCGAACCGGCAGTTGGTCGTGGAATGGAGAAACGTGAGAAGTTTCGTCTGTCACAGCGATTCTTCTGCCACAATCACGTTTGAGGTGATTTTTCAGGAGTCCAGCAGCAACATTCTTTTCGAATACGCCGACACAACGTTCGGTGACTACTGTTCGTTTCAGGATGCCGGAGCGCGGGCGACTGTCGGAGTACAAGTCTCGCCGTCGGTTGGGACCATGTGGACGGTGAACGATCCCGTCATCGTGAGCTCCAGCGCTCTGTTATGGACGATCGGAAATACCGGCCCGCCACCTAATCCGGTGCCGACAATCACCACTGTGTCGCCGCCAACTGTGCAGGTCGGTGGACCCTCCTTCACGCTCACCGTCAACGGCACCGGCTTTGTCCCGACTTCCGCCGTAAACTTCGACCTCTATAATCGTCCGACGACTTACATCAGCAGCACACAGCTCACGGCAGAGATTCCGGCAAGTGCCATCGGGCCCGAGGTTGCCCCCAGCACGTACATCTGGGTTCAGAATCCGCCACCCGGTGGAGGACAGTCGAACAATGTAACCTATCCGTTATCCAGCGCCGCTCCGACGATAACTTCGCTTTCACCCGCGTCAGTCACAGCTGGATCTTTCAGCTTTTCCTTGACCATCAACGGAACCGGATTTAACCAGAGCCAGTCGGCGGTTTATTGGAATGGAACGCTGCTGGGGTCTGGATTTGTCCTCAGTCCGACCCAGATCGTTACGGGTGTCGGGTACAACCTGATCACGACCCCAGGGACGGTTCAAATCACAGTCGTCAATGCCACTCCCGGCGGCGGCACGTCTAACACCGTGACCTTTACGATTCTGTCCCAGGCGCAAGCACCGATTTACCTGCAACAACACCCCTTGCTTAACGGACATGGATCGCCTGAAAGCGCCTCTCCCGCCACCCCCACTCGGTTTCTCGGGTGGAAGTACGCAGCACGAGGTGGGCCGAACTATCTGAAGCCTTTCTCGCGTCCCCGGGCGCAGGCGCCATTGCCCGCCCCGAGTCTGGCTTTGTCGGGACCGATTGGCAACAGCATGGGCCCGTCATCCCCTTCGGGTACACCGCCCCTTGCAGGATTGGGACTACATTCGCTCTTACCGGCTGACTTCATTCCAAGTGGAGTAGCGGCTGGGGACTTTAATGGCGATGGGATACCGGACTGGGTCGTTTCGAATGGGGGAAGCAATAACCTCTGGGTTTACCTGGGACGCGGAGATGGGACCTTCAGCCAGGCGACGGTCATTCCGCTGAGCGGACAATCTCCAGTGTCGGTCGCGGCAGCAGACCTGCGGGGTATTGGAAGACTTGACATCATTGTGGCCGAAGCGGACAGCGAAAGTATTGGCGTGTTGTTCGGGAACGGCGACGGGACGTTTGCGACGGAGAGAACCTATTTCGTCCCCGGGGCTCCGATTTCACTCGCAGTCGCGGACATGAACCATGATGGCCGCCTTGATATAGTCGCGGGCGTGATACCCGATCCCAACATTCCGCTGGGTGGCCCGTTAGTGACGCTGCTGGGAGACGGTGCCGGAGGTTTTGGACCACCTTTGTTCGAGTCGTATATCACTTTCGGAGTTCAAGTGCCGGAGTCTATCGCGGTTGCCGATTTTGAGAAAAACGGCAAGCCGGACGCTGTTGTTGTAGATCCCGGAGTAGGCGCGATCGTCTATGTGAACGATGGAACGGGACTTCTCAAAGAAGCCCAGCCCGTAAACGAGGCGCTGGTCCTGGTGGGACTGGCCCCCCTGACGGTGGCTGCGGGAGACGTCAATGAAGACGGGTGTCCCGACGCCATCACCTTCGATAACCTGGGTATTGCCAGAGTCTTCCTGGGGAACTGCGACAGCACCTTCCAGCCTCAGTCCACACAAATGGGCGAGGGTGACTTTGCCTTGGCAGCCAGCTTGGTCGACGTGAATGGCGATGGCCATCTCGATCTTGTCTATTCGGGAATCAGCGCTCAAACGGGCTACGGGCAAGTCGCCGGAAACCTGCTGGCCATCCATTTCGGAGACGGGAAAGGAAACTTTGGACGCGCCCACGTCTATCGCGGCGGGCAAACGTCCTTTGCATTAGCGGTCGCCGACTTCAATCGTGATGGTCACCCGGATGTGATCACCGCCAATCAGGACAGCGACTCCGCCACAATATTCTTAAACGATGGCCACGGTGGATTCGGCATGCCTTCCGGTGAATACATCGGATACATCAACGGCAACAATTCGTCGGGCCCCGTCAACTCTCCTTATACAAGCTTCACTCCCGCCGACGTGAACGGGGACGGGAAGCCGGACCTTGTTTTGCTGGAAGTGGGTCCCGGGTATCCCAATCCTTTTCAGGCTACGGTCATGCTGAACGATGGCACGGGCCGCTTCGGTCCTGCTATCCAGTCGCCCATTGCCGAGGGCACGTCTAGCGTCTTCGATTATTTGCTGGGAGATTTCCGCAACACCGGGCGACCAGATCTGGTGACGCTCGCATCGTTTGAAGGATCGAATACGCAGTTGGTCTTGGCGCCCAACGTCGGAGGTGGCAGCTTCGGAACTCCTCGGATCACCAACATTTCCCAAGGCGGGGCCCTCGCCGCGGGAGACTTCAATCACGACGGCAATCTTGATTTGGCGGTGGCTTCCGGTTCCCAGACCGGCACGACGACCATAACGATTTACCTCGGACACGGGGACGGAACTTTCTCCGCCCAGACGCCGATCAGCTTTAACACCAATAGTCCGGGACACTGGGTACAGGGCCTCTGGGTCGGCGATTTCAACGGGGATGGGAAGCTGGACCTGTTGGCATGGCTCTTTGTCAATGTAGATCCTCCACAGAACAATGATTTGTACGAACTCCTCGGCAATGGAGACGGAACGTTTGCGCCCGCAAAACTGGTACTCCAGAATCTGACTGACCCGGCGGTGGCGGATTTCAACCACGACGGCCTCCCCGATGTGGTGGAAAACCGTGACCAGTTCACAGATTATCCTCAGTTCACCGTTCCCCAGTTCAGAATTTTTCTCTGCCAGCCCGACGGGAGCTTTACGCTGAGCAATACGTATATGCCATACACGGGACGGTCGATTTTCGCGCTGACCCTGGGAACGGCAAATGGGGCTCGTTACCCCGCCTTCCTCGGTGATTTCAATGGCGACGGCAATATGGATCTTGCAGCAATCCAGGAAGCAACTGAGTACCCGACGCGCGTCTACTATGTCCAGTTCCTGCTGGGAAATGGCGATGGAAGCTTCACCCCTACTTATGAGCCGTATTTCTTGAATGCGTCGGTGCCCACAACGGCGTTCGACGTCACCGGCGACGGGCGTGCGGATTTAGTCGAGAGCGACATATACACATCTTCTTTTCAAGTGATCCCCGCTTCGCCAGGTTCTGCTTTGCAACTTCAAATGGTTAGTGATCCGGTGTTGGGAAGCAATGGAGCAATTCAGATCTCGCTCGCTACTCCGGCTTCCGGAAACTCGCAGGTTTCGCTCACGGCAAGCGATCCCGCAATCAAGATCCCGACGAGCGTTACGGTCCCCGCAGGAACCCTCACCCAGGACGTGAACTTCACCATTGGAAGCTCGTTCAACTCGACGCATGTGTTTTGGATTCAGGGAGCGATTGGCAGCAGTACGGCCACTGTCTATGGCACACAGGCGACTGCTCAGGGCCAGTACGGTGTTGCGATATACGTTAACAATTCCACCGAGTCGGTTTTTCCCGGCCTCACCACCGCGGATTACCAACTCGGGATGAGTTCCCTGGGTGGATACTCTGCGACTCTGAATTTGACCTGCCAGGGTCTTCCCGCCGGCGCGTCCTGCCAGTTCGGCCAGAGTTCTCTCGGCATCGTCGGTGGAGGCAATGTGGGGACGTCGTTGGTTATAAACACGACAGCCAGCACGGCGTTGGGCGAATTTCCTTTCACCATCCAAGCCTCTGACGGAACCATCACTGCAACCGTGAAAGCAACGCTTGATGTGGGCGATTACAGCGTCAGCATCACGCCCGCCACACTTACCGCGCTTCAGAATACAACGGCTGCCTACACGGTCACTGTGACATCAATCGACAACTATGGGGCCAACCTCACAGGAACCTGCAGCGGGATTCCCGCTCCGGCGGTCTGCAGTTTCAATGGTCCGATTGGTACAGGCGGGTCAATCGCACTGGACGTCCAAACGAACTCTCTTGCTGTCGGAAGCTACAACTTTACGGTATCGCTTTCGAATGGCGTGGCGACGCGTTCCGCGTCAGCCCAACTCAACATTGGGGACTTCAACGCGACTCTCTCCACTAATTCTCTTTCCGTCGCGGTCGGACAATCTGGCAAAGTTACGATCAACGTAACTGGGCAGAATGGGTTCACGGACCTGGTTACGTTGTCTTGCAGTGGGGCACCGAGCGGCACAAGCTGTGCGATCAGTCCGACGGCTGTGAACGCATCACCGAACGGTACCGCAGCAACCATGACGGTGACCGTGAATGCCAAGCCGGCTAAGCAATATTCGAGCGATTCGGGAACTAGGAGGACAATCCCATTAGCCTCCATTTTGATTTCGGGGATACTTCTTGGCGGTTTCGTGATCCTGGCCGTTGGCCCTCGCAAACGCGGGGGCATCGTCGCGTGCCTGATGCTGCTGGTTGCCCTGGGATTGCTAGCTTCGTGCGGAGGGGGCGGCGGTAGTGGTGGGGGTGGTGGTGGCGGAGGCGGCGGCGGCGGGGGCACATCGTTCAGCTTGACTGTTCAGGCTAGCGCTGACGGTGTGACCAAGAACGCTGGTACTGTAAAGGTCACAGTGCCATGATCTTGTCATTGAACGAGACGTGGCGGGTATCCCGAGAATTGGCGAGCGTGGGAAGCGCGATCTCACGGGCGATTTTGGCGACTATATCGCAGTCCCATTGCTCCCAGCAAAAGCGCTGTCGTGTTCGCGGCGGAACAGAGCCCCAGAGGCTTATAAGCCAAGCTCCGCATCGGCACGAGCAGTTTAAGGTAAGCGTCAGACGAAACTCATGTTTGGTTGCGGATGCGCGCAAGCGTCCGGAGTGGACCGCATTGACGAGCGGTATGGGGCATTGCAGTGTCCAGATGGTCACGCTAGATCAAGTCCGGTAGCTCGTCGCGCGGAATCAGCAGACGGATGGATCGAGCCTGGCCCGGTGTTCGGCGCGGAATCAGCAGACGGATGGATCGAGCCTGGCCCGGTGTTCGCTCGATAAGGCCATGAGTTTCGAGCGTCAAGATCATTTGGTGTACGGAAGGCGGGGAGACTTGGAAGTATTGTTGCATTTCGGACTCCGAAGGTGGGGCCCCGTGGATTTTTCCGTAGTAGTAAATGAACGCCAGGTACTGGCCTTGCTTATCGGTGTAGGGTCTCTTCATCGGACGCGCTGACTATTTTACTATGAGTGCTGGCCGGCCCAAGCCGTGGGTGTTAGGTCGGGTAGGCGCTGTAATTGCAGGTTGGCCAAGCCCGGTAGCACGGCGGATGGATATTCGCGCACGGGTAGCTTGATCCGTCGACAGGTTTCGAAGATCGAGAGAATCGCTGCCACCTTCGGTCCGGCCTGTGGACTGCCTACGTGGATCCAGTTCTTCCGACCCGCCGCGATTGGCCGGATCGAGTTCTCCGCCAAGTTCGTACTCAACTCCAACTCCGGGTAGTCCAAAAAGCGGATCAGCTTCGGCCACTGGCCGAGGGCATATTGGCAAGCTTTGCCCAATGTGCTGCCCGGTAGTGCGCTGGCACGTGCGGCCTCGACCGCTGCCTTAATCGCTTCCAGGACAACCGGTGCTTGCTCGCGGCGTAAAGCCTGGCGAGCTTCGATATTCAAACCTTGCTCGCGAGCTTCGACGAGTCCTTCGCCCATGAAGGAACCAGTCCCCATCGAACCAGAGATAATTCGCGAATGGCGGTCTTGTGATTTTGTCTGACGACGGGTACGAACTGCGTCGGAGAGTTGTTGTACCGAGGACTCCAGTCCGCATCGTCCGAAACGGCTGCGAACTGCTCCTCCAGAATCTGCTTCTTCCGCGACAACCGCTAGCGCCCACACACGTAAGCAGTATGACCGAAACAATCGCCGTGGCACAAAAGCGTCTGGAGTGCGGTCAGTTGGGGTGCGATGTTCTGCGGAGGAGCGTGGCGGAAATAGCCCCTTCTTGCTGGCTCGTATAACATCGCTTGAAGAAAGACGATCGGACTGAAATGAATGTGCACTTAATTGACGGGACATACGAACTGTTCCGGCACTTTTTCGCGGTGCCCACGGCGGCAGATATGAACGGCCAGGAAGTCGGTGCAGTACGTGGTGTCCTCAATTCCGTTTTATCCATGATCGAACGTGGTGCAACTCACATTGGGGTTGCAACCGATCATGTCGTGGAGTCGTTTCGGAACGATCTGTATCCCGGATACAAGACTAGCGAAGGTGTAGCGCCGGAGTTGCTCTCGCAGTTCCCAATTCTCGAAGAAGCGCTGGAAGCAATGGGAGTAGTCGTTTGGCCAATGGTCCAGTATGAGGCGGATGATGCGCTCGCTTCTGCCGCCGGTAAAGCGGCCCAGGATGATCGGGTGAGGCAGGTGCTCATTTGTACACCGGACAAGGATCTAAGTCAGTGTGTTGTCGGCACACGAGTCGTTCAACTGGACCGCAGGCACAATATCTTGCGCGATGAAGCCGGCGTTGTAGCCAAATTCGGAGTGAAGCCTCAATCGATTCCAGACTACCTGGCTGTGGTCGGCGACAGTGCAGATGGCTTTCCAGGTCTGCCTGGATGGGGGGTAAAGGCGGCGACTCTTACCTTATCTCAGTATCCCCACCTGGAAGACATTCCGAGGGATTGGCGAACCTGGCACCCATCGATCAAAAGGGCTCGATTGCTTTCCGAATCGCTCTTCAATGCGTGGGATGACGCCTTGTTGTTTCGCACTCTTGCCACCTTACGACTCGACGTGCCGGTTTTCGAGGCGGTCGAGGATCTTCGTTGGCAGGGGCCGCACATAAACTTTGAAGACGACTGCCAGCGAATGAAGTCCCCCGATCTGTTTCGTCGCGTGGCAACGGCAACATCAATGAGATCTCGGCATGTGTAGGTTGCTTTTGAGAGTTGCCTTGCCATGGATTGAGGCATTCAGTATCGCGCCGGTGAGTCAGGACTCGTTCGTTCGTCTAGACCGTGGCCTGTATCGCCAGAAGTGAGAGTGCAGAGCGGCTTTGCGTCGGTCGCCAATCCCGTCCCGCGCTGAGGGGCTGCACGACCGATACTGTACTCCGTAAATCCTTCCGTAATCTGCTACTCCTTGCCGCCACGCACCATACTCGGCTAGGAACATGCCCACCCCCTCTCACGCGTCTCCCTATCACCGCAGCCCACGCGCACGGCTCTTCAGCACTACTCCTGTTGCTCTTCGATTCGCGGACGGTCGGCAAGGTCGCGGCGAGTTGAAGGTCGTTTCTTTGACGGGGGGCCTGCTCTCCCTGCAGAGACCGCTGGATTGGGGTTGCCGCGTCAAGTTGATGTTCCTGACTCAGACAGGAGTGGTGCTAGGCGAGGCAGAAATGTTGAGTCCTGACTGTTGGTCTTTACAACCCTTCCGTTTCGTGTCACTCGATGAGAGCGATCAATGCAAGTTGAAAGCGGCAATTGAGTTGTCTCTAGGGCAGAACTTTGTTGGAAGAGCTGATTGACAGATATTGAGCTAAATAACTTCACACGAATCCATCCCGAAGTTGGGTTCGACGCTTGAAAGGTCGGTGGTTCAAATCCACCCCGGAACTTTCTCTGACTGATACCGTTGTTCTTGGAAACACAGGCAATAGCGGAAACTATGGAAACTGTACCCGACGTCCCCGACGTCCCCCGACGTCCGGATCTGCTTGTAACCCGCACAAAACCAAGGTATTATCGCGTAAGTGTAGTGTTCATCAGGACTTGCAGGTAACGGCGGTAATAGAATCCTCCCTCTCCGCCATTCAGTCTGACCCGAAAAGAATTCGTGGCTACGTTGTCTCGGGAATCGCGGGAAATTGCCGCAATTCTCGAATTTTGTTCTCTACCTGGACCGGAGAAAGTGGCGCTCCCGGGATCTCATAGGCATTTCGTTAGTCTCGGGCGTGAGCCGCGGACGAGCGTGTAGGTTCCCACTTTTTCCGTGCCGAGAGTGACTGTCAGGCTCATGGTGTCGCCATCG
>WNFJ01088902.1_pt1 | contig 16800 bp, 20 predicted proteins | sample 5400461 | NCBI WGS metagenome assembly WNFJ01 (sample SAMN13153349, study PRJNA577476) | soil metagenome | isolation source: 115 cm saprolite on Douglas fir-dominated hillslope | place: USA:California | collected 2013-09-17 | reverse complement strand
TTCGGCAAGATCGAAGCCCACGAAGCCATCAACGCGGTGGCACGAGAAACACTGTTAGTGGCAAAAGAACTGGCAGAGAGCCGGGGATTCGAACTTATTCATGCACTCGTTGACTCCCTCTATGTGTGGAGAGAGGGTGCAACGCATGAAGACTACGAGAAACTTGCTCGTGATATTGAAGAACGAACTCAACTTCCTTTAGCAATTGAGTCCGTCTACCGATACGTTGTCTTCCTTCCCTCAAAGCAATATCAGGATGTTCCAGTCCCCAATCGCTTCTTCGCGGTAGGTGACAATGGCGAGGTCAAAATCAGGGGACTCGAATGCCGGCGCCATGACACACCGCCCTTGCTAAACCGAATGCAAAGAGAGGTCATTTCAATCTTGGCCGAAGCCCACGACTATGAGTCCTATCTTCAAAAACTAGAAATCGCACGCATCGCGCTTGCTGGCTATGAAGAACGGCTAGCGAACGGAGATGTGGAAATCAAAGACCTTGTGGTAAGTAAGCGGATCAGCAAGGAGCCGCGTGACTATCAAAAGGCCGGTGTCACTGCAATTGCCGCACAGCAGCTTTTCGGAAGCGGCGTAAAACTAGGGCCTGGCCGCCTGGTCAAAACATCGAATACATCATTACCGATAGTGAAGCCTCCGTGCCAAATGACCGCGTGCGCGCTTTCGCGCTTTGGGAAGGATGGCACGGCTATGACAGGCGCAAATATCAGGCGATGCTGCAGGAAGCCTTCGAGCCTTTCGTGCAATTCATTCCTGAGCCCCCCACCCCTGTTCCTTCAGACACGTTTAACCCCAGAGATGATTTCACCTCCCTACCTCTTTTCGCTACGTTGACCAAATTCGACTCCTGAAGCAAAACACTAACCACACGTACTAGCATCCACACTACGTTACCCCGTCAGAGAAAACCTAAACCCCATCGGTAAATTCCATTCGGAATAGCTTTTCTTCGTCTGCCCTTCCTGCTGAAAACCTGCGCCTGGACCGCCCGCTTCTTCTGTCAAGGCTCTCTCGCTTCGCTCCGATGAACGCGAAAACCACGCGGCCTTGACAGCGCGGACGGCCAGGCGCTTTGCCCCGCTAGGAAGGGCATTTGCTTTTAATGCACCGCTCTCTGCGGTGCCTCTAAGAAGCAAAAAACGAAACCAACGAAAGGAGTTTTTCCAATGCAACAACTCAGCAAACAACCTGCTTTCGAACTCGGCCAGATCGTCGCAACACCGGGCGCTTTGGCCGCGCTTCAGAAGGCGGGACAGCAGCCGGGCGAGTTCCTCACGCGCCATGTCAACCGCGAGTGGGGCGATTTGTCCGCCGAGGACCGAAAGGAAAACGACTACAGCCTAGAGCACGGGTTCCGGCTCTTGAGCAGCTACCGAACAAACGCAGGCGACAAGTTGTGGATTATCACCGAATCAGACCGCTCAGTGACCACGCTTTTGCTGCCCGAAGAGTATTAACCCCAATGATTCGGGCGGGCCGCGCCTCGTCGGCGCGGCCCGTTTTCGTCTTCTCCGGCCCGCCCGAAGCGTGGCAAGGCGCACCTGTAGACGTCCTTGCCCTACCGGGCTGCCTGTTTTTCAGAAGTTTATGATTGCGAAAGAGCATTCTGTTATGATTTGTCAAAAGCCAGACGATGGCATTTGGACCAGCTTCCTCGGACTGGTAACTGTGGAGAGACGGGCTTTTGGTGTCCTCCCTGAAGAAAGCAAACTACTTCTACATCTACCACAGTTCGAAAACTAGCCAGCGTATCCTCTGCTCCCTGCGTCTTTATCGTGAGCGGCTTCGGCGGAGTCAGCCGGGTAAGGAGCACCCAAGCGCAAGAATATGAATAATTTCCCATATCCGAAGGGGTCAATTTGGCGAAAGTGGGACTTACAGGTCCAAACCATTTTGGACGACGGATACGTGTCTCTGGCTGACTATGCAGAGGACATCAAAATAAATGACTCCACGAACTGGCAGCACTACGTAGCTAAGTTGGGGGGTGAAGCAAATGCTCTGCTCTACGACTCAAAGGCCTACTTCAATAATGGAAGCGTGCCCAAGAAGGAGCGGTGCGTGAATTATGTCAGGAATTTCTTCGCGTTTATTGAAGTTTTCAAACCGGAGTTGGAGTGTATCGGCATCACCGATCACAATTACTTTGATGATTCCTTGCTCGACGTCTTTATCGAATATGCGAAAAAATCTCGCTGCAAAGTGCTCCCCGGGGTCGAAATCAATTGCCAGGGGATTCATATGCTCTTGTTCTTCCCGACGAATCTATACGGGAAAGAAACATTTTCCGCTGGCATCCAAGCATTTTTGATGAAGTTCGATATCAACAACCCCAGGAACAACGAAGGCGCTCTCACAACCACGACCGTTGACATCAAGAAAATTATTGACGAGGTTAGGAAAAATGGTGGCCTCGTAATCTATCCGCACTGCAATAGCAACAATGGCCTGTTTCAGGAACGGACGAGCACTGACAGGGTGCACTTAGCCGATATTTTCAACCACCAAAAGATAAACGTGCTGCAGTCCCAGCACCAGAAATCCTCCATTGCGGTTGCGGAGTACATAAAAACGAATTCCAGCCTGACCTCGAAATTCTGCTCCCATATCAGCTCAGACGCGAGGGCACTTCGCGATGTCGGCCGCCCCGATAAGGATGGTAATTATCTGTGGACCAAAGCTGATCCTACCTTCGAGGGGTTGAAACAAATTGCCTACGAGCCGGAACAGCGACTCTTTGTCGGCCCTCAAAAACCTGACGAGAAAAAGTCGTACTTCGTAATTGACAAGGTTCGGTTCTTGGACAACACCGTCGACGTTAAATTTTCTAGTGACTCCATTGAAATGAATCAGAATCTCACAACAATCATTGGCGGGAAGTCGACCGGGAAATCCCTATTGCTGTATTACATGGCGAAGACAATTGACCGGCAAGAGGTCGAGAACAGAACTTCAGCGAGCGGGCTGCCAATTACCTACGGTTTTGACGCATCGGCCGACTTCAACTTCGAGGTCACTTGGAAGGATGGCCAGCGAACGCTGTTGAGAGTTCCAGAGGGTGGATCAACGGACGAATCGAAAGAGCGAAAAATACTCTATATTCCGCAGAGATATCTGAACACGCTCTCGGAAGCGAACATCAAAAGCCGCGAGGCCCTGAATGAGTTTGTCTTAAGCGTTATTTTGCAAGATCCCGCCGTAAATGAAAAATACGAAGAAACGGTTCGGGAAATAAAAACGATCGCCAAGGGTATTCCTGCCAGCATCACTGAGTTGTTTTCCGATAAAGAAGACATCAAGAAAACTGAAGAGGAATTAAAGCAGGCCGGCGATGCGAAGGGCATCGAGACATACATACAGACCCTTCAAGGACAAGTCGATGCCGTGAAGGCTAAGTCGGGCCTTAGCGATGATCAGATCAAGGAATACGAAGGATTGATCGCGCGAGAGAAGGAAATCAACACACAGATATCAAACCTCAATGCGGATGGGAAGACTGTAAGGAACCTACATTCGTCGCTAAGTTCGCAAATCGAGACGATGCGCTCTACGGCTGATGACACTGAAGCATACCTCAATGATGTTGATATCAAAACGAAGTTTAAGAGCGAACTCAAGGTAATTGATTCGTTCACTGTAGCAGTGAAGACCGCTACGGATAACGTCAGTGCGGTTATCACGACAAAGGTCAAAGAACTGGACCAGAATTTGATAAAGATAAAGGCCGACCTTGCTCCCTTGCTATCCAAGGTTCAACTGCAGGCAGAACTAAAAGAAAAGACTGATGCGATTAACGCTGAGCAGCAAAAATTGGACGGAATTACCATCAAGGACAATGCTCTGAAAATAAAGAGGGCTTCTTACCAAAAGAAGGCCGAAGCGATAATCGAGGCATATAAGCAGGTCATCGCGAAGTATGAAAATCTGCGGAACGAATTCAAGAAATTTGAAAGCAAGTTCGGCGATGTTACTCTGAGCGTGCTTGTGAGCTTCAATGATGATGCTTTCAATGCGACCGTCGTCAAAGAATACCTGAATAAGAATGATCTGAAGAGAGTGATACCAGAAGCTGAATGGGGCGAAGAGTTTATCTACAAATACGATCCGACCAAGCATATGACCAACATTGGTGTCGTATTCGGAGGCCTTATCGGCGGTACGATAAATACGGTAAAGGGTCGTCACGTTAAAGACGCGATCACAAAATTGCTCGACAACTACTTCTACCTCGATTTCCGTATCTTCTATAAGAACGACGCCTTGGACAAAATGTCTCCCGGCAAAAGAGGTTTGGTCCTTCTCCAGCTACTAGTCAATTTGAGTAATCAGGAATGGCCAATTCTACTGGATCAGCCAGAAGACGACCTTGATAACAGATCTGTGTACGATGACCTTGTCTCTTTCCTGAAAAAGAAAAAACTCCAGAGACAAATCATCATCGTTACCCATAATCCAAACCTCGTCGTCGGAGCTGATTCAGAGGAGACAATTGTCGCGAATCAATCTGGCCAAGAAGTTGGGAGGGAAAATAGGAAGCATCGCTTCGAATACGTCTCCAGTGCCCTCGAGAATTCTTTCGAGATGGTGTCTGCCCAGGAGCCTGCAATTCTATATCGCAAGGGAATTCGGCAACATGTATGCGAGATTCTCGAAGGGGGCAAAGAAGCATTCCAGAAGCGGGAGCAGAAATATAGCTTTCCGATGGAATAACCCAAAGAGACGGTCGAACCCCACATCCCTAACTCCATATCCGCACCTAGCTTGCTGGAAAACTCGGCAAGCTACTCACTCCTCGTCCGCTCGCGTAGTAGTTAGGTCGTTCCCACCTGATTTCTATAGGTCCGGTAGGTCTCGCTAACCCTCCAGGCGCCGTTCGGTCCATCTCCCCTGATCCCTACCCTTTCCATTGGGCACAGCTTCGGGGTAATTCCTGCGCCCGGCAGTTTCGCGGTTTCTTCTTTCCCAGTTCCTTCCCCACGAAGAAACGGCAGCGGCAGGTTCTTACTGCTTGCTTTGCCGGCAACATTGCGGTAGTTAGAAAGGCTCTGCCTCAGGTGAATAAATGCAAACTCAAGCACCGAAGGGTCAATACCGCGTCATAGGACTAGACCCAGTCGATACTCTCGCATGGCCAAGCGGACCGCTCTCGAAAGACTGCGAAGCGCTTGATGAGGCACTAGATTTGGCTGACCGCAATCGAGCTTTGTATCTCTGGTTGTACGTATACGATGACGCTGGCGTGCTTTTATACGAGACGGGCTGCCACCCGGAGCAGCTTGAAAGAATTCGAGAGCTGAATCAAGAACCTCCCGAGGGGCCTAAAACGAAATCCTAGGTAGGCTCGCTTCACCACCCGCTCCCACGGCCATCTCGTATTGCTTAGTCTCGCCTGAGAGCTCGCGCAGACGACCATAGAGCGCGCCTTCGCATCGTTTCGCGCTGCCCGTTTTCTGCGACTGTGCTCTTCCTCGCGATTCTCACTGATTTCAGCAAGCTATCCTTTTTCTGCCGCGCATTTTCCTGGGCACGGCTTCGGGCCAATTCCTGCGCCCTGCAGCTTCGCGGCTTCTGCTTTCCCGTTTCTTCCCGAACAGCACAGGTCCCTCCCATAAAGCAGCCGCTCACTTTGGGAGCAGCGGCCTCTCGCGTATCGGGTGCCCCAGGAAAATGGGGCAAGAAAAAGGAGAAAAATTCATGTCTTATCTATATGTTAAGTGGAATAGGACTGAGACGCTGTTCTCTCGTGGACAGTTAGGTCATTAGAGCATGCTTGAGTCTCACGAGCCATTCTCGAAGCGGCGGCCTGCGACGGTCGAGCTATTCAACAAGGTTTGCCCAGGTTAATTGGGACGCTTTCAGTGATCTTTTCGGCGTAACTACCCCTTCGACCTGCTGATGCCGGACGATCTGTGCGCCTCTATACTTCTGCTTGCCATACCAAGCAGAAAATTTTTATGGTGCGTTTCAAATCACCGTGCGAAGAGATAGATCGATTGCGGGTCAAGTGAGACGAACGCACCTGGAAAATTCACTTCCGGATATATATCAATCCTTTCCCAAAACGCCTTTACTTGTGAACCGCTCAACAGCCGGAATTGACGAAGGACATCACCCAGAAAATCCGCAAGTTCAACATTTGTCGGCACATCCGTCGCGGGGTCGGGTACGGCAGAAGCGTAGCACGGCAACGCGCGAATGGCGCATGACTTGCACAGAATTCCACAAGAGTATTTTCGGCTTGTCGTTTGCATTTTGCCTGAATGGACAGATAATACGCCAGCAACTCCCCGCGTGACCGGCAGGAATATTACGAACGATTTAGACCCCCGTAGCGGAGTCAGTCCGACACGGTTTTGTTGTGTTTGAACTTATAAGCCCGTGCAAGGGCCGAACTTCTCTCTGATCTTGACCCATTTTGGAGAGGCGGTTTCGCATTGGATACAGAAGCCACAAACAATCCAGCAGTTCAGGCCATCAAATTGCGCCTTGGTGACCCGTTTAAGAAGGAAGTCGAGGAGTCCAAATTGACAGTGCGACACTGCCCAGATGGTCCGAAGTTCGAAGTGCGTTGCCATGCCGGAGATGCCGGCCATCTTGAGGTTGCCAGCGACTCTGTGTCTGTGCGGATCGGCCAGCGGATCCGCAGAGAAGGCAAGGAAGAGCTATGGGGTTCCTTGCTCGTCGAGTGCAAGGAACAGGACGACGGATCGTTAGCGGTTGAGGTTGTGGTCTGCCATCCTGACTGGGATGAGCCCGTGAGGATTGCCTCTATTCAATCCAATCCCTCCGACCAAAAGGCAGCGGAACCAACCCTTCGCTGCGACTTCCAACAAAAGCAACTGTGACGCCTTAAGGCGGACAATCACCATTCGATGCGTGATAATCACGACGTGGGGGCACGTGTCTCTGTCATTGAAGCATTCTTGGGCCTTGTTCGAGATGCGATAGACTCTAAGTGCCTTTCTTTTCCTGCTAATCCAACTGCCGCAGCGTCTGACCACTACGACGGAGTTTGCTGTTCCTTGCAGGTGCGTGCGGCACGTGTTTCTTGGAACCTGACGCGAACCCGCGAATCAGTAGACGCGCTTCGTCGCGCTACTCAATTCGATTTTCAAGAAGAAACCTAGCACTCCTGCCATCCCGACTCCGCGCTTAGGATAACAAGCAATCTGCGAAACATCCCCGAATAGGCCAATCAATCTTGTGAAATGGAGCAGCCAGCCCAGCACGCCCACTCTTTAGCGGAGGAGTCATCCTCATGACCGAAGGCCAGATTTACAGGTGCCAGAATCGCGATTGCGGCTGCGAAATCAAAGTAATGAAGTCTTCGATCAATTCCAATTCAAGACCCAGATGCTGCTGCGGTGCGGAAATGAAGAAACCGTATAAGAAACCGGTTTTCCGAACGCTGAATTCAGACATCGACCTCGTCCTTGCACGTTCACAGGCCAATGGACAGTAGCCATTCGGGCAGATCCCCAGTCAGATAGGAAAAAGCATGCGAGACGATCTGGGTCTGTTCTTCGGGCTGGTCTTTCTGATAATCGGCGGAGTGCTTCTCTACAACGGTACGTCTGATGCTGACGCGAGCCAATCCGCAGCCGTCATTGGCGGGGCCACGCTTCTTTCGCTGGGATCGGTGGTCACGTGGACTCTTGTGAAGAATTGGTGGGAATGGAGGAGAGAGTACCGAAAATTCCGAGACGGATAGCTTGTCTTAAATGGTCGAACCGGTTCCCGTGAGTCCAAGCACCGAATGCAGGTTGGGCACGGGAGTAGCACTCAAGATTGGCAAGGTGAGTGGTTTAGTGCAGTTGAGCATCCAACCCGCCCCATATCTTCGTTGGCTCTCCCTGGCACAGGCTTGGGGTCTTCGTTCTCACACAAATCGCGCCACGGAGTCTTATGATTCCTCGACGTGCGGGTTAGCGTTGTATTCCAAGAATCGTTTTGATGGTTTCCTTCGTTTTAGCAGTGCCTTCGTCTCAATCCCAAAAGACTTCTTGCTCTGCCAGACCACGCGCACGATCATGGCATCTTCCGACAGTTCAGCAAAAGACTTCCGATTGCTAGATGTGCGATGGCCGGACAACCCAGAGACAATCCGAAAGTCGTCCTCTGTCATGTAGCACGTCCGATCAAGAACTTTCATTTCGACATACACTGGAGAGTGAGTAGTCATCGGCTCACCGTTGAACGCAGGTAGTCAATCATAGCTGTACACGCTCGGTTTGCAAGCGTGCGCGACAGGATACCCATTCCATATTCCATCATTCCTCCCCTATTGTGGGTTGAGATTCTAAAGGTTGGCTAATTGGGGTACTCTTCTTGGCGACGCATGCGGGACGTTCGCTGCCTACATTCATGCGCTGATTTTGTGCTTGACAATTCAAAAAGATGAGATACGCTACTCATGATTAATGGGAAGTTCACCACCTCCGAAGCTGCCCGGCAGGCTGGGATCAGCCTGGCTACGATCAATAGGTGGATAGCATTGGGCAAAATAAGGGCTCCGGAGCCCACACTGGTCGGGGCTACTGGTTACCGACTTTGGTCGAGAGCGGATATCAAGAGCCTTAGGCTCACAAAGAAGAAGATTTATTGGCAAGGTGGTGGTCGCAAGAAAAGCAGAAAGTAAGTGAATTAGCGGGACGCGCCGGTGCTTGAACACCGGACGCGCCCCTAACCACAGTCGCACAGATGAGGTGCAACGATGGCTGCACGAGAAGTTATCCATTTCCCATTCTGGGCGCAACTTCCGACGCGCCACGTGTTTCCGGCTCGCTCCCCTCCTGAAGCGCAGTCAAACATCCGTTCCCAATTGAAGTCCCTAGGAATTGTGTTCTCGTAAGTCCTAAGTCTAGTCAACGCGTCGGCTTACGAAATATTTGCCTTCCCGCCCAAACGTGTGGCGAACAAAGCAAGCAAACCTGGCATAAGCATGCCAAGTTTGCGGCCACAGCTTTCGTTGCGAGTCTCTACTGCATGACGTTATAAGGCAAGCAATGGGTGAATGGAAAGTTCAACTGGGCCTGCGGGTGCGCCAAGCTTTGCGAATTGAGCTTGAGGAATTCGCCGCGCGAGAGAAGCGAAAGCTCGGTAACGTCGGGGAAGTCATTCTGGAGTGGGGCTTCGAGCAACTGAAGGCGGCCGGGTCCATTGACCGGCTCCTGAAATACAAGATTCGCCCGTCTGTTCGTCATCTGAAACAGCAGTGAAGTCGCCACGAGTACTCGCAACTTAGATTTTTTGGTGAAACGAAAGGCACACGGGACGAACATCATGGACGATCGCAAGTTCGAAGTTGATTGCAACGCCGGCGAAGCGGGTCAATTCCAAGCGAAGACAGATTCTCTGTCAATCCGCATCGGACAACGAGTGCGCAGCAATGGGATCGAAGAACTGTGGGGTTCCGTCCTTGTTCATTGCCAGGACGAGAAGGATGGTTCGCTTGTCGCGAAGGTCATCGTTTGCCACCCTGATTGGGAAGAACCACTTCAGATTGCCGCCATAAGGTCGATCGCGACCAGCGAAAGCAAAGATGGTCCGGTCCTGGAAGTTGATCTGACACAGATGCAGGCATGACCTGCTGTCGGCTAGGTAGTGCGGTAGGACCAGTCAATTCCTGTCATATCAATTCACAGCCCTTCAAAAGAGGAGAGTCGAATGAATATTGGTGAGCGCTTGCGCCGACTTCGTGGTCTGAAGAGGCTTTCACAAGGGGACATAGAGAAGCGCACTGGTTTGCTTCGGTGTTACACTTCCCGTGTTGAAAATGGTGCAACGGTTCCAAGCATCCGGACGGTCGAGAAGCTGGCCCGGGCCCTTGAAGTTCCTCTTTATCAATTCTTCTACGACCGGGAGGGACCACCAGACGCGCCGATTTTTCCATGGCAATCATCTGTAGAGAGGCCCGCTTGGGCGAAGTCGGCCAAAGTGATTCGAATCGTGGAGCGGCTTGGCTCATTGCTTAGTCTCATTGGTGACAGGCATCGGCGGTTACTGATTTCCTTGGCCAAGAAGATGGCCAGGGACTCATCCACACAGCTAATCGAAATCAAAAACAAGCCGAAATTGCGCGACGAAACGGCCTCGCGACGGTCGCGATCTCTTCAATCCACGATGACCGGGCGTAAGGCGAGGAAAAAACGATCCTAAACAGTTGCAAACAGGTTGAAAGCTACCCACTAGAGTTTGCGACCAACGTACGGGCCCGAGTTTCCACTCACCGGAATGAGGCGCACCGAGCGTCACATGTTCATCCGCGCGGGGTTCACGATTCCTCGTCATCCCCAGATCGATCCAAAAGGTCATCTTGCTTACAATCATAAGCAGAATGTAGATCGAGCGGGGCTCGAACGTTCTGCTGCGGAGAATAGGTCAGGAGAACTTTTCGATTTGCACTCAAGGTGCGTATTCAAAACACTTAGCGGAGGGTTTGCACGTTAGGTCCTCTCGCCAGGCCCAGCCAGGATTCATCCCGCAATGTCAACGGAGGGCAGAGGTGGCAGAGGAAATCAAAATTCTCTTGGTCGAGGACAACCCAGACATCGAGAGGTTTATTTGGGCATCCTTGACGAAACATTTGTCATCGCAAGTCAATCTCGAATGCAAGCCGAGATTCTCGATCGCTCTGGATCGTCTGAAGACGGAATCTTTCGATGTAATCCTGGTCGATCTTTCCGTGTCCGACCTGCAGGGTCCAGGAGGTCCTGCACGTGTCAGGACGATCGCGCTCACGTTACCCGTTATCTTGCTGGTCAATGAAGACGAATCAGATCCGTTCCAAAGCTCGAGGGATGTGAGTATGCATAGATGGCTGGTAAAAGAGACGCTCAGCTGGCCCCGGCTGGTCGACGTGGTGAAGAATGTCGTAAATTCGAAAGGATTTCGAGAGGGAGTTCGTCACTCCGCCGAACCGAATTAGTTGAAGCTTCAGCCAGGCGTGATCCGGCACTTGCGGCGAGCACGGAGGGCGACCGGCGTGAAGAGCGTCATAGCACTGCCTGAGCGGATTCCGCTCTCCATTGCAGGAAGGTCCCCAAGAAAAATCCTTTAAAGAAATTACGGCGTGAGGACAGAGCAAAATAGCAAGTATCGCGAATTCTGGCTGAGAGCCAGCTGGCTTGTGTCGCCAACAGCCGAGGTCAAGTAGGACTCCTCCCAGCTGGGCAATCCCCTTCATTCACGTTCGGTGTTGAACAGATGCCGAACTTCAAGTGCCGATGCGCCTTCCGCCGAATGTTTCCGTGGTTCGACGATCTTCCGTTGCGTATTTCATCATCGTTTTCTGGCCCTCTGAAGTCAGCTTACGTAGGGTCCGCATTAGCCTCTAGTAACATTCCCTCAGCACGGCCTTAGGGCCGAATTCCAACATTAGGAGAAGACCATGACCTTCAGTAAAGTCTCGTGTTCGATTCTGTTCGTGAGTGCTTCACTTCTTGGCTGCTCGACGATTTTGTGCTCGATGACGCAGCAAGGAAGCAGATTGTGTTCGGACGGAGGGGCCCCACAACCCCCGGTACCCAAAGCTACACAAAGGCCAACAGGGCCGAACTTCGTGACTGACGGTGGGGCGCCGCAACCCCCGGTGCCACCCGGAGCCACACTAAGGACAGCAGGATCCACGTTGGTAGCTGACGGTGGGGCGCCGCACCCTCCGGTACCCCCCGGAGCTGCGTTAAGCCCATCGGGGCCCACGTTGGTAGCTGACGGAGGAGCGCCGCAACCCCCAGTGCCAAAACGGAGCATTACAGCGTAAAAGCTGAACCGTCGGAAAGGGGAGAGCGCATTGCGCTTTCCCCGTTCCTTTTGTGTTAATATTATGAATCCGCGATGTCCCCTTGGCATGTTCACCAACCTCATTTGGTGGAGTGCGATCCTGATGGAAGCGCTTCTCTTAGCCCGAGCGTCTAGGGATAAGCTCTTAGAGCGATATCCGCTCTTCTATTCCTACATTGGCTCCGTTTTACTGGTCGAGATCGTTCGCTTTTCATGGTACAAGGCGCAACTTGATTCTTACCCGACGGTTTATTGGTATACAGAGCTCGCGACGGTAGTCGCCGGCTATGGCGTCATCGCGGAAATCTACAAACGATCTCTCGAACACCATCCAGGTGTGGCACGTCGCGCTCAGGGACTCCTCCTCGTTGTGCTGTTTGTGACTCTAGCCGAGGTTGCCGCCAATACATTTAGCAGTCCGTCTGGGTCATGGCCTCATGCAATTGCGAAGTTCGGCCGGGACCTGCGTTATGTAGAGTTATCTCTTTGGGTTGTAATGCTGGCGGTTTTCAGCTTGTATCGCATTCCGGCTGGACGAAACCTGAAGGCATTGATTTCTGGATACGGCTTCTACATCACGATGAGTGTGGTGAATCTCGCCTTCGTGTTCCAGCCTGAAAATCGCCTTTCATCGCTCGCGCGCCAACTACCGTCGCTAGCCTACGTAATCACGCTCACAATCTGGTGTGCCGGCCTGTGGTCGCGTTTTCCAGAGCCCGGACCTCCACCTGAAGATCTAATTGAACGCGATTATAGGGTTCTTGAAATGCGCACGCGATCGATGTTCAGGCGCATCAAATCCTTCCTACAGAGGTTCTTTCGGCGTTGACCCCGGTACTGATCCTTGCCGCCTTTGCTTTGGTCCTGTTAATGCATTGGAGGAGGCGGAACGCTCAAGAAGGAGTAACAATAGAGCAGTTCTCACATGCGCAAGAAGCCGTCGACGCACTGATTGGCGACTTTTCGTTGGGAAAGCGAATCTTCGAAGCGGGCGACATGAAATTCATTTCGCGGCAGCCAAGCCTGGAAGGTCGCCGCGTGTTTCTGGTGGAGCGCAAAGCGCTGGCGATTTCATGGCTCCGCCACACTCGCCGACAGCTCGCCTACCTCATGGACCTCCACTTAAAACTGGCAAGTTACACGTATCAGCCAAGCCCGAGGTCAGATGTAAGGCTTTGGATTGAATACAGGATCTTAGCTGTCGCGTGCGACTCTTTGGTCGTCTTGGTCTGGATTCGAGGACCTTTCCATTTGGGGACAATCGTTGGCTATACGTTGAGTACGGTAAATGATCTCTGTGCTGTGTTCAACCTGCGTCTTGAAGACATTAATCCCGCACTGCTGGGCACGGCCCATCGGACCAATGTCGCTTGACGATTCGGCGGGTGATTGCGCCTGGCGCGAGGCTGCGATTCCAACTCCTGGTTTTCCATTGATATCTCGGCGGACGATTGCAAGTTCTTTGGGGGTTAAGAGACGCCGCGTCACTCGTAGCGCAAGGCCGACAGCGGGTCAATCTTGGTTGCGCGTCGTGCGGGTAAATAACAAGCCCCAAATGCGACACAAGCTAGCAGAGAGCCTGCGCCCAATAGCGCGGCCAGGTCATGGGGTGTAATACCGTGAAGAAAACTTGCGATAATTCGCGGCAGGACAGCCAGTCCGACCGCGAGTCCGAGATTGATACCGACTAGGGCCAAGCCCATTGCGCGGCCCACGATCAATCGGAGCACGTCCCCTCTCTGTGCCCCGAGCGCCATTCGGATGCCGATCTCACGCATCTGCCGATTCACCGCATAGGACATGACACCGTAGATTCCAATGGCGGCTAGAAACGTGGCCAACACTGCGAGAAAGCCCACAAGATATAGGGAAAAGCGGGGTCGCGACGCCATTTCTTCGACATACTCATCCATCGTCTTGACTGCCGTTATTGGCTGATTTCTATCCAAGGATCTCAAGGCATGGGTGACCGCGGGAATCAATGTTATCGGATCGGAATCAGCACGCAGAACTAAGGTCATGAACGGCGAAGGGTTTTGGAGGTAAGGAAGATACATCATCCCAACCTTTTTTTCCCCGAATCTCCATTCATTGGCGTCTCCCACTATGCCCGCAATTGCCAGCCACGAGCGCTGTAGTTGTGGCGTCCACGGACCCGCTGACGCGGAAAATCTGAGGCGAATATGTTTGCCCAAAGGATCTTCATTCGGCCAGTAACGACGTGCGAGTGTTTCGTTGATCAGGATCACTGCCGGGGCCTGGTCGCTGTCCCCAGGAGTCAATTCTCGGCCTCGGAGAAGCGGAATCTCCATGGTCCGAAAATAATTCCAGTCGACGATGCGGAGTTGAGCGTTGAATTCCTCACCCGGCCGCTCTTGAGCACGCCCCTCGATCTCAAAGTCAGAAAAAGCGCTCCAGCCCGTCAAAGGAAGAAGATTGATCATGCTGGCTGCCTTGACTCCCGGGAGGAAGTGCACGCGTTCCATCGCTTGCTGAAAGAAAGCGGTAATTTGGGGACCTTCACGGTACCGATTCACAGGCAAACGGACACGCAACGTGAGAAGACCCTTGGGATTGAAACCCGGGTCCTGCGCTATAAGCTTCGCAAAGCTCCGGATCAGCAGCAGGGCACTTAGTAGTAAGACGAAAGCGAGCGATACCTCGAATATAACGACGAGGTTCTGGAAGCGACGCCCTTCTCGCGAGGCGGTTCCTCCTTCCTTCAGCGCTCGGGTCAGGCTTGGAGTGAATAGCTGAATCGTTGGGGCCAGGCCAAAGAAGGCCCCCGCGAGGACAGAAACAAGTACTGTGAAACCAAGCACGGTGAAATCAACCGAGACTCGGTCGCTGTACGGGATCTGGCTTGACTCACCGAGCGCCGAGAGAACTGCGGGAAGAACACGGAGCCCCCCTGTTGCGAGGAGAAGTGCACCGACCCCGCCCAGCAAAGCGAGGAGCATGCTTTCCGTGGTCAATTGCTGAATCAAGCGCACCCTGCCCGCCCCGAGAGAAGCGCGAATGGCGATCTCCTTCAGCCGTATTGCTGCGCGGGATAACACAAGATTCGCGACATTAACCAACGCAATCAGCAATACGAAACCGGCGGCGCCGAATAGGAGTTTAAGCGCGGGCCGTACTCTCTCCGTTCTATCTTCCTGCATTCTGACGACACTAACGCGCCTATCCGGGTCTGTGGCAGGGTATTCGGACGCAAGTTGCCGGACAATGGTATTCATCTCCGAATTGGCTTCTGAAAGCGTGGCATCGCGCCTGAGACGTCCAAATACCGTGAAGACATGATTGTCTCGAACGAGTTGAGTACGAACGAAAGCGAGCGGCATCCAGAGATCAAATTGTTGACTGGTTCCCCAGAGGGAAAAGGCTCGAGGAAGAATACCGATAACTACGTAAGATCTGTCGTCAATTGTGACGGTCTTCCCAATCAAACGGGGGTCGCTTCCGAAGCGGCGCTGCCAAAGCCTGTAGCTCATCATTACGACTTCCTCGTGTCCTGGTTGTTCCTCCTCTGGGATGAACGCGCGGCCGAGAGCGGGTTTCACTTTGAAGAGGTCGAAGAAGTTTGTCGAAACGCGCGCACCCGACACCTCCTCGGGCTCGCTCTGTCCAGTTAAGTTGTAAGACCACGGAAGCCAAGTCGCCATTTCCTCGAACACGTGATTCCGATCCCGCCAATCGAGAAAGTCCGCGAGAGTCGTGCCGCCCCTGGTTAAGTCTCGCTTCGGCTGAACTTCCCAAACTAAGGCGATACGGTCCGATTCTGGGAAGGGCAGGGCGCGCAGCAAAACAGCATTGATGATTCCGAACATCATAGTGATGCCGCCGACGCCCAACGCAACGGTGAGCATCGCCACAGTCGAATACCTAGGATTCTTAGCCAGAGCCCGCCAACCAAAGCGTAAATCTTGCCAAAGCGTTTTCACTGATCTGCCTCGCTTCGAAATCCGGCGTCGCGGCTAAACGCGTCAATGTTACTATGCCTTGAATATGTACTCATGCAGTTATGCTTGATGGGCTTTTGACTCAGAATCTAGATCAGCTTCGAATGCAATGCGCTACTCCCTCTGGCACAGCTGGGAATTTGACCTGCGTTCCCGTCTCTACACCGATGTAAGACTGCAGCGCAGTTTTCATTCGAGTGCGTTCAGATCTTGGGGCTAACTAAGAAGTTGCGCAGGGGACCGTAATATGGCGAGAATACCATTCGATATAGTTGGTCAGGTCTTGTTTTGAAGCGCGCTGGATTTGTCGGAGTGCCAGAAACAGGTTGTCCTGTGCCAACTTCTCCCGCTATCTCAGTGATTTGTCATTTCCGGGCAAGAACGTCGTTGTGTGAGAGGTGAATGGATGGACGCTGGCAGCCAGCTCAAAGAGTTAAGGACTCGACTCGGAATGACCACGCGAGACGTTGAGGAATTCAGCCGGCGGATTGCAGAGGAGGAGTCCAACGAAGATTTCCATTTGTCAAATGCGTGGCTGACCCAGCTCGAAAATACGGCGTCGGTTCCCAGCATTTACAAACTCTACAGTTTGAGCGTCATTTTTCGTAAGTCGTATGCGGACCTCCTTTCGGTCTTCGGCGTGGACCTCACGAAAACTCAAAATTACCAACTCGCGATGCCCCTCGAAAAGACGTACCTAACGACCTTCGAGCGCTTGAACGACAACAAATCCGTCGCGTTTCCGATTCGGTTTGACCGAGGATTAAGTTTGGACAAGAGCAACCTATTGTCGCGGATGATCGAGATGTGGGGAGAAGTGCCGATCTCGCTCATCAAGACGCTCGATATACGCCACGGTTTGTACGGTTTTATCGGGTTGGAGGATTTCATGCTTTATCCTCTGATTAAGCCTGGGTCTTTCGTCCAAATTGACGACCGCTTAAAGACGGTTAAGAAGGGCCGGTGGGCAACGACATTCGACCGCCCGATCTACTTTGTCGAATTGCGAGACGGTTATACGTGCTCGTGGTGCGAACTCCAGGGA
>WNFJ01552944.1_pt5 | contig 16805 bp, 16 predicted proteins | sample 5400461 | NCBI WGS metagenome assembly WNFJ01 (sample SAMN13153349, study PRJNA577476) | soil metagenome | isolation source: 115 cm saprolite on Douglas fir-dominated hillslope | place: USA:California | collected 2013-09-17 | reverse complement strand
TCGGAGAAGATCCTGGTCGGCGAGTTTGCGCGGGGCGACGAGGTCGAAGTCGACGTGGCCCCTGACAAGGAACGGTTGGCGTTCCGCGCGCTCTCCGGCTCGAAGGCGTGAGTCGCCGGCTACTCGTCGTCATCTCGCTCGGTTTGCTGTTGTCCACCCCGCGCGCCGTGCGCGCCCAGGGCGTGCCGACCGCGCCGCCAAGCGTCGCGCCCGATTCCATCGTCGTGCTGGGCCTGCGCCGGCTCGACCGCAAGGCCGTGCTCGACCGCAGCGGCATCGCCCCCGGCCGGTCGCTCGGGTATCGCGACGTGCAGCACGCCATCCAGTCGCTCTACGCCACGGGCCAATACGACGATATCCAGGTCGCCCAGGACACCGCGCGGGGTCGCCAGCTGCTCGTCATCCGTGTGCGCGAGCGGCCCATCCTCATCAAGTGGGCCGTGCGCGGCGTGTCCCGCCTGTCCGAAAGCAGCGTCCGCGACAAGGCGGGGCTCGCCGAAGGCCGGCCCGTCGATCCCGCGGCGGTCGCCCGCGCCCGGGGGCGCATCGATTCGTTGTACCGCGCCGAGGGCTACTACTTGGCTCGCGTGCGCGCGGTCCCGGTGTACGAAGCCGATTCCTCCCGCCTCCGCGTCATCTTCGACATCGACGAAGGGCGCCGCGTCGCGGTCGCGCGCATTGAGTTCCAGGGCAACACGCACTTTCCGGCCTCCACCCTCGCCGGGGCGATGAAGACGCGACCGGAAGGGTTCTGGTGGTTCCGCTCCGGCGAATTTGACGACGAGCGGCTGCGCGCGGACGTGCAGGAAGGGCTGCCCAAGTTCTACGGTGACCGGGGCTACGTCGATTTCCAAGTGCTCGACGACACGCTCATCGTCGACGACACCACCGGCAAGGCGACGCTCGTGCTGCGCCTCAGCGACGGGGAACCCTACCGCGTCGGCACCTTCGAGATCGTGGGTAACCGGCGGTTCTCGACCGACGAACTCCAGGTGCTGTTCCCGTTCACGGCCGAGGAGCACAAGGGGTTCCTGGGCCTGGGCGGCACCCAGCACGGGCCGGCCTACTTCAACCAGCAGAAGTGGGACGATGCCACCCAGCGGCTCAGCACCCTCTACTACAACAACGGCTACATCTACATGCACCCGCGGGCCGAAGTCATCCGCCGCACCGGCCCGGATGGGAAACCGACGGTGGACCTCCGCTGGGAGATCAGCGAAGGCCAGCCCGCCATCGTCAACAAGATCGAGATCGCGGGCAACGACGTCACGCACGAGCGGGTGATCCGCGAGGCGATCGTGCTGCTCCCCGGCGACGTGTTCCGTCAGGACGCCTTGATTCGCTCCTACCAGAACATCTCGAACCTCGGGTTCTTTCAGCAGCCGCTGCCGTTTCCCGACACCCGGCCCGCCAACGACCAGGGGGACGTCGACGTCATCTTCCGGGTCACTGAGAAACACACCGGCAACATCAACTTCGGGGCCTCGGTGGGGCAGGGCACCGGCGTGGGCGGCTTCCTCGGGCTGGATGAGCCCAACTTGTTCGGGCAGGGCAAACGCGGCCACTTCCAGTGGCAGTTCGGGGCGAACATCAACGATTTCGACGTGTCCTACACCGATCCCGCGATCCGCGAGTCGCGGATCTCGGGGACGGTGGGACTGCACAACACCCGGCTGAACTACACGATTGCGAACTTGGGCACGCTGCGCCGGCGCGGCGGCAACCTGCAGCTCGGCTTCCCGGCCTTCAGCGACCGCTACACGCGGCTGTTCCTCTCCTATTCCGTCGACGTCCAGTCATTCACCGGCGCCACGACCGGCCTCGCAAGCCTGAGCTGCAACAACTGCCTGCGGTCCACCATCGGGGCGTCGGTCATGCGCGACACGCGCATCGACTTACCGTTCCCCACCGCGGGCACGATGCACTCGATCGGCCTGTCGCAGAGCGGTGGGCCTCTCGGCGGGACCGGCAACTTTCAGCGGCTCGACCTGGAAGGGCGCTGGTACGCGCCGCTGGCCCAGGCGGGGGGCTCCCCCACCTCGTCCGCGGTCAAGTTCGTGCTGGGGTTGTCGACGCGATCGGGCTTCGTGTTCGGCAGTGCCCCGTTCATCGACCAGCTGTTCACGATGGGCGGCGTCCAGTACGGCATCCCGCTGCGGGGCTACGACGAGTTCTCCATCACCCCGCACGGCTTCGATCCCAACGCCAGCTCGGGCCAGGCGAGCGCGACGTCGTTCGGGAAGGCGTATCTTGCCATGACGGGGGAGCTGGGCGCGCGGCTGTCCCAAATGTTCTATGTCGATCTGTTCGTTGATGCCGGCAACGTGTGGGCCCAGGCCGGAGAGTTCGACCCCACGCGCCTGTTCCGCGGCGCGGGCGTCGGCCTCAGCATCATCTCGCCGCTCGGCCCGATCGGCATCGATTGGGCGTACGGGTTCGATCGCACGGATGCGCTGGGGCACCCCGCGCCCGCGTTCAAGCTGCACTTCAAGCTCGGCAACTTCTTCTGATCGGAGCCCGCGGGTGCGCGGGCCCCTGGACACCAGCTTTCGTTAGGAGACGGCTTATGAGGCGTATGGCGATGGTGTGGGCATCGATCGGGCTCGTCGCGGCCGCCCCGGCTCGCGCCGGCGCGCAGACCAGCGGCGCCGGCCTCAAGATCGCGTTCATCCATTCGGGCACGGTCCTGGCCCAGACGCCGGGCTATGCGGCCGCCGAATCTGCGGTGGTCAAGGTCCGCCAGGCCCTGCAGGACACGGTGCAACGGATGCAGCAGTCGTGGGATTCGGCGAACCGCGCCTACGAGCAGCAGTCCCTCGCCCTCTCCTCGACCGCGAAGCAGGCGAAGCAGCGCGAACTGGAGCAGATGCGCCAACGGCTCGCGCAGCACCAAAGCGAGCTGGAGACGCGCTTTCAGCAGCGGCAGCAGGAGTTGATGCAGCCGATCCAAGCGCGCATTCTGGGGATCATCGAGGGCCTCCGCGCCGAGGGGAACTACGCCTTGATCTTCGACATGGACGCGCCCGAAAAACAAATCCTCACCGCGGATCCGAGCCTCGACCTCACCCTCAAGGTGATCGAACGGCTGCGGCAATCGCAGTAGGGTCCCGCCCCCCTGTGGCCCCGGAGCAGCACGCCGCGCGGCTCACTGCCCGGGACGTCGCCGCCCTCACCCAGGGCGAGCTCGTCGGCGCGCCCGAGGTTGCGGTGTCCGGAGTGGCGCCGCTGGACCGCGCCGGGCCGGGCGACCTGTCGCTGCTCGCCGCCCGCAGCTATCTCCCCGACTTCCAGCGCTCGCGCGCCGCGATGGTGCTGTGCAAGCGGGGTCTCATCGCCCCCGACGCCCCCGGCCCCGCTTGCCGCGTGCTCGTGGCCGACCCGCACACCGCGCTGCTCGCCGTGCTCCCGGTCCTCTACCCCGAGCCGGTTTGGCAGCCGGGGATCCACCGCACGGCTGTCGTCGGCGCGGGCGTCGTCTGGCAGGAGCCGGTGGCGATCGGCCCCCACGCGGTGCTGGGGCGCGGCGTGCGGCTCGGCAAGAACGTGCGCATCGGCGCCGCGTGCGTGCTGGGCGACGGCGTCGAGCTGGGCGACGACGTCCAGCTGTTCCCCCACGTCGTGTGCTACAGCGGCACGCGCATCGGCAACCGCGTGATCCTGCACGCCGGCGTCCGGCTCGGGTCGGACGGCTTCGGCTACGTGCCGGGGCAGGGCGGCGCCCTACCCCGCAAGATTCCGCAGGTCGGGCGCTGCCTGGTGGGCGATGACGTGGAGATCGGCGCCAACACCACGATCGACCGCGGCAGCGTAGACGACACGGTCATCGGCCCCGGCACGAAGATCGACAACCTGGTGCAGATCGGCCATAACTGCCGCATCGGCGCCCGCTGCATCATCGCCGGGCAAGCGGGCATCGCCGGGAGCACCCACCTCGAGGATGACGTCTTCCTGGCGGGGCAGGCGGGCCTCGCCGATCAATCACCTCACCGTGGGGCGCGGGGCCCGCGTCACGGTGCAGGGCGGCGTCATCGGTGACGTCGCGCCGGGAGCGACGATGACTGGCTACCCGGCCCGCCAGCACCGTGAGTTCCTGCGCGCGCAGGCGGCGCTGTACCGGCTCACGGCCCTCGTGGACGACTTGGAAGCGCTGGTGCGGCGGAGCCATGAGTCCCAGCCCTAGGCGGAGCATCAGCCGTCCCGCCTCCGTCCGCGGGACGGGGCTCCACACGGGCGCGCGCACCGAGGCCACCTTCGTCGCCGCTCCGGCCGGCCAGGGCGTCGTGTTCCGGCGCGTGGACTTGCCGGGCAAGCCCGAGGTGCCGGCACGACTGTCGGAGGTCGAGGCCGTGGAGCGGCGCACCGCGATCGGCAAGGGCGCCGCCATCATCCACACCGTGGAACACGTGCTCGCCGCCGTCGCCGCGCACGAGATCGACGATCTCACGGTCGAGTTGAACGGACCCGAGCCGCCCATCCTGGACGGCAGCGTGCAGCCGTATTTCGAGGCGCTCGAACAGGCGGGCCCCACGGAGACGACGGGCGAGGCGGTGATCCTCGGCGTGCAGGCCCCCTTCACCGTGACCGAGGGGGAGTCGAGCTACATCGTCGCGCCGGCCAAGGAGCTGCGGCTGACCGTGACGATCGAGTGGCCCCACCCGCTCATCGGGCGCCAGACGGGGAGCTTCACCATCACGCCGACCACGTTCGCGCGCGAGCTCGCCGGCGCCCGGACCTTTGGCTTCACGAGCGAAGTGGCGGCGCTCGAGGCCAAGGGCTTGATCAAGGGGGCGTCGAGCGCCAACGCCATCGTGCTGGACGAGCGCGGGCTCGCCACCGGCGGCGCCCTGCGCTGGCCCGACGAATTCGTGCGCCACAAGGCGGCCGACATCCTCGGCGACTTGGCGCTCACCGGCGCGCGCGTGCGGGCGCACATCGTCGCCACACGGCCGAGCCATAGCGGCAACATCGCCCTGGCGCATGCCCTAGCGCGCATCGGCCGCATCATGGACACCCTGCCGCACCGCTACCCCTTCCTCCTCGTCGACCGCATCATCGAGATCGAGGGGAAGCGGCGCATCGTCGGCATTAAGAACGTCACCATCAACGAGCCGTTTTTTCAGGGCCATTTCCCGGGGCACCCCGTCATGCCCGGCGTGCTCATCATCGAAGCGATGGCGCAGGTGGGCGGAATGCTCCTGATGGGGTACTTCGAGGGGCAGCCCGTCGAGGACAAGGTCGTCTACTTCATGTCGCTCGACAACGTCAAGTTTCGCCGCCCCGTCGTGCCGGGCGACCAGATCCGCTTCGAGCTCGAGATGGTCCAGTTTCGCGGCAAGACGTGCAAGATGAAGGGCGTCGGCTACGTCGAGGGGCAGGTCGTCGCGGAGGCGGACATGATGGCGTCGGTGGTCGACCGGTGATCCACCGCACCGCGCTCGTCGATCCCACGGCCCACGTGGGCGGCGACGTCGCGATCGGCCCCTACGCCATCCTCGGCCCCCACGTGAGCGTCGGCGATCGCTGCCAGATCGCGGCTCACGCGGTGCTCGAGCGCAACGTGAAGCTCGGCACCGGCGTCAAGGTGGGGTACGGCAGCATCTTGGGCAATGACCCGCAGGACCTGAAATACAAGGGCGAGGACACCTGGGTCGAGGTGGGCGACGGCACCGTGATCCGGGAGTACTGCACCATTAACCGCGGCACCGCGGCCACGGGACGGACCGCCGTGGGGCAACGCTGCTTCCTCATGTCCTACGTCCACCTGGCGCACGATTGCGTCATCGGGGACGACGTCATCATCGCGAACGCCGTGCAGATGGCGGGACACGTCACCATCGAGGACCGCGCCATCATCTCGGGGCTCGTGCCGATCCACCAGTTCGTGCGGATCGGCACGTTTGCGTTCGTGGGGGGCGGCTCGCGCGTGAATCAGGACGTGCCACCGTTCACGAAGGCCGTCGGCAACCCGGTTCACCTATACGGTCTGAACTCGGTGGGGCTGCAGCGGGCCGGGTTCTCCCCCGAGGTGAAGCTGGCGCTGAAGCGCGCCTACCGGCTGCTCTTCAATTCCGACATGACGGTGAGTCAGGGGATCGCCAAGGCCCGGGCCGAACTCCCGGCCGTGCCCGAGGTCGAGCGCTTCCTCAAGTTCATCGAGGCGTCACAGCGAGGCGTGCTCGTATGAACGGGCCGCCGCTGCGCGTGGGCGTCGTCGGCACCGGGGCCCTCGGCTTCCACCACGCCCGCGTGCTGCGGCGCATGCCGGGCACCGCGTTCGCGGGCATCTACGACAAGAACCCCGCCCGCGCGGCCGAGGTGGCGGCCACGCTCAAGACGGTGGCCCACCCGTCGCTCGAGGCGTTGCTCGAGTGCGTGGACGCCGTGACGGTCGCCGTGCCGACCCCCGCGCACGCGAGCGTGGGCCTCGCGGTGTTGGAGCGCGGGCTGGGGCTGCTCATGGAGAAGCCGCTCGCCGACTCGCTCGACGGCGCGGACCAGCTGGTGCGGCGTGCGGTGGCGCAGGGCGTGGTGCTGCAGGTCGGGCACGTCGAGCGCTTCAACCGCGCCGTGCGCGCGGCGGCGCCCTATCTGGATGAGCCGCGCTTCCTGCAGATCGACCGCCTGGCGCCGTTCCAGCCGCGCGGCAGCGACGTCGCCGTCGTGCTGGACCTGATGATCCACGACTTGGACCTGGTACTCGAGCTCGTCGGGGCCGCGGTGAGCGACGTGCGCGCCACCGGCGTCGCCATCCTCACCCCGCACGTCGACATCGCGAACGCGCGCCTCGAGTTTACCAACGGCGCCATCGCCACGCTCACCGCCAGCCGCGTGTCGCGCGAGCGCACGCGCCGGCTTCGCATCTTCCAGCCGACGGGCTACTTCTCCCTCGACCTGGCGCAAGGGAGCGGCGATTTCTTCCGGCTCAAACCCGGCTGGCAGGGGCTCGCCGCCACGAAGCTCGAGCAGATCGTCGAGCACGTGCGGCTCGAAGCCCCGGAGGCGGAGCCGCTCGCCCTCGAGCTGGCGAGCTTCGTGCGGGCCGTGCGTCGCGAGGAACCGGTCGTGGTGTCCGGCGCCGCGGGCGCCCAGGCCCTGGCGCTCGCCTGCCGCGTCGCCGACGCCATCCAAGCCTCGTCGCTCGCCGCCGCGCGGCCGTGAGCCGCGCCGTCCGCATCTACGTCTCCGCGGGCGAGCCGTCGGGCGACGCCCACGCCGCGGCCGTCGTCACCGCCCTGCGGCAGCGGCTGCCCGCGGCCCGGTTCGAAGCGTTTGGGGGCCCCAGTCTCGAGGCGGCGGGCGCCGCGATGCTCGACCGCATGGAACGCTTGTCGGTCGTGGGCTTCGTCGAGGCCCTCTGGAAGGTGCCCGCCCACTTTCGCCTCCTGGCGCGCGCCCGCGCGGCGTTCCAGGCGCAACGCTACGACTTGGTCCTGCTGGTCGATTACCCAGGCTACCATCTGCGGGCGGCCGCCGCCGCCCACGCCGCCGGCATCCCCGTGCTGTACTACATCGCGCCCCAGATGTGGGCCTGGGGGGCGGGGCGGGTACGCCAGCTCGCTACCGTGCGCCGGCTCGCCGTCATCCTCCCGTTCGAGGAGCAGTTCTTCCGCGACCACGGCGTGGCCGCGACGTTCGTGGGGCACCCCTTGAGTGACCGCGCCCCGGGGCCGGACCGGGCCGCGGCGCGCCGTACGCTGGGGCTCGACCCCGCCCGCCCCGTGCTGGGCCTGTTCCCCGGCAGTCGGCCGCTCGAAGTCGAGCGCCTGTGGCCCCGGTTTCGCGACGCTGCGGCGCGCGTCGTCGCCGCGCGCCCGGAGGTGCAGGTCGTCGCCGCAGGCACCGCGCACGGCCGCTATCCCCACCCCGGCGCCATCCGGATCCACTGGGCCGACGCCGCGACCGTGTTCGCGGCGGCGGACGCGGGGCTCTGCAAGTCGGGGACGACGACGCTGGAAGCGGCGCTCGCCGACGTCCCGATGGCCATCGCCTACCGCGTGAACCCCGTGTCGTTCGCCATCGCCATCCGGCTGTTGCGAGTGCCGTACGTGGGCCTGGTCAACCTGATCGCGGGGCGCGAGGTGGCGCCCGAGTACCTCCAGGGCCGGGCCACGCCCGCCGCCCTCGCCGCCGCCGTCCTCCCCCTGCTCGATCCGGCGAGCGCGGCTGCGCGGCAGCAGCGCCAGGGGTTTGCGCTGGTGCGCGAGCGGCTCGGCCCGCCCGGCGCGGCCGATCGCGTCGCCGCACTGGCCGAGGAGCTCGTGGGGTGAGGCTGGGCTGGGCCGAACCGGTGCTGACGCATGCGGCGGCCGGCGCCGTGCGGCTCTTGGCGGCGACGTGGCGCTACCGCGTGCACGGCTGGGAACACATCGCCGCCGCCCGCGCGACCGGCCGGCCCATCGTCTACGTGCTGTGGCACAGCCGCATACTGCCGCTGCTGTATCAGCGCCGCGACGAGGGGGTGGCACTCCTCATCAGCCGGCACCGCGACGGCGGCTACCTCACCACGTTGTCCGAGCGCTGGGGCTACCAGGTCGTGCGCGGGTCGTCGCGCCGCGGCGGCGAAGCGGGCCTGCTTGGGCTGGTGCGCGCCCTGCGCCAGGGGACCGAAGTCGCACTCACGCCGGACGGGCCCCGCGGGCCGGCGGAACGCATGAAGCCTGGCGCCCTCGCGGCGGCGCAGCACGCCAACGCGCTCGTCATCGCCGCTGGCGCCCGCGCGTCGGCGGCCTGGTGGATCGAGTCGTGGGACCGGTTCTGTATCCCGCGCCCGTTCGCGCGCGTGGAGGTCCGATACAGCGCGCCGCTGTCGGTGGGTCCCGGAAAGGACGCCCTGCGCCAGGGGCTGCGGACGGCGGAGCGCGCCCTCCACGCCGTCACTCACGGGGCGGAACGCGGGGGCGGCCCGCGCGACGACGCGTGAGCACGGCGCGCGCGGCCCGCTGGCTGTGGAGCGGTGCCCCCGCGGCGAAGCTCGCGCGCCTCCCGCTCGTCCCCTTGGCCGCGCTCTACGGCACCGCCGTGCGGCTGCGCGCCGCGACCTATCGGGCGGGCTGGCGCCGGGTCGCCCGTCTCCCGCTGCCCGCCGTGGCCGTCGGCAATCTCTCGGTCGGTGGCACCGGCAAGACTCCCCTCGCCGCCTGGATCGCGGGCTACTACGCGGCACGCGGGCGCACGCCCGGGATCCTGCTGCGCGGCTACGGTGACGACGAGCCCCTGGTCCACGCGCGGCTCGTGCCCCGAGGCATCGTCGTGGCTAACCCCGATCGCGCCGCCGCGGCGCGGTCGGCGGCGGCCCGCGGCGCCGATATCCTGGTGCTTGATGACGCCTACCAATTGCTCGGCGTGGCGCGCGACCTGAACATCGCGGTCGTGAGCGCCGATAGCGTGGGCGGCTCGGTCTGGCCCCTGCCCGCGGGGCCCTGGCGCGAAGGCGCCGACGCGCTCGATCGCGCCGACCTGATCGTGGTCACCCGCAAACACGCCCCGGGCCCGACGGCGGAGCGTCTCGCCGCTTGGCTCGCCCGCCGCCGGCCCAACGCCCCCTTGTGCCTCGCCCACTTGGCCGTGGCCGAGCTCCAGGGGATGCAGTCGGGGAGGCCGCGCCCGCCGGCCGAGCTGGCCGGGCGGCGCGTGGTGGTGGCGGCCGGGATTGCCGACCCCGAGAGCTTCGCCGCGCAGCTCGAGGGCCTCGGCGCGCGCGTGCAACTGCAGGCGTACCAAGACCATCACCGCTATAGCCCCGGCGACGTGGCTCGCCTCGCGCAGGCCGCGGCGGCGGGCGATTATGTTGTAGTCACCGAAAAGGACGCCGTGAAGCTGCGCGGGCAGTGGCCTGGGGACGCCCCCGAACCGCTCGTCGCGGTGCTCGCCGTCCGCTGGGAACGGAACGGCGGGGCCCTCGAGCAGGCGCTGGACGCCGTGCTCGCCCCGGCCGCTCGCGCCTAACCGTCTCGTCCCACACGAGTGCTATGAGCGACCCTGCGATCAAGACCGCCGCGCCTCCCTTCATCATCCGGCCCGACAAGGAAACGTTCCTGTCGGAGGAGAATCCGTTCGAGGCGATGATGGAGCGCTTCGACCACGCCGCCCAGCTGCTGAACCTCGATCCCGGCCTCTACAAAGTCCTCCGCAACCCCGAAAAGCAGATCATCGTGTCGGTCCCGGTGCTGCGCGACTCGGGCGAAGTCGAGGTCTATACCGGGTATCGCGTCCTCTACAACACCTCGCGCGGGCCGGCCAAGGGCGGCATCCGCTTCGATTTGAACGTCACGCTCGAAGAGGTGAAGGCCCTGGCGGCGTGGATGACCTGGAAATGCGCCCTCGTGAACATCCCGTTCGGCGGCTCGAAGGGCGGCGTGGTGTGCGATCCGGCGAGCATGTCGATGGCCGAGCTCGAACGTGTCACGCGGCGCTACACGGCCGGCATCATCGAAACCTTGGGGCCCGATTCCGACGTACCGGCGCCCGACGTGAACACGAACGAGCGGGTGATGGCGTGGATCATGGACACCTACTCCATGCATCACCGCCACACGGTGACGGCCGTGGTGACCGGCAAGCCGGTCGAGATGGGCGGCTCGCTCGGCCGGCGCGAGGCGACGGGGCGCGGCTGCGTGTTCGTGACCCGCGAGGCCCTCGGCAAGCTCGGCATGACCCTCAAGGGGGCGCGGGTAGCGGTCCAGGGGTTCGGCAACGTCGGCTCGGTCGCGGCCGAGCTCATGGCCCGCGAAGGCGCCGTGATCGTCGCGGTGTCCGACAAGTCCGGGGCGCTCTACCGCCCCGCGGGGCTCGACGTCGCCGATCTGCTCAAGTGGGTGCGCGAGCAACGCCAGCTCGCCGGCTATCCCAGGGCCGACGCCATCGGCAAAGACCAGCTGTTGACCGTCGACTGCGATGTGCTGGTGCCCGCGGCGACCGAAAACGTCATCACTCGCAAGAACGCCCCGCAGATCAAGGCGAAGATCATCTGCGAGGGGGCGAACGGGCCCACCACGGCCGCCGCCGACGAGATCCTCGAGAAGAAGGGGATCTTCGTGATCCCCGACATCCTCGCCAACGCGGGCGGGGTCACCGTGAGCTATTTCGAGTGGGTCCAGGACCGCGGTGGCTACTTCTGGGACGAGGACACCGTGAACCGGCGGCTCGAGTCGATCATGACCCGCTCGTTCCACGAGGTCATGGCGCTCGTCGAGAAGCACAAGGTGAGCACGCGCATCGCGTGTTATATGCTCGGCGTGGGGCGGGTGGCGGCGATGCACCGGCTGCGTGGGATGTATGCCTGATGCGCTATCGGGTCGCCGCGGTGGGCCGCATGAAGGCCGCGGCACTCCGCGCGGCGTGTGACGAATACCTGGCGCGGCTGCGCCACTATACGCGGGTCGAGGAACGGGAAGTGCGAGACGAGGCGCGATTCCTCGAGGCGATCCCCGAGGGCTCGCGCCTCGTCGCGCTGTCCCGGACGGGAGAATCGTGGACCTCCGGACAGCTCGCCGACTGGACGGCACACTGGGAGATGGACGGCCGGGACGTCGCGTTCGCGATCGGTGGGGCGGCGGCGCTGCCCGCGGCCGTCCTGGACCGCGCCGAGCGAGTGTGGAGCCTCTCGGCGCTCACCTTGCCGCACGAGCTGGCGCGCGTGATGCTGTACGAGCAGCTGTACCGCGCGTACACCATCCGGCGGGGAGAGCCCTACCATCGCGGACCCTGAGCTCAAGCCGGCGGACCGTGCGGCCCTGCTCGGCCTGGCGCGCGGGACCCTGGTCGCGCACCTGGCGGGGCAGCCGCTGCCGCCCGTGCCCGCCTGCGCGGCGGCCGGGCTCAAGCGCGGCGCCTTCGTCACCATCACCGAGCGCGGCGCGCTGCGCGGCTGCATCGGCCACATCCCGGCCGACCGCGACCTCGGCAGCGTGGTGCGCGCCATGACCGTCGCCGCCGCGCAGGACGACCCCCGCTTCGCGCCCGTCGCCCCCGACGAGCTGCCCCACCTCGCCCTCGAGATCTCCGTCCTGTCCGACGCCACGCGCCTGCCACCGCCCGTCCACCCGTCGCAGATCGTGGTGGGCCGCCACGGCGTCGTGGTACGCGACGGGCGCCACGTCGGGCTGCTGCTGCCCCAGGTCGCGACCGACTATCAGTGGGGGCCCGAGGCGTTCCTCGCCGCGGCGTGCCGCAAGGCGGGGCTCGCCCCGGACCGCTGGCGTGACCCGAGCAGCGAAGTGTTCACGTTTCAAGCGGACGTGTTCGGTGAGACCCAGCTCGCCACCCGGGAAGAGGACGTCGGATGATCCCGCGTATCGTGGCGACGCCGCTGGCCCCGCTCGTCGTCCCCGCGCCACGGCTCGCCCCGCGTCCAGTACTGCCCGAGGTCGTCGCCGCGGCGCTCCCCGGACCCGGCCGCGACCGCCTGGCCGCGGGCCCCGTGCTCACCGTCACGACGGGCCAGCAGCCCGGATTGTTCACGGGTCCGCTCTATGCCGTGTACAAGGCGCTCTCGGTGCTGGCGCTCGCCCGTCGCCTCGAGCGCGACCGCCATAGCCCCGTCGTCCCCGTGTTCTGGGTGGCGGGCGACGATCACGACTTCGCTGAGGCGAACCACACGGCGTTCTTGAACAACGCCGGGGACCTGGCGCCGCTGGTCTTGCGCGAGCGCGCCCCGGACGCGCCGCTCCTGCCCCTGGCGCGCGAGCGCTGCGGCGAGGAGATCGGGGCGGTACTCGCCGCGCTGCGCGCCGGCACCCCCGAAACCGAGTTCAAGGCCGCCGCGCTCGCGTGGCTGGAGCGCGCCTACCGCCCGGAGGCGACGCTCGCCGACGCGTTCGCCGCGGCGCTCGCCGCGCTGCTCGGGCCCCGCGGCCTCGTCGTGCTGCGCGCCTACGATCGGTCAGCGAAGCAGGTGGCCGCTCCGTGGGTCCTGAAGGGCCTCGACGTCACGCTCCCCGACGGCTACTCCCCGGTCTTCGTCGAGGCCGCGCTCGGACGCGACCGCTTGGAACGGCGCGGGCCGGACTTCGTGACGCGCCGCAGCGGTGAGCGCTTCACGCGCCAGGCGCTCGAGGGCATCGGCCGGGACGCCCCGGAGCGGCTCTCCCCGAACGTACTGCTGCGGCCCGTCATCGAGGCCGTGCTGCTGCCGACCGTCGCCTACGCGGCCGGCCCGGCCGAGCTCAAGTACCTGCCGGAGGCCGCGCCGCTCTACAGCGCGCTGGGCGGCGTCACGCCCCAGTCGCCCGTGCCGCGCTGGTCGGGCGTGATCCTCGAGGCGCGGGTCGAGAAGCTCATGGAGCGCTACGGGCTCGGCCTCGCGGCGTTCGACGGCAAGCCGGGCGAGCTGGAAGCGCGCTTGGTGCGGGCGGCGCTCCCGGCCCAGACGGCGGACGCGCTGACGGCGCTGCGCCGTGAGCTCGCCGAGCGCTACGAGCGCCTGGGCCAGGGCGTGGCCGCCATCGATCCGACGCTCGAGCGCACGGTGCAGTCGGCGCGCAACGCGGCGCTCGCCGGCACCCAGGAGATCGAGAAGAAGGTCGTGGCGAGCTTGAAACGCGAAGACGAAACCTTGGTGCGCCAAATCGCCCGCGCGCGAGCCGCCGTCTATCCCCAGGGCGAACCCCAAGAGCGCGTGCTCACCCTCGTCTCGTTCTTGATCCGCTATGGGCCGGCACTCGTCGACGCCCTGTGGCAAGAGGTGGCGCGCTGGGCGGACGCTTCGTAGAATCCCTGCCATGTGGCTTTTCGTCGTCGCGCTGATCTTCGCACTGCTGATCCCCATCTCGGCCATCCTGCTCGATTCGCCCCTGGGACGCTCCCTGGCTCGACGCTTGGAAGGGCCAGGCGACGGCGACGGGGCGGGGACCACGGTGCGCCAGCTCGAGCGCCGGGTCGAGGTCCTGGAAACGGACCTCGAGGAGCTGAGTCGTACCTTGAGCGGCATGCGCGACGAGCTGCAGTTCGTGCAGCGGTTGCTCGAAGACCCCACCAAGAAGCCGCGCGGCGCCTAACGGTGCCGACCGAGGCCGCCGCGGCCGAACAGGGCGGGGGCGGGGGAGGGGGCGGCGGCGGGGGCCGCGGCGGCGGCCGCCACGCCGCCCAGGTCGCCGCCGGCATCCTCGTCACCCGGGTGCTCGGCTACGTGCGCGAACGGGTGTTCGCGTACTATTTCGGCAATTCCAGCGTGCCGGCCGACGCGTTCCGCGCCGCGCTCCGCATCCCCAACGCCATCCGCAACTTGCTCGGTGAGGGGACGCTCTCGGGGTCCTTCATCCCCGTCTATGCCGCCTTCCACGAGCGGGCCGATACCCGCGCCGCCCGCGCCCTCGCCGGGGCCATCCTCGGGCTCCTCGTCCTCGCCGCCGGGGTGCTGGCGCTCGTCGGTATCGCGAGCGCCCCGGCCATCACCACGGTGCTCGCCAAGGGGTTCGATGCGCCGCGCCGCGCGCTGACGATCACGCTGGTCCGCATCCTGTTTCCGATGACTGGGCTCATGGTGATCTCCGCCTGGTGCTTGGGCGTCCTCACCGCGCACCGGCGCTACTTCCTGCCCTACGCGGCCCCCGCGCTGTGGAACGTGGCCGGCATCGTGGCCATGGCGGCCGCCGGCACCTGGTTCGCGAACCGCACGCTGCCGCTCGAGGCGCAGCTCAACCGCATCTCCCTCGCCCTCGCCTGGGGCAGCGTGGTCGGCAGCCTGCTCCAGATCGCGGTGCAGCTACCGCTGTGCTGGCGGTTGCTCGGCGGTATTCCGCTGCGCGTTTCCACCGCGCCCGAGGGCGTGCGCCAGGTGGTCACCGCGTGGCTGCCGCTGCTGCTCGGCGCCGGGGTCACGCAGGTCTCGGGGTTCGTCGATACGCTGCTCGGGTCGTTCAGCGGCCCCGGGGGCGTGTCCGCGCTCGGATACGCCCAGATCGTCCAGCTGTTGCCCATCAGCCTGTTCGGCGTCTCCGTGACGGCCGTATCGCTACCCGAGCTGGCGCGCGAGGCGGTCGGCCAGGCCCCCAACGAGCAGCTGCGCGCCCGTATCGCCCTGGGCGTGCGCCGCATCGTGTTCTTCGTCGCCCCCTCCTCGCTCGCGTGCATCGCCTTGAATCGCGAGATCATCGGGGCGCTGTACCAAACGGGGCAGTTCACCGCCGACGCGACGAGCTTCGTGGGCCGCGTGCTCGCGGCGTACGGCGTTGGGCTCGTGGGGCAAGCGACGGTGCGGCTCTTCGCCTCGGGCTTCTACGCCCTGCGCGACACGCGCACCCCGGTGAAGATCGCGGCCGCGTCCCTCGGGGTCTCGACCGCGCTCGCCGTGCTCCTGATGCTCCGCTTCGGGGCTCCGGGCATCGCGCTGGGGTCTTCACTCGGTGCCTTCCTCAACACGTCGCTCCACCTGCGCCACCTGAGCCGCCGCATCGGCACCGTGCTGCAGGGGCGCGATTGGCGCGCCGGGGGGATCGCGCTCGCGGCGAGCCTCGGCGCCGCCGCGGCCGGCGTCGGCGCGGCGCACCTCGCCGCCGGGCTGGGACCGGTGCCGCGGGGGGTGGCCGTGCTCGCTATTTTTGGAGTGGTGTACGGCGCGCTCACTCTCGCACTGCGGCATCCCGACGCCACCCGAACATGGCAATCCCTGACCACCTGGCGCGCACCCTAGCCGCCCTGCCCGATCAACCCGGCGTCTATCTCTGGAAGAACGCCGCCGGAGACATCCTGTACGTGGGCAAGGCGAACAGCCTGCGCGCCCGGGTGCCGAGCTATTTCGGCCCCGACGCTCAGGATACCCCCGAGCGCGCCGCGCTCGTGAGCCAGATCGCCGAGCTGGAAACGATCGTCGTGCCCAACGAGGCGCAGGCGCTGCTGCTCGAGAACAATCTCATCAAGGAGCACAAGCCGCGCTTCAACATCCGGCTCACCGACGACAAGAGCTATCCCCGCATCGCGGTGACCCTGGCGGAGCCGTTCCCGCGCGTGTTGGTGACGCGTCGGGTCACCATCCCGGGAGCCCGCTACTTCGGGCCGTACACCGACGTCGCCACGCTGCGCCAGACCCTGAAGATCATTCGCCGCATCTTCACCGTGCGCTCCTGCCACTGGGATTTGCCCCACGTCGCCCCCTCGCGCCCCTGCCTCGACTACCACATCGAGCGCTGCCGGGCTCCGTGCGTCGGCTACCAAAGCGAGGCAGACTACCGCCGCATGATCGACGATGTCCTCGTGTTCCTCGAGGGGAAGACGGTCGACGTCCGGCAGCGCTTGCGCGAGCGCATGCTCGAGGCGAGCCGCGCCCGCGATTTCGAGCGGGCCGCGCAGCTGCGCGACGCGCTCCAGTGGCTGGATCAGCTCGAGCAGCCCCAGACGATCGAGCTCGTGGGCGGTGGGGACGCCGACGCGGTCGGCTTCGCCCGCGACGGCGACGACGCGTGCGGCGTGGTGCTGCGGGTGCGGGACGGCAAGCTCATCGCGCGCGATCACTGGTTCCTGGAAAACGCGGAGCACGAGACCGAGGGCGCCGTGCTGGCGGCCTTCCTGGTGCGCTGCTACCTGCCGCTCGAGGCGCGCGCCCGCCGCGTGCTGCTGCCGTTCCCCCCCGACGACCTGGACGCCCTGGCGCAGCTCGCGCCCGCGGTCGAGTGGCACGTCCCGCAGCGCGGCACCAACGCGAAGCTCGCGGCGCTCGCCGATCAGAACGCGCGCTACCTTTTGGATGGCCTGAAAATCGAGAGCTTCGATATCGACGAGCGGTCGGCCGACCCGGTTTTCGCGTTGGGGCGGGACCTGGGGCTCGCGGCGGTGCCGCGCGCCTTCGTGTGCATCGATATCTCGACCAACCA
>WNFJ01723149.1_pt1 | contig 16806 bp, 15 predicted proteins | sample 5400461 | NCBI WGS metagenome assembly WNFJ01 (sample SAMN13153349, study PRJNA577476) | soil metagenome | isolation source: 115 cm saprolite on Douglas fir-dominated hillslope | place: USA:California | collected 2013-09-17 | reverse complement strand
CCGCGCGAGCGAATGGTGTTTGAGTTGAAACATTACCACGGATTGAAATTGCGGACAGTAGGCGAGATTTTGCATACGACGGAAGAGACCGCGAAGAACACGCTCTTCCGGGCCACACAGAAATTGCGTGGGCAGTTGGCGGATATGAGGTAGGGCAAGAAGCCGGACTGCGTCCGGCGGACAGCCGAGGGCGGCTGTCCCCACATGAACTTGGAATTTGTTTCCCCCGAGGGGGTACGATTATGAAGTGCGAATGGGTTAGAGAAAATATCACGCTGCAGGTTTATGGCGAGCTGGCCGATGACGCCCGTCATGAACTCGAACAGCATGTAGCCCGCTGTGCCGACTGCGCAGCGGAACTGAAGGCGGAGCAGGATTTTCACGCGCTGCTTTCGCAGGAAACCGCGGCGGAGCCGACCCCCAACCTGCTGGCGTCTTCGCGCATGCGTCTGCAGGAAGCTCTGGAAACGGCTGAGCAGGGCCGCTTCTGGCATCGGCTGGCATTTGATCCGGCGAACTGGCTGCGGCAAGTGCGTTTCTCGCCCGCTCTGGCATCCGTAATCTTGATTCTCGGCTTCGCCGGCGGCGTAGGAACAACTTACAGAATGGTGGCTCATCAGCCCCAGGGTACCGCCGCAGGAGTGACCGCCACTCCGGCCGAGGCTTCCATCACCGGCATTCGTTCCATCACGCAGGAGCCCGGCACCAACCAGATCAACATCAAGTACGACACTGTTTCCACGCTGGAGACGCAGGGATCGATGAATGACCAGCGCATCCAGCAACTGCTCCTTTTTGCCGCCCGCAATAATTACAATTCCGGCGTGCGCATGGACTCCGTGGATCTGCTGACCAAGAAGCCCGACGTTTCGCAGGTACGCGAGGCGCTGGTGTATGCCCTGCGTTACGACACGAATCCCGGAGTGCGCCTGAAAGCTCTGGATGGTTTGGGAAGTTTTGTGAAGGATGATGTGCGGGTACGCGACGTAGTGCTGGAAGCTTTGGTCAACGATTCGAATCCCGGCGTCCGCACCGAAGCGCTACGGTTGATCGAGCCGGTGAAGGCCGATGGCAGCGTGCGCGGCGTGTTGATGACACTGGCGGCCAAGGATCAAAGCCAGTACATCAAGTCGCAGGCCCGCACCATGCTGGCGCAGTTGCCCGAAATTGATTGATGTTTTACAGAAACTGAGGTGGTTTATTTTGAAGCGTTCGCCACAATTCGTCAGACTGCTTTGCGTGTTAGCCGTGCTTGCGCCGCTGGCCGTGGCTCAGGAAACGCGTATGGCCCGCGAAAGCGGCGCCTGGAGCCAGGCAACATCTGGCACGCTGGCCGCGGCCAGGAACGTCCGCGTCAAGCTGGACATGGGCTCGGTGGTATTGCACGGCGGAGCGCAGCAGGGCATCAACTACGTTGTTCATGGCCATTCTTATTCTTCCGAGGAAGATGCGCGCCGGCAGTTCGGGTCTTTCAAGATCAATTCTTATGTCCGAGGCGACACGGCCTGGATCGTAGGGGAATGGCAGGAAGGACGGCCGCACCGATTCGCCGGAGAGTTTGTGATCAACGTGCCGCGAGACACCGACTGGGTGAAGATCGAGACAGGAGGTGGAGGAGTGGAAGCGGCAGGCATCTCGGGACGGCTGGATGTTGAGACCGGAGGCGGGAAAATCCGGGTGGATGACATTGGCGGTTCGGTTGGCGTGGAAACCGGCGGCGACTCCATCGACATCGGCAGCGTAGGTGGAGATCTAAAACTGGAAACCGGCGGCGGCAATATTTCAATCAAATCGGTGAAAGGGAAAATTCACGCCGAGACCGGCGGTGGCAACGTGGTTGTGCTTTCTGGGGAACAGGGCGCGGTGATCGAAGCGGGAGGCGGCAACGTGGACATAAAGCGCTGCCTCGGAGGAGTGAAAGCTTCGACCGGTGGCGGCAACATTAATCTGGGCGACATTGGCGGTCCCGCGGATATCGAGACTGGGGGCGGCAGCATTCGCCTGACATCGGCAAAGGGCCGCGTGGGCGCCAGTTCTGGAGCGGGATCCATCGAATTGTACGGCGTTCCCTCAGCCCGGGTTGAAACCGGAGCGGGCGGGATCAAGGTGAAGATCATCAACACCGGAGGAGAACGCAGCGATTCTGTGTTGGAAACCTCCGCCGGCGATATTACGGTTTACATTGCCCCGGATGTTGCCCTGTCGGTGCGCGCCAGCGTGGAGTTAGGGAATGGTCACCACATCACTTCTGACTTTCCCGACATCCACATCGCCAGTGAAGGTGATAAGTGGACCCCGCACCCGCTCAGCGCCGACGGCAAATTGAATGGGGGCGGTCCCGTCTTGAAGGTTCGGACCACGAGCGGGGATATTTGCTTCCGGCGGGGGAATCCATAACGGGTACTGCGCGAAGAAAGCTTAACTCAGGTGATGAGAAATAACGCTTTGTAGATGCAGGGAGGTTGGCCATGCGGAAACATATTTTGACCACGGTTGCGTTGCTGCCATTGCTGCTTAGCTTGTCCACGGCTGAACAAAATTGGACGTTCGATTCGGCGCAGCCCTTCGGCATTCCCAGCGAGGATTCGGGCACGAGTTCGTATCTGGGTGTGGACATCGTGGATATCAGCTCCGACCGGCTCGGCGCCTTGAAGCTGAAGGAGGAGCAAGGCGTTGAAGTGACGATGGTCGACCAGGATGCTCCCGCCGGCAAAGCGGGCATCAAGGAGCACGACGTCATTCTTACCATGAACGGAACTGCGGTCGAAAGCAAGTCGCAATTGCAGCGGATGATCCATGAGACTCCGGCTGGCCGCGTTGTGTCGCTGGGATTGAGCCGCGATGGGCAGCCCATGACCATCAAGGTCCAACTAGCCGACCGGCGTTCGGAATTTCCCCACGTAGCGAAAGGCAAAGACAAAGATAATGACTTCCATTTCGAAATGCCGCCGATGCCCAACATGCAGGACTTCGAGGTTCCGAACATCGGCGTGGTCTACGTACATTCTTCGATGAGAAGCGGCGTGATGGTGGAGAATCTCACGCCGCAACTGGGCGAGTTTTTTGGAGTCAAAAGCGGCAATGGGGTTCTGATCCGTTCGGTGGAAAAAGGCAGCCGCGCCGACAAGGCTGGACTGCGCGCCGGGGATGTGATCGTGCGAGTGGGCGATCAGGCGGTGCATGATACCAGTGATTTCACTCACTCCTTGCGCGGCCACAGCGCCGGATCGGTCAAAGTGAGTGTGATCCGCGACAAGAAGGAGCAGACTCTTACTCTAACCCTGCCGGAGCGCAAAGAATCCGGCGAGATGACTGAAGAAAGCTTCGAAGTGCCCGAACTGGACGCGGAGACTCAAGCGGAGTTGAGCCAGGTGCGGGAGGAAATCGCCAAACTCCAGCCTCAAATGGAATTGGCCACTGGAGAAACTCGCAAGGCGTCGGAGGAAGTGGGCAAATCTCTCTGCGCACAGAAGAAGCAATTGCAAGAACAAGCGCAAAAGCTGCGAGAGCAACTTGGCCCCAAGGTGCAACAGGAGCTTCAGAAGAGCCGCGAGAAAGTGGGGAGAGAACTGGAAAAGCTTCGGATTGAGCTGCGGGGAAATTGGCTGGATATCTAAGAGCCCGCTCCGTGGCCGCGTGCCACAGTTCCAAGGCAGACCTGGTTCCGGCCCGCCAGTTTGGCGGCGTACAAGGCTGCGTCCGCAGCCCTGACCAACTCATCGCGGGTGATGCCTTGATCGGGAAAGGCCGCGGTTCCGGCGCTGATAGTGACCGTCCGGGGCACACCCGGGAATTGCCAGGTCGCGACAATCTTCCGCAATTTCTCCGCGATATTCATGGCGTGTTGGGCGTTGGTTTGAGTGAGCAGAATCCCAAATTCCTCGCCTCCATAGCGGCAGACGACGTCAATCTTCCGTAGTTGCTGATTGAATAGCGAAGAAACCTGCCGCAGCACCTCATCGCCCAGCACATGTCCAAACTCGTCATTGAGACGCTTGAACTGATCGATGTCGGCCATGATGACGGCCATCCCTGTGCCGTAGCGGCGGGCGCGTTCAATTTCTTCCATGATGCGCAATTCAAAAAAACGGCGGTTGAAAATTCCGGTCAGACCGTCGAGGTACGCAAGCTGTTTTACGCGCTCTACATAATGAGCGTTCTGGATGGCGGTGGCGCAAATGTCGGCCACCGATTCCAAGGATTCCCGATCGCCATCCCGAAAGGCATCGGGCTGCGAGCTGTCCAGTGCAAGCACTCCGAGCGCCTGCCCGAACGAGACCAGGGGAATGCGCAAGCGCGATGCCGACTCCGCGAAGAACTTCATCGTGGTGGCGCTGCGCAGGTCGCTTTCCACCATGGTCCGGCTGCCGGTCAGAATGCTCGCCCAAGGCTCGTTGCTGGCCGGAAAGCGTCCCCCTTGCGGGATGCGTGGAGTGAGCGTGCCGTGATGAGACCGCAACACAAGATCCTGATCCTCGCGCAGGAAAAGCGAGACGTGGGAAACCTGAAACGCGTCCTTAACTAATTGGCAAACCCGATTCAGCAACTCTTCCAGATCAAGCACAGCAGTGGTCTGCTGCGCGATAGCATTAATCGCCTGCAATTGCCGCGCCCGTTGCTGCTCCAGAGAATACAGCCGCGCGTTCTGCAGGGCCATCGAGGCCTGAGTAGAAAAAAGCGTGAGCAGATCGATGGTCTCGGAATCGAAATGGTCCAGGCGATCGCTCTGGCAATCGAGCACGCCAACTACTTCGTCGCGCACCATCAAAGGAATGGCAAGTTCGGAGCGAGTAGATTTGGCGGAGCAGAAATAGCGCGGGTCCTGGCTGACATCGGGAGAATAAACCGGCTGCTTCTTCAGCGTCGCCGCGCCCGTGATTCCCTGGCCGGGCGGCAATAGAACCTTGTCATGGCCTTCGTCCCAGCCAATCTGCGAGCGGACGCACAACTGCTGCGACTGCTTGTCGAGCAGCAGAATGGCCACATTGCGCAGATGGAAGTAGTCGTGCGCGATTCCCAGGATCCGCTGCAGCACCTCGTCCAGATCGAAGGTCGAGAGCACAGCTTGGCCTGCATCGTACAGGACCGCAATTTTATTCATGGTGCAGGCTAATGGTAACGTGCCGGGGACGGTTGGGCAGGTTCCGAAAGTAACTGGAAAATGGCCGCGGGGGGAGGCGGCACAACCTTACTTCCATCTCCTGGCGGTGCGTATCAGGCCGTAGGCAACGACGCAAAACCAGAAGTCGACCACCAGCCCCCAATCCGGCTGAAACGGCTGATGGCGCGGCAGGTGGAAAGCGGGGGCAAGAAAGAAATACGCCACGTTGCCCAGAATAATGGCGCAGAAAGCTTGAATCAGATTTACCAGCACCGAGGGTTTAGACACCGGCTTCATCGGAAAACATCAGACGGAAGAACGGCCGCCTCTAAAAACTCGCTTGAAGGGGTAACCGGTCGGTCAGCAAAATCATAAGCCCTCTTGCTGCTAACATTCCCAGATAACCTACGCCATGCTTGAACTCACCACCCCCGTGCAATACGTCAAGGGAATTGGTCCCAAGTTGGCCGAAATCCTCGCCACCAAGGGTATTGCCACAGTGGGCGATCTGCTCAACTATTTGCCCTTCCGCTACGAAGACCGGCTGAATCCGCGAGGGATCGCGGAATTGCGCGCCGGCGAAATGGCCACTGTCATTGGCGAAGTCCGCAACTCGGGACTGTTTCGCACCCGCCGTATGCCCATCTTCCAGTTGACCGTGGGCCAGGGCCGCTCGCGCCTGAAATGCCTCTGGTTCAACGCCACTTACCTGCAAGATAAATTCAAGCCCGGCCAGTTGATCGCGCTCTATGGCAAGGTCGAGCAGGACCAGCGCAGCGGAGAGCTGCAGATCATCCAGCCTCAGTTTGAAATGTTGGGCGATTCAGGCGGCGATGGCGCGGATGACAAGGCCGCCGCATCGCTCGAAGTAGGGCGCATCGTCCCCATCTACGAGTCGGCCGGACAGGGCCGCGTGACTGCGCGCTGGTTTCGCCGCGTGATCCGCACCGCGCTCGACGATCTGACGCCTGACCTGCCGGAAACCATCCCCGCATCCGTGCGCGAGCGTCTGGCGCTGGTTTCGCCTCGCGAGGCGCTGTGGAAAGTGCATTGGCCGGAGGCTGGAGAGAGTTTCGAAGCTTTGCAATCATCCCGCACGCCCGCACACATGCGCCTGATTTTCGAGGAATTGTTCTTCACCGAGCTGGGACTGGAACTCAAGCGCCGCGAACAGAAAGCGCAGACCGGAATCGCTTTTCATCTTGACGACCGCGTGCGCCAGGCAATCAAGAGAATTCTGCCATTCCATCCCACGCCTGCGCAGAAGCGGGTCCTGAAAGAAATTGCCGATGACATGCAGCAGCCGCATCCCATGCGGCGTTTGCTGCAAGGGGATGTGGGCTCGGGGAAAACCATCATCGGCTTCCAGGCCGCGATCATCGCCATTGAAAATGGCTACCAAGTGGCATTGATGGCGCCGACCGAAATTCTTGCGCAGCAGCATTATTTTTCCGCCCGCAAGATTATCGAGAGCGCCGGATACCGCATTGTCCTGCTGACCGGCTCGCTGGAGTCGGATCGCAAGCGCGACATCCGCCGCCACATCGCGCAGGGAAACGCGCAGCTCATCATCGGCACTCACGCTCTGCTGGAAGAAAAAGTGGAGTTTGCGAAGCCCGGCCTGGTGATCGTCGATGAACAGCATCGCTTCGGAGTTTTGCAGCGGCTTAAGTTAATGAAGAAGTCGGGCGACGGCGGCGAGGGCCGAGGCAAGACTGTTCTCACGGAATCCGAACGAGACACCGCCGACAAAAACGCAGTCGAGCCGGATGTGCTAGTGATGACGGCAACGCCAATCCCCCGCACACTCGCCCTCACGTTGTACGGCGATCTCGATCTGAGCATTCTCGACGAACTTCCCCCCGGCCGCACGCCCATCGTCACGCGGAGGATCACTGACGACCGCTCTCCCGAAGTGTGGGATTTTGTGCGCAAGCAAGTCGCCAAGGGCCATCAGGTCTATGTGGTCTACCCGGTCATCGCCGAAAACGAAGAGTCCGAACTGAAAGCCGCGATCAAGATGTACCGCGAGCTGAGCGGCAAAGTGTTTGCCGATCTTAAAGTAGGCCTCCTGCACGGCCGCCTGGATTCCGAATTGAAAGACCAGGTCATGCGCATGTTTCAGAAAGGCGAGTTGCAGATTCTGGTCGCCACCACCGTAATCGAAGTCGGCGTGGACGTGCCGAATGCAACCGTAATGGTGATCGAACATGCGGAACGCTTCGGCCTGGCGCAGCTTCACCAGTTGCGCGGGCGTATCGGCCGCGGAGCCGCTAAGTCTTATTGCGTCCTGATGACAGGCGGCAAAGTGACGGAAGAAGGCGAGCGCCGCCTCGACGCTATGGTGCGCACCAACGACGGCTTCCAGATTGCCGAACTCGATCTTGAGCTGCGCGGTCCAGGCGAGTTCTTCGGCACGCGCCAGGCCGGGATGCCAAACTTTCGCGTGGCCAACCTGATCCGCGACCGGCAGTTGCTGGAAGTGGCCAAGCGCGAAGCCGCCGCGGTGATGGCAGGGCCTAATTCCGAAGTCACGCAAGTCGAAATCAGCCGAGCCCTTGTGGCCATGCGTACCCGCTGGCAGCACACCTATGGCCTGGTCGAGGTGGGCTGAACTGGTAGAATCGTAAGAATGGCAGGCGCTTCACAATTGATTCAGATCGAGCTTGGGCCACCCGTCCGCATGCCCAAGCCCGCCTGGCTGCGAGCCAAAGCGCCTGTCGGCGATAACTTCCACAATCTCAAGAAGCTGGCACGCGGGTTGGGATTACACACCGTCTGCGAATCGGCCCAATGTCCCAACATTGGCGAGTGCTGGAATCACAAGACAGCAACCTTCATGCTGCTGGGCGATATCTGCACGCGCCGCTGTGGATTTTGCGCCGTGCCTAAGGGCCGCCCGGAGCCGATCGACTGGGACGAACCACGCCGTGTGGCGGAGGCTGTTGCAACACTGGGACTAAAACATGCCGTTGTGACCAGCGTGAATCGTGACGATGACAACGTCGGTGGCGCCAAAGTCTTTGCCGAAACCATTCGCCAGATTCGCGAGCTGATTCCGGATTGCCGCATCGAGGTTCTGATCCCCGACTTTCAAGGATTGGAACAGCCGTTGAAGATTGTGCTGGACGCGCAACCGGACGTGCTCAATCACAATACCGAAACCGTCCCCCGCCTTTATCGGGCGGTGCGTTCAGGCGCGCGTTACGAACGAACGCTCACGCTGCTCGAGAATGCCAAAAAATTCTCTCCCGGCATGGTAACGAAGAGTGGTGTAATGGTCGGGCTGGGTGAGTCAACGGACGAATTAGTGGAAGTTTTCCGCGATCTCGGCGGACGCGGCGTTGACATTCTCACCGTGGGCCAATATCTTCGCCCGTCGCGCGACCACCTGCCGATTGCCCGCTTCTATACGCCCGAGGAATTCCGCGAGTTACGAGAAGAAGCGCTGCGCTTCGGTTTCCGCCATGTTGAGTCCGGCCCCATGGTGCGCTCCAGCTATCATGCGCACGAGCAGGCTGAGTCAACATCGGTTCCCCGAGTGGTAACTTAGAACCACAATGTTGAGCGCACTGCTGGTGCTGCTGGGCTTCTTCGCAGGCTTGCTGGGAGCGCTGACCGGCATCGGCGGAGGCGGTCTCCTTTCCCCGCTTCTTGCGCTGCATTTTGGAATTCCCATCCGCCAAGCCATTGGGACCAGTCTGGTTGCCGTTATCCCCACTTCCGCCGCTAGCTCCTCGGTCCATCTGCAGCGTCACACAACCGACATCCGCCTCGGCATGACCCTCGAACTGGCAACTTCGCTGGGTGCGGCCGTTACCGCTTATCTGGTGGGATATTTCAATCGCAACGTTCTGGAGGGGATCTTCGCCGGTTTCTTGCTGTACAGCTCGGTCACAATTTTATTGCGCCGGGGCAAAGTAAAAGATCACGACGAGCTTCCTGCCAGGAGCAACGGGGAGACCGTGATTCCACCCTACGAGCCGCGGCGCTATCCACTTGGCCTGGGCGCGTCTCTGGTCGCAGGCGGACTTTCGGGCCTTCTCGGCATCGGGGGCGGTCCGATTAAAGTTCCGGTGATGTTCATCTTCATGAACGTTCCGCTGATGGTGGCGACGGCAACGTCAAATTTCATGATTGGAGTGACGGCGGCGGCCAGCGCTATCGTCTACTACCGCCGCGGAGATATTCTGGGCGATATCGCGGCGCCGCTCGCTGTGGGAGTATTTCTCGGCTCGTTGCTGGGCGCGCGATTGGCGCCACGCGTTCAAACAAAGTACGTCGTGTATCTGCTGGTTGCGATCATGCTCTATCTTGCGGGTCACTTGACCTTACACCTGCTCAGGGGAGGAAACGCCGCATGAGCCAGTTACGGGAGCCTGCCTTCGACCGCGTGGTTGCCCTAGTGCTACGCGTCGGCGCATTCGGATGTTTCTTCATCATGCTGACAGGACTGCTGATCGGACTTTTTGTTCATGGCCGCATTCCGGAAAATATCGAACGGGCGGGGGTGCTGCTGATGCTGGCGACGCCGGTTGTACGCGTGGCGGTTGCGGGAGTGCTGTTCCTACGGGAAAAAGATTGGAAATATGGGGCAATCTCGTTTGGAGTGCTTGCCATCCTGCTGCTGGGCGCCCTCTTCGGCATCGGAGAGCACTGAGAGCGTCCCCCTCGTGTCATCCCGAGCGCAGCGAGGGACCTTGGTTTTTGCTTGCATTACTAGTGCTGTCGCTTGCAGGAAAAGCCTTATCAAAAAACGTGCAGTTTGATACTCAAGTACTTCTTGGGGTTCTCCCGGATCGCCTTCACCAAGTTCCGAGTCTCCGTCAGCATTTCGGCGGCGTTGTTATAGACCGCCTCGTCCTTAAAAAGTTTCCCCGCCGAGCCCCGGCCCGCTTCCAGGTCGCTGGTCAGGGCCGCAAGCTTGGTCATCGTGGTGTCGATCTTCTTTGCCAGTTCCTCGTCCTTGAGCAGCCTGCCCGCCGTCCCTTTCCCCGCGTTCAGGTCTTCGCTAACCTTCTTCAAGTTGGCGACGGTGTCGTTGGCGTTGTTGTAGAGAGACGGATCCTTTAGGAATTTTCCGGCCGTGCCTTTGCCCTGTTGCAGGTCGTCAACCACCGCATTCATGCGGTCGAGAGTGGCTACGAATTTGTTATATGCATCGTTGTCACTGATCAACCGGCCCAGGCTGCCTTCTCCCTTGGCGATCTGGTCGACAATTCCTTTGAACTCTGCAACGGTCTGCGAAAAACGGTCATACAGGGTGGGATCGTAAATCAACTTGCCCAGCGATCCCTTGCCACTTTCCGCGAAGGCCAAAATGCGATCGGCGCGCTTGAGCAGCGCGTCCATATTTTGCAGCGTGCTCTGGCTGGAGCGCACCACCTCGTTGAAGTCGGGATGCACGTGGGTGGGCAGGGTGTCGCCATTCTGCGCCGGCGGGCCGATGGCCTGCGAGCTGTCGATATCCATGAAAGTTTCGCCCAGGACGCCGGCAGTCGAGAGGGTCGTGACCGAATCGCGTCGCAGGTTGAAGCTGTACTTCGTGCTGACCTTCATGATTATTTCGACGGGAGTGGCCTGCTTATCCTTGTCAGGTACGATACGGATGCTCACGACGTTGCCGATATCCACACCACTCAGCCGCACCGGCGCGCCTACCCGCAGCCCGCTTGCATTATCGAAGAACGACACCACCGTGATGCGATGCGAGAAGTAGCCGCCGGTTCCCGACATCAGAAACAAAAGCAGGGCCAGCGTCAAACTGGCGAAAATCACGGTTAGGCCGACGCGAAGTTGCGACCATTTGAGCTGCTGCTGGCTCGGCAAATGATTTCCTCGGACAGACTTGCGTTATCTAATAATGCCAGGACCAGCTCCAACCCCCCGCCGCCCCTCGCAGCATCATAACAAACCCTGAGACTCTTCCTAAGCGCGTTGCGGACGCAGGGCTGGCAACAGTAGCAGCGCGAGCAGGTAGGCCGCAACCCCGCAGGCCAGGGTCGCGGTCAAGCCGAATTGGATCGCGATTACCATGGCCAGCACCGACCCTAACACGCTGGCAGCGGCGTTCATGGCCCAGGCCCACTCCACGGCATTGCTTCCGCCCGTCGCCTGGTCGTGCGCGGAATTCGTCGCCAACGCGCGCAGCCCCGCCGGGAACGGCATTCCCATCACCAGGCCGAGCGGAGCGAGCAGCATCCCGCTGATCATCATCCGATAGGCAAATCTCAATCCCATCCACGCTGCCAGCACCCGGGGCAGGAAAAATACATCCGCGAGCAACGCGACGATCACCAGTACAAGCGGCATCCAGACGAGTCCCGTGCGCGAAAGCCAGCGGCGCGATAACAAGCTGCCCACGCCGCTCGACAGCATCAGGAGAAAGATCACCACGGTCAGCGCATAGGTCGGATGTCCCAGAAAAAGCACGAAGCGTTGGATAAACGCAATTTCCACCAGTATGTAACCCAGACCCACCGCCACGAAATAAAGGAGCGGGATCGGCGATTGACGCCTTCCCTGAAGCGCTAGCGGCAGAATCAGAAATGCCAGCACTGCGGCCACGGAGATCGCCAGCACCAGCAGCAGCACCAGCACCCCCAGGTTCACCTTCCAATCAATTCCATTCCGCAAACCCTCCGGACCCAGGATTTGCCCAGCTTTGAGAGTAAAGAAAAAAAACGGCGCGTTATCGCTGACCGGAGCCACGTTGTAAGCATAACTTCGCGCGAAGCCGTAAGGATCATTACTCGCGATCAAGTCCGCAAAAGGATTATTTCCTGGATCCGAAGGCAGATAGAGCGGCCTGAGCTGCTCATACTCGTCAAAATGAGCCTGCACCGCGGACACTTCTTTTTCGGTAAATGCAGTTTTCTTGGCCAGCACCACCACGGGAATCCCATCTTCATCGAGCGGCCCTTGCGATGCCACAATAAAGTTCCGCGCCAGGTCAGCGACGCCAAGACTATGCAACGCTTCCATCGCCACCGCTACCACGCGCAAGGCCTCGCGCGGCTGGCGGAACTCCCAGCGAGTGATGGCAATCATTCCCTCTGGTTTAAGATGCTGGAAATATTCCCGAAAGGCTTCCACCGTGTACAGATTGTTTTCACTCAGCGCGAACGCGCCCGCCGCGGTCGAGGCCCAGGTGTCGACCAGCGTCATCTGCACTACGTCGAATTGTTGCGGGGTCGAACGGAGGTAAGAACGGCCGTCGGTTACGTGAATGTGAACGTCGGGGCGCTGGTAAAGATGCTTGGAGTAAGTCGCGTACCTTCCACGCATAATGGTGTTAGCGATAATGGGATTGATTTCGATGCCGGTCACGCTTGGGCTGCCATTGGCCAGCGCGCGCAGCACATCCACACCGCCGCCGGGACCGATAATTGCGAACTCTCCATGCGGACGCAGAATATTGGCCAGTGCCGGCGGAGCTGACATTACATCGCTTCCCCACCCCGCCTTGCGCCAGTTCTCCGGCTCGACATTCATTATGTAAGTGGAAGCATCGGCGTCAATTACGGCCGCCTTGGCTTCGCCCTGGCGATCCACCTCTACGCGGGAGAGGGCGTTCCAGCGTGCAAATTCCACCCAAGCCGGATCGCGCAACAGTCCCTTGGCGTAAACCACATCGATCAGCCGGTCGGAAAGATTGCCCGCAATGAGCATCAGGAACGCCGCCAGCAGGGCGCCCGCTACTCTGCGTCCATTGTGCGAAGGCGCCCAGACCGCGGCCGCCACCGTCAACGCCACGCTCGCGAACAGAATTGTATTGGGTCCGCCGATCCAGTTGAGAAGCGGCACCACTGCCAGGCAGGCCAGCGCTCCTCCGCCCAGATCAGCTCCATAAAGCCGAGAAATTCGCCGCGTCTCGCGGGCGAATGTTACGGAAAAAATAACTCCGGTCAGGAAAAAAGGCACAGCCGCGGCAAGATAGAGAACAGTCAGCCGCATAAAGTTCTTCCACGAAACCTCGAGCGCCACCGGAACGTGCAGCACGGTCTCCAGCACGAGGAGCACCGTCACCGAATTCACCATGCACAGCCACATGGCGAGAGTGCGGGTATCGAATCGGCTGATCCAGCGTTTTAGCAGGTAAGCGAAAACCCCGCCCGCGCCCAATCCCAGTAAGGCAATCGAGATGGCCAGAAATGCGAAGTGGTAGAACAGCACCACCGAGAACAATCTCGTTAGCGCCAGTTCCAGCAAGAGAGCGGCAAAGCTGGTTAATCCCAGGCCGGGAAGCAATGTTCGTTGGGACAGTTCCTGCAATCGAGGCGGAGCGGGAGCCTGAATGGTGGCAGACATAAATGGGAATGGGATGGACAAGTCTAGCAGAAGGCTTGGATCATAGCCTTTAGTTTTCGAGAATGACTTGCGCGATGGCCTGCTCCGCGGTGTGCGATATCGAAAGTGCCGCATTCTTCACGCCCAGCCTGGCGGCGAACTCGCCCGCCTTGCCATGAAATGTCATGGTGGGCCGGCCGCCCGGCAAGCGCACGACTTCACAATCGCGCCAGCGCACGCCGTGATTCCAGCCTGTGCCCAAGGCCTTCATAGCCGCTTCTTTCGCGGCGAAGCGGGCGGCGTAGCGCTCCACGCGGTTTGCTTTAGAATCGCAGTAGCGCCTTTCGCCCTCCGTGTAAATGCGCCGCAGAAAGCGATCGCCAAAGCGTTCAATCGATTGCCGAATGCGCGGAACTTCCGCGATGTCGATGCCTGTGCCAACAATCATATTTCCCCGGGTTACAGCAGCCGGCCGCCACTTCTCGGGTGAAGTCTTCGAGCGGACGGGTCGAGCGTCCGATGGTATAGAGACGAGCCAGTATCGCTTCGATGTTGCAACGTCACCGAACGATGCCAGCCAGAGCGGCGGCCAGCGCAGCATCCTGCTCTGGAAACACCGTGCGCAAATCTAGCAGCACGTGGCCTTCCTCGACGCGAGCGACAATGGCCGGATCGGAAGCCCGCAGCCGCGCGGACAATTCGTCAGCGCTAAGGCCTTCGACCGTGATGGCCAGAACCCGTGTGGGCAGGGCGGAAGATGGCGCGGCCCCGCCGCCGAGAATGGATTCACCATCCAAAATCTCAACTTTCAACTTCGGTGCGGCGATTCGAGCGGCCAGCGCCTCAGCCCGCTTGCCGATTTCGTCTTTCGTGAGCCGCATCATGCGCAACGCTGGAATCGCATCGTGATCCCGCCGCACGTAGGCAAGCAGCGTCGCTTCCAGCGCGGCATACACCAGCTTATCCACGCGCAATGCGCGAAAAAGAGAGTTCGAGCGCATGCGGCCGACCAACTCGCCGCCGCCGCTGATCAGCCCCGCCTGCGGGCCACCGAGCAACTTATCGCCGCTGTAAGTAACGATGTCAACGCCGCTCCGTAAACTGTCGAGCACACCGGACTCACCGTTGATACCAACCGAGCGCAAGTCAAACAGCGCGCCGCTGCCCAGGTCTTCCATCATCGGAATGCCGCGCTTGCGGGCCAGTGCCACCAGTTCCGCCGTAGAAGCCTGCTCGGTGAATCCTGTGATTTCAAAGTTCGAGCGGTGTACTCGCAGCAGAAGCCGCGTCCGCTCCGTAATAGCTCGTTCGTAATCAGCAGTGCGCGTGCGATTCGTCGTGCCAACCTCGCGCAGGATCGCGCCCGACTTGGCCATCACATCCGGGATGCGAAACGAGCCGCCGATCTCCACCAGTTCGCCGCGCGATACGATGACCTCTCCGCCCTCCGCCAGCGTATTCAGCGCCAGCAGCACCGCCGCCGCATTGTTGTTGACCACTATAGTGGAGGCGGCTGCTTGTGTGGGGACGGGCACTCCTGCCCGTCCAGCCGAGTGAAGCTCGGCAGTTCCTGATTCATCCTCAAGCAATCGCCTAAACAATCGGTCCACATGCACATCCCGCCTGCCGCGAGCGCCGGCCGCAAGGTCAAACTCCAGATTGCTATAACTCGCAGCCGTCTCGCGAATGTGCTCGATCACGGTCTCGCTCAGTGGAGCACGCCCCAGGTTGGTGTGCAGAATCACCCCGGTAGCGTTGATCACCGGCCGCAAAGAAAAACGCAGCGCGTTCCGAAGTTGGTTCTCGATCGCCCCCGTCAGACCTGAGAGCGCAAGCTGCAGAGCCTTCTCGTCCAGCAATCCCGACGTAATCTCTTTCCGCAATCGCGCAAGCACGCTGCGCACCGCATCCGTGACCGATTCATGGCCGTGGCTCGCCGCCAGTGGTTTGACCCCGGCAGCGCGCATCACATCGTCCACGGACGGAAGTTTGCGGAAAAGCTCCGATGGTGCGGCGGTTTTCACCCTGAGATTATCCCACGAGGAGAAAGAGCGGCGCATCTTTGCGTTAGCCCTTCACAGCGTATGCATGTAAGCGAGCAAATCCTGGATGTCTTGCGAACTCAGTACCTGGCTGTAGCCGGGCATATCGGGACGGCCGGTGCGAATAATGTCGGTGACCCGTTCGTCATTGGCGGGCAACCCGGTCTGCGGCAGATATTTATTCTGGAAGACGCCCTTCAATCCCGGCCCCTTTTTCCCTTTGGTGGAATAAGGACGGTGACAGCGGTCGCAGTAGTGGTCATAGATCTTGCGTCCGCTCGCCTGCTGGGAGTTGAGGCCAAGCTCGGCGTCTGATTTGCGGCGCTCCACATCGCAGCCGGTCAAAACGATTACCGCCAGCAGCGCGGCAAATGCCGGCGTGACCCAGCTAACATCGCGTATTTCACCTAAGAACTCTTCCATCCCCTTCATCGTCAATGGACGCAATGATAAATGCTGTTCTCCGTTTCTCCCCTTCTTTTAATTTAGAATCGGTCCGAATGAGAGCTGTCTTTCAGTGGAATCTGGGCACGCGAATGCTGGAGTTAGGCAAGCGCACGCTCATCATGGGCATCGTCAACGTGACCCCGGACTCTTTTTCCGATGGCGGCCTTTATCTCGATTCCGGCAAAGCTGTCGAACACGCTCTGCAGCTACTCGACGAAGGGGCTGACATCATTGACGTGGGCGGAGAATCGACGCGTCCCGGCGCGAAAGTCGAGGTCAGCGCCGAGGAGGAACTGCGGCGCGTGCTGCCCGTGATCACGGCGCTCAAAAAGCAACGTCCAGACGTCGTGGTCTCCATTGATAGCTACAAAGCCAGCGTGGCGCGCACTGCGGTGACGGCGGGCGCCGAGATCGTAAACGATGTCAGCGGTCTGCGCTGGGATGCGCAGATGGCGAGGACGATTGCCGAAATAAAATGCGGAGCCGTCCTAATGCACATGCGTGGGCGTCCAGAAGAGTGGCATAGTTTGCCGCCGCCCGGCGATGTCGTCCTGTTGGTCAAGCGCGAACTGCGGGAATGGGTGGAAGCGGCCGTGTTGGCCGGCGTGCGCAGAGAAAGGATTGCGATTGATCCAGGCTTTGGCTTTGGAAAAAGCTTCGAGCAGAACTATCCGCTGGTGGCTCGCTTTCAGGACTTGCAGTCCCTGGGATTTCCGCTGGTGGCGGGAACGTCGAGAAAATCTTTTCTCGGCCGCACTTTGGCGAAAGACGGAAAAGACGCTGCCGTCGCGGACCGGCTTCACGGAAACCTTGCTGCTCATACCGCCCTGATTCTCAAGGGCGCGCACATCTTACGAACGCACGACGTGAAAGCTGCGGTAGAGGCGGCGCGAGTGGCTGACGCTATTGTTGAAGCGCGCTAGCCTG
>WNFJ01046928.1_pt3 | contig 16806 bp, 7 predicted proteins | sample 5400461 | NCBI WGS metagenome assembly WNFJ01 (sample SAMN13153349, study PRJNA577476) | soil metagenome | isolation source: 115 cm saprolite on Douglas fir-dominated hillslope | place: USA:California | collected 2013-09-17 | reverse complement strand
TCGAGGAGACGGCGCGGCCGGGAGCCAGCCTGTCGGAGGTAGCGCGCAGCTATGGGATCGCGGCGCGTGTCCTGTTCCGTTGGAAGCTGGAACTGACGCGGGCGGCACCGCTGTTCGTGGCCGTCGAGATCACAGACGCGATCGCCGGATCCGACGGCGGCGCGACCCGCTGGGCAGTCGTCGCTTCGCTGCTAGCCACTGCAAAGCTTAATGGCGTCGAGCCGTTCGCCTACCTCAAGGACGTGCCGGAACGCATGTCCAACGGTCACCCGATGAGCAAGCTCGACGACCTCCTCCCCTGGAATTGGACCCTTTCAAACCCCCAAAGCACGACCGACGTGTAAGAAATGGACGCTTACGCGGAACAGGGAATTCACGGATGTTTGCCGTAGACATGCCGCAAACTCCGTTGGACGAAGTTTGTTTCATCAGTCTCCGCCAAGTAAGTCAATCGTGCACCTGGTTGGACCGATCGAGAGCGCCGCAGGGAGCGAGAAACGCCCCGACGCTGTCGCGAACCCAAATTCGATTATTGTCCGCTCCCCTGAACAAGAAAACGGATACGGCAGCGCATTCCAGCTGGCAGAGCGTAATCGGGATTAGGAAGCTCAAGCCGCACCCCGAAAGTGCTGCTTGCCGTATCGAAAACGCGATCGACCACAGTGACCTTTGCCCTATAGAGGCCCCCGATCGGCTCCTCCGGCATCACCTCTGCATTCGTTCCGGCTTGCAGTTCGCGGTAGTGGCGGACTGGAACGAACACCTTGACGTAGAGCGGATCGATTTCCGCGATGGTCATCAAGGGCGCCTGTTCATAGACATATTCTCCCGGCCGGATCGTGACGTCCGAGACGACGCCATTGATAGGGCTGCGAATTGATCGGCGATCGAGCCGGGCCTGCGCCTGCTCCATGTCAACCTGGGCCATCTTGTGCTCCAGTTCCGCCTTGGCGAGAGCGAGCACTGCGAGATTCCTTTCGGTCACCGCTTCGTCGCGCACTTTGGTCGTGACAATCTGCTTGCTGTTCAAGTTCTCCGCACGCTCCGCTTCGCTGCTGCGAAAGACTAGCCGCGTCCGCTCCGAATTGATGTCGCCCTCGTTAGTCGCTTTCAGCTGTGCGAGTTCGAGAGCAATTCGCTGAAGGTTGGAATCAAGTTCGGCGACGACGTCGCCCTTCTTGATCGTCCTATCGCGGTCGACCTTTAGAGCCTCTATAATTCCGGTGTCAGGACTGCCCAACTTGATCATCATCTTTGCCTCAACCACACAATCGAATTCGCCCATGCGCTGTGCGGGAGCAGAGAGCTGCTGTGCTGCTGCGTGGCGCGCGAGAGCGAGCAGAACGGCAATCGCTATAACAAACTTTGTTTTCGCCATGATCATTCCATCTCACCAGAAAATGCCAGCATTGACCCCAGGTTCTGGTCAGCCGTCAATAAGTGACGGCGCATCTTGGAATGCACGCGCTCCGCGCGCCGCTGCGCCCGACGAAAAACGAATCGCGCGAAGATGCTACCCCAAGGACCGGAACGACAGATCCAGTTGCGCAGCACCGGCCGACCAAGCACACCGAGTAGTGGATCGTCGAGCGAAAGAATGGCCTCGGTTGTGCCCGGCTCGCCCTGGCGGCCGCACCGCCCGACCAGTTGCCGGTCGATGCGGCCAGCCTCATGGCGCTCCGAGAGAATAACCTGAAGACCGCCGCGGGCGGCAACGCCCTCACCCAGCTGAATATCCACCCCACGGCCTGCCATGTTGGTGGCGACGGTAATGCGACCGGCCTTACCGGCATCCGCAACGATGGCGGCTTCATGCTGATCCTGCGCGGCATTGAGAACGACGTGTGTAAGCCCAGCCCCGTCAAGGCGCTCGCTTATAGCCTCCGACGAGGCCACCGAACGTGTGCCGATTAAAACCGGGCAGCCTTGGCGATGCAGCAAAGCAGCCTTCGCGACTATACGGTCCAGTTTCTCGTCCGCGGTCGCGCAGATTTGTGCCGACCGATCCTGGCGTTGGACCGGGCGGTTGGTCGGAATTGTGATCACCGGCAACCGATAGACTGCCCATAGCTCGCCGCTGACTTCGCGCGCGGTGCCGGTCATTCCGGCCAGCCCACGATACCGCCGAAAGAAGCGCTGATAGGAGATACGCGCCAGCGGAGCCTTGCGGTCGGTCACCTCGCACTGCTCCTTAGCCTCGATAAGTTGGTGAAGCCCTTCATTCCAGCTTCGATCGGGCATGATGCGACCGGTATATTCGTCGACGATCTCGATTTTTCTCTCGCGAACGATGTACTGAATGGAGTTGCTGAAGAGATGAATCGCGGTCAGTGCCTGCCGAGCCGATTCTTCCCGACGAATTCGGCTCAACCACAGTCCGCCAAGCTCCTGCCCAAGCTCGGCAATGCGATCAACACCGGGGGCAGTCAATTCGATGCGACGTTCGTCCAAAACAACCCGATAATGGGTACCGTTTTCGAGGCCGCGAGCGAGTGTAAGGGCCTCATCCGCCCATCGGCGATCATCGGTCGATTGCGGATTGCCAGAGATGATAAGCGGAGTGCGCGCCTCGTCGATCAGCACGCTGTCGGCTTCATCTACAATCGCAAAATGGAGCCCGCGCATGACTACTCCAGCCAGACGAGGCGCTTCGCCGTATAACCGCTCGAGTTTAAGGCGCAGATTTTCCGAATGACTACCCAGCGCGAGACGGTCGCGGAGATAGTCAAAAGTAATCTCCTTGTTGGTGGCATAGGTGATATCGCAAGCGTAAGCGCTGCGGCGCTCCGTTGCAGTCTTTCCGTGAAGGACGGTGCCGACGGTAAGCCCGAGTGCGCGATAGATTGGACTCATCGCCTCAGCATCGCGCGCGGCTAAATAGTCATTTACGGTTACGATATGCACCGGAATGCCTGCCAGCGCGGCAGTGCCGGCAGCCAGCGTGGCGGTCAATGTCTTGCCTTCTCCGGTCTCCATCTCCGCAAGCATGCCTTTGAGGAGCACAAAACCCCCGAGCAGCTGCACATCAAAATGGCGAAGCCCCACCGTGCGATCAGCCAGTTCGCGTATCAGCGCGAATGCCCTTGCCACCAGCTCGATCCGCAAGCCCCGTAAACGAAGCAGCCGGCGCAGTTCTCGGGCCTCATCCGTCAGAATTTGATCGGTCGCGACGCGAAGCGCCGCTTCCTGGGCATTGGTCATGGTGATGACCCGCGATAATCGCGCCCGGAGCAGGCGAGGCAAAGCCAAGGCCGGGACACCTGTGACAATGGTCTCGACCCGATCGAGCCAGCGCGCTTTGCTATCGCTACGCTGCGGCAGTAGCACGGGCGGCGGTAACAACCAAAGCGGTGTAGCAATACCGGACTCAGACATTGAACCGCCTTAGGAATAACTGACGAAGATCGCGATAAAATCGCGATGCCAGCGGCTCGTTGCCATGGTCGAAACGAGCATAGACCCGACCCCCCATCTCGGAAATCGAGAGCGGCTCACGAAACCCGAGCTCAATTTGCAGGAGCTTAGTCATCGCCTTAGGATTTTTTGGATCGCGCGGATCGATGACGACATTGCCCCCACCCGGGGTACCGAGCGCAAGACTCGGCAAACGGTCGCTGATATTGGGGATCTCCCGCAGGATAAAACCGGGATAGATGGCATCGATCTTGTCGACCAGCCGGATTTCAATCGATTCAGGGCGGGTCCGAACAAGATCTAACTCATCTTCCGGGACGACCAGCCTGACGATCGGGCGGTCGAAGGTCGCCACGAAGGCAACAATTTCGCCTCTGTGGGCAAATTTGCCTAGGAGCTCGTTGGGACGCCGTAGAACGAAACGGCCATCGCCAGGGCTGCGCACAACGAGATCCGCCGTGCGCTTGCGGTGCAGATCGAGGTCGCCCTTGGCGCGGTCGAGCTGCTCTTCGAACAATTGCTTCTGCAGAGGATCGCTGCCTGCAACCGCGATCCGCCGCAATTCCAGCTCTCGTACCGACGCCTCAAGGACGCGTACTTTGGCGTCCAGCAAAGGATCCTCCAACCTGATGAGGGGGTCCCCGCGGGAAACCAAGCTGTTCGGCTCACTCAGCAGAGCAACGACGGTGCCTTCCGTTCGAGCGAAAACGCTGGCCTCGCCGGGAGTCCAGATGATGCCCTCGGCGACCGTGCGATAGGGAACGGGCACCAGCAGAAGCATGATCGCTATGGCCGTCACAACACCGGCGCTGATGCCTATCGCGCGGCGACGCTGGCGCGCGAGTACGGGACTCGTAAACAAGAACCAGACCGCTTTACCCGAGGGAACGCCGACCATGATGACGCACGACCAAATCGCCAAGATCGCCCCGATAACAAAGAATTTGGCAGCAACGACCAGTATGATTGCCAAAACGATGCCAACGCGATAGCAAAATGCGGAAACGCCGTAGAGAATGAACCAGAACGGTTCGCCTGGAGAAGTCGCGGGCGACGTCGCACCTTTCACGCCGAAAAGATTGCGAATGATAAGATAATTGATAAACCGCTTCGCCCGATCCGCCAGATTCGGGATTTCCAACAAGTCGGCAAGCACGTAGTAGCCATCGAACCGCAGCAGCGGATTCCCATTGAACAGAATGGTAGAGACGCCGCCGATCAGCATAACATTGTAGGTAAAGGCGCGCAGGAGACCCTCTTCGACATCGAGCCAAACGAATAGCGCCAATGATGCCAGCACGAGTTCCACAATAATGCCGGCAGCTCCGACCAAGGCGCGCCGCCACTTCTCCGGGAACGCCGCCGAACTCGAGGCGTCTACATAAGGAACCGGCAGGAACACGAGCAGCATCAATCCCAGTTCGTGAACCTCGCCGCCCCAACACTTGACAGCATAGGCGTGCCCCAGCTCATGCAATATCTTGACAAGAGGATAGGTCACGATCAGCAGAATCAGGCTCTCCCACACCAGCACACGATCGAAAACGTTGGCGGTTAATTCCGCCCAATGCACCGCTGCGAGTGCCATGGCGCAACCAACCACGACCGCGATGAGGCTCGCCCCGATCCAGGAAAACAGCGGGCGCACCGCTGGCAGCGTTGCCGTCAGAAACACATCGGGGTCGAGCAGTGGCAACCTCAGCGCCAGCGGATTCATCAAGCTCATCGCGAGTTTTCGGCGCGACACTTTGCTTGCACGTGCCGACATTTCCTCGATATTCGGAGGAACATCAGCGTGAAGCACATCCACCTGATAAAGTTGGGCGAGCAGCTGGATCATTTCGTCCTGGGTCAAGACATCGTCACCGACCCGACTGCAAGCGAGCTCCCAGATCTGGCGGACAGTCCTGCTCCCGTTCATCAAACTGATGAGTAGATACGCCGCGGGCGTGAAACGGTGGAAGCGCCCCGAGGCGGGATCCTGCAGCACGTACCAGAGTTGACCGCGGAAGTGCTGCCGGAGAATGCGCGCATGGCTGCGCAGCCGTGGCTTGAGACTAGCAACGCGATACCACGATGGACTGTAAAACGACTTTTCCATGTCACCTGCTAAGGCAACCACTTCCATAGCGTGATCCGGATCCAATGGATCAGGCGATGCGTCCAGATATTGATCAACAATCGTTCATCGATGCCAGTTTTTCCAACGCCTTTCATTCCGGGCCTCAATCGCTCCGACAGTTCGACAAGCGAGGCTTCGACGCGAAAGCTATTGATGCCCTCCTCTGCCTCGGCGATTGGCGTTACCCGGGTCACCGCATAATGGAGTGGCTGCAGCGGGATCGAAGTCATGAGCAGAGTACCCATTTGCCCCGGCTGAATATCGGCGATGTCGCGCTCATCGATCTTGAGAATGACACGGTAGGAGTCGAGCGGCGCGACCTGGAATAGTTCGTCACCCCGCTTGACGGCTGCGCCAATCGATTGACTGAGATCACCCGAAATTACCAGGCCTTCGAATGGTGCTGTGAGGTGGGTGCGCTTGATCATCTCGTCGAGCAGACCGATCTGCGCCACTGCTTGCTCGATCTGTACCTTGATAATCGACGCGTCAGCGCGCTCCTGTTTGGCCAGCGCCTTGCCGTACTCCTTCTCCTGCTCGCCCTTTTTGGTCGACCATTTGAGGCGCTCGATGACGAGATCCTTGTCGTCGAGCGTCGCCATCAGATCGCCGACATGCACCACGTCGCCGGCGCGGACGTTCTGCGAAGCAATATAGCCCTCCGACGGAGCAACGATCACACGCTGTACCGAACCCTCGAGCGCGGCCGACGCGGTAACCGCATAGTCCGCCTTGAAAACGGCGAAGAAGATTATCAACGCGACGGCCGTTGCCGTGGCCAACTTACGGCCGATGTAATGTGGGCCGAACAACCGCTGCAGCTGGGTCACAAACGATTCGAAAAACTTGACCGCGATCAGCCGATCATTTTGCCGCTTCTCTTCGAGCACAGGACCTACGATGTTAGCCACACAATCGCAAAGCGTAACGGCATCCTCGTTAAATGCCGCCCCGGGCGGGCGCTCGAATGTCAGGGCGCCGAAGAAGCGCCCCCCAGAATGCAAGGGTACCGTAAGGATCACTCCATCGCCGTTGATCCGAGCCAGCTCGCGATGCGCCCGGTCAATGCGGTATTCCCATTCCTGCGGCGCCGGCGAGCACACAATTGCCCGTTGATCGACCGCTTCGTCCATCGCCATGCCTATAGTGCGCACGAGGTTCATGCGGCGCCCAAATTGGGCGAGGTGGGAGACCGCGGCGACGGTAATTTTGTGCCGTTTCAGGAACCCGATGCTCACCTGGTCACAATCAAGACGCATGGCGAGTTCGGTAACTGTCGCGTTGCAGGCATCCTGAAAACGATGCTTCTCGAGGGCGACCGCAACGAGATCGAACGCGATCGCTATCCGGTCGCGCGTCACCTTCTCGTCGCGCATGCGGGCGCGCCGCAACAGGACTTCGATCCAGCCAATGCCCCATTGCAGCTGGCGCATCACCCCACGCAGCTGAACGCGCCGCCCGGGTTCTATCTCGACAGCCGCGACACCGAATAGCTTTTCATCGACAATGATAGGATAAGCAACGCACCAGGGCTGCGACGGTGTGGCATGCCCTGCATCATCTTGACCTTGGGCGACGCCGCGCCGCTCGGCAAGAGCGAGCTCTGCCGCGGCGTTGAGACCAGCGCTGCTGGCGCCGGCAATGGGCCAATACGCAACCGGTGTGAACGGACCGTTCTCGGATTCTCCGAGCACCACGACACCGCGCTCGACGCCCGCGATCAGCGCACATTGCAGGCCGAGCCAGGCCCGCGCGAATTCCTCCGGCGCAGTCGCGTCGTTAAATTGTCTCCAAAGCGCCTGTTCCAGAAATGAGACGCGGCCGAGGCCGCTCGCCTCGTTTCGCTCATCGGCAGTCATACCCAATGGCGACTCGCCACCAGAGTTGGCCATTAAATTTTTGCCCCCCAAGGTCAGCTTAGCGGCTTCGCTCTCGCCTTACGACGGCGTGCCGCCTCGACTACGTTGCGTCACATCCGAGCCGGTGGCATCCATGTTGAGCGGACCGAACCTGCTCTCGTACTCCTTCAGGATGGCGCCCAGCAGGATCCATAAGCGTTTCGCGGCATGCGGATTAAGCACGATGCGGTCGCTGAGGCGAACGTGAAATTCCCTGGACTCACCCGGGTTCCAGGTAAGATTAGTACCGAAGAATACCGTCACCTCTTCGCGAGTACTCGCTGCATTGACGACGTTGGCGTACGACGTCCGCATTGCGGAGTCGTCCCAATTTACTGTCGGCGCCAACGGTTTTCCCGGGGCGCCCCCGTTTTCCTTGTCTTTTGACGCTTTCGCCGATTCATTGGACATCACTAACTCCACGCTATGAATTTCGGTCATGTTCGATCCCTTGAGCGTACCAATCATCTCCAGCATTTACAACGCGATCGCTCACGCAATCCAACCACCTCATAGCAACGAGTGTAGCCGGCTCAGGCTGCTGCCAACGAAGCTTTTGTTCCAATTGATGAGCCCTCCGGTGAGCTTCCCGGCCTCGGCCGAATGAATCGCTCCGCGGCTCAGGACGCTCGACTTTGACGTCGAGCTGGAGGTCTCGTGTTCCAACAAATTCACCGCCGTTTCGAGGCCAAACGTTGCATTTTGATGCCCTGCGCGATCATCGGCCAGGCCGCGTACGATCCAGTCGGATAGCTGGTTTGTCGTAGGCAGATTGATCAAACCATTCTGCAGCGTGCGGAATTGCGTCATTTCATTGACGCTCAGGAAACTGCCGCTGGTCTCGTCAAAGACATGAGGGATACTGGGGCTGACGGAAGGGGCGAGACGCGTGCCCGCAACCAGCAACTCGGACATAAATCCGGTATTGGACTCATCGAGGCCAAGAACGTGGCCAAGCTCGTGGGTGACGACCGAGAGCAGATCCATCTCGCCATAGGCTCGACTGCTCGGCGTCGCGACCAGTCCACCGGCGGTCACCTGCCGGTATTCCACATCGTTGCCGGGGGTGGGATCGACAAACCAGCCAAAACCAGCGGCGGAGCGGGAGATCGTGACGGTATCGCCAAGCGTGTAGCCAAGTTCGAGTCCGGGCAGATCGCCAATGGTGATTGTCGTGGCTCGAAGCTCGTTGATCGTTTCGGCATTGAGCGAAAGCGTCACGGCAAGCCGATCGATCGCCTCGTTGACGATGGGTGTGAGCTCGTCGGTCGTGAGCGAGGTTTCGCCAAGCGCCGCGCCGGTAGGCGCCGATGCGGCGAGCTGCGGATGACCGACCGTCGTCGCGAAGGCTGGGTCATCGGTACGCACATAGGCGAGCGAGAACGTGCTCGGGCCGTTAACGGACAACAGCCCAAACTTTCCGTCAACGACAACCGCGTTGTAAACATGGCTGAGCGCCAGCGCTCCGTTGACGGTCAAGCTGACGGTGCTGCCTTTGCCGGTCAACTCGAGAGTATAGTTCGTCCCCGACTGCACCGTGAAGGCTTTGACCTCATCGAATACCCAGCCGCCCTTGGTGGTGTAGTGCCCCAGCACGACCTGTTGGGTGTCCTTCAGCAGCAATGCAAACTTGAACGAACCTGTGCTGCCGTAATAGTCGTAGATTAATCCGGCGCGAGTTGAGGTCTGGAGGGTCGCCTTGAGGTCGAGCAGCGACGTGGGCTGCAAGGCGAAAGTGCCCGGCGCCATACCAAGCGCAAGACCAAGATCCAACAGACTGACAGCCGTTCCACCCGAAGTGGGCGCACCGGTATATGCGCCGCTACCGATTGTCCAGGTACCGGAGGTTGGCGGGTCGAAGTAAAGCGGTGTGCTTCCGTCGAAGGCCTGTGAATAGGTGTAAGTCGTGGCTGGCGACGGCACCTGCACCACAAGATTATTAAAGCTAGACGTCGAGTTGTTGGCGCCGAGGCCGACGATGCCATACCCGAGGCCAATATTGACGCCGCCAACAACATGGAAGGGATACGTGTAACTGATGGTCAAATTATTGTTGACGACGAGCGTCGCAATGTTGCCGTTGATCGCGAGGAACAATCCATACGTCGTCCCGGTAGTGATCTGGGCTGGCGTCTGCGCATCAATAATCCAGTTGGTCCCGTCGAAGTGACCAATCTCGATCTTGTTAGTCGAACCATCCACACCGGCAAACTTGAAATTGGTCGGGCTCAGATAGTCGAAGATCACATACGCATTGGATTTGTATCCGCCCGTGGGCTTGCCAACTTGCTCAGAAACTGTCAGCTCGAAGTAATTTGGCAGATAGGCTTCGACATCGAAGACGGCGAATGAATTCGTCCCAACTGTCGCCGGCGTCGCATTGAGCTGACCGTTCGCAACAGTCCACGTACCATTGACGGCCAAGACTCCATTCATCTGACCATTGCTGAATGCGGCTGAGCGCAGAACGTCTCGATGCCCACCCGGCAGATTGCCAGCCTGCGGCTGGTTGGGTGGGCCGACCTGGTCGTGCCAGAACGGGTCACTTTGAGTGACCAACCCAATCTCGCCATACGGCTCGCCATTTCGTGTCGGATCGGTACCGGCGTCGACCGCACGCGTGGGATCCGCGCCGTCCGCCTTGGAGCGATCGTAGAGATATTGCCAGAGCTGCGGATTAACGTCGCGGCTGACCGAGGCTTGGCCGAACGGCGCATAGGGCGTGATGTAGGCGTTGAACTCGCCGATCCAGTCGATCAGGCGATCGCCGCCGGTGTTCGAAATCATCGTATCGCGGCCCGCGCCACCATAGGCGATGTCTTCATATGAGACATCGGTGTCCGTGCCCTGGTTCGTCCCGCCTAACGTATTCAGATTGTCGTCCGCATTGAGCAGGTCGTCGCCAAAGCCGCCATACATGTGGTCTTTGCCGGTCCCGCCGACGATCCAGTCGTTGCCAAGGTCGCCGAAGATAACGTCGTTGCCGTCGGTATGAATCGTGCCGCCTGCCGCCGTCAGCGGGCCGTCGGTCTCGTCGAAATTGAGGAAGAACGTGCTGATCTTTTGCAGCGGATTGAACTCGTCATAGGCCGAGAAGGTCTGGCTGGAGGCATTGTACTGCAGAATATTGTTGGGATTGACGACAGGATGATCGAAGAACGTCTGCATTGCCTCCGCGCCCGAGATCGCGTCGTCGCCGGAGCCGCCGTGAATGAAGTCATTGCCCAAACCGCCATAAATGATGTCGTCTGAATTGTGTGCCAGGAACAGCGGATTTTGCACGCCACCGGTAAGCGCAACGGGGTCGAGGTTAAATGGCGTGAGATCGGCCGTATACAAAAGCTGACCGCCAACATTAATGACGGATTGCTGGATGTTGCCGGGAGTACTGATGGTCAGGTTGAGGTTGGCCGCGGGGATAGCGATAATCCCATAGAGCGGCTCACCATAGGTGCTGCTGTTTCGGCTGACGAGGAGTCGACCGTCATCGCCAAGGATGCCATCGTCGCCGGTGCCGCCGGAAATCCAGTCATTGCCGTAGCCGCCGATGATCTGGTCATTCTGGCCGTCGCCAAACAGTACGTCATTGCCCTTGCCGCCGTAAATCTGATCGTCGCCGGACTCGCCGTGGATTTCGTCCGCCGCGCCGATGTCGTTTGCGGCGGCGGCATTAAAATCAAGTCCGCCCGGCGTGTAGTCCAGCAACCGGATCGCGCGCGGGATGATGTGCTGAGGGCCTCCGTAGGTCGGATCAGCGGTGCCCGCTAAGGTGTCGTAGTTGAAGGTCAGGAAGCCCCCCGGGTCGGCCCCGTTGGTTCCAACGAGATCGAAAATGTCGCCGTTGTCGCCGACGATCGTGTCCGCGTCACGGGCATGGGTCGCGACCGATGCGGATCCAGTGAGCTTTGAAACGTTGACGCTTAGCGCGCTAACGTTCTGGTTGGCGAGGCTACCCCGGAACGTGATCGAGAAGCTCGTGGAGCCAGCATTGGCGACCACCAGGACATTGTTGGTCCCGATGTTGGTGAGACTGCTCAACGCGGCCTGGATGGTGCCTGCGGTCGCGTTAAAGGCGAGCGCACTCGTGGTCTGGTTATCGAGGCTTAGGGTGAAAGTCCCAGCAGTCGCCGCGACCGTAAGAATCTGCAGCAGGTTACCAGTGTCGCGCGCGATCTCCGTCCCCGCACCGCCGAAGATCAGATCGCTGCCATCAGGACGCTTTGCCGCCGTATCCAAGCTGAACAAATTGGAACTGCCGCCGATGATGTCATCCTGGCCGAGGCCACCGAATACTGTGTCATTGCCGCCGCCGCCTTCGATGTAGTCGTTTCCGTCGCTCGCCGCCTCGAAGGAGGGATTGATCATCAGTGTCCCAAGGGCCGGCGCGAACTGATTCGCAACCGTGCCCAACGCGACTTGGAGCGAGATGGAGTCCGCGCGATAGGCGAAGACTGGATGGGGGCCGGCCTGCGCCGTCACGTATACGGGCTGGCTACCGAAAGTGCCGACCGGTACCTGGGTCGGAGCGCCGCCGGTAAAGGTACTCGCGGTGAGCGCACTCGCGATCGAGCCGTCGCCTTGGATCGTGTCGCTGCCCATCTCGCCGAAGATCATGTCATCGGCCGCGCCGCCGGCGATGTAGTCGTTTCCGGAGCGGGAGGCGTGTGTGGTGTTCGATGGATTCGATGGATCCTGGAATTGATCCAGGAACAGGATGTTCCAGCTCGCCCACAGCGGCACATAGCCGGACTGCGTACGGAAGTTTCGTCCAATGCCATCGACGTTGACGGTATCGGTCGTGTTGGTGTCGGTGTAGATAATCGACCCGGTCAGCGCTTCAAACCGCGGATTGGCGATATTGATCGTATTCACCAGCTTGACGTCGTCGCCGAAGATCAGATCGTAACCGGTACCGCCATCGATCATGTCGCTGAAGGCGCCACCAATCAGAATGTCGTCACCGCCCAGGCCCTGGATGATGTCGTTACCACCCACGGCGGGAACACTCGGACTGAGCGGAAGGACGTCGGGACCTGGAACGGTCGAGTAGATGTATTTGGCCGGCAGTATCGGGCTACTGATCAGGTCGCCACGCCCGCCATAGCCGTAAGTGGCAACGAGCAGACTGCCGGCATCGACGGTTTGCACCCGGCCGAAATCGCCGAGAATAATGTCGGCAGCCGAGCCACCTATGATGTTGTCGTAGCCGGCGCCGCCGAAGATGATGAGGGGTAGCGTCGAGGCCGAGGCGTCGACCGTATCGTCGTCGGTGTAGCCGTTTGCGCTCCAGGATGTCGCGCCCGGCACCGGGGCGGCCGCCCCTCCCATCGTGTTGAGGACGAAGAAGCCGTCGGTCTTCTGACCTGCACCCGGCGTCGAAGTCGTCGCAAGCAAATTGACCGTCACGGCATCGTTGCCGAGTCCAGTATTGAGCATTGTGGTGGTGCGTTCGTTGGCCGTGCCGGCCCGCTCGGACGCGGTCGCCTCGGTGCCATCGATCGTAACCGTGTCGTTGCCGTAGCCGGTCCAATACTGGATACCGTCGAAGAAGTTGCCGTTGGCGCCGGTCTTGTAGCTGATGCCGCCCTGCGCGAGACCGGTGATGAAGATCTCCGCGGCCGACATGGTGAGGCCTTGGAGTCCCGCGAGCGAGGTCGTGTGATCGGTGATCTGGACGTTGGTGTCACCGGCCGTGGCTGCTTCATCGCTGATCATCAGGCGATGACGCCCCGACCCAAAGTCGATATTGAGCGACCCGTAAAGCTGATTGAGATCGCCAGTCAGGAAATCGAACCCTGTGTTGGTGAAATTGTCGAGATCGGCGTTCGACGAGACGAAGACCTTGTTGTTGTTGTTCCCGACGCCGAACGTGACGTTGGTGACTGACGGCACCGTGGTGCCCGGCGCGACCACGCCAGCCCAATTGGGACCCGTGCCCTCGACGTTGAGCACATCGCCGGCTGCGTTCGAGCCAAGCTGCAGGTTCAGCGTCTCGATGCCGTAATAGTTGAACCCATCCATGCGGGTCGCGATCGATACGCTGATATTCCCCGTGGTAGTGGCCTTGAGCAACGGAATTGGGTTGCCGTTGTTGACGTCGCGGAGCTGGCCCTGGAAGGCGATGACGTAGGCATTGCCGTACTTGGAGACCTCGAGGTCGGTCTTGTTGGTATTGCCCTCGAGCGCAAATTGCAGCGCGGCGCGGACTTCCTCGGCGCTCGCGTCGTAACGCAAGGTCGCGGGCACGCCGAAACCGGGTAGCGATAGTGTAAAGGTCGCGCCGGCGGCATTCCCGGTGGCGTTGACGGTGACGGTCTGCACGTCGTTGATCGGAATCGCGGCTTCGCCGTTGGTACGGGTGTTGATCTTGATCAGGGCAGATTGGCCGTTGTTGAGAACGTCATTGGTTGCGACGAGACTGCCGTCGGCCGCCTCGCTGACCTTCTGCAAGCTGGTGGAATTCACCGCGATCTGCGGCAAATCAGCGTCGGTGAGCAGGCCCTGGAAGCGGATCAAGTAGACATCGTCGTTCCTGGTCACCGCGACGTTACCGGAGCCGATCGACGGCAATGCCTGCAAGGCGGCCTGCAGATCCGCCGCGCTGATATTCCAGGCAAGGGCTGCGGTCGATGCACCGCCCTTGAAGTTCAGCGTGAACGTTCCGCTCGTCGCGTCGAGATGGATCTCCTGGATCTCGTTCGGCTGCACGTCGCTGAGCCCGGTCAGCGTGGTCGGAGTAAGCACACCAACCTCGGGCAAGAGGTAGGCGGAATCGTCGATCAAGAGCTGATCGCCCGTGAACTGGGGACCGCTGCCAAGGCCATTCGAGAGGCCGAGATCGTGCGTCTGCAGCAGCGGCTGATCGACGCCCGCGAGCGCGCCTACAAAGGTGATGCGGTAGACGTTTCCACTCTTGATGACAGTCGTATTGCCCGCACCGTACAAGGTGTCGAGCACCGCTTGTACGCTGCCAGCTCCGAGACCAGGCGCGTTCCAGGCGATGCCGTCCACCGTGATGCCATTTCCGCTCAGCCCGAATGTGCCGCTGGTCGCATCGACGGTAAGTCGTTGGACCGTGTTGACGGCCTGGACGATGATCCCGGTCAGGCCGGATATGTCGGCCGTAAATAGCGGCTGGATCGCGTTGGCGAGCGCGCCCTGGAATTTCACCAGATAATGATTGCCGGGAAGTTTCGTGACCGCAACGCCATTGGGGCCGATCGAGGACAAGGCGTTGAGCGCGATCTGTAGACCGGCCGCGCTGATGCCGAGAGCAAGATCGCCGGTGGTGTGGCCGCCGAAGCTCAATGCAAATTGACCGCCGGTCGCATCGACGTCGATCTGCTGGGTGATCACGATTCCCGCCGGCGAACCATGGGCGAGTGTGACGACATTTGCTTGCGGGACATCGCCGCTCACGGTCAGCAGGCCCTGCAGGCTCAGCAGCGTGTGGACCGGAAGCCCAACCCCCATCAGGCCGGACGCATTGGCGGTGAGCTGCGCTACGTTGGTGTTCGCAAGGGTACCCTGGAAAGTGATCGTGTAGGGTCCGCCCGCATCGCCGGTGACCATCACATTGCCAATGCCGATATTGGACAGCTTGCTGAGCAGAACCTGCACGCTGTTGGGATCGCCGGTCGCATTGGCGTTGTAGGCGATCGGAGCGGTGGTCTGGCCGTTGAAGGTGAGCGTGTAGGCGCCGCCGCTGGCGCCGTTCAGCGTGACGGTCTGCACTTCGTTAGTGGCGCCGCCGCCCTGGGTAACGGTCGCCGGTGTTACCGAGGGGGGCGTAACCTGCAGCAGGCTTCCGTTGGCCACCAGCAGCGGTTGCTGGGTGGTGCCCAGGAGGCCCAGGAACGTTACCCGATAGTCGTTGCCGAACTTCGCGACGGAAACGCCGCCGGCGCCACCGATCGCGCTCAGATTGTTGAGCGCGGTCTACAAGCCGGCTGCGCTGATGTTGAAGGCCAGCGGCCCTGTCGCCGGGCCACCGTTGAAGCTCAGCGTAAAGGTGCCGCCGGTGGCATCGACGAACACCTCCTGGGTCGTGCGGCCGGACGGAGCGACGATGACACTTGCCGGGTTGCTGACGGTGATCGTGTCGTTGCCTGCCTGGCCGTTGACGTAGGTATGCCCGCCCAGGCTGATGACGTTGATCGTATCGTCGCCATTGCCGGCATTGAGCGTCACAGCCGTGCCCGCGCCGGTGCCCTGGATGGTGAAGTTGTTCTTGCCGGCGCCGAGGTTGAGGTAGATCTCCTCGAGATTGCCATAGCTAATGCCGCCGGGCTCGGTGACGCCGCCGATCGTCTGGCTGGCCGGCATGCCGAGACCGGTGATGGCGGATGCGGTCAAAACGCCGCTGGCATTCGACGGATTGTCCCCGTCATAGACATAGAGATTGTCGGTCTGGGTATTCTCATCGACCAACAGATTGGGATTGGTGGTGGTAAGCGTGAACTTGCCGGCGTCGTAAAGCGAGGCGACGTTCGCCACCAGCCGCGGCTTGTCTGTGCCGGTGAGGTACGTGATGGTGTAGACGTCCTGCACCGATCCCGGCAAGCCCTTGGCGGTCATCACGACCTGGACCTTGTCGGGAAGCGTCAGCAGCGACTGCAGCGCTTGTTGGACCGTTGTGGCCGAGGCGCCCGAGGCGATCAGCCCCGTGGTATTGGTGCCATCGCTCAGCGTGTAGGAGCCGGTGCCTTCCTGGACGGTGAGCACCTGGATGTCATTGCGAACAAGCGCGCTGCTGTTGGCGGACAGGGTGGACAACACACTCGGGTTGAGCGAGCTGGCAAACACGATCTTGTAATTTCCGTCCGTCGTGCTGGTAACGTTCACGTTGCCGGCGCCGATCCCCGCCAGGCCCGCGATTGCGGTCTGCAGGTCGGCGGCGCTGATGTTGTAGGCCAACGGTCCGGTCGATGAGGCGCCCAGGCCCAGCGTAAAGCTGCCGCTGTTTGCATAGATCGCCAGCGTATCGATCTGGGGCGTGACAGCGAGGACGCCGGCCTGCACGGTGACGAGGCTCGCCGCGCCGGCACCACCGTCCTGATATGTAGAGACATCCGGAACCGGCGCAGCGAGCAACGGCACGGAGTTGAGAAGCGTCTTGTCAAAGATGACCGTGTAGATCTGGATGTCACCGCGCGGCGTCTTGTTGACCGGTGCCTTTTCGGTTTCGATGACGGTGACCTTGCCCGTAAACGCTGCGGGATTGAGGCCGATGATCGCGTTCTGTACGTCGGAGGCCGAAGCGTTGTAGGCGATTGGTACGCTCGTGGCGCCACCCGCGCCGAGCTTGAGCACATAGGTGCCGTTGAGGCCAGCAGCCGGGGCGCTGGCATCGACGGTAACGATCTGGATCTC
>WNFJ01171491.1_pt1 | contig 16811 bp, 14 predicted proteins | sample 5400461 | NCBI WGS metagenome assembly WNFJ01 (sample SAMN13153349, study PRJNA577476) | soil metagenome | isolation source: 115 cm saprolite on Douglas fir-dominated hillslope | place: USA:California | collected 2013-09-17 | reverse complement strand
GGAGATACAGAAGAATGGGGAGAACTCAATATGGAACTCATGCAGCTTGAAATGTTTGTGGCGGTAGTCGAGGAGCGCAGCTTCCTGAGAGCCGCGGAGTGTGCGTTTCGTACCCAACCAGCGGTCAGTATTGCTCTACGGAAGCTCGAAGGGCGAATTGGGGTTCCTCTACTGGATCGTTCCCACCGGCGGAGCGGCCTGCTCACGCCTTCAGGTGAGGTCCTCTACGAGTACGCGTCCCGCATCCTTCGCCTTCGGAACGCACTCGTCGGGAACCCTCGCTGATAGCGTTGAGTCGAACACGCTCGATTTTCATGTCCAGGTCTCCGTTCGGAGGTGTCGCGAGATGAAATCGAGCGAACAAGTTCATGCCGCGGTGATCTGGAATCAGTAACACGGCACAGCTTGGAGAAAACCAATCGATTGGAGCGAGTCAGAAGAGCTTTCTGTTTAAGTGTGAATTTCTTGGAGCTCGCGAAGATCTTTACGGGTAGTGGTGTTCGAACGCAGGTTCAGTGGTTGCCACAACAACCTTTTCCTCTTTCAGGAAGGTTCCTTCTACCTTTTCATCGTGTAACGCACTATTGAATTCCTCAACACACGTTCATAACGAAGGCGGCTATGTGATGGCAAACTAAAGGAATTCAGCTCCCTGGTCGGGATAGCAACCGGCTCCTGTGTTCGCTCCATGGTTAAACGGGTTGCCGCAGCAACCGACTCTGATTTTTTTGTCGTTCTTACTCAATTCACACACAAACTGCCGACTTGTCTGCCGACGGTGCGCCACGGGGCAGTTCCAATGTCTAGCTCCGTAACGACGCCATTCTGGAGCGTCCTGATGCAGGCTGCTCGAATTTCATAGGCGCGGGTTTTACTATCAATTTGAAAGTCAGTCGGGAGGGGCAGAAAATGGAAGGCACCAAGCACGGCGTAAAGTTGTCCGTTTCACCCAGTGTTCGTGCAACCTTTAGCGAAGAGGGAGCCGTACTCCTCGATATCGAGAAGGGTGTTTGTTACAGCCTGAATGCTATCGGCGCGAAAGTGTGGCAGCTACTTGAGGCCGATCAAGGCAACTCGCCCTTCAAGGACATCGTGGACGTCCTTGCCCTGCAATTCAATATCCCTCATGAGCAACTCATTTCCGACATTGAGTCGTATCTCTTGGATTTGGCAAAAAAGGGGTTGGTCACGTCGAACGGCACCGCGCGGCACACGAAAGCATTCTGAGAGGTTCGTTGGCATGAGTTCAGACTATCTGGCAGTCGGATGCTCCGTCGTCTCGAACCGAACGGAAGCGCCACGAACAATGCACAATCGCTCAGCGGTTGCCAGTTCCGCGTCTGAGTGCAGTATCGAATCAATTGATTCAAGCCACCGTGGTACACCCTCTCTGATGCCGGTACAGCCCCACAGTGGACCACGCTTTCTTTGTTGTCCTCCCGGACTACTTACAATCACCGCCGGCCACGCGCACCTCTTTGGAGTCAAACTCGGTGCTCTTGGTACGACTGCTTTGTATTGTCGATTGGGTTGCGGATTGTCAGGTCCGAGTCCCGGCGATTTCGAACTCTGCGGCGAGCGAGGAGGGTTCTCTGAGGCAATGCTCTGATGACTCCTCATTAGCGAAAACTTTTTCAATAATGGGCTGTGCGCTTAAACACTGCAAAACTGCGCTCGAAGACAGGCACTCTAATTAATAGGGGGAACACCATGGTTTACGAATCACCGGCTATTCAATATCAAGGCTTGCTGACCGATCTCGTGCGTCAGCTAATCCCAATTTCCCGCGAAGTCAGGCTCCAGACTGACGTGCGGATCGTTAAGTTGCTGCAATTTATCGATATCCACGCTGGTAGCATCGATTGGGATCTCCGCGGCGCTTGTCGTGAGTTGAAGTTAAATATTTCCGGCGCCTATGCCGGTCGGTTGTTCAAGCGCCTTACTGGTCTAGGTGTGCGGGAATACGCGAAGAGGAAACGTCTGCACCTCGCGGCTGATAGGTTGAAGCGCACAAATCTCCCCATAAAAGTGATTGCGGCCGAGGTCGGCTACTACACACCACCTGACTTCACTCGGATATTCAAAGAGCAGTTTCGTCTGAGTCCGACTGAGTACAGAAAAAGGCGCGCTGTGCCGACAGAAACTCGAGTCTGACCTCCCGAACACTACCGGCCCAAAAAGCTAAAAAGCAGAAAAGGCTAAGGGTTTCGCAGAAAAGGCTAAGGGTTTCGTATTGATTTTGTGCTGTCGTCGATTCACGATTCACGCGCGAACTGATGGTGAAGCCCAACAAGGCTGGCGTTCTGGTTCCGTCTCTATTATCGAAGCAATTCGGGGGCGAACCACTCAAATGACACCTTCAATTGGGGCTCTGGGAATTGCCGGGAGTAAAGCTTTGGGCCCATGTCCAAGGACAAAATTGTTTTCGACACCGGACCTAAATGACAGAGAGCTTCGAGGTGTGGCTTATGTTCATGTCATCTGCTTTGCTCAGAACGGAACTGACGGCATAAGCTGAGGGACTACCTTGTTGCCACTTCAGATCTCTCGTATGTCGCACTCTCCAGTCGAATCAGCGATCAAAATGGTGGTGCACCGTGCTCAACCCTCAGATTCTTTGACAGTGAGGTCAATTCGATGAGCCTCACAAGCAAAGCTGGTACTACTGACGGAGTGTCTGATGCTGATGCCAAGTTTCCCAAATTGGCTCTCTCTCTTGACCTAATCATTCTTCTGGCGAGACGAGAGCAATACTCAGTTAAGAACATTGTCTCGGCCTCGAGGTTTCGGGGATGGCTCGAACACTCACCAAGTGAGGGCGAACGATGGCTACGAAGGGCCGCTCAGGCCGGCGACTTGTACGCAATGGAGAAGCTCGGAGTGCGATTGCTGACTGGTGATGGTCTCCAAAAATCAGTCGAGGAGGGAGTACTGTGGCTCAGGAAGTCAGCCGAGCTGGGCAATCCCTTCGCCATGGAAAAGCTTGCAGAGTATGAGCTCGACGAAAATGAAACACTTGGGTCTTCTGCGGAAGGCGAACGATGGCTCCGCAGTGCTGTGGAACGCGGACATCGTCTTGCCGTGATCAATCTCGGAACCAGACTTATAACAGGTAATGGCCTGGCACCTGATCCTGAGCAGGGTGAACGCTTGCTGCGCGAAGCTGCCCGGGAGGGCAGCCAGATCGCAATGATAAAGATAGGTACCTATCTGCTTTCTGGTTGGGGCCTAGACCATAACCAAGAAGAAGGCCTTCGTTGGCTACGAGGCGCGGGAGCCACCAACGCAAGTCAATTGTTGGAACTTGGCCTTTATTTGTACCAAAAGTCCCTCACGGGCACGACAAAAGCAGCGCGTGGACTTGCAGAAGAGGCGAGCGTTCTGTTCCAAGAGGCACGTCACCAAGGCAATCCTATTGCTTCGTTGAACCTCGCCTATCTTCTGAGGCGCGGTGAGATCACGAATGCTTCGTGTCCGTCGCTTGATGAACTACTTTCGGAACATCTAAGTCAAAAGGACTCTTTCGCATTTGTGAACCAGGCCCTACGGCTAGCTCGTGGGATTCAATGCAACACCGATTGGAAAGCGGCGGATGCCTTCATTGGAAAACTGCAAGATAGCGGGAATGTTCTTGAATGGTGGTTCGCTCGAAGCCGAGAGGGCGATCCCGAAGGTCACCTCGTGACAGGCTGGCTTGGCCGCCATCAACTTGCGATCGATCCTGAGGGATTCCAGATCGCACGGCGCATGGATTTAGCGCGAAACGGCGGATGGCTGGTGCCTGAGTGGATGAACGCCCCCGCAACAGCCAAACAGAACTCTTGACGTTAGGGGAGACGTATTCATGGAATTCTTTCAGACGCTCGGCTCGCTCGTTACTCGTCTTTGGAAAGAACGAAACTATAACGAAGAAGACTTCCCCGAAGTCGCAACCCGAGGGCTCTCTGAACTGCCGCCCGACCAGCACGTTTCCTTTTGGGATGTTGCGAAATGGGCCCTGACCTGTGAACGATTGCCCGGCCAAGCCGATCTGAGCGCCAAGTTCGGGCAGCCACCGCTAACCGTGTTTGGCGGCCGTGATTTTCGCATCGAAGTGCTTTTTTGGGTTCAGGGCATTCCTGCCATACACCAGCACTCCTTTTCGGGTGCGTTCCATGTCATGCAGGGCTCCAGTCTGCAGAGCTTGTGGGACTTCGAGCCAACGGAGCAAATAGCGATGCGTTTGGCATTGGGTCGCGTTTCGCTCAAGAAGGCCGAGCTTTTACGCAAGGGAGATTCGCGCCCCATTATCGCCGGGAAACAGCTGATTCATTCCACGTTTCATCTGGATCGGCCGAGTCTAACCGTTGTTGTTCGGACATTGGGCGAGGAAGACAAGCTGCCACAATATGCTTATCTTCCGCCGACAATCGCCTATGCCGACCAGAGTGATATTCCCTCTGTGCGACGTCGCACTCAGCTTCTAAGAATGCTCCTCATCAGCGGCAAGCGTGCCGAATACAACGAAATTGCGCATCACATACTAGGAACTGAGGACGCCTACTCGGTATTCCGATTTCTGTTTTCGACCTTCGAGATGATTAACGATGAGGACCAACGCCATAGCTTATTCCTGGCTGCTAGATTGAAGCACCCAAGCCTGATTGAAGCGCTGCAACCGGCACTGCTTCAGGCCGAAAGAAGGAACAGGATCATGAGTATTCGCGAGCGGGTTTCCAACAGCGATTTGCAATTCTTTTTGGCGCTATTGCTCAACGTTCCAGAGCGCCCCGCAATTCTCAACCTAGTTGAGCAGCGCTATCCGTCGCGGGACCCGATAACTGCGATTGTGACGTGGGTCCGCGAACTCTCCGACATGGGCGTTCTGGGAGCTCGCTTTCCTGAGCCTTGGTTTTTGATGCTTCGATGTTTGCTGACGAAACGGTCAACTCCAGAAATTCAGAGAGCATTTAGGGACCAGTACGCGACACAACACATCACGAACATCGAGTCCGAACTGAGCGAACTTTCGTCCGGCTTGCAAGAGTCCTGGCTCCTACAACCGATCTTCCAGGGCTAAGGCCGTAGCATGCAACCGACTTCCCCCAACTATGCAAAGAATAACGTCATACACGAATAGCACTAGAAGCCCATCACAATTCCCTCCATGGCCGTTCGTTGCCCGGTGCCGGACTCCCTCTCCTTCCTGTGGAACACCAGAGGGGCGCTTTTCGTTCTGCCCTTTCATAAGTGAGCACTCGCGTATGCTTCCTCGGGACCCCGGAATACACGTGTCTGCGCCGCGTTCTAGCTTTCTTCGGTTTTCAATGCGAAATTGTGTTTTTCGAAGGGGCTCCTTGGAGCTGGCACCCATCAACCGACGCATCACATCAGTTCTGGGCCAACTGAATCGCGTCGACTGGGATTGCGCACCGTGCACCTACACTACTGCGCGATGCTCCGGTGAAAGAGGCTTCCGCCGACCTCGGATACCGAGCCACTCGCAATTTCACCTGAACGTTCAAGGACTAGGTCGGCATGCTTGACATTATCTCTCGTCGAAACCATTTGGTCTCTGAACTTCACAAGTAGACCAAGAGTTTGGAGCAACAGTGAAGTCACAACGGAGGGCTCCTTTTGGCAGAGAGAAAGTCGACTTGTTCTTCGGAGCCGATAGTGTGAGGTATCCCTTGCGCCAGCCACAGCTCTATCGCATCGCACCTTCGGCGTCTGTACAGAATTGTAATTACAGGGTGACGCATGAATGGCCCAAATAAAGAGACTCGGTGGCTTTTTTTTCAACTCCGCCCACTCTTGAGCGCTCACGTTCTCAGCATTTTGCTGGTCGTCCTCAGCAGCGTGATATTCCTCGTCGATCCACTCATTATGAAATGGTTCATCGACATCGTCCTCCCAAACAGAGATATACATATAGTAATAGTGGCTGCTTTAGGTATCGGCGGCGTTTATCTGGCTCAATTGAGTTGCTATGCTCTCGCGGGGGTAATGAGCTTCCGGACAGCTCAGAAACTAGCTTACTCGATTCGCCTCACGCTCCTAAATCAAATCAACCGGTTATCGGCAGACTTCCTAGAGGCTGTCCCACTCGGAGATAAGCTCTATAGAATGGAGCAAGATGTTGATCAAGTGGCGGAAATCGGCTCGAACTTGGTCCCCTACCTTCTCCAAACAGTCGTCACCGGCGTTTTTGTCGTAAGCACGATGTTCGTCCTTAATTTTCGGCTTACGTGCGTGCTTCTTCCTCTTGTGCCGATCTTCGTCACGCTCAACAAGTATTTTGAAATTCGGTTGCGCTTAGCTTCAGACCGCACGCAGGAAGCATCGAGTAAGGAGAATAACTTTTTGCAGGAACATCTATCATCGGTTATCCAGATTCAACTCTTGCGTCAAGAAGCCAGTCAAATTCGAACTTTTATGCACGAGAGCTTTTCCAAGATAGCAGCGCTCAGCGACAGAAATCTCCATGAAATGTTGTTCAGAACATTCTACCTCGGTGTTATCGCGATAGGAGTGATCGCAATTTTGACCTTTGGTGGCGAGCAAGTCCTTCATGGTGCCCTAACAGTGGGCGGGTTTGTTGCGTTTTACAGCTATCTGGCTAGGTTGTTCACACCGCTGAGCGCTGCCGTGGATATCTATTCTCGGATTAATCGCTTGAATTCCAGCATACGACGAATCCTCGAGATTATCGAGGAGGTGCCGAGCGTGCGCGACAACCCCGGTGCTGTTCAGCTTGTAGCTAAATCGCGATGTGCGGTTGTGCTGGACGCCGTCTTCTTTACTTACGCTGGTGGCTTTGCTGTCTTGAAGGGTGTGGATCTGGATATAAAGCCAGGTGAAAAGATTGCCCTTGCGGGTGCTAGTGGATGCGGAAAGAGCACCATAGCCAAGCTCATTGCAAGGTTATATGACGTCAATCGAGGCATCTTGCGTATTGATGGGATTGATGTTCGAAATATAGCGCTTGCCAGCCTTCGATCAACGGTCTGCTATGTCACTCAGGAACCAGTCTTGTTTGACAGAACTATAAAGGCAAATCTTTTGATGGGGAATCCTGGAGCAACCTTGAAGGAGCTTTGGGAGGCAGTCGAACTTGTGGGATTGAAAGACCTCCTTCTTTCCCTGCCGCAGCGTTTGGACACGCGAGTGGGGCCGCGTGGCAGCTATCTCTCCGGAGGTGAACGTCAGCGACTAGCAATTGCGCGCGCAGTCCTACAACGGCCAGCAATAATCTTGTTAGATGAATCCACTTCGGCACTCGACATCCCGTCAGAGCGCGCCTTGTATATTCACTTGACCCAACATTTTGCAGACCAAACCATCCTTTTCGTTTCCCATCGCCTCTCCGCATTAACTTGGGTAGACCGAATCGTCGTTCTCGATGAAGGCGTCATCAAGGAACAAGGAACTCATGAAGACTTGGCTGGGATCAGCAGCATATACAACCGCCTTTACAAATCCGCACCGCCATCAAGCGCGACGCCTCGCATCTATTCTTTGGCCAAGCAGAGATTACATCCCTCTCTAACTCCTCCCACTCCGAGAAAAGCAGGAAACGCTAAGTGATTCGCAGAAAATGCTAAGTGTTTCTCGTTGACGACGATCTCCTGCAGGCGCACGATCACCAACGCAATGGCTACTCTCCAGACTTCACGGATCCCGATTGGCAACACTCTGATGAGATCACCTCAAAGCCACTCTGCCGCACTAGAACAATTCAGCCTTGTCATTTCCCGTCGGCCCACATTCGAGATCTTACTTACTCAACGCAACGGATCCTTTGAGTTACCTCGTGTGACGATACCGAAATGGGAGAGGACACCAAAACTCGTCAATGAGCGCCTCAACGAGCTGTGGAATCTGAAGACAATTTGCCTGTTCGAGCCAAGTGCCAAGGCCAACGGACAAATAGGAGAAGAGAACAAATTCATTGTACTGGAGGCATGCGATCCAGATTGGGAACCGCGGTGCAACCTCGACTGGATTCCTAGAAGCGCGTTGCGTGCCATTCTAGGTTCTTCGACTGAAGCATATATGCTTGAGGAGATCCTCGCCACGGCAGACGCTTATAACCAAGGCGTGCTGGCTGGTCCCTTCGCGCGAGCTGGTTGGCTTGACGACCTCATATTTTGGGCACAGAAACAGGCTGATCAGCATTCGTCAAAGCTGACGGGCCGTTTTCGCCAATGGAACGCAAGCCCCTTTTTCAGTTTAGTTCGATTGGAAACGACCGGACGAGCGCTATGGTTCAAAGCTGTTGGCGAGCCCAATTTGCGCGAATATGGAATTAGTGTCGGGCTGTTCGCCAAAGGCCAAGATTACTTTCCGACACTAGTCGCAGCGCGTCCTGAGTGGAATGCTTGGCTGATGGAGGAAGCTGGGGGCATTTTGCTCGAAAATAACCATGCGCCACATGCATGGACTCTTGCTGCGTCGACGTTGGGAAAGATGCAGACAGACCTGATCGGACACACGGACTATCTTCTTGCCATCGGGTGTTTGGATCTTCGGATATCGACAGTTATCGACAAGATTGATCCGTTTCTATACGTCATGGTGGATGTCATGCGACGGCAGACGTCGAACCAGCCTCCAGCTCTGTCGGAAAAAGAGTTGGCCCAAATCGGTAAGGATCTTAAGTTCGTGTGTCGTCGCTCGAAGGATTTGGGATTACCTGACTCGCTGGGACACTGCGACCTGAACCCGACCAATGTTCTCGTGCGTCAAGACGGTTGCGTCTTTGTAGACTGGGCCGAAGCATACGTTGGCAATCCGTTTTCGACGTTTGAGTTTCTGCGGTCAGCATTCCTTAAATATTGCCCGGAACTCGCAACATGCGGGCAGATGATGCACCACGCTTATTCCAGAATTTGGGAGGACTTCATCCCGGCCAAGAAACTCCGCCAGTGTTTCGCTTACGCGCCCCTTTTTGGCGCGCTGTTCGCAGCAATCCATGGAGACAAATGGAGAGATCCCGAGCGGCTGCAGGACCCGCACCTCGCAAAATACTGGCGGACCTTCACAAGGCGTATGCATCGTGAAATTCAGACCTTAAAGGATTCAGGAATCCTATGCGCGACGTCTTAGAAACTGGGCCTCGCACGCTACGCGAGTCCGTGACCGACATCCTTCATGGCATCTCGGTGAGTGATCCGTACCGCTGGCTCGAGGATCAGCAGTCCCCGCGAACTAGAAATTGGATCGACCAACAGACGCAACATACGCGCGCTTATTTTAGTCGCATTCCCGGTCGTGAGCGTGTTAGAAGACGGATTCAGGAGTTACTGTCTGTCGAAGTAGTCGACACAGCTCAAAAAGTTGGCGATCGAATATTTTTCCGAAAGCGCGCGCCACTCCAAGATCAACCGGTGATTACCATGCGGGAGGGAATAGATCGAGAGGATATCCCTTTGGTTGACCCGTCATGTCTGGGGCAAACCGGCGTGTCGGTCGATATCACAAGTATATCACGAGGTGGGAAACTCCTGGCATACAGCGTGCGACGAGGAGGAGAAGATTTTCAGGCCATCGAACTCATGGATGTCGATCGCAGAGAGCGTCTTCCGGACAAGCTGCCACGCGGTCTATTCCGTGGACTTGTCTTTTCCGATGATGCTAGTGGGTTCTTCTACTCGCTTGAAGAGGTTGATTCACACTCAGGAAGTCGACGCGCCGTGTGCTGGCACAAACTTGGGACACAATCGATTGACGATACCGTGGTATTTCCACTCGGGGATAATCCCCGCCTCCAAATTTCTATCACCGGGTCTGAAAACAGCCCATACATAGGTTACATGATTCGCCACATCGTTGACCCAAATTCCCGTTCTCTCTATGTGCAGGACAAAGCTGTGCGGACTTCCCCTCGACTCGTTGCTGATGGAATTGAAGGAACATTTGTGGCCAAGCTTATTGGAAACACAGCTGTATGCCTTACGTCGTTGGGAGCGCCGAATCTTCGTGTCGTTGCCATTGATCTTGAAAACTCGCAGCGTGTCAATTGGCGTACGATCGTTCCCGAAGTCGATTCCGTGATCGAGGAATTCGCTGTCGCGGGCCAAACAGTCTTTGTACGGTATCTGAGAAACGGGGAGACTCTAGTAGAGATGTATGACCTGTTTGGAGAACGGCGGGGCGCGTTACCTTGTCCTAAAGACGGAACAGCGCGGTTTTCACCTTGCGATCCAGGCACCGATCTCATTTTCTACCAGTTTTCGTCTTTCTCACAACCCATAACAGTCAACTGGTACGAACCCTTAACAGGGCGTCATTGCGTTTGGGCGTCCAGGCAAGTGCCTTTCGCCACTAAATCTGTACACGTAGAGAGGAGAGAATTTGCTTCAGGAGATGGGGCACGCGTACCTCTTTGCCTTGTACTTCAAGAACGGTTCATGACGTCTCGTCCAAGGCCCGCACTTTTGACTTGCTATGGAGGATTCGGCGTGAGTGCTTCGCCTCAATTTTCAGTTGTTGCGGCTTTCCTCCTAGAGAGGGGAGTGATTTACGGCGTGGCAAATGTGCGTGGTGGCTCGGAATTCGGCGGCGAATGGCATCGGGCTGGCAAGCGCCTCAATAAGCCGAACGCGATCAACGACTTCATTTGTGCCGCTGAATGGTTGACGCGCTCAGGACATGCGGATCCTCGCCACCTAGCCATTGGTGGTGGATCAAACGCGGGCTTGATCGTCGGAGCTGCAATGACTCGGCGGCCAGACCTTTTTCGCGCTGTACTTTGCGTGGGGCCTCTCTTGGACATGCTACGGTTTCAACTCTTCGACAGAGCGCGAAATTGGATAGAAGAGTATGGGTGTGCAGATAACGACCATGACTTCGCTGTCTTGAAGTCTTACTCACCCTATCACAATGTAAGACCGAACACCGCCTACCCCGCAGTGATGTTGATTTCGGGTGACGCCGACACTCGATGTAACCCAATGCATGCCCGGAAAATGACGGCTCGCCTCCAGGCGGCCACCACTTCTGGATATCGGATAATTCTCGATTATAAATCTCAGTGGGGACACATTGCCGCGCAGCCCTTAGGGGCGCGAATAGATGCACTGACGGATCGTCTTTCCTTCATATGCCATGAACTGGGGGTTGTCGTCTGATGGACAGGAGATGGCAAATGCGATGTCTCACATTCACTAGTTTTTGTGGACTCACTGCCTTCGATGTGTTGGGGCTCGGCCATAGTTTTGCAAGGTTGCATTCAATTGTTCGGAAATGGAAAGTGACTAACCATACCGCCCCTGCCGAGCTAATCGATCGAGTGTGCGACGCCGTGAACCACGCGTGTTGTTGGTATCCGAAAAGGGTCTTGTGTTTGCAACGCTCTGCAGTCACAACGTGCCTGTTGCGGACATTTGGTGTGCCCGCCGACATGGTGATCGGAGCGCACAAAGCTCCTTTCAAGGCGCACTCGTGGGTCGAGGTCAATCGACATGCTGTAAACGAACGGGTCAACGTTCAGGAAATGTACTCGATTTGGGAGCGTTGCTAAAGGGTGCTTCTCGATGAGTGCACATGGCGGAATTATCCAATTTGACTCAGAACCTGTCGACGAACAGCTACTCGCACAACTAAATTTGGCATGTGCGCAGTGGGTTCCCGATCACCCCAACGTCAGAGTGATTCCTCCTATAGGAAGCTTTTATCGACCCTTTTGTACGACGAAAGAATCGCGAGCCGAGGACCAACCTTATTCCACGCCTGGCGGGAAGATGATTCTGTGGAATGGGAGGCTCGACAATCGCGATGAATTGTCGTCCATTCTATACGGATCTCGCTCATTTGATCAATCGGATGTAGCAATCGTTGCCGCTGCCTACGACCGGTGGGGACGCGATTGCCTAACGAGATTAATTGGAGACTGGGCAATCGCCGTGTGGGATTCGCACTCCAAAACGCTTGATCTAGCCGTCGACTACATCGGAGTCCGACAGCTCTATTATTGTGTAACCAACGTGCGACTTATCTGGTGCACCCATTTGGAGCCAATTGTCCTGGCGATGAAAAAACCGCTGACGGTCAATGACGAGTACATTGCTGGGTATCTCGCTCTGCACCCGGACGCCGAACTCAGTCCGTACTGCGAGATCCAGACAGTTCCCCCGGGGCAGGTTGTTCGTGTTAACAACGGTCACACGTCTGTCCACTCCTACTGGACATTTTCTTCGATACGAGAGGTTCGATATAAGACCGATGCAGAATACGAAGATCACTTTCGCTATAGTTTTCGTCGAGCAGTCAAGAGGAGACTTCGATCCGATTCGCCAGTCCTGGCTGAGTTGAGCGGGGGATTGGATTCCTCATCGATCGTCTGCATGGCCCATGACATTTGGAAAAGAGGCGAGGCAGAGACACCCAGTATCGATACGGTTTCGTATTACTCACTCTACGAGCCAGGCGGAGATGAGCGGCCCTACTTTACGAAGGTTGAGGAGGTCTGCGAAAAAGTGGGATGCCACATTAATGTGGACTCGACCGGCGGCTCCTTCTCCCTCGCCTACCCTCATTTTCTGCCCTTTCCAGGTTGGTTGAATAGCAAAGCAACATACGAACATGAGTTGGCGTTGACCGCTGAACGCCAAGGAAACAGAGTATTGCTTTCTGGTATTGGAGGCGACGAGCTTCTCGGCGGCATCCCGAACCCAAGGCCACTTTTGGCAGACTTGATTGTTCGATTTCGTCCAGTCGAGTTGGGCAAACAGCTTATGAATTGGAGTCTCGTTAAGAAAGTGCCGTTGATTCATCTACTGTTTCAGGCCCTACTCTTGCTCTTGCCTAACCGCTTTCAGATTTCTTTTACTCGCGAGGCCAAAGTTGATGCATGGGTTGGACAAAAGCTTATCCGCAACAATCAGTTCGCAGGCAAGCAGATTGGGCTTGCCAATGGGTTCCGTTCTCGTTTGCCCAGTTTTCGAGACAGGGTGCAATCTGTCATCGGACTGAGACGACAAATGGGGTTCACGCTGCCCTCGCCTGTTCTAAGGCTCGAACGAACATACCCGTACCTTGACCGCACGCTGGTGGAGTTTTTGATCTCTATTCCTGCGACTCAATTGTTGAGACCGGGAGAGCGCAGATCCCTCATGCGTCGAGCACTGTCGGGGATAGTGCCGCCAGAAGTTTTGTCGCGCAAGACGAAAGCAGTAAATGCTCGTGCTCACGTCCTCGCGTTGGAGCAGGAATGGCCTGGCCTTGACCGAATGTTCGAGGCCCCGGTAAGCGCTACTCTCGGATACATCTCGGCAAAACCGTTTCGCGAGGCATTAGTATTCGCGAAAAATGGAGGCAGAGTCCATCTCATTCGACTAATGCGGGCCATCTCATTGGAATTATGGTTGCGAGATTTATTTGGGCGACGACTCATTGAGCTCACAGATCGTACCGCCAATCAGCACCAACATCTCTCTTGTGCGGCAGGGAGCCCAGAGCGATTAGCACCCCACAACTCATCGGACTTCTACTAGTAGAGTGGTGACTCCATTATAGAAAGGAGGTGAGACAAGATGACATATAACAAGCCAGAGATCACTGTACTCGGTGATGCTTCGGAAGTTATCCGTGGTAAGTTCGGCAACGATGGCGACAGCCCGAACAGCAGGACCGCTGCGGCGTGCGACTTGGACGAAGAGTAGCCGAGCCGCATAACCGGGTCGATACTGACCAACTGAAGCGATACCGGGATCTGGTCGTTGTACTTAAGACTGCCCAGGTCCCGGGTCGCATCCTTTCAGCACCTACGGCACTCGGACTTCACAACTCTTCAAGGGTAGAACTGACGAACCGAGTTCTCAGAGAACCTCAGTTGTTCCCTACTTGCAACCGAGCAACTTGTTGCAGTTTAAGGAGATTTCGCCACCGGACATACTGTTCCGTCTTCCGGGGATCGGGATTTTCTTGCCTGTTCAACCAGAAGCAAAACCAATCCACATTGCCTTGCTGCGAGGTCAGTCGATTCCATGGTTTGACCAGTATGTGGGCACCGTCCGGCATGTAGATCAACTCCACAGGTTTGCCTAGACGCCTTAGTCCAGTGAACCACTCCCAAAAACCTGTAAGACCTACAGGCTCATTGGCTTCGAGCCGTATTGGTGTATCTACCTTCTCCATATTGAAGCCCGGCGAATTCCTCACCCAAGAAGGAAGACCAGCGCCAAATGGAAGACCTCCGTACAAAGCTTCCATATCTTCAGCCGCAACTGGCATGAAATTCTGACTTGCAAGATAATAGAAATAACCTCCGTCAACGGTTGACGCCATCGTAGCCGCGCTAAAATGATATTTTGAATGGGTAATTGCGTATGCGACTGAGTAACCCGTCCGACTAAAGGCGATGATCCCGACTCTATCACGGTCGATCAACTGCTTGTTGTCAAGATAGTCGATCGCACCCTCATAAGCGGCCATTTCCCGAAGAACCTCGTTCGGCGTCCCCATGTCATTAAGATCCTCTTCGAGTTGAACTACCATGATTCCCTTGCCAGCCAAAGGTTGGGCAGCAAAAGCCGTGGAGTATGGCCCCTCAACCCAGAATCTGTGCGGATTCCAGCCATGCGTCTGGATAACGAGAGGGTGCCTAGTGCCCGGGACAAAGTCAGGTGGATAATACACGCCCCCCTTAACTTTGTGGCCGTCCTTTCCCTCGAAAATGATGTCTTCCACGTGCCCGAATTTGAGTCCTGCGAACTGAGGGTTCAGATCCAAGAGTATTGACTTCTGCGCCGTGACCAGGTCCGTCACAAAGATTTTAGGACGCGTATTCATATCTTCTTCGATCGTGACCTCAAGCCGCCTGTTGTCACTCAATTCATTCGCCCTAACGTTGGCTTCAGTCCACCCTGTTGCAGTTCTTTGATAGGAAACTAGATTGTCGGCGACATCAAGTCCGATGGGCTTGGACTTGAACTCGAAAATGACTTTGTTTGAGCAGACCCATTTCAGAAACTTCAGGTCTTTGGAGGTGATTGGCACGATCTCTCGGCTAGGGATCTTTACTTCTGTTATAAGCCTCTCAGATCTCCGGCGATTTTGCTCTCTGCCATCACCCAGTATCGGGAGATAGGTGCCGGCAACAACAACTGAACGGCTATCTGGTGACCAACCCACCTGCGAAGGTCCGATTCCGATGGGAGCATCAATGAGCACTCTGCTTTCGTGAGTGTCCGCATCAATTACTTCATATTGTGTAACAAACAGATCAGACCCATTGGTGTATTTTGGCCTCATATACATTTGGAGGCGGGGATCGTCGTATTGCCTCCATTTGTCGGGTATGTCAGCTATCGAGGTCGAAAGAATCAAGTTTCTCCCATCCGGCGCGAGCCAAATTGACGGGTTCCCGATTGTCCCGTTGGTTCTGACAGGAACGGCTGTCTCAGAGTTGGAATCCTTTACGAATAAATCAAAATGGTAGGCGGATGAGAACTCATTCTTCAGCGCAATGAGATCTGGAAAAGGTTGAGCGTTCACAACGATTCCGTACTGCTTTGCTCTTTCGTCAAGCATCGATTCAACTCGTGGGTACGCCGTGAAGAAAATCCGTCCGTCCCGACGGGAGATTGCATACGAAGCGAGACTGCTGTAATGCTCAGTAAGCTTTCGTAACTGGTTGGTAGAACAATCGAAAGTATAGAGCTGTTGCTCCTCTCCCGGATTTTCGGCAAGAAAAGAGATCAAGCGTCCGTCCAACCATTTCACTTCCTGAATCCCGGGCCGATTCGAAGAAGACGAGAACGTCACAAGGACCCTGGGGGCAGGAGCCTTTAGAGCTCCATCGGCATAAAACAATAAGAGAGAATAGTCGTTAGTATTCTTCTCAATGTTACCCTTTTTTGTAAGAACAACAAATTGCGTGCCATCGGGTGAAAATTGCGAGACACCATCCCTCGGGGGCAGGCCTCTGAGGTACACCTCGTCTCCGAATTGTGTCATTCGAATAGCGTCTGCGACAGTCACTGCGCGTTTCGATGACTCGGTGTTCTTCCCGTCCCAGCCCCGTTCTTGCCCCGTTACGTGACCGAGGGAGACCTCCAGCGTTATTCCAATCATGACAAACAATCGGATGACTGCTGAACCCTTCTCTGACAGCGGTCGCGGTGTCATGAAAGTATGCATCCCCCTGTTTCGCGAATGGGGTCCCTCACCTTGAGTGGCTTCAAAACGTGATTGTTCCGCGTAAGGCAATCATGCGCACTGAGGCGTCGGCGCCCAGGCGTCCACCCACCAGACTCGTACTAGGGGCCACAGTGTTGCTGATCGTGCCGAACCCGGTGAGGGTCCCTGGCATGGATGGAATCCCGGAGATGGGTACACCTGAGTTCGGGTAACCGAAGTTCGGATGATTGAACAAGTTATAGAATTGCGTCTCGAATTTGAAATTCAGTCGTTCGGTAATTCGAAACTGTTTTCCGATCGCAAGGTCGGTCCAAGTGAAGCCGGGCGCACGCACGCTATTCCGGCCAGCATCGCCTTGTTGACAGTTTTGAGGCGTGTTGGAAGGAAAACACATGCTTCCATTGACGACAGATTCGAAAGCATTTGGATTTAGCCACTGGATCGTACCGGGCTGCGTCACACCCTGAATGGGCCCTTTCGCATAAAAGTTTTGCCCAGGAACTACGTTTGAATATAGACCTGTAGATGCGTTCTGTATTGCCGCGCCAAAAAAAGTACTGAGAACAGTGAAAGGAAATCCGCCGCGAACAAACACAGTCCCGGAGACCTGCCAATGACCGATGAACGTCTCCAACCAGGCTCGCGAGGCTTGGAATGGCAATTGGTATGTATAGGACCCGTTCAACGAA
>WNFJ01562248.1_pt1 | contig 16812 bp, 12 predicted proteins | sample 5400461 | NCBI WGS metagenome assembly WNFJ01 (sample SAMN13153349, study PRJNA577476) | soil metagenome | isolation source: 115 cm saprolite on Douglas fir-dominated hillslope | place: USA:California | collected 2013-09-17 | reverse complement strand
CTGTTCAAGCAGGTGGTTGTAGAGCCAGCGACACTCTTCAAGCGTTTCGTTGAGCAGTCGTGTCTGCTTTTTAGTTGGATAGATGCGATATTTAAACTGCTTTTGCATTTTTTCCCTTTAAATTTATATTATATGTATTTACTGATTTATAACATTCTTTACATAGGGCTTTTTGACTACTTTGCATCTACCACCTCCTGCTCTATCGAAACGCTTTAAGCTTGGTAATATTATAGACTTAATATCAACAGTTGTCAAGTGGCTTGGAAACCCTACCCCAGGCCAAACTTTATCAGTATTTAACCAAACTAGCACCACAGGCCAACTTCCTATGTGGACACCCTGCTTGCCGCATTTCCCAATGAATAAAAAGGGTTGAACTCTTTTTCGCTGGCTTGATCTCCCGTGCTTTGTCCTGTTCATTTTCTTTACGGAGGCTACTTGCTATGGTAGAATAACAAAGAACTCGTTCTTCGCAGAGGATGGACGAGTCGCTTAGGAAGAAAGCGGGACCACTTCCAGGTAGGTAGGAGAGGTCACCATGAACATGCCGATATTCATATATAGCCAGCTTTTGGCCACCAAATTCTTTATACCTGTTTCCGCACATCCCTTAATCTCTCGTCCACGCCTGACTGCTTTGCTCCACAAGAGCCTGAAATATCCCCTTACGCTTCTCTCGGCTCCTGCAGGCTTCGGTAAAACCATGTTACTCTCGGCTTGGGCGCAATCGCTGCCCACAAACACTGCTTTAGTAGCCTGGGTGTCTCTGGACAAGGAGGACAATGAACCTCAGCAGTTCTGGACCTATATCTTGTCCTCCCTGGATCAACAAAAGCCGGAACTCTTTACCCCACTACTGAAATATCTACAATCACCGCCAGCTCCACCACTGATGCACATGCTAACATTGCTCATCAACCTCCTGGCAGAGAGTACTGATGACTTTGTGTTAATCTTGGATGACTATCATGTCATCACAGAACCGCAAATACATACTTCTCTCTCATATCTTGTAGAGCATCTTCCTTCCCAAATGCATATTCTCCTGGCAACGCGCATTGATCCTCCCTTACCACTCTCGTTGTGGCAGGCACGCCGACAGATGCTCGAGCTGCGCACCGACCAGTTACGCTGTACGGCTCAGGAGACCAGGACTTTCTTCAAGAAAGTCAAGGGCATCCGCTTTTCCGATGAGATGATCCAAACCATGACAGACCGTACGGAGGGCTGGCTGGTCGGCTTACAATTGCTCGCTCTTTCCTTGCAAGAACATGACGATCCTACCAGACTGCTGGATGAGGCCAGCGGGGATCAACGCTACATCCTGGATTATTTGACCGAGGAGGTGCTTCGACAACAGCCCCAGGATGTGCAAACCTTTCTCCTCTCCACCTGTATCCTCGAGCGGCTCAGTGCCGCACTCTGTGACGCTGTAACAGAGCAGCCTGGCAGCCAGCAGATGCTCCAACGCCTCAAGCAGGCCAATTTATTTGTCGTCTCCCTCGATAGCAAGCAGCAATGGTATCGCTACCATCCCCTCTTCGCCCAAGCCTTGCACTATCAGCTCGAGCAGACCGATGAGGATCTCGTGCTCACCCTGCACCACCGTGCCAGCATGTGGTATGCCCAGCACGACCAGAGCACTGAGGCCATTTTGCATGCCTTACATGCCCATCAATGGGAGTGGGCTGCTGACCTGATCGAACGCAAGAGTCTCCCCTTGATGACACTGACCTGGGGAGCAAGTCGACATCAGTTAGCGACCCTCCAACAGTGGCTCAGACAGTTGCCCGTAGACATCATGGGTTCGCGGCCTAGTCTCTGTCTCACCTGTGCCCAAATGTTATTGTTTGTTGCTCCCCCTTCTATGCTCGCTGCTTGGTTTGATGCGGCCCAAGCGAGACTGACCGCTTCGCTGAGCATGGAGACGCTCGAAGATGCCTCACCCTCGATTGCCCTCTCACAAACGCAGCAGGAACAGCAGAATCTGCTTGGCAGGGTTCTTGCCTTTCGTGCCGTCCAGCGAAGCTTTCAGGAGGATGGACATACAGCACTTTCACTCAGCCAGCAAGCCCTGGCCTTACTCTCACCAGAGAATATACTAGGGCGTGCACAAGCTCTCTGTGCCCATCTCTTAGCCTATTATGTCTCATCTTTGAATGATGCAGAGGCCGCCATCCAGAGTGGACTTGAGGCTGCTTCTCTTGCCCAGGTAGCAGGGCAGCCTGCTGTGGCGATCTCTTTCATGGGCGTCACTGCCAACTTCATGATAGGAGCAGGACAATTACAGGAGGCACTGCAGGTGACCCAGCAAGCCATGCTCTTAGGCAACAAACTAGGAGATATGGTCTTACCTGATGTGGGTTGGCCCACTGCCTGTCAAGCCGAGATCCTACGGGAGTGGAACCAGCTCAATGCCGCACGCTCTTTGGCACTGCAAGCTATCTCCCAGTGCGAACAGACTCAATCCATGGCATCGCTTGCGTTTATCAATCGTGCCTATGCAGTGCTGCTGCGCGTGAGTCTGTCCCGAGGAGAACTCGATGCTGCCCGCTCCGCTCTCCAGGAGTTTGAACGCGTAAACATGAGCACGAACCAGCCTTACTCCAGCTATACACGTTCCTTCTTCACGACAGTCGATCAAGTAAAACTCTGGCTGGCCTGTGGGGAACTGGATCGTGCTATGCGCTGGGCCGAGAAATTGGATCAGGGAAAGCGCTATGGCACTCCCTTTGCCCACGAACGCCAAGACGCGGCATACGCCCGTATTCTCTTAGCCACGAAACAGCCAGCGCTAGCCCTGCAGCGACTGGAGCCTGTCCTCCAGAGAGCAACCACGGGCAAGCGCTGGGGCCACGTGATTGAGGTCCGCATCTTGCAAGCTCTGGCTTATCAGATGCTTCAGAACCAGAGGCCAGCACTGTGTGCTCTCTCAGAGGCAATTCACATAGCCGAGCCGGAGGGCTACATTCGTAGCTTTGTCGACGAAGGTCCCCCCATGGCAGCTCTGCTCTCTGGACTACGCCACGAGCAATACAGCCACGGACTAACAACTCCCTATCTCGATACACTGCTCGCTGCTTTTGCCCAGCAGAGCCCAGCACATAAACTTCAGCTCAGACAAGAGGCAAAGCATGCCACAACCACCCCTCTGCTCACTCCCTTGAGTGAACAAGAACTGGAGGTCCTCCAGTTACTCGCTCGTGGTGCATCTAACTTGGAAATTGCCCAAGAACTCGTCATTGCCATCGGTACCGTCAAACGCCATGTCAGCCACATCTTCTCCAAATTGGGCGTTCAGAACCGATTACAAGCAGTAATACAGGCACAAGAGCTTGGCTTGCTGGCTGAGCAGATCTAGCTTCTTTCCTCCGAGCTGAACTATCCAACGAAGCCCTGCTTAGGAATGGATCAAGACCCGGAGATTTGGGAACTCTTGCTCCTGCCACTATTGCCACATGATAAAATCTAACAAGAACACATACAATAATGATAGGGAGACACATTTTATGACTCAGGTAGCGAAACTAGATGCGCCATTTGTCCTGGCACTCGACGTTGGTACTTCCTCAACGCGTGCTCTACTCTTTGATGCTAATGGGGGGACCGTGCCGGGTAGTATTTCGCAGCGCACCTATAAACTTACAACTTCATCTCAGGGCGAAGTATCAATTGATGCCGATGAGCTGGTTTCTCTCGTCACAGAGACAATTAACGAAGTTTTGCAGGCAGCAGGACCATATGGAAAGCAGATTGGCGCGGTAGCTCTGGATACATTCTGGCATAGTCTGCTGGGAATTGATGCTACTAGTCAACCGCTAACACCCGTAATTACTTGGGAGGATACGCGTGCATATGGTGCTGCTGGGGAGCTACGCAATCTATTGGATGAGAAAGCCATTCATGCTCGTACTGGTGCGCGTTTCCATGCGTCTTATTGGCCTGCCAAATTACGCTGGCTAGCGCAGAGTCAACCTGAGACCTTTGCCCGCGTAGCTGAGTGGATTTCCTTTGGCGAATATCTACATCGCCAGTTTCTGGGCCGATCAGTCTGTAGTCTCTCCATGGCCTCAGCCACTGGTATGCTAGCACAGCACACCCTGCAGTGGGATAGCGAATTGATGCAAGTACTTGGGATACGAGCGGAACAGCTGCCCCCATTGGGCGATGCACACGAGAGTGTTCGTGGCCTCGCCTCTGAGCGTGCGGAGGTCTGGCCTACCTTACGCGACGTTCCCTGGTTCCCTGCTGTAGGAGATGGTGCAACGGCATGCGTAGGTTCTGGTTGTGCTAATCTCGAAAACTGGTCACTCACCATGGGTACCTCCAGTGCCATACGCGTGGTTGTGGAACCTGACCACATGGTTGCATCATCTGGTCTCTGGCTCTATCTGATTGATAGAAAACGTGCAGTACTCGGTGCAGCTTTGAGCGAAGGTGGGAATACGTTAAATTGGTTATGTAATACGCTTAAATTACCTGCCTTAAAGGATGCTGAGCCATTGCTTGCCTCGCTTGAGCCAGCGAGCCATGGCCTGACTATCCTGCCCTTTATCTCAGGTGAACGCAGTCCTGGCTGGCATGCAGAGGCACACATGACGATATCCGGTATCTCCCTGCACACAACATCTGCGGATTTTTTGCGAGCTGGTGTGGAGTCTCTAGCATACCAGATCAATGAGGTCCACGAGGAGCTGTGTGCTACATTGAAAGTGGATCGAACAAAGCACCGACTGATTGCCAGTGGAGGGGTGCTACAGAGTTCTACAGCCATACAAAGCATTCTTGCTGATACGCTGGGAATGGCTATTTATCCCTCGCACGATCACGAAGCCTCAGCACGTGGAGCGGCATTACTGGCTCTCGAAGCAATGGGAATCATTCCAGATGTTGGCCAGATTGCTCCTGTGCTACGCGAGCCTACGCTGCCAAATCCTGAACATAGTACAATATATAGAGACGCAGCTGAGCGCCAGCGCAAACTCTACCAGGTGTTGTTAGGAAACTAGCAGGAGTATTTTCCCGCCCTCAAGGATGAAATGCATCAAAACAGCGGCGGTAGTGATATATGTGTTCTTTTGGCAATTTCATGTGCCAGCCTTTGAAAGTCGCGATAAGCTCCCTGGACGGCTTGAATATGTGATCCAATCGCTCCATCAGCTGGTTTGAGAGGCTATCTTCGAAGCTAGAAAGTAAGAGGTCTCCAACAAGCAGGGCTATAGGACCACTAAAAAGAGAGAGTTGAGGTCCAGAAACAACATCTTCCAAATGCGGATCAGCTATGTCTCCTGTTCCTCGCCGTAGTGGTTGTATACAGCCAGAAATAGTATCTGGGTGATCTCCCTCTGGCCACAATTGCTCCAAGCGATCTTCATCAAGAAAAGCAGCTGTGAGATTCGCTTGTGGATCTAAATCAGCAACAACCACTCGCAAACCTAGATCAGCATACATCCAGGCTAGATGATAGACAAGAGAGGTCTTGCCAACTCCACCCTTGTTATTAAAAAAAGCGATAGCTGGCACGTTCATACATGTTTCCTCTGTTGCTCTCGTTAGTTTTTTTGTCTGTCCCGATGCAATAAAATTAATTCTATTATAGACTACCTTTCTAAAGAAGGGAAAGTTTAGGGAAAAAAGACGCACAGGCTAGAGACGTAGACCCGCTATGGAGAGATGGGTCATTTGACACTCTTTGTGCCATTCATATACTTTTCTTGCCGTCGCTCGGTATTCCGAGTTCCCTCGCGCTAGCGATCAGCGGTGGATTGTTGTTGGTCTGTGCTACCGGTTTGATGTTGATCCGCTCTCGTCTTGCATCCTGGAGTTAGCGGACGTGGCTGATTGAACAATATGTTCTTAGGATTGTGCCTGCCTGAGTGACCCACTTACCGTATCTGGTGATGCGAGAAAAGCTTCGATCAAGGGTGTGACCGTCTCAGCTTGTGAGTACATAAAGAAATGTTCCCGACCCGAAACGATATGATAACCCGCACAGCGCGGTAAATGCTCAGCCAGCCAGCGTGTCCCGCTTTCTGGTGATAAAACGTCATCGGCGCGGTTGATGAGAAGGACAGGCATGGTGAGTGCATTAAGTTGCTTTCGAATGTCAAAGTTGCGGATGACCGGTAGGATTGAACACTTATAGACGGATGGCAGTTGATAGATCTTACGTAGTTGTTCGTCAATCAGATGACGAGGTAGAGCAGGTGTGGTATAGTTGTCCCTTGCACATGCTGTGATACGTTGGATAATGGTCTGACGCAGAAATGCAGCTGGCAACACATATTCAATAGGCAGACGGATATAGAGTTCATTCAGGAGCCGCGTTAGAGGGTATGGTGGGACGTGATAATCTAGCCCCTGAGCAATAATGGTTAATGAGCGGCAGCGGTGTGGATAACGAAGCGCAAAGGCAAAGAGCACTATGGTCGCATAGCCGTGTCCGATCAGATCCGGTTGTTCCAACTTCAGACCGTCGAGTACCAGTCGTAACTCTTCTACGCGTTCCTCTAGTCCAATTTCACGGGTGCGCATCTCTGGCCTGCGGTAGAGAATGACGCGCCGATTCTCGCTTAACGTGCGTATCTGACGGGCATAGACAAATTCAGCGTGCTCGAGGGTAGGGGCAAAAACCAGGGCCTCGCCCTTGCCAATATCAATGAGTGGCATTTCTATTGTACCGATAATAGTACGTTGCCAAAGCGACTCGATATACTGGACGTCCGCACGGAACGTTGCATCTTTGATCCAGCTACCTTTGCGCATATTCAATGGCGTCCTTCTCTGACTTCTGATACTAAGAGCCCACTGCAAAACTCGGGGTTTTGACCCCAAGGATGCAGAGTGTCACTATCTTTCCCCGTGATCCATGCCATTTTTTGTCTCGTTTGGTAGTATAGTCATCTTTTCATTAGAGGCGTCAAGTCAGTACAAAAGGACGTTTGCCGCTCTACATTAAAGGCATCATAAGTTCAGGCAGATGAGCATGAGTCCAGGTATGATAAGTTACTTCATTTACACCATTTTTCTCCTCATTTATCAATCTTACCGAATACGAATTCTGAATGATCTCAGAAAGGAATAAAATGCCAAATCTCTACTACATTAATACTATCTAGAATCTGATTTGTATGCCCATTACACTAATAACGATATGAAGTGTAAAAAGTACTGGTATATGGAAAAATTCTAGTATTCCATAGACATTTAGAAATATTCCATAAAGTAGTAATCCTACCTGGATCGAAGGGGGAATATATTGTAAGATAAATGCGAGCAGGAGGAATAATAGCGGTATCACGTCAAAAATGTAACGATTTCCAAACTGCAACCAGCCAGTGGCGAAATAGAGCATGAGGAATGAGACAGTCAGTACAATAATCACTCCTGCCACGCGTAAAAATGACAACCTTTTCCTGTCGAGATATTTTCTGTTGTAGAATAACACTGGAAGAAGCAATAATGCAGGATAGGCAGAAAAGATGCTGTTGCCTTCAGCGTTTATCATGACTGGATATCTGGTAGGAGAAAAGGATATGACATTGAGGAAATAGTAATAGATATTGTGAAAAACGTACTGGAAGGAGAGGGTTTGGTCGTGTTTCAGGATAGCAGCATATCTCCTAGCTGTAACAGCTGCCTGGAAACGTTGACCCGTTTCGAGAATATTGTGAAATTTTAGGTAGTTATAGAGTGCTCCCAGGCTGCCAAAAGCAAGAGTGAGTAGAACAAACGACCAGATAATTTTCGTTGGTATAGCCCTGCTCAAACTTTTGTAATGCATCAAGAGATAGATGAACAGCACACCGTGAAATAGTAAGGTGTACCTAGACAGGAAGGCCAAGTAGAAGAACACCGTGCATAGTATCAAGTGGTAATGCCTGTCGCTGTTCAAAAACTTAAAATAAAAGAGGTAGGATAGCAGAAGGTAGGTTATGGCAAAGATCTGGCTAGTATACCAGATCTGACCGTGTATTGAGAGAAAGAAGTTAGGAGAAGCTAGGCCAAAGCTAAGGAGAAGAAATACTTCTGACATCAATGAGAGAGAGATGTTGAAGTACTTTCTGAACTCTTGCATTACTAAAAAAAACAGTGCAACATTCATGATACCACCAATAGCTGTGTAGAGAACATCACTTGCGTGTAAATGTGAGAATAAATAAAATGGGAGAATAAAGAAGATAGGAGCAGGCCCCCAATACATATACCACCTGTTTTGAAATAGTGAAAGATCGGTATGCATAGGAGGAGTAATATTAACGCGTCCGTGAAAGAATGCATCTAGGAGATAAATATAGTAGTTGTTGGCTGTTGGTTTAAAGGCATTTCTGGTGATAATCATTGAAAAATAGAAATAAATTATGTAAATACTGCATATAATGCAAACCTTGAAAAGAACTACAAGGTTGTGTTTTTCGACAAGGAGATGAATATCCTTACGACTTACTCTCATGGAATTTCTCCACTAACTCCTCAGATTCCCTAAGCAACCTAAAAGTGCTCTTGTCAATCATACTCAGCCTTGACCCTCTCGAGGGATCTGTCATACCAACTCACACTCTGGTATCCAATAAACTCCTCTTGTTAAGCCTTGTGACAGCCCTACAGGGGTCTCCAAAGAGATCGACCTCACAGCTGCTCAAAAGTCAGTATAGGGAAAGTTTGCATGCTCTGCCAGGGGGAAATAGGGACAGTTCTCATTTTTGACAGGCTCTAACATTTCTCATCATCAGAAGGAGAGAATATTTATAGGAGACAACAGGAGCAATAATGTCACATGTTTAGCACATAAATTGGGATCACCTATTTGTAATCTTTATTGACTTTTGGGCGCTTTGTTGGGTAAAATTGACATCGTTATCAGACTATCTGCTCACGTCAGTTCTGCCAGAAGCGGTGCAGAAGTGCGCAAGAGTCCTTCTCAGGCACATTGGTACAGGTTTTTGTGCCCTGTGTCAAACCCATATTGGACAAGCGCTAAATTCATTCACATTGTATTTGTAAGGGTACTACTACACTTCCTTCCGAAAACTGCCACACTCAAACTTCCTAGTGGCAAGGTTATACCTCCAAGCGAGGCAAGGAAATGAGTAAAATCATACAGTTTGACTATATTTTAGAACATCTATTGGCTCTTTCCTAATTTTTGCACGATGTCTACCAGACCTCAAACAACTTACATAGCATGACTAACAGGCAATATTCGTAAGGTCGTATTTTCTGGGTGCTACGTACGTCTTTCGCATGACGGAAGAAACAGAGGAGGGATTCATGCGTTGTCCACGCTGCATGTTTGCTGGAGAGTTGATAAATGGTTTGTGTCCAAAGTGCGGATACAAACGTGAAACTGCATCTTCAGGTTCTTTACATCCGTATAAGCTGCAACCAACTACGCCACCACCTATCACGCCACCACCTATCACACCACCACCTATCACACCACCACCTATCCTAGAACCTTCAACTACAAAGCAATCAATTACATCTCCGTTAGTGTATGGACACACTCTGATGCGTGGCGATGTAGTAGGGAAAGGACGCTACCGCCTGGCAGAGGCAATACTACCACCAAAGAATCAACAAGGGCAGGGAACTGCATGGTTCGCAACCGATACACAATCTTCACGGCATCGAGTTCTGCTTCGTAAAATAGAGTTTCCGATTAGCTTTAGGGGAAATACTCAACAAATTGTTAGTAGTATTGCAACACGCTTCCAGGAATTATCTAGCCATCCTGGTTTTCCTGCTCTTATTGATGTATTTCAAGAACAAAACTCATATTACCTTGTTCTACAGCATCCTGTTGGAGAAACCCTGGCATCGTTGATCAAAAAACAGGGTGGTGCGCTACCAGAGCGCGATGTCGCAGAGTATGGGCGACAATTGTGCGAGATATTATCGGTGCTTGCAAATCAGCAACCCTCATTGATACATGGCGGTATTAATCCGCAAACTATCATTGTAAACCCCGAAACTCGTCAAGTGTTTCTTACCTTTCTACCATTATTTCCATTACAACCACTACCAAAGGATGATACCTTTCCAGGTTATCTTGCACCTGAACAGGTACGAGGCAACACCCTACCTTCATCAGATCTCTACTCTCTTGCTGCCACATTGCATTATGCAGTTACAGGATTTGACCCTTATGAACGTTTATCATTCTTCTACCCTCCTGTTCGGCGCCTCAACCCCGTTGTCACCCGTGAGATGGAAGCTATACTCGCTTGCGGATTACGCCTCTCCGTGTCACAACGCTACCCTCATCCTGCTGATATGCAGAAAGAGCTTTCAGCTTTGATTGCATCATACCCACCCGTAGCAGTGCTTCCTGAACAGAACAACATACAGCTATATGCGCAAAGCCCCTTAACAAGCAAAAACAACATGGGTATCGCAGTCATCATCGGTGCCTGCCTTATTGTTCTTTTTCTCTTGCTCGTTGCAGTTCCCCCCTTATTGAAGCCTGCTAATACTAACAATAGTGCTACTGCTACTAGCATAGCACTGCAAACAGCGGTTATTAGAGAGCTAAGCCAGGAGATGCAGAGCTTTCAAAAGAAAGGCATAGGTCTTAGTGATGGACGATTCGTATTTGATACTTACCCCAGTCGCATGGATGCTGAGATAAAGAAACAGGCAGCCCAGGCTCTCCAACAAGGGAATACTAGTTTAGCCATCAGTCTGTTTGACCAAGCAGTGAGTGCTGATTCCATCGACGGAGAGGCTCAAATCTACACTGAAAATCTCCATGTGCTTCAGGAGAATGCTTCCTATGTGACAATTGTCGTTGGCCTTCCCATTGACAACAGCGACGTTTATCTGAGCAGCGATCGTGTCACACTACAAGCAGTGTACTTAGCCCAGCACGAGACCAACACCGAAAATCTCCTACCTCATAATCTCAAACTGCGCATCCTTATCGCGAACTCTGGATCGAATAATGCCGATGTGGCCACAGTGGCCCAATTCATTACTAATCGGGTTACTAACACTGGTAACTTAGATCATATTATCGCCGTTGTAGGCTGGCCCTACAGTTCTCAGACGGTCAATGCCCTCCAGAGCATCGTCGGCGCTAATCTTCCTCTCGTTGCTCCCACAGCGTCCAGCGTCAAACTAAGTGGCAGTAGTCCGTATTTTTTCCGCGTTTGTCCCGCCGACGACCTTCAGGGAACTGCTCTGGGAACATTAATGGTCAATCAATTGGCAGCTAAGAAGATCCTGATATTACACGACCCTACCGACACATATAGTGTCTCGCTATCAAATGCGGTCGCCACCCGGGTTCTGGGACTCGGGGCAAAGATCACCCAGGCCACCTTCACTGAAAAAACGACCACTGTAGACCAGTATCAACAATTGGTTGATCAGGCTATAGCAACCAATGTGGATACCATTTTCATGGCGGGCTACAGCGTCGATGGTATTCGTCTGGCACACGCTGTGGGCAATGAAGCCCGAGCATATCCAAGCAACGCTCAACTCAATCAACTTAAGATCGTAGGCGGTGATACCATGCCTGGAGGTGTATTAATAGGAGCAGGGAGCAATGCTGATGCAGACATTGCACGGACTTTTCCACAAGATATACGCAGACTAGTTATTACATCATATGCTGATGCTAATGAGTGGAACCTGCTCGGTATTCCACAGGCGCAACAGCCAGCATTCTTCACGGAATGGAAAACCACTTACCAGGGTTCTCAGGTGGAGACTAATGCCCCCAACCCCACATATGAGGGGATCTTGGGCTACGATGCAACAAAGGTTATCCTCTACGCTACCACATATATCCACGGGCCTATCACCGGAGATGCCGTGCGTAATGCACTTGTATCGTTGGGGAAGGGCAAGGTTCCGGCTTATCAAGGCATCAGCGGTCGTATCATGTTTAACGATAAGGGTGACCCAATTGACAAAGCCGTAGTAGTACTTGCCGTACAGGACAATAGCAATGGCAATCAAATCGTCGTACAGCAGGTCGTAGGCACATTCCACTAGATATTATGGGTAGTCCAATGCAACTTTTTCAGTGAGTCAATCGACCTCATACGTACACCTCGGATAGAAAGTTCGGTGAGAGTGTATAATCCAAGTGTAACTCGATTCGAACACATCTTGAAAGGCAGGTGTGATACGATGCAACACATCTTGAAAGGCAGGTGTGATACGATGCCCGTATTGCCTCCGATACGTACCATCACATTTGGTATTGCCGAGCCTCACCCTATTCCGGCTCCCGTCATCGAGCACGCAAAAGCAATTTTGCAGCGTGCATGTGTCCGATACAGCGAAGCGGGCTACGAAGTGCAAAGCATGCGCCTATCCACACAGCCAATCTTTACCAATCTAGCAGGGTGGTCTGTCAGTGCTATTCTTGCCTATGCCAAAGAACTGCAGTCTATCCTGGATGCAGCGGGGCTGGAGTACTGTTCATTAGGCCCAGCGCAAGCCGCACACCCTGGATTTCCCCTGGACCAGCTAAAAATCATCGTAGATCTGCTGGCCAGGACACGAGCATTCTCCGCCACAGTACAGCTGGCGACGGTAGAACATGGTCTGCGTCAGGATGCAGCAATGCCAACTGCCCATATTATCCAGCGACTGGCTCAGGAGACTCCGAGTGGGAATGGGAATTTTCGCTTTGCCATGCTGGCATGTGTAGCACCGGGGTGCCCATTTTTCCCAGCTGCCTATCATGCAGGCCCGGGGAGTCTCTCCATTGGCTTACAAGGAGCATCGATCGTCAGAGAGGCATTGCTGGGACACGAGGCCGAGATGACAATTAGCCTGGATATGAGATCGGTGACGCAATGGGTAAGCGATTCTCTGAACGAACGAGCTTCACCGATTGTCGCACTGGGACAACAACTAGCACAGGAGCATGGTCTCCTCTTTGGGGGCATTGACCTTTCACCAGCACCTATGGGAGAGGACAGCATTGTTCCCGCTCTTGAACTATGTGCTGGTAGTCGGCTATAACGGCCGCACTGAGGAGTACCACATTGCCGACATGCGGCTATTGTGGACTTATGCTGCCCGTGCTGGAGGATGCTATGTTGGGACAGCGTTGGGAAGAGGATTATGTCAATGTTCATCAACTGCTGTTTTACTCATCTGTATGTGGGACTGGACTAGATGCCATTCCACTCGCAGGAAGTCATTCTGCTGGGGAAATAGCGCATCTCTTACTGGACGTCGCTACACTCTCCCTCCGTCTACAAAAACCACTCTCCGCTCGTCTATTCCCTGTGGTGGGGAGACAAACTGGAGAGCGTACAACATTTACATTATCTCACTTGACGAATACACGCATCAAATAGTGAGAAACATGGCCTATTAACTATTGCAGTATCCTTCGACGGATCGAAGGAATAAAGAAAATCTGACGCTGCTCCTCATGTCTCCTGATGTGGATAATTCTACCGGAACGACGCCTACTATGCTAGGTATTTTTGCACTAGGAGTTTTGTGTGCCCCAAAAGGCATTCATAACACCGTCATAGGTGCTTTTGACGCTCTCGTAGAGACGTGCGTTTTCAATAGCAAGTGCAGCCAGACTGGCCAATACCGAAAGAAACTGAATATCGTCCTGATGAAAGTCCGTGGGCTTATCTGTGTAGACACGCATAATCCCGATGGCCTCACCGTGAACTTCTAATGGAACACAGAGAATAGAGACCAGTCCTTCCTGACGGGCGGCCTCCTTGTATTGGAAGCGAGCATCGGTGCTGGCATCTGCGACGAAGACGGGTGAACCACACAAAGCCTCGCTATCGATAGGACTATCGGTAACCGAAACTGGGCCCTTTGCCAGATATTCACTGCTTAAGCCATAGACAGCACTCAAACGAAGCTGACCAGTACTGGGATCAAGCAGACGAAGCACACAAGCCTTGACTTGCATGGCTTCAGTAATACTCGTGACCACACTTTGCAGTACTTGACTGAGTTCAAGGCTGGAAGAGATGGTTAGAGCAGCTTGGTAGAGTGCCGTGTAGTAATCTCTATGTGGGTGTGGTAAGCTGGTGGAATGGATATCAGTTGTCATAAAAACCCTTTCTGGAAGCCCATCCCTTTCACAGAGGTGGGAGGAAAGAAAGGCTGCCCACAGGCAGAACTTCCTAGAAGACGGGTATATTGCTAATTCGCTAGATTGCGATGTAATTCGCTCTCAGAATGCCGACTACGTAGGAGAGCACAAAGATACCGCGTGGATTTATCCACAGGCGGAGTATCACAACAGCTATCCATCTGGCGAGATGACGGCAGTGTCAGTGAGCTGCAGCCTCTTGCTGGATTGGTGGATCCTGCACAAGCCAGACACGACAGGGTGCGTTGACCAGTACATAGCTGACGGTCTTGCTCAGTTCACTCTGTAGACGGTTGCTATGACGAACTAAGCCGATCAGGAGCAAGGCACAATGGTGATCACGTGCCTCGTCAACGATAGCTGAGCCAGCATCACGTGCCTGCACAACCTCAGGGATAGCCTCACAGCCAACGCGGTGCGCTATTTCCATGGCTGAATTGAGCAGTTGATCGGCACGTTCAGATTCTTGTGTGAGAATTGCTTTCAGCGGCAGTGTGCGTGGTACTTCGATCACATGCACGAAGTGGACCTTACGTCTGGCTCCTTTCGCCATCTGGCACCCAAGATAGACGAGATTGGAGTCAAGCTTTTCTCCGCCAATCACAATAGCAATGTCCCCGGTGGCACATTCGCCTAGGGCACACCGGCTCATCTCAGCATCTTCCTTAGCTTTGGAGCTCCATAAGTGAACCATGATTCTCCCCTCCTGATGGGAGTATGACAACAGCGTGATAAAACAGCATCATCTGGACCTTCGTGTCAGTATGTTTTAGCGAACGCCTACTTACTTGACATACGGGCTATTACAAATTTTATTTCCTACAGAAGACTAACGTCAATAGCATGAGTATATCAGTCCGGTTCAATGGTCGCTGTCAAATTATAGCTCAGGAGTCGTTGTTGATAGTACTCAGCCGCTTCTTTGGGACAAACAATGACCACTGCTTTCCCGTGAACATGCGCGGTGAGCATAATATGCTCCGCTTCCTGCACTGTTAGTGTATTAACTGACTGCAGGAGCGCGAAAACAACGTAGTTCATCTCATTATAATCGTCATTATGCACAATGACTTTGTATGGCGGAAGCAGCTTAGTACGATCAAGAACAACCTCGTCTGGCTTGGTTTGGAAGCGTGATTGAGTTAGCTGATTCCTTGGCATTATGAAATTCTCCACTTTGTACATGTGGCAACCGTTTTCTTCGGTAGAAATATTCTACCATTATTGAACAGAAAAGGCAAGGAGGCCCTTGCTCCATGAGATAATCGATAGTATTTTTGGAATGGATCCTCCAGAAAATGAAAACGAAAAATAGAAGAAGAGAAATTCACCGCGTCTCATGTGTATCTAAACTACCAGATGAGTCGTGTTCTACATAGGGGTATGCAGCACAACTGTTTTATCCCGCAACGGGTACTGGGAAGAATAGTGTGTAGGGAGTAGAGACAGGTAGCAGAAAAGGGTATCTGTACTCTCACCTCCAACGGTAGTTAAGAATGCCAAGTAATTACAGCGCATTCGATCAAGGAGGAGAATAGACCATGTCAAATCCGGTAATGTCAAATTCGATAGGAAATGATCCACAAGTACGAGATTCCAAGGGGCGAGATCCCAAGGGGCGGGGTCGGGGCTTTGCTTCAATGACTCCAGAGAAAAAGCGTGAAATTGCCAGCAAGGGTGGGAAAGCTGCCCATGCTCTGGGTACAGCCCACAAGTGGACTAGTGAAGAGGCTCAGGCTGCTGGTCGTAAAGGTGGTTCCATTAGCCGTCGTCGCTCAAAATACAGTGTCCAGGCAGATTGATAACACCCAATACGCCTGTTATCCCTCTCGCGTCAGAAGACGGCATGGGGATATAGGGGTTGACATCCTGCCTCTTTTCTCTTCGAATGGCAATGTACCGCGGGGATCGCGGAAACTGAAGCCTGCCGTGCCCCCTTTGGGGGTGGAGGTGATGTAAGACCTCGTTGGGTGAAAGCTCGACTTGGCAAGTCCCCGTAAAACCCATTCGTGAGAGTGGGAGTCCCCTGCATTTATGCATGGGGAGGATGTCAATACCTGTCCTGGATGAGATAGGAATAATTTCATAAAGAGCAGACCAAAAGGTGTATAGGTCTGCTCTTTAGTTTGCAGCCAGCTTCTTTCTTCCATATCTCTTTACTCAGCAAGCAGGCTAGAAAGCCATCCTCGCGCCGCATAGGGCCCTTCCGGGAATAACTTGAATAGAGCTGTCCCTCAAATCCCAAGATGGATGATCACGTTATTGACGGAAGGCCCCATAGATAGGACCATTGTCGTTAACAGTGATTCCTACTTGCATGGTGGTGAATGGTTTTCTTTGCTATAATATGCCGTAGGGTGAATCCAATAATGCAAGTGGCGATGCCCCTCTGGGAACTCCCACAATTGTTGTGACAAACCAACTAGACTCAATAGCCATCAACAGCGACATCGAGTTCAAAGGTGTGCATATTGCCATCAAAGATGCAACGTTGGCGGCGAAGTTTTCCGATGACCACAAGCGCAGTGGCAACTACACGCTGCGTGTGGAGGTCAATGCCATCAATCAAGGAAATTCTGTACTTGGCATTGATTATGCATCTCTCGTGTACTTGGTGATGCCGGATGGCAAGAAAGTACCAGCCAAACTGATCTCCATCAAAGCCGATGCATTACCGGGTCAGTTGCAGAGCGGCTTTTTTGACTTTCCATTAT
>WNFJ01693700.1_pt1 | contig 16814 bp, 15 predicted proteins | sample 5400461 | NCBI WGS metagenome assembly WNFJ01 (sample SAMN13153349, study PRJNA577476) | soil metagenome | isolation source: 115 cm saprolite on Douglas fir-dominated hillslope | place: USA:California | collected 2013-09-17 | reverse complement strand
GGGAACTTCCCACAATTCCTTTACGCCGATGCCGTAGATTTGCGGATTGCGGTTCTTGTACAGGTCGAATTTTTGCGCCAGCTGCTTGGTGAGCGATCCACGCGCGCCTTCGGCCAGGACAGTGATTTTCGACTTGAGATCATAGCCGGGCTCGAAGTTCGATTTCGGACGGTTCTGTTTGTCCACGCCCTTGTCATCGGTGCGCACGCCGGTGACGCGGTCGCCTTCCATCAAAAGCTGGGAACCGGCAAAGCCAGTGAAGATGGTGATGCCCGCCTGCTCCACTTTTTCTCCCAGCCACTTCACGAAGCGGTTGATGGAGATCACGTATTTGCCGTGGTCCTGCATGGGCGGCGGCATCATGGGCGCGCGGAAAAACTTCTTTTCTGTCAGGAAGAAGAAACTCTCGCGGTCCACCTGGGCATCCAGCGGGGCCTCGTCCTGCCAGCCAGGCAGCAGCTCGTCCATGGAGCGGGGATCGAGCACGGCGCCGGAAAGCTCGTGCTGGCCGACCTCGCGCGCCTTCTCCAGTACGTAAATGTTTTCCTTGCTCAGCGGAGCTTCAGGGTAACGGCGATTGTGCAGGTCGATGAGCTGCGACAGGCGGAGAGCGCAGGCCATGCCCGCCGGCCCGCCGCCCACGATGGTGACGTCCGCTTCCATCTGCGGACGCTCGATTCCCTCAAGCGGTTTACGGAAGTAGATCATTGAATTTAAGCACTCAGCATTCAGCCGTCAGCATTCAGCCCGAAAGCTTCGTCGCGGGGAAGCCTAAAACCTTACCACTGATAACACTGATTTAGCTGATCAAGTAAATCTAAATTGCATTGTCCAATCAATGACATCAGCGTCATCAGTGTTGAGGTGTTTGCGTGTGTCATCTAGCCACCTGCTTTCGCCTTCTTCACTTCTTCGGTCAGTACCGGGACGATATCAAACAGGTTGCCCACCACGCCGTAGTCGGCGATCTCAAAGATGGGCGCCTCGGCGTCTTTGTTGATGGCGATGATCGTCCGCGCGCCCTTCATTCCGACAATGTGCTGGATGGCGCCACTGATGCCGACGGCCAGGTAAACCTTGGGAGCCACCGTCTGCCCCGAGCTGCCGATCTGGCGGTCCATAGGCAGCCAGCCGGAGTCGCAGATGGGACGCGAGGCGGCAATCTCCCCGCCCAGAGCGTCGGCCAGCGCCTTGGCGATGTCGATGTTCTTCTGTTCCTTGATGCCGCGGCCAACGGAGACGATGATCTCCGCCTGGGTGAGGTCAACGGCCTGTTTGGCTTCCTTGAACGGGTCTTCCGGCTGGTTGCGGATGGCGCCGTCGGAAATCGGCGCGTTCACCGTTTCAACAGGCGCGGCCGACGCGCCGGCTTCGGCCTTGTCGCCGCGAAAGGCGCCGGACTGGAAGGTGACGAAGTGCGGAGGATCGCAGGCGAAAGAAACGTCGGCGGCGAACTTGCCCTGGAACATCTGCCGGGTGAAGAGCAGCTTGCCGCCGTTTTTGCGGTAGCCGACCGAGTCGCTGATCAGCGTGCGCCCCAGGGCCGTGGCGAGCTGCGGCGCGAAGTCGCGGACCTGGTAGGTGTGCGGCATCAGCACCAGGCGCGGCTGTTTCTGCTTGATAAAATCCTTCAACGCCGCGACCACGCCATCGGGCGTGTACTTGGCCAGCTTGGGCGACTCGATCGCGTAGACCTTGGCCAGCTTCTTGCTCGCGACTTCCTGGGCAATGCTGCCTATGCCGCTGCCAAAGACGGCGGCCTCAATGGTCCATCCGGTTTCGGCGGCAATGGCTTGCGCGGCCGCTACGGTTTCCCAGGAGACGCGATTCAGCTTGCCTTCACGCTGCTCAGCAATTACGAGGATTGTGTCTGCCATTTTTTCAGTTTGGTGATTTCAGATTTTTTGCCGTTTCTTCTTGATGTAGCCAAAGGTAATCAACACCAGGGCTATGAGCACGTCGACGCCAAAGATGGTGCGCATCATCACACCCCCGGCCTGGATGTCCCAGCCCACAAAAAGCCCCCAGCCGGCTGCGGCGATCAGCATGATCAGGCCGACCACGATTAACGTTGAACCGGTTTCGTGTTCGCTTACCGGGAGGTAATTTCCGCCTTCGGGATCGTATTCCATTCTCTCCATGGGGCTTCCTCCTTAAAAATCTTCGGCGCGCATCAGCCACGCCACGCAATTAGATTTAGATCACGCGCACCTCGTTGCGTAGCCGATCCACCAGCTTCCTGGCCACCTCGCCGGGCGAGCCATCCAGCATCTCCGTCTTTTTGCTTTTCTGTGGGATGTAAAGTCTTTCGATCTTCTGCATATTCTCGCCCAGGGCTGACTTCACTTCGTCGAAGGTGACCTTGCGCAGCGGTTTGTTCTTGGCCTGCTTGATGCCCAGCAGCGTGGCATAGCGCAGCTTGTTGATGCCCGATTGGATGGTCAGCACCGCCGGCAAAGGCAGGGTGACGTGCTGGAAGAAGCCGGATTCCAGTTCGCGCTTGACCTTGATTCCGGAGTCGTTCTTCTGAATCTCCATGATGATGGTGGCGTGCGGCCAGCCCAGGAGTTCAGCCATGATCACGCCGGTTTGCGCGTAGCCGTAATCGTCAGACTGCAGGCCGGTGAAGATCAGGTCGAATTTCTCGTCTTTGATGGCGGTGACAAACGCTTTGGCCATGTTGACAGCGTCGAGGCCCACAAAGGCGTTGTCTTCCAGATGGATGGCGCGGTCAGCCCCCTTGGCCAGGCCCTCGCGCAGCACCTGTTGGGAGCGCGCCGGGCCGGCGGTGATCACCACTACCTCGCCGCCGTGCTTCTCTTTTTGCCGCAGCGCCTCTTCCAGCGCGAAGGCATCAGGCTCGTTGACTTCGTAGGACACGTCGTCGCGGATCCACGTGCCGCTATCGTTGAGTTTGAGCGGGGCGTCCTTTTGCGGGACCTGCTTCATGCAGACCATGATCTTCATAGGAATTTATTCCTGCTTTAATAACCTTAGACCTCGGAAATGCGCGCCACTGCTGTGGAAACCTGCAAGTATAAATGAGATAAAGGATTTATGGGCAGCCGTCGCCAGTTGCGGAGGCGTTTCCCTGGAGGAATTCTCAAAGATTAAGGCCTTTTCGACCCGGTTCTCCACAGATATCCACACGCTTCCACAGGGGGGCTTCTGCTATTGTCTGCCGATCACAGCGTTTCGTTTGCGGCAGGTGAAGTTATGCACCATCCCGACTGGGTCGCTGAATTTCGCCAGAAACTGGTCCCCGACCCTGGCAATTTCCGGCTGAAAAAGATCGGGGAAGAAGACTCTCCCCAGGTCAGGCGATGGCTGGAGCTGGCGGACCAGCTGCTCAGTACTGACATCGACTACGATGACGCGACTTAGAATCTGCTGAGCCGGGAACTAGCGCGATAGCGCCCCCATCAATCCAGAAAAGCGACCGACTGAACTCCAGCGACCTCAAAGCGCTTGCGGCAGCGGAGATTCTTGCACATCACCATGTCTTCGCGACGCACCATGTAAGACTGGGCTTTGGCGAATTTGGCGCGATCACGCTCGTCGGCCCGTGGCGGAAGCTGCCTTTTCTTGGTACGCACGAGCCAAGAAAGCTCATATTCGTTCGCCTGCTGGCAGTGCGGGCAGTGCAGCGTATGGGGCTTCTTGGCTTCTCTCTCGTCGTAAAAGTTGCGCTCATCCATTACCACTATATTACCCACAGAGGGCACAGGGGACACAGGGAAATGCGTGTTTACCGTTGCCGGTAGAAGATCATGGCGCCAGCAAGCTCGATCTCTTAGCATGGCCGATCTGGGACCACTCCGTGACCCTCCGTGCCCTCCGTGGTTAAACTGGAGACGTGTCGAAGAAGAAAAAACCAAAGAGGTTCACCGCGGCCAAGGCGGTAAAGTCTATGGCGCGCACGGCGCTGGGCAGTCCTCCGCCTGTCCGGCGCAAGGAGAGCGCGAAACGCGGCAAAAAAGAAAAGCATAAAGCTACCTTGGGCAGGCTGCTGGCGAATCCTGATCGCAGCTGATGCCGCGGTCACGGGCGCCTGGCCAGGCGAAGCCGAAGAGATACTTGGCAGCCGCAGATTTGCCGCGTTACAACAACAGTCGTGACCCACCATCAACTCGTCCGCCTGGCCGAACAGTGGTTGCGCCGGAGCTACCGCTGCGGCATTGTGCTTTCTGAGCAGTCTTGCGCCAGCGGGGAGACTCCGGACGTGATCGGCTGGAAGGGAAAGTGTCGCTCGGTTTTGGTGGAGTGCAAGATCTCCCGGGCTGATTTCTTAGCCGACCGGGAAAAGCCCTTCCGCAAGAGTCCCGAACTGGGCATGGGCTGCGAACGCTTCTACCTTGCGCCTGCGGGAATGATCGCGCCGAAAGAGCTGCCGAAAAAGTGGGGAATGCTGGAGTGCAGACAGCGCGAGGTGCGCGTTGCCGTCCGGCCCAGCCGCGTAAGCCAGCGAACAGAGACTGGCCTGATATGGGAGATGAACCTTCTCCTGGCCAGTTTGCGCCGCGTGGAAATCCGCGTCGAGCCCCAGACCATCACCGATTTTCTCAAGTGGAAGAACCGGTTAGTCGAGTACAACGGCGGGCGCCCGCCGGAGGGCATCGGGACTCCAGAGACGAACGTATACTTGGCCAGCCAAGGAGATTGGGTAATTGGGTAAGTTGAAGAAAATTGGTAATTTGGTAATTTGGTAATTGGGTAATTGAAGAAACGGTCGCGCAACAGCTTTTCAATCACCAAATTACTAAATTACCCAATTACCCAATCACCCAATGCCGTCAGGCCGCCAGTTCCTCCTCGCCCAAGCCGGTGCGCGCCGTCAAGATGGTTTCATAGATATCGCGGGTCGTGAGCACTTTTCCTTTCTGCTGCGCGGAGACGTCGGCGCGACCCCAACGGCCGGGGATCCCTTTCACCGTCAAGCTATTCATCCAAAAAGGGAGCACCGGGTCTGACGAAGAGGTGAGCTCATCGCCCTTGGGTTCCAACCCCAGGAGCACGCGGATGCCCAGCATGGGCGTGCCAGCGGCCCAGGCTTGCGGGCAGGAGGCTGTCGGATACTGCACCGGGAAGCGCGTCTTGGCGCGCTCGTATCCGGCAAAGACCTCCGGCAAGCGGTACTGGAAAAACAGGCTGGCTTCAAAAATAGCGGCGACGACTTGCGTCGCCTCTTTGCGGAATCCATAGCGCGCCAGCCCGGCGGCAATGAGGCTGTTATCGTGCGGCCAGACGGTGCCGTTGTGGTACTCAATAGGGTTATAGCCGCCCTCGCCTTCCGCCATGGTGCGAATGCCCCATCCGGAGAACAGTTTTGGGCTCATCAGGTGTTCCATGACGTGGATGGCCTTGTCCTCATCCACGATGCCGCTCCACAGCAACTGGCCGATGTTGGAGGACACGCTGTCCACTTGCTTCTTGGATCCATCCAGAGCCAGGGCGAAAAACTTGCGGTCAGGAATCCAGTAATCCTGGTTGAAGCGCCGCTTCAGCTCCGCCGCCTGGACCTCCAGTTGGATGGCCAGCGCCTCGTCTTTCCATATCTCGCGGGCCAGACGCGCGCAACGGACTTTGGCGTCATAAGCGTAGCCCTGGATTTCACAGGTGGCCCGAGGAGCAGGAGCCACAGTGCCGTCGTGGAAGAGGATGGAGTTCCAGGAATCTTTCCAGCACTGGTTCTCCAGACCCAGGTTGGTCTTGCGCTGGTATTCGATGTAGCCGTCGCCGTCGCTGTCGCCGAAATGGTCGATCCAATTCAGGGCCGCGCGTGCATTGGGCTCGAGCGCGCGCACCAGATTGGTGTCGCCGGTCCAGCGTTCGTACTCATCCAGCAGGACCAGAAACAGCGGCGTGGTGTCACTGGCGCCGTAGTAGGGAGCTTGGGGCCGCTCGCGGAAATGCGTCAGCTCACCAAAGCGCAACTCGTGCAGGATGCGACCGGGTTCTTCTTCCGTCAGCTCTTCCTCTTTCTTTCCCTGGGCATCGGCCAGGGCTTGCAGTGTGGTTGCCGCCAATTTGGGATTGAACGGCAGCAGTTGATAGCTGGTGATCAGGCTGTCGCGGCCAAACAGGGCCATGAACCAGGGGAGGCCTGCCGCGGGAAGGGAGTGCTCAGCCAGGGTATCGGGGCGGAAACGAAGCGCGGCCACGTCCACCAGACTTCGCATATATAGGCGATCGGCCTCGGGATGCGAGGTCACCTTCGGCGCTTCCGCGATCCATTCCTTCAGGTCACGCCGCATGGCGTTTCCGGCGGCGGTGGTGAATTTGGGCTTATGGACCGTGTCTCCGGTCACCGGCGTGACGTAAAGTTTGACGTTCCATGTCGATTTCGGGTGCACGGTCACGCGGAAAGTCGCTGTGTTCGAATCCACGTCGGTCGGCCTTTCACTCGCGCTAATGATGGTTTCGCGAATGAAATGGTCACGCTTGTAGCCCAGCACCAGTTGCCGGTTCCGGACCTCCCGGTAGAGCTTTCCTTTTTTCTCCAAGGCGTCTTTGACTTCAAAAAGATCGGCGAAGTCCGAAGCAACCTCCATGCGCAGCTCCACTTCTTCCGCCACGTTGCCGTGGTTCAGCACCGTCAAGTCTTCGACAAAGCCGTCGCCGACAAAGCGGCGGCGGACGACGGAGATGGTCGGATTGCTGTAGATGGTTCCCGTGGGCGGAACGCAGAAGTGCTGGGCGTAGTAGTATTCAATCGTGTCCGTGGAAAGCACGTCCAAAGGTATGCCCTTGATGGTGAGCTTCCACTTTGATAAATGGCGCATGTCTTTGTAGAAGAGACCGTGCGGCTGGTCGGGCCTGGCGTCGATGTCGCCATTGGCGCTCGAAACCAGGAAAGTTGAACCGTCGAGAATGCTGATGCTGTTGTCGCTCATGAAAAAATCCCCTTTGTTTTCCGCGCCTGCCGGCAACTTCTGCGCTGACTGTTCCGCCCTTATGGGTGCCTTGACGTCCGGACGACTTGGCGCCCGGCGCGTGGCGCACGCCTGACAATCAATTGGACGCGCATTGATCGGCGCAGGCTGGCCCGCGAAGCACCGGGGGTGGCTTTCTGCCGTCATCGGACCTGCACTAAACGCGGAAACAGAGTTTCGCTCCCGGGGTTGGTCGCAATCGCCTGCAAAGTGCTCCGGGGCAACCTCGAATTGAAGTGAGCGCGTCTAAATTGAGGCCCGCCTAAGCCGCGCGAACGCGAGTCTTTCATCGCTTACCCGCAAGCGGAGGATCACGCAAGATGCCATCCTTATTAGGGCTCCAGCCCCCAGCTCTCCTGCAGACCGTTCTGGACAGCGTTGGCGTCGCGCTTGCCGTCGTGGACAAGGAGGGGAGATTTGTCTTCACCAATCACGCGGCACTGGACATGCTCGGGGAGCATGGGGACTTGAGTGGGGTTTCCCTGCTGGAGTGGCGCCGCAGTTACAAGTTCCAGGACAGCGAGGGACGTGACATTCCCGCAGAGGAGGCGCCGATCTTGCGCGCTCTGAGGGGGGAGCAAGTCGAGCCCCAGGATGTTCGGATAACATTCCCTGACGGCCGCCGCAAGTGGCTCCATGCCGCCGGCCACCAGTTTTCCGTCTTGGGCCTTACTGGAGTGTTCGTCGTCATCACCGATGAAACGGAAGAGGTTGAACTACGCCGGGCCGCGGAACAATCGCATCGCATCGAAGCAGTCGGGGTGCTGGCGGGAGGACTGGCGCATGACTTCAACAACATGCTTTCTGTTGTCTCGGAGCACGTTGGACTCGCACTCTCCGACCAAGGCGTTCCTGAGACCACGCGGACCCGATTGGAACAAATGGCGCTGGCGTTACAGAAGGGCGCCGCACTCTCGAAGAGACTCCTGCAGTACGCACGCATGCAAAAGCTTCAGACTCAACCCGTGCGGATCAATGAGGTCGTCAATACGGCCCTGGAACTGGCAAACCCGCTTCTGGGCGGCGGGATCCATTTGAAAACTGAGCTGCGGTCCGGCTTACCCATCGTGGATGCCGACGCGGCAGAGCTTGAGCAGGTCCTCGTCAACCTGATCATGAATGCCTTGGACGCCATGCCTGAAGGAGGAGAGTTGATCGTCCGCACCGACGTTGCGGACCGCGATGCAGTACCGGGCGACAAAGGCGAGAGGCCGAGACAATACGTCCTCATTACCGTGGCCGACACTGGAACCGGGATCCCCGAGGACCTCCAAGCCAGGATCTTCGAGCCCTTCTTCACCACCAAGGCGGGCAAGGGAGTCGGGTTGGGACTGTCCAGCACATACGGGATCGTGCGTCAACACCAAGGCCACATCACCGTCCAGAGTACCCCCGGCGCGGGGACGAAGTTCAGTATCTATCTTCCAGCCATGGCGACGCGGTAGGAGTAGCAGTGAAACAGCCGCCTTCCGAGTTTTTCGGATTTGTTCGCTCGGGTCGCAGCAGCGGATTAACTGCCGAGGTGGCGGAAGCGTGTGAGAGTCGAACTCACCAGAGCCAGCAAAGCTAACTCTCGCCGGTTTTGAAGACCGGAAGGATCACCGGACCCCATGCGCTTCCGCTCGGTCTCCAAGTGTACAGGAAAGCTGAGAACCTACCACGAGGCACGGAGAAGCTCTTTTCCTGAAATCTCGAGCGAAGCGAGAGATCCCTACAATCCTCGGGTGCCTTGTGGCCTAACTAACCGGTGCTTAGTGACATTCTGAACTCGCATTGGCACACGGGTAACGCTTCAGCCGATAGGTTCCTTCGCTACGCTCGGGACAAGGCGAAAGGCGTGATCCGCAAAATGTCATGCTTCACTTCGACGAAGCGCCCCGGAAACCGGGACTCTATGCGCTGCTTGAGTTGCTGGACGGTGGGGGATCCGTTCTGGCCGTTGAGGCCGCGGGCATCGTCCATCAGGACAACATGTCCCGCGACGGGATGGCTGAGTATGGCTTCCAACTCGGTGGTCAGGCGTTGTTTGTCGCCCTGCAAGCCGGCCCAGCCGTAATATCCCGCATCCAGCCAGAACAGGGCCGGCTGCCGGAGCGAGCGCAGAAGTTCCGGTATCATGCGCTGGCTGTCGCCTTCCCAGATATGAATGTGCGGCCAGCGCGAGAATTTTTTTTGCGCCCGCTGCGCCAACCGCGAATCAAATTCCACCGAATGGATCTCATCGAACCGGTTCCTCATCGCCGCCACCATCTCACCGTAGTAGGTGCCGGTTTCCACCAGGACTCGCAAACCGCAGCGCTCAGCGTATTCCCGTACCACGTGCTGCTTCACAAGGTGAGGAGAGCGCTCCGGCTCGCCGCGCAGCTTCCAGTACCAGTAGTCGGGCCGATGGCCCAGAGACTTGTAGAGACCGTAAATCGGCGTGCGCTGAAGAAATTTACGGAATGCCTTCAAGGGACCTCTTGAGCCGCGGCGTAACGTTTGAAAGTGCAGCATAAGTTGAGGAGGAAACCATGTCAAACTCCAAACGGCGCTTGTTGGTAATTCAGGTGGACGTGTTCACCTCTGTCCCGCTGGAAGGAAACCAACTGGCGGTCTTTCCCTACGCAGGCGGGTTGAGCGATGCTGAGATGCAAGCGCTGGCCCGGGAGATGAACTTTTCCGAGAGCACGTTTGTTTTTGGTCGTGAGGAGGCGATTGAACGGGAACGCGGCGTGCGTGTGCGGATTTTCACGCCACAGGAAGAGCTGCCGTTTGCCGGTCATCCCACGCTGGGTACGGCCATGGTCTTGCGCGGCAGCGGCGTCCGCCACCACAGTGATACAGACGAACTTGCGTTGGATCTGAACGTAGGCAGGGTTCCGGTGCGATTCTCCGCACGCGACGGCCTTCCCTTCGGCGTGATGACCCAACGCGATCCTGAATTCGGGCAAATCCACGACCGCCAAGCCGTAGCCAGCGCTGCCGGTTTGAACCTTGCCGACATCGCCGAAGACATGCCCATCCAGACCGTCAGCACGGGAAACGCCTTCGCCATCGTTCCCGTCAAGTCGTTGGCCGTGTTGCAGCGGCTGGCGCCCGCGTGGACGCTCATGGGCGACTACCTGAAGCAGACCGACGCAAAATTTTTCTACTTCGTCTCACGTGAGGCCTTGAATCCTGAAGCCAGGCTGCAGGCGCGCATGATCTTTTACAACGGAGAAGATCCGGCCACCGGCTCCGCAGCCGGACCGTGTGCCGCCTGGGCGGTGAAGTATGGCGTGATTCCTCCCGATCAGCAGACACTGATGGAGCAGGGAGTGGAGATGAAGCGCCGCAGCAGGATTTTCATCAGCGCGGGAAAGACAGGTGACAAGATCGTAAACGTCCGCGTAGGCGGTCATGCGCTGGAGGTTCTGCGCGGCGAAATTCTTTTGTGAGAGATACGCTTCGCGGGCCCAATCTGCGCGGCTTTTCTCACCCGGCGCCAGAAACACGCCGCTCAATGGAAAGTTCTGCTGTTGGCGTTCAGGGTACTTTACACCTGCCGCCCCTTGCGCCTATGATGCGTGCACCTCATGTTGTTAGCACGAACTTGTTTTGTCCCAGCCCAAAAAATTGCAGGTGGATGCCTAGCGGCTTCGCTTTGGTGCGCCATGGGCAGAACCCGGGGATGACATGCGATCGAAACGGACGATTCTGTGCGTGGACGACAACGAACAGGCGCTTTCCATCCGCAAGCTCATGCTGGAGACGCGCGGTTACCGCGTGGTGGCTTGTGCCAGCGGGAACCAGGCCTGGGACGTCTTTCGCCAGGGTGGCATTGATCTTGTGCTCACCGACCTGCTGATGCCGGGACTGGACGGCGCCGGCCTGGTGGGCAAGGTCAAAGACTCTTCCCCGGCAACACCCGCCATCCTGTTCTCCGGAAGGGTCAAAGCCTATGAAAAGGACACCCGAGCTGATATTTTTCTTCCCAAGGGCATGTACGCACCGGTGGAGTTGCTGGAACGGATACGCTTGCTGCTGGTGAAGAAGCGCGGGCCAAAACGCGCTGCCGCTATTCTCGCGACGAGACTGCCTGCCGCCGGCTGAGCCCGTGCCGCGTTTTGACGCGGCGTGCCGCAGCTTGCCGCGTCGTTGGGCGTTGCGCTCTGGTAATATCAAGAGGTTCAGTGGCGCCCATCATCCAATCTGAAAACGTTACCAAGGTTTACCACATCGGTAGGGTCGAGGTACCGGCCTTGCGCGGCGTGAGCCTTTCCGTCGAAAAGGGAGAGTTTGTCAGCATTGTGGGACCTTCCGGCAGCGGTAAGTCAACGCTGTTTTACATCCTGGGTGGGCTTACGCGGGCCACTTCCGGTCGCGTCCTCGTTGACGGCGCGGACTTCGCCCGACTCTCCGACGCTCAGCGCACGGCCCTGCGCAAGCGCAAGATCGGCTTCGTCTTCCAGAAGTTCAACCTCTTGCCCACGCTCTCCGCGCGCGACAACATTGAGATCGCCCGCATGATTTCCGGCCGCAATGGGTCCGATCCCCAGTTCTTTGACCAGGTCACGCAGATGCTCGGCGTGGCCGAGCGGCTCGACCATCGGCCGGCGGAGATGTCCGGAGGCGAGCAGCAGCGCGTGGCCCTGGCCCGCGCTTTGATCAACCGGCCAGCCATCGTGCTCGCTGACGAGCCGACCGGAAATCTCGACTCCGAGAATTCTGAAATTGTTCTGAAAATGTTGCGTGAGGCCAACCGGACGTTCGGTCAGACGGTACTGATGATCACCCACAATCCGCAGGCAGCCACTATCGGCGATCGCATCATCCACATGCGCGACGGCCGGATCGTGAGCGCCGCTGAGGACCCGCAGTGGGCAGCCCACTGAGAAAGATCAGGAGATCCGGTGATCCGATGATCGGGTGATCGGGTGATTGAACGGCCCGAAAGGCTTCCGATGATTTGATTGTCGGACGTTGGTTTCTCGAGCAACGGCCCGGACTCAACAGTGATTTCCCTCAGGCTGCACATTCAGGCCATCTTTATCCAGCTTCCCAGCCACAAATCAGCTCAGAAAAATCGTAGGGGCGCGAGACCAGATCACCCGATCACCGGATCTCCCGATCACCCGATTTCGTTGACCCTTCATTTTCAGCACGATATAATCTGGTTGGCCTTGTTGAGCGGGAGTAACTCAGTGGTAGAGTGCGACCTTGCCAAGGTCGAAGTCGCGGGTTCAACTCCCGTCTCCCGCTCCAAAAAGTTCCAGTCCTCGATCCCCTCGCCGCTGCGAGGGGTTATGCTGTCAGGACGGTAAGGCCCAGCTTCAATCGGGGCGCGGTACCCAAGTGGTAAGGGAGAGGTCTGCAAAACCTTTATGCGTCGGTTCGATTCCGACCCGCGCCTCCAATAATTCTGTCGCTACGCTCCAAACCGCTCCAGCGTCTCCTCGCCCGTAGGTCAACTTGCGCTCGGGGCTAGCCACTCGGCGCCGACCGGGCCTCGCGGCTTCAGTTCCCTGCCCAGATTGTCGCTACGCTCCAAACCGCCTGAGCCTCTCCCGCCCGTAGATCAACTTGCGCTCGGGACTAGCCGCTTGGCGCGCGGGTCGGCTTCGCACCCCGGCCCTGACGGCGTGGTACGGAAGTCATCCAATATCGCGTTGAATCTGGGCTCACCCTGGGTAACAATACAAACAGCACGTACGTCTAATAAAGAAGACTGCGACACGCAGATGCTCGAGCCAAATCCAGAAGCGCAGCCGGCGGTGACGGTTTCCCAGCCAGGGGAAGGCAGGCGGGGTCTCGCACTGCTGGTCTCTGCATTGGTCCATGGCGCTGCCCTGGTAGCTTTGTGCTGGCGTCCGGCTATATTTGTAAAGCCACAGCTGATTGCCCACGGAGAGGGTGGCGCCGCGACTCCGGTTTCATTGCCTCTGTATGTGCCCCAGCACGCGGAAACGGCGCTGGTTCAACCTTCATTGTTATCTCTTCCTGCTCCGGCTACAAAGGCGCAGAAAACCAAACTGCGGAAGCGATCCAACGATCTCGAGAGCCACAAGCCGGCTGAGTCGGTTGAAGCCGGCGCTCGTCAAGGTTCAGCCTTTGACGGCCCTGCGGAAGGTGACGAAGTGAAACCAGCGCTTCCCCTCCCAGGCAGCTTCGCCGATCCCGTCGTCTCACGATGGGAGCTCCCCAGTGGCCTTCAGGGCGATGTGATCGTGGAGATCACGATTGATAGTGAGGGCAATGTGGTGGAGGAGAGATTGCTTCAAGGTATGGGTCACGGGATCGATGACAAGGTTATCGCCGCCCTCCGCGACTGGCGCTTCCGCCCGGCCACGAGAAATGGCGTTGCCATCCCCTCCAAGCACGACGTTCATTTCCACTTTCCCAGCTAAAGGTCACTGCGCGGCTCCCTTTTTCGGTCCACCGACTTCCTTGCCAATTCTCTCTGGCTGCTTCGCGCTTTGCGCGAAAGTAGCAAGCCAGGTCCTTACCACGCCAAAAGTAGTCCAGCAAACATATAGGAAGAAACAATTTGACGTATAACTTGGTTCTCTAGCGCGTACAACTGGCCGATCCTGCCGCGGGCCTGGTCCCGGCCGCAGACAATTGAGGGTTGTCGGAAAATATCGCCAAAAGGCGCACCCGGGTCGCTAACTATCTGCCCAAAAGGTTGGGTTCTGGATGAGTCCGCAGTTGAATTCCGGATGGTGAACGAAAATATATGCACTCTTCCAGGACAGAAGGAAATTAGGAAATGCGGCCCAGGCGCTTCATAGTTGAATGCTTTGAGCTATCTGAACCTATCAAGTGTGGGGTTGAGGCCGCTTCCAGGGAACTGCTATCCAGGACTGGCGGCATACTAATCCAAGCTGGACTAATTACCCTTGCCGGTTATGCTCATCGCTGGTAGCATTCTTACCCGGAAGGAGCTATATGGATACGCAACAGATCATTTCAGAGTTAGAGGCGGAAAGGGACCGTCTGGAGCAAGCTATCTCGGCTCTTCGAGGGTCATTGCATGCCCGGCGCGTCGCGGGTGGTCGTGGCAGGCGGGGACGCAGGCGCCTGAGCGCGGCTGCCAAAAGGCGCATTTCAGAGATGATGAAGAAGCGCTGGGCGGAGCGGAAGCGGGCCATGAAAGCAGCTTGAACGGTAGAAGGAAAAGGTTATAAAAAGGGCCGCCCCCAAAGCGGCTCTTTTTGTTCTTCCCCAGCACGCCTCCGGATCAACTCAGAGACACTTCGCTCAAAAAAAAATCACCGGCATACCCAAGCGAGATCGCAGGCAAAGCACGATGTTGATTTGCGGTTGCGGGAGAATATGTTTCAATACTGGGATGGTCCGTCATTATTTCTTCCTGTTGGTCTTGACCTTGTTCGTGTCAAGAATGCACGCGCAGGACAACTACGAAATCCAGGTCTACGGCGCAGATACGGTTGACCGTCACTCCACGATGGTGGAGTTCCACACTAATTTCACTGTGGAAGGCACCAAGACGGTGGTGAATGGAGTGCTGCCTACCAACCACGCCTGGCATGAGACCGTTGAGATCACGCAGGGCTGGAATGACTGGTTCGAAACCGGCTTCTACCTTTTCACCAGCGCCAACCCGGGAGTGGGATGGGACTGGGTTGGCGATCACATTCGTCCGCGTTTTCGGATTCCACCGAAGTGGAAGTGGCCGGTCGGCGTGAGCGTTTCCAACGAGATCGGCTACCAGCGGCGCCAGTATTCCGAAGACACCTGGACTTGGGAGATCCGGCCCATCGTCGACAAGCAGCTGGGCCGCTGGTATCTTGCCTTCAATCCCACCATCGACAAATCACTCCAGGGACTCAACGTGAACCAGGGATGGTTGTTCTCGCCCAACGCTAAGGTCTCCTACGATTTCACCAAGGTTGTCGCCGGCGGGCTCGAGTATTACGGCAGCCTCGGTCCAATCGGTAATTTTGACCCGCTCCAGAACCAGCAGCAGCAAATCTTTCCTTGCGTAGACCTGAATGTCTCTCCCGAGTGGGAGCTGAACTTTGGCATTGGCTGGGGCTTGACCTCTTCCACCGACCACCTCATCATCAAGGGGATCATTGGCAGAAGGTTCAACTGGGGAAAGAGAAAATCCGGGCAATAGCCTTCGTTGGCGCACTATAATGCTGCGCTAGTTCATCTGCGTACCCGAGGTGTGAATGCTCCGGCAGATCTTTCTGCTCGTCTTTTTTCTTGCAGCCGTAACTATGGAACTCTCCGGTCAAGACCGATCTTACGGCCGCTCCGTGGTGATGACAGACCGCGGCATCGCCGCGACCAGCCATTACCTCGCATCGCAGGCGGGCGCGCGCATCCTGGCTCAGGGAGGGTCGGCGATGGATGCCGCCATTGCCGCCAATGCCGTGCTCGGCGTCACCGAACCCATGATGAATGGAGTCGGCGGCGACCTGTTTCTCATTTATTGGGACGCGAAGACCGGCAAGCTCTACGGCTTGAACGCGAGCGGCTGGGCGCCGCGCAAACTTTCCATCGAGTTCTTGGCCAAACAGGGCATCACCGCCATGCCCCGCGACGGCATCCACAGCGTCACGGTTCCCGGCGCCGTGGAAGGATGGAGCCAGGCCCACCAGCGCTTTGGTCGTTTGGCGTGGAAGGAGCTGTTCGCTCCTGCAATCTACTACGCCGAGCATGGCTACAACGTCCCGGAGATCATCCACGGTTATTGGGTAGCCGAAGAGCCCAAGATGCAAAAGACCGCGGAGGCGAGAAGAGTTTTTCTTCCCACCGGCAAAGCCCCGGAACTCGGCGCCAAGTTCGCCAATCCCGACCTCGCTAGAACACTGAGGCTGATTTCGGAACAGGGCCGCGACGCGTTCTACAAAGGCGAGATTGCGCGAGCCATCGTCCAGACTTCAACCTCGTTTGGCGGCGCGATGCAGCTGGATGACCTGGCCGATTTTTCCGCGGAATGGGTAGAGCCTATCTCCATTGAATATCGCGGCTGGAAGATCTACGAGCTGCCTCCCAACGTGCAGGGCATGGCGGCGCTGGAGATGCTGAATATCATGGGCACATTCCAGCCCGACGCCGGCGGACCGCAAGGCACGGTGGAGCTGCATAAGAAGATGGAGGCCATGAAGCTGGCTTATTCCGACCTCTATCGTTACAACGCCGACCCGAGGTTCACTAAGGTCCCGGTGCAAGCACTGCTGTCCAAGCAATACGCCGCGCAGCGCGCCGCGCTCATCGATCCCAACAAAGCCAGCTGCAATCCTGGGGCGGGCAAGGCCTCCGCCAGCGACACTACCTATCTCGCCGTGGTGGATAAAGAGGGCAACATCGCGTCGCTGATCCAGAGCAATTACTCCGGCTTTGGTTCCGGGATTGTCGTGAACGGGATGGGATTCGCGTTACAGAACCGGGGCGCGTTGTTCGTGCTCGATCCCACGCATCCTAACGCGCTGCAGCCACGCAAGCGGCCGTTCCACACCATCATTCCAGCGTTCATGGAGCGCGGTGACGTGCACATCGGCTTCGGCATCATGGGCGGCGCCAACCAGCCGCTGGCCCACGCTCAGTTCGTCTCCAACCTGGTGGATTACGGCATGAACATCCAGGGCGCGCTGGAAGCTCCGCGATTCACCGTGGCCGGAAACTCGGTAAGTTGCGACATCGTGATCGAATCGCGGGTCAAACCCGAGGTCCTGCAGGCGCTGCGCGACAAAGGGCACAACCTAACAGTGCGGAAGGAATACACCGCGCTCATGGGACGCGGACAAGCGGTCATCCACAACACCAAGACCGGCATGAACTCCGCTGCGTCCGACCCGCGTGCCGATGGCGTGGCCGAGCCCGAACCGATCCCATAATTGAGATTTAGTAATTTAGTAATTTAGTAATTTGGTAATTGGTGTAATTGGA
>WNFJ01697841.1_pt1 | contig 16822 bp, 22 predicted proteins | sample 5400461 | NCBI WGS metagenome assembly WNFJ01 (sample SAMN13153349, study PRJNA577476) | soil metagenome | isolation source: 115 cm saprolite on Douglas fir-dominated hillslope | place: USA:California | collected 2013-09-17 | reverse complement strand
TGACGTACGCGACCTTCTACATGGGCCGCTACAACTTCAACGTCTTCAAGGGCCGCTTCGCGGAGCTGTATGGCTTCGACAAGGCGCAGGTCGGCATCATCGCCACGGCCGGATTCTGGACCTACGCGCTCTCGGTGATCTGCAACGGCCCGCTCGCCGACAAGTTTGGCGGCAAGCGCGCCATCCTCGTCGGCGCGGTGGGCTCGGCGACGCTCAACCTGGCCATCGGCGCGATGTTCCTCTCCGGCTGGCAGACGAAATTGATCGTCAGCATGAGCCTGCTCTACGCCGTGAACTGCTACTTCCAGAGCTTCGGGGCGCTCAGCGTGGTGAAGGTGAACGCGCCCTGGTTCCACGTCCGCGAGCGCGGCTTCTTCGGCGGCGTGTTCGGGATCATGATCTCGGTCGGGTACACGCTGGCGCTCACGGTCGGCGGCTTTCTGCTCGCGCACTTTCCCTTTCCGGTGGTCTTCCTCGTGCCGGCCCGTCGACTACTTCGTGGTGAGGGACACGCCCGGCCAGGCCGGCTACCCCGACTTCGACACCGGTGACGCCTCGAGCGGCGACGAGACGCCGGTCGACCTGGCCTACGTCTTCGCCAAGGTCTTCTCCAACCCCGTGATGCTCACCCTGGCGGCGGCCGAGTTCTGCACCGGCTTCGTCCGTCAGGGGCTGCTCCTCTACTACACCGAGTTCCTCGGCGAGGTGCACGGGGTGAAGCTCGGCTCGACGCTCTTCAGCCTCGCCTCGACCGGCATCACCGTGGGCGGCATCGTCGGCGGGCTCCTCTGCGGCTGGATGAGCGACCGGCTCTTCCAGTCGCGCCGCGCGCCGGTGGCCTTCCTCTTCTATCTCGGACAGGCGCTCTCGCTGCTGTCGCTCGGGCTGACCAAGAATCCCCTGCTCGCCTCGGGCCTGGTCGGCTTCTCCTGCATCTGGATCTTCGGCGTCCACGGGATGCTCTCCGGCACCGCCTCGGCCGACTTCGGCGGCAAGAAAGCGGCGGCCACCGCCACCGGCATGCTCGATGGAGTGCAGTACCTCGCTTCGGGCTTCACCGGCTTCGGCCTCGGCTGGATCCTCAAGACCTGGGGCTGGGGCGTCTGGACCGCCTCGATCATCCCCTTCTCGATGGTGGGGGCTGTGGTCATCTCGCGACTTTGGAATACGCGTCCGAGGGAGCATTAGGATGGACTACGCGCACGCGAGACATGCGGGCAACGCCGGCGACGTCTTCAAGCACGCCGCCTTGCTGGTAGTGCTGGAGGAGCTGCTGCGCGACCCTTCACCGCTCGAGTACGTGGAGACGCACGCGGGCGACGGCCTCTATCCGCTCGGCTCGGCGGGCGAGTGGGGCGACGGCATCCAGCGCCTCTGGAGCCTGCAAAAGGGCTCCGGGCCGGTCGCGCGCTTTGCGGAGTTGGTGCGCGGTTTCTCCAAGGCAGGCGCCCTGCGCCCCGAGGCGTATCCGGGCTCGCCGCTTCTCGCGCAGAAGCTGCTGCGCCAGGGCGACCGGATGCGGCTCTACGAGATCGACGCGCAGGCCGCCGCCGTGCTGCGCCGGACGGTGCCGGAGGCCGAGGTTCGCCAGGAGGACGGGCTCGGGCAGCTCTCCGCAGAAGCCCGCGCGCTGGTCCTCATCGATCCGCCCTACACGCAGAAGCAGGAGTGGACCGACGCGGCCCGTGCGGCAGCGCGCATCCCGGGAGTGCCGCGCGTTCTCTGGTATCCGATCAAGGCGCTGACCCGCCCGCGCGCGCTCATCGCCGAGTTGGTGAAGCAGGGCGTGCACGGCACCGCCGTCGAGCTGCACTGGACGCCTCTGCGCCTGAAGCGCGATCGCCTGAACGGCAGCGGGCTCGTCTTCGCCGACGTCCCGAGCGCTGCTGTCGCCGCCGTCTGCGCCGCGCTCGTCGATCTGGGCCCCGCGCTCCAGACGCATGGCGAGTGGGGCGCGGTCGAGATCGGGTTCTAGGAGCCGTGTCCGGCGCAATTGGTTTGAGATGCGCTCTAGCTCCGGGGCGGCGCCGTGGTCCTCGCGGCGGCGTGTACACCGTGTACACAAGCCGGGAACACAGGGTCGGTCCTGAAAAAAATATTTTTTTCGTTCAGGGAGTGTTCAGCGGGCGCAAAGCAGGTGAGACGTTCAGCGGAGGGTATCCCAGCGCTTCCGCCGCCGCGTCGCCGTAGAGGCAGGCGAAGAGCACGGGCGCCTCGGTGGCGTCGAGGAATTGCGCCGGCGGCGGTGGCCCCGGCTCGCGGCCCGCGAAGCGCAGCGCGTGGTGCTCCTGCGAAAGCCGCTCGCGCAGCGTCCGCGCCGGCCCGCGCGCGCGCTCCCAGGCTGCGCGCGCGGCCGTCGCCAGCACTTCTTCCCGGGCCCGCTGCGCCGAGGGCGGCTCGCTCGCCCAGAGCAAGGCGACGCCGAAGTCGCGCCGGTAGAGGGCGGCCGACTCGAACCGGTGCGCGAAGTCGGTCGTCCACCGATTCGTCCAACCGCCCGCTACGTCGTCGGCAAGCACGAGCCCGACGCCCCGCCCCGCTTGCACCGCAGCCTCCTCCGCGCCGGCCGCGATCCACGCCTCGGTGGCGCGCAGCATGTGGTCCTTGCCCATCGGGTTCATCGCCGTCAGCGGCAGGGCGAGGTCGTCGCCGCCGCCGGTCAACGCGGCGAGGTAGCGGCGGAAGCGGTCCATCCCGCGCGGCATCGAGTACAGCTCGCGATGGACGTGGAGCAGGGGAAGGTGCTCGAGTTGCATGCAGCGCTCCACGAACGCAGAGGGCGCCGGCCCTCTCGGACCCGCGCCCTCGTGCTCCGCAACTGCAAAGAGCGTAACCCTAAGCCAGCTCGGGTGGCCGGGGTCAGCTCAGGTTGTCGTTCACCAGCTTGGTCATCTCGAACATCGAGACGGTCTTCTTGCCGCCGAACACCTCGCGGAGCAGGTCGTCCGCGTTGATGTTCCGCCTCTCCTTCTTGTCCTGCAGATCCTTCCTCTTCACGTACTGCCAGAGCTTCTTCACCACCTCGGTGCGAGGAAGCGGCTTGTCGCCCACGATCTTCGCGAGAGCGGCAGAGGGCATCATGGGCTTCATGAACGCGGCGTTGGGCTTGCGGGCGGACTTCTTGGCGGCGGGCTTCTTGCCGGCTTTCTTGGCTGCCATCAGGTTTTTCCTCCCAGGCGGGGAGACGCCTCCCCTCGAAAACAGGCGCACTCTGACAGAGGAGGATCCTCGCCGTCCAGCGATTTTTCCCTCTACGAAGCGCATTTTTCCCTCTGGCGCGGCCAAGGGCCCGCTCAGGTGCTCCCCTGGGAACGGGAAATCCTCAGCACGGACGCGCCTTCCCGGCGCAGGAGCACCGTCAGCGAGGCGCCCTTCGGGGCCGCCTGCGAGAGCCACTCCCGCTCCTGTTTTACAGAGGCGAGGATGAGACCTTCGCCCCCGGGGAGCAGCAGATCGGCGGCTTCGCGCAGCTCGCGGGCGGCGACCAGAGGCCCCGCCGGAGACGACAGTTCGCCGGTCACCAGCGAGAAGCTCGAGAGCGCAAGGCCCTGCGCGGGGAAGAGCGTCTCGCGGACTTCGACCGGGAGCCCGAGCGCGCGGGAGTTCTTGCCGAGGAAGGCGGCGCCGAGGAGATCGCGCTCCTGCGCCACCACCTGCGCCTGGGGGAAGCGCGACTTGAGAAAGAGCGGCAGCGCGCCGTATCCGGCGCGGAAGGCGAGCGCGCGCGCGGGAGCCTTGCGCGGCAGCGACTCGGCCAGGAGCGCGAGGGCGGGGAGGTGCGACGGATCTTCCGAGGCGTCGTGCGGCCGCGCGAGGCGCAAGCCCTGGAACTGCGTCTCGTCGCGCGCGTAGACGTCCTCGTCCGCGAGCTCGAGTCGGGCCGGGCCCTTTGCCAGCGCGAAGACGTCGTGCCGCGCGCCGCGCGCGATGTGCCGGAGCCCCTCGAGGCCGAGCCCTTCGACCACCGGGCGCAGGTCGCGGATCACCACGGCGCGCGTCTCCGCCCCCAGCGCGCGGCCGCCTTCGAGCAGGTAGCGGATCGCCCGCGGCCCGATGCGCGCCGGCACGTTGCAGAGCACCCAGTCGAAGCGCTCGCCTGCGAGCTCGCGGTAGCCGAGCCCCGGCCGGACCTCGGCGTTGAAGAGACCCAGCGCCGCAGCGTTGTGCGCCGAGGCCGCGACCGCGAGCAGATCGCGATCGACCAGCAGGCAGCGCGCACTCGGCCAGCGCGCCGCGACCGGCAGCCCGAGGGCGCCATAGCCGCAGCCGAGATCGAGCAAAGAGGCCGGCTCGCCCTCCGGGAGGTGCTGCAGCAAGAGCAGCGTCCCGTCGTCGATGCCCTGCGAGGCGAACACGTCCCACGGGACGTCGAGCGCCAGCGTCTGTCCGAGCGCCTTCTCGACCAGCCGCCCGCGCGCATACGGCCCGAGCGCGGCCCACGCGAGTGCGCTCGGCGCGGGCAACTCTTTCGAACGCGAACCCGCACTCGCGCCCGAGCCTGCGCGCGAACCCGAGCGGGTTCCCGCTCCCGCTCTCGACCCTGCGCGCGAACCCGAGCGGGCTCCCGCTCCCGCTCTCGACCCTGCGCGCGAACCCGAGCGGGCTCCCGACCTCGACCCCGACCTGCCCGTCACACCCTGCGCCGCTGCGCCGCCTCCGCCGCCCGCAGCACCGCTTCGCGCAGCGCCGGCGAAAGGCGCGCCTCGCCCAAAAGCCTGCGCGGCTCGACCAGGACCTCCGGCGGCGCCTGCACCGCGCCGATGCCCGCCCTGCGCCGCCCCTCCGTGAGCGCCCCTTCGTGCGCGAGCCCGAACTGCAGCTCCCGCACGGCGCCCGCGCCCAGCCGGCGGTTGATGCGCTCGACGACGAAGTTCCGCGCCGCATCGAGCTGGTCGCGCCAGCGGTGGTCCTCCACCAGGATGTGCAGCGTCCCCGCGGTCAGCACGGTGGGCTGAGCGCGCGCCGCGATCTGCTTGCCCACCGCCAGCTCCCAGACGGAAGGAGGGATGCGCCTCGGCAGCCGCCGCGACATGCCGTGCGCGTGCAGCGCGCGCTGCAGGATGCCCCGCACCGTCTCCGAGCGCCGCGGCATGAAGTGGTCTCCGTCGCTCACGCTCTCCTCCGCAGCAGGGCGAGCCGGACGGCGTCCACCACTTCCGCGATCCGGTACGGCCGCTCCACCACCGGCACTCCTCCCTGCTCCCCATGTTCGCCGTGCCGCCGCGAGAGGACGAGCGCCAGCTTGCGCGATGCCGAGAGCGCGCGCAGTTCCGCCAGCGCCTCGGAGTCGCGCGCCGGCCAACCGCGGTCTTCCAGCAGCACCACGTCGGCGGTGCGCGCCGCCGCAAGGCCGTCAGCCGGCGAGGACGACACGAAGACCTTCAAGGGCAGGAGCCGCCGCAGCCGCTCAGCCTCGTGCAGGTCGCGGCCCACGAAGAGGACCGTCCGCTGCGTCATCTCGCGCCTGGCGTGCATCGTGCTGCACCTCTCTCTGGTCGGGACCGGTGACGTCGATCAGGTCGCACATCTCGTGCAGCCTGGAGAAGATGCGCGGCCCCACGCGCTGCTCCAGGGATTCGCCGACTTCGCCCTCGACGCCGAACTTCCAGGTGGCGCCCGGCCGCGGGTAGTTGGTGGCGAGCAGCGTCGGGCGGCCGGCGTTGTAGCGGACGCTGATGATCTCGTCGAGGATGCCCTGCTCGAACTCGCGGTTCTTGCCGCCCTTGCCGATCTCGTCGATGGCGAGGACGTCGACCTGCCGCAAAGGCTCCAGCCACTCGCGCGAGGAGAGGTTGCGGGAGAAGCCGTCGCGGATGTCGGAGAGCAGGAGGAAGAACTCCTCGTAGCGGCCGCGCACGCTCTTCTGCGCCGCCAATTCGCGCAGCATCCCCGAGAGCAGGTGTGTCTTGCCGGTGCCGGGCGGGCCGGAGAAGAGCAGGGCGCGCTGGCCGGAGGCGCCCGGCACGAACTCGTCGGCGAAGCGCCGCGCCCGCAAGAGCGCCCGTTGCTGGGCCGGGCTGTAGGCGCGGTAGAGCGAGAGCGTGCGGTCGAGGAACTTGAGCGGCAGCCGCAGGCCGGTGAGCAGCGAGAGCCGCCTGGGATCGGCGCCGCACGGGCAGCCGCGGAGCAGCTCGTAGCCGCGATCGTCGCGTGTGTAGATGCGGCCCGCGCCGCCGCAGCTCCTGCAGGCGCGGGTGCAGCCGCAGGCGAGAGCCTGCGCCCTGTCGTCGTGCACCTGGAAGAAGAAGCCTTCGCCGCCGCAGAGGGCGCACTTGGGGTCCTGGACTGCAGCGGCGTCGGCCATTCTCTTTGCGGCTCCTAAAGGAGAAACGCCCGCGGCGGAAGGCCGAGGCATTCGCTCGCGGCTGCGAGCAGCATCAGCTGCAGGCTGCGCTGGTAGCGGCGGCGCGGCATGTTGCGCGGGCGCGGGGCGATGCGCGTGCGCAGGGCGGCGCCTGCCTGCAGCCCCGCGGATCGCGGCAGCTCGCGCAGGGCCAACTGGAGCGCGCGAACCGCCGCCGACCAGTAGAGGTCGCCGCCTTCTCCCGCGAGCAGATCCTCCGCCGCTTCGGCGAGCGCCTCCCACGCCGCGCGCGCCGACAGCCCGGGTGCACGCGCCGCTGCCCGCAGCTGCGCGCAGAGTCCGTCGGGGCGCGCGGCGGCCGGCTTTCGCGGCTTCTTCATCTTCCCTTCCATCGCCCGCGCGATGATCTGCAGCGAGACGCCCGGATGGTTGGCGCCGCGCCGGTGCGCGCCCTTCGGCTTGAGCCGCGCCGTCCGCCGCACTTCCCGCAGCACCGTCGAAAGCGGCACCTGCGCGGCGTACCAGGAGAGAGCGAGCTGGGCGTCGGCCGGCGAGAGCAAAAGGCCCTTGCCGCGCACGCGCGAGAGCTCCTCCGCAACCGCCTCGATGTACTCTCTCGCAGTCATCGTCGTTCGAAGTCCATCCCAAAGCCACCATCGTGCACGAGGGGTCCGACACGGCGCCTTCGTCGATCGCGCCACCCCGCGAGCGCTTGCTAGCACCGCTGTTAACCGCTCGTCAATACAAGGAAAATTTTCCGGATCGAGCACAGGTTGCGCACAGCTACGACGCGGCGCTCCGACGCGGAATGCAAGGAGCTTTTCGCTCCGTCCACAGGCTCTGGCAAAGTGCGCGGCGCCGCCTGTGGAGGAGGTGCGAGCAAGTGGATCGGATCGACTGGTCGCTCCTGGACGCGCAGCTCGCGGCGCATCGCTGCGCCGACGAGAAGGAGAGGAGCGACGTGGCCTTCGTCCGCGAGTTCCTCCGCCTGCACCCGGCCGACGCCCACCTGCGCTCGCAGCTCTCGGGACACCTGACCGGCAGCGGCTTCGTCCTCGATGCACAGCGCAAGAGCGTCCTGCTCCTCCACCACGGGCGACTGCACCGCTGGCTGCAGCCGGGCGGGCACGGCGAGGGCGAGACCGACCCGCGCGACATCGCCCTGCGCGAGATCGCCGAGGAGACCGGCCTCGAAGGCCTCTCGCCGCTCGGCTTTGGCCTCTTCGACGTGGACGTGCATCCCATCCCGGAGCGCAAAGGCGAGCCCGCCCACCTGCACCTCGACCTGCGCTATGCCTTCGTCGCCGGGCCTTCTGCCGAGCCGCGCCTCTCGCACGAGAGCCGTGCGCTGCGCTGGTTTCCGCTCGACGCCCCGCCCCCGGACGCCGATCCCTCCCTGCGCCGCGCGCTGGTAAAGCTTGGCGCTGCGCCGCGGAGTGGGTGAGAATCGATGCGTCCGATGCCACCCGACGAAGCTTCCGCCCGCGGGCGCTTGCTCACCGAATCGAGCACCCGCGCTTTCGCGGCGCTGCGCGCGCGCGCCACCTCCTCGCTCGCGCGGGTGCGGGCGATGGCCGCCGCCGCCTTCTGCCTCCTCGCCGCCGGGTTCGCGCTCTCCGGCTACGCCGCGCAGGTCAACTTCTGGCCGCTGCTCATCTACGCCGCGTTGAGCTGGGCCGCGTACCGCTGGGTGGGGCGGCGCGGCTGGCGCGACGAGGTGGTCCTGCTCTCGCCCATCGCCGATCTCTTCTTCGTCTTCGCCCTGCAGTGGGAGGCGCTCGGCCACGGCGAGGACCCGGCGTTCGGCGCGGGCTGGACGCTGGGCGTCTACGCGCTCCTGGTCGCCTTCTCGGCGCTCTCGCTGCGGGTGCAGGCGATCGCGGCGGCGGCGGGACTCTCCATCCTGCTCCTGTCGGCGCTGCAGTTTCGCGCGCACGTCGCCTGGTCGGGCATCGCCGCGAGCAGCATGGTGCTGGCGCTCGTCGCCATTGCGGCGGCGGCGGTGGTGACCGAGATCGACCGCGTGGTGGCGCGGCTGGTGGTCAACGAGGTGAGCCACAACGAATTGCGCCGCGCGCAGAGGGAGGCCGAGACGCTGACGGACCTCCTGGTCCACGACATGAAGGGGCCGCTCACCGGCCTCATCGGTCTCGCCGAGGTGGTGGCGAGCGAGCTGACAGGGCCCTTGCAGGCGGACGTGAAGATGATCGAGGCCCAGGGCCGCAGGCTGCAGGCGATGGTCTCCGACCTGCTCGCCATCGCGCGCCTGGAGCGCGGCGTGCTGCAGTCGGCCCCGGAGGCGGTCGATCTCTCCGCGCTCTTGACCGCGATGGCGGGCGCCTACGCCGCGGCGTCGCGGCAGGCGGGGGCGCAGATCGCGGCCTGCGTCGAGCCCGGGCTGTCGGCGACGCTGAACCGCGAGATGGTCCTCCGGCTGCTCGACAACCTGGTGCTCAACGCGCTCGACTTCGTCCGGCCCGGCGGGCGCATCGAGCTCTCCGCCATGCAGCAGGGCAGCGAGCTGTTCCTCGCCGTGCGCAACACCGGCCTGCCCATTCCACCCGAAACCCGGTTGCGGCTCTTCCAGAAGAACGCGCCGCTGGGCGAGCGGCGGCGGCACAACCTGGGACTCGGGCTCTACCTCTGCCGGCTGGTGGCGGTGGCGCACGACGGCAGCATCGAGCTGCTCGACGAGCCCGGCTGGGCGGCGACCTTCCTGACGCGGCTGCCGGTCGAGGCGCGCAGGGCCGCGCTGCAGCTCTCGCCCGGGCTGTCGATCACACCCGCTTCCGTCTCCTGAAGAGCGGGATCACGTTGCCCGGGGGCTCCGTTTCGACCTGCGGCTGCGCCACCTCGACCCCTCTGCGCAGGTCGTCGTGCAGCGAGAGATAGCCCTCGCTGCGGCACAGCTCCGCGACCGCTTCCACGATTTCGCGCCGCGCCTCGCGGGGCAGCGCCTCGAGGTAGCCCAGCATCTCGATGCCTTCCTGCGAGATGCCGTAGTCCGGCTTCCAGCCCTTGCCGTCCATTGCGCGCCCCCCTTGCGCAAGTTTCGTCATTGGCGGGCGAGGCGGCATCCCTCACGTCCTGCGGGCGGGCGGGCGAGCGCTCCGTCTGGCCTTGCGCTTACGAGCAGCCCATCGAGTTGCCGCAGTTGAGGCACTTGTAGCAGGTGCCGTTGCGCACGGTGATGTGGCCGCAGGTGTCGCAGAACGGGGCGTCGCCCGAGAGCTTGCCGAGCAGCGCGTCCTGGGCCGAAGCGCCGCGTCGCGCGGCGTCCGGTGGGCTCGACCTCTGTCTCGCCTTGGCCGCGGCCGCCGGGCTCGCGGCGTGCTGCGCGGCCAGGATGGGGTCAGCCGTCTGCGCCGTCTGCGGCGTGGTAGCGGCCTCCTCAGGCGTCACGTGCGCGAGGTCGTCGCGCCTCAGGTACTCGACGCCCAGCGCGCGGAAGACGTAGTCGATCACCGAGGTGGCGAACTTCACCCGGTCATGTCCCTGCACCGGGCCCTGCGGCTCGAAGCGCGTGAAGACGAACTGCTCGACCAGCACGTCGAGCGGCACGCCGTACTGCAGCGCCATCGACACCAGCATGGCGAAGCAGTTCATCACCGACCGGAGCGCCGCGCCCTCTTTGTGCATGTCGATGAAGATCTCCCCGAGCGTCCCGTCATCGTACTCGCCGGTGCGCAGGAAGATCTTGTTGCCCCCGACCTTCGCTTCCTGGGTGAGGCCGTGCCGCTTCGAGGGCAGCCTGCGCCGCGCGCTCGCCGGCAGCGCGGTGGCCGGCGCATTTTGCCCCGCGAGGGGCGCGCTGTTCTGTTTGGCCTGGAAGGCCGCCTCCGACATCCTCTGCGCCTGCTCCCTGGTCAGATCGGGGACCAGCTTCGAGAGCGCCTCGGCCATCTCGCGCGCGTCCTTGGGCATGGGCAGCTTGGGGACGGCATCGCCCGCCGAGAGGGGCTGCGAGAGCTTGGATCCGTCGCGATAGAGCGCGATGGCCTTGACCCCCAGCCGCCACGACTCCCAGTGGATCTTCTCCACGTCGGCGACGGTGGCGTCGGTCGGCAGGTTGATGGTCTTGGAGATGGCGCCGGAGAGGAAGGCGATGTAGCGCGTCCCCAGCAGCCCGCAGCGGTTGGCGCAGTCGAAGACGGGGTAGTGCTCGACCTTCAGGAAAGGCGCGCCCTCGACCGTCTGCCTTCCGCACACCACCAGCGTGGCGGCGTCGATCTGCTCGTCGGTGTAGCCCAGCTTCGCCAGCGTCACCTTGCCCTTGGCGCCCGCCTCGAGCCCGAGCCGCGTCAAGCAGGCGGCGCCGAGCACGTGCGGGGCGAAGGCTGCCCGCAGGTCGAAGACCGACTCCAGCGACTTCTCGAGCTTGGCGATCTCGGCGGGCAAGAGCCCGCGCGCCTCGAGCTCCGCGGGCGCGAACTCGGGCGCGCTCTTGAGCGAGGCCGTGCCGCGCACGTAGTCGACGATCGCCTGCACCTCGGCCGGGGCATACCCGAGCTTCTTCAAGGCGCGCGGCACCGACTGGTTGACGATCTTGAAGCTGGAACTTGATGAGGGCGAAGTCGGGCTCGACGCCGGTGGTGTCGCAGTCCATGAGCAGCCCGATGGTGCCGGTCGGCGCCAGCACGGTGGCCTGGGCGTTGCGGTAGCCGTGCAGCTCGCCGAGGAGCACGGCGCGGTTCCAGCATTCGTGGGCGGCGGCGAGAAGCTCGCGGGGAGCAAGCTCGTGATCGATGTTGGCCACGGAATCGCGGTGCAGCCGCATCACCTCCAGCATCGACTCGCGGTTCTGCGCGTAGCCCTGGAAGGGGCCCTTGCTCGCCGCCATCTCCGCCGACAGGGCATAGGCCTCGCCGGTCATGATGGCCGTGATCGCAGAGGCCATGGCCCGTCCTGCGTCGGAGTCGTAGGGCAGGCCCTCCACCATGAGGAGCGTGCCGAGGTTGGCGTAGCCGAGGCCCAGCGGCCGGAACTGGTGGCTGCGCTCGGCGATGCGCTTGGTCGGGTAGCTCGCCAGGTCGACCGCGATCTCCTGCGCCAGGAAGAAGATGCGGCAGGCGTGCTTGTAGCCGTCGACGTCGAACTTCCCGCTCTTCTCGTCGAGAAATTTGAGGAGGTTCAGCGAGGCGAGGTTGCAGGCGGTGTCGTCGAGGAAGACGAACTCGCTGCAGGGATTCGAGGCGTAGATGCGGTCGGTCTGCTTGCAGGTGTGCCACTTGTTGATGGTGTCGTCGAACTGCAGGCCGGGGTCGGCGCACTGCCACGCCGCCTGCGCCATCTCGCGCCACAGCTCGCGCGCGGAGAGCCGCTCCACCACCTCGCCGCCGGTGCGGGTGGTGGTCTCCCAGACGGCGTCCTTCTGCACCGCCTCGACGAAGCTGTCCTTGATGCGCACCGAGTTGTTGGCGTTCTGGCCGGAGACGGTGCGGTATGCCTCGCCGTTGAAGTCCGACGGATAGCCGGCGGCGATGAGCGCGCCCACCTTCCTCTCCTCGCGCGCCTTCCACTGGATGAAGTCGCGGATCTCGGGGTGGTCGCAGTCGAGCACCACCATCTTGGCCGCGCGGCGCGTGATGCCGCCCGACTTGGTGGCGCCGGCCGCCTTGTCGAGCACCTCGAGGAAGCTCATCAGTCCGCTGGAGGTGCCACCGCCGGAGAGGCGCTCCATCTTGCCGCGCAGCTTGGAGAAGTTGGTGCCGCTGCCGGAGCCGTACTTGAAGACGCGCGCCTCGTCGTGGACGAGGCTGAAGATGGAGTCCAGATCGTCCGAGCAGCTCTGGATGAAGCAGGCCGACACCTGGGGCCGCTGATAGGCGTCCTCGGTGAGGTAGGCTTTTCCAGTGGCGAGGTCGACCGCGTAGTTCCCGCCCGAGCCCTTGATGCCGTACTCGTGGAAGAGGCCGCAGTTGAACCACACCGGGCTGTTGAAGGCGCCGATCTGGTGCACCAGCATGTACGTCAGCTCGGCCTCGAACGACTCGGCGTCGGCGGCGGTGGCGAAGTAGCCGCCCATCTCCTCGCCGGAAGTGCGCAGCGTATGCGCCACGCGGCGGACCAGCTGGCGCATGGAGGTCTCCGCCCCCGAGGGCGAGATGGCTTGCGGCAGGCCGGCCTTGCGGAAGTACTTGCTGACGGCGACGTCGGTGGCGAGCTGCGAGAAGGCGGCCGGCACCTCGGCGTCGTCCATCTTGAAGACCACCTCGCCGTCGGCGCCGGAGATCTTGGCGGGACGGCGGGTCCACTCGACCTCGTCGAGCACCTCCTGCGCGGTCAGTCCTTCGCGGGTGACCTTGCGCGGGACCGGCAGGCCCCGCGCCCGGCGCGACCGGGGCGGTTCGGTGGTGTTGCGGCCCGTGTTCTGGGCTGCGTTCGCGGGCATGGCGACGATCGCCGCTGGATCCTGCTTGCCGGGCTTTGCCATCTGAGTCGTTGCCTCCTGTCACGGGCTTGTCCGCGACAAGGAAGAGGAAGCACAAAACACACTTCGTTGTCCACTAGGGATTGTATGTTGCGTCGCAGCAATGCGCTATACATCGTGGGTTGGGCACAGGTTGTGGATCCCGAATCCACAGGCCCAAGAGGGCGTTTGCAGGATCTTTTTCGCCTTTGCCCCACAGCTCCTACACCTATGCCCAAGTTGTGGTACGAAGCGGCCCCTTCTGCAAAGACCAGGTGTGCACATGAAGACTTTGACCGAATTCAGCGGGACGATGATCCGCATGGCCGCGAAGGCCGAGACGGAGGCGCGCAAGACCATCCCCAAGCAATTGCTGCGCGTCGCCCCCGCGGCGGTGCCGCAGGAGGGCGTGACGGCGAAGCCGGACGAAACGGCCAGCCCCGCCGCGCCCGAGGGCGGAGCGGACAGCGTGACGGACGCGGCCGATCAGGCGCTCGCGCAGCAGGCGGCCGGCGGCAGCGACGTCGCAGGCGCCGCCGAAGGCCGCGCGCCCAAGGTCGGCGAGGCCGGCACCACCGACGACGTGACGCAGCCCGGAGCCGCGGAAGCGGAGGAGCGCGAGGAGGCCGCCGCCGGCCAGGATCTCGCCGGCCAGGCGAGCGACACCGCGCTCGCCACCGAGGGCGGAGCCAAGGCCTCGGAGGTGAACGCGGACGAGGAGGGCGCGCCGCGCGGCGCGCCGGAAGCGGAGACCAGCGCGGTGAAAGAGATCCTCGACAAGGCCGTCGCCGAGGCGACCGGCACCGGCGGCGATCGGCTGGCGCGGCTCCGCGAGGCGCTGCGCGCTGTCGGCCGGCAGTCGGAGCGCGTGCGGCTGGTACGCGTCTTCGGGTTGGAGGAGGAAGTGTCGGGGTCGCAGAAGATCGGCGAGTTCCAGTACGTCGTCGACCTCATGCCGCATTCGATGAAGCAGAACTTCGAGCAGAAGGACGACAAGAAGCGCGGCCCGCGGCGGCCGACGGGCATCGGCAAGCAGAAGGGCGGCGAAGGTTCGCTCGAGGGCAGCTTCTCGATGGAGTCGGTGGCGCAAGACCGGCGCTCGGAGCGCGGCCCCGGCGGCGGGCGCGGCGGACCTGGCGGCGGGCGCGGCGGACCTGGCGGCGGGCGCGGCGGACCTGGCGGCGGACGCGGCGGACCCGGCGGCGGACGCGGCGGACCCGGCGGCGGACGCGGCGGATCCGGCGGCGGCAAGCCAGGCGCGGCGAAGCCCTGATCGATGCGGGCCGCGCTCGCCTGCGCCGCGATGCTCGCCTGCGCCGGCGCACCCACGCGCGGCGGCGGCAGGAGCGTCTTCGTCGACGTAGTGCCCCAGGCGGCGGCGATCGCGAAGCCGTTGGAGAAGCAGCTCGAGGAGGACGGCTACCGCATCGTGCGCGGGGCCCAGGGCGCCGAGATCGTGCTGCGCATCGAGAGGCGCGGGGCGCTCGACAGGACCTTCTCGCCGCTTTTGCCGGGCGCGTACACGCTGACGGTGGTGCGCGGCCGGTTTGCCGGCAAGAAGATCACCTCGCTCGACGAGACCTGCCGCGGCCTCACCGAGCTGCCCTCCGAGTGCCACGCCGACACGTTCCTGCGCGAGCTGCGCGACACCGGCGTGCTCAAGTAGCTAGGGAGTCGAGTTGTAGGCGAGAGCCTCCTCGAGCAGCGGCGGCTTCATCGGCCGCGGCTCGCGCATGGCGGCGAGAAACGCCTCGCGGCCGAAGAGGAGGCGCTTGTTGGTGCGGCGCTCCTCGCCGATGGTCGAGGAGGTGCGCTGCTCGTAGTCGTGCCCGGGCCACAGCTGCGTCTGGTCGGGCAGCGTGAGGAGCCGCTGCACCGATTCCCACTCCGGCTCGCAGTCGCCCGTGGGCAGGTCGGTGCGGCCGGTCGCGCCGATGAGCAGCGTGTCGCCGGCCAGCACGCGGTCGGGCAGCACGAGGACGATCGAGTCGGCCGTATGTCCCGGCGACGCCCAGACCCGGATGCGCAGGTCGCCGACCGCCAGCACGTCGCCCTCGCCGAGCGGGAGCTGGACGACCCCTCGCGGCATCCCCGCGCTGCGCGCTCCGGTGCGCCGCGACAGCTCCTTCACTCCCGAGAGGTGGTCGGCGTGCGTGTGCGTGTCGGCCGCGAAGGCGAGCCGCAGCCCCAGGGTCGAGAGCCGCGCGAGATAGGCCTCCACGCGGTCGAGCAGCGGATCGACGATGAGCGCCTCTGCGTCCGACGCCAGAAGGTAGCTGCGGCAGTCGGAGGAAACGCCGTTGAGCTCCTCGAAGAGCATGCCCGCTCCGCTGGCGCGCGCCGCCCCGGCGGGCATGGCTACCCCCTGTAGATCTTGGTCAGCGACGCCTGCGCGGTCGCGGTGATCACCAGGTCCGAGATGTTGACGTGCGGCGGCCGCGTCGCGCACCAGACGATGGCGTCGGCCACGTCCTGCGCGGTGAGCGGCTGAAAGCCTTCGTAGACCTTCTTCGCCTTCTCCTCGTCGCCGAAGCGGACGACGGAGAACTCGGTCTCCGCGGCGCCCGGATCCATCTCGGTGACGCGGATGTTGGTCCCCGACAGCTCGAGCCGCAGCGTCTCCGAGATCACCCGCACCGCGTGCTTGGTGGCTCCGTACGCCGCGCCGCCTTCGTAGACGCCCCGCGCCGCGTAGGAGCCGAGGTTGATGATGTGGCCGCGGTGGGCCGCGATCATCTTCGGCAGGAGCGCTCGGGTGACGCGCAAGAGGCCGAGCACGTTCGTCTCCAGCATCCCGACCACGTCCTCGTCCTTGACCTGCGCCACCGGATCGCGGCCGAGGGCGAGGCCGGCGTTGTTGAGCAGGACTTCCGGCGTGCCCGCAGCCGCGCAGAAGGCCTCGATGCTCTCCTTCGAGCGCACGTCGAGCTCGTGGGCCGTCGCCTTGGGCGCGCCGGCCTCTTTGCACTCCTCGGCCACCTCCTTCAGCCGATCCATGCGCCGCGCTCCGAGAAAGAGCGGATACCCGAGCCTGGCAAACGACAGCGCCGTCGCATGGCCGAAGCCCGAGCTGGCGCCGGTGATGACCACCAGTCCCTTGTTCATGGCGCCGTCACCTCCATCTGCAGGGGGAGCTCGCGGCAGCCTTCGGCGCTCGATCGATAGGCCGTCTCGATGATCTGGATGCAGGCCACCGCCTCGCGCAGCTCGCGGTTGACGAAGTCGCCTTTGCTCACGGCCTCGCGGAATTGATCGAAGAGCGAATTGAACCAGCGGGTGTGCGAGGCGTCCATCCAGTCGCTCTCGATCACGCCGCGGGAGACCTCGCCCTTCGCGGTCAGCTCCCAGTCGTCGTCGTCGATCACCAGCGCGCCCTCGGTGCCCTGCAGCGTGTAGACCACCTTGCGCACGCCCGCGGTCCAGGTGAGGAAGGTGTGCGCGAACCCGGTGGGGAAGGTGAGGACGCAGTTCAGGTTGTCCTCGGTGTTCCACTGGCGGTCGAGCGTCAGCGTCTTGGCGGTGACGTGCGTCGGCAGCGAGCCGAGCCAGGCGAAGGTCAGGTAGAAGCTGTGCGAGCCGTGGTCCATGGCGATGCCGCCGCCTGCGAGCGTCTTGTCGCGGCGCCAGTCGGTCTTCCACTCCTTGACGCCCTTCGCGTGCGTGGTGCGGAAGGTGTTGAGGGTGACGGCGCGGACGGTGCCGATGCGGCCGGACCTGATCACCTCCTGCGCGAACTTCACCACCGGCGCGTGCTTGTAGTTGTGCGCGGGAAAGACGACGCGGCGGTGGGCGCGGGCGGCGTCCACCAGGGAGCGCGCCTCGGCGACGGTGGTGGTGAGCGGCTTCTCGCAGAGGACGTGGACGCCGCGGGCCAGGGCGGCGAGCGCGATTCTGGCGTGGAAGGCGGGAGGCGTTGCGATGTCGACGAAGTCCAGCTCGCGCTCGCTCGCCAGCAGCTCCTCGAAGGTTTCGTAGAAGCGCGCCTTGGGCGAAGCCGCGCGGGCCGCCTCGAGGCGCGCCGGGCAGACGTCGGCGATGGCGACGATCTCGACGTCGTCGCGCTTCTGGTAGGCCGGCAAGTGGCTCTTGGCCGAGATGAAACCGAACCT
>WNFJ01197755.1_pt1 | contig 16825 bp, 16 predicted proteins | sample 5400461 | NCBI WGS metagenome assembly WNFJ01 (sample SAMN13153349, study PRJNA577476) | soil metagenome | isolation source: 115 cm saprolite on Douglas fir-dominated hillslope | place: USA:California | collected 2013-09-17 | reverse complement strand
GCAACGGGTGGCCCTACTTCAGCGTCGCTGACGACGGTCCGGGCGTGATGGACGACCAACGCCATCACCTCTTCGAGCCGCACTTCACAACCAAGGAGGGCGGCACAGGGCTTGGCTTGTTCATGTCCTACGGGATTGTGCGCGAGCACCAGGGCGACCTCCTCTACGAAGGCGGCCGGCGTGGAGCGGTATTTACGGTCACCCTTCCGCCATTCGCCGGCTGATCGCCTTCACCAGGTCGTCGAGCTCGACCGGCTTCACAAGGTAGTCGCTGGCGTCGAGGCCGACGGCCAATGCCCGGGAACCTGGGTCAGTGGCTCCCGTGACTACGATCGGGCGCGCCGCTTTCAGGGCAGCGCGTGCGGCCTGATCAAGCCCATGCGCCAAGCCAAGGTCAAGCACCACGATCTCCTTGGGCCGAAGGTCTCTGAGCGAGCTGGTCGAGTCCGCGTCATAGCCCAGCCGCCTGAGTCCGCGCGCGGTCAGCTCGGCGAGCCTCGCATCGTCGTCGACGACCAAGACGGGCACCACGCCAAAGGCGGCCTGCTCGACCTCCTGCAGCAAGACGAGAGCCTCATTCAGATCCCCAAGCACACGGGCAGGGGTGGCCTCGGCCTCGTCGGACTCAGCCAGCTCGAGCTCGGCCTTCAACCGCGCCAGGCTCGAGCGCAGCCGGTGCAGCGCGGCCGCCAGCTCAGGCCTGGCCGACAAACCTGTAGCCGAGTCCACGAACCGTCTCGATCCAGCCCGGCTCCTTCAAAGCGCGCCGGATCTGGTGCGCCGCCTGCTCGATGCTGTGGTCGAAGCCTGCATAGTTGGTGCCCCAAACCTGCTCGAGCAGCTCCTGACGCGCCACAACCTCACCTGGGCGCCCGGCGAGCAGCTGCAGCATCATGCGCGGACGCCGCTCGAGCTTCAGGGCTCGCTCGCCCAGCCATGCCTCGCCGCTGGCCATGTCGATCCGCAGCCGTCCGCTCGCGATGACGCGCGTCTCCGGAGCGCGGTCGCGCAGCGCCCCTCGCACACGTGCGAGCAGAACCTGCCGGTCGGTCCCCTTGACGATGTAATCGGTCGCGCCCCGCTCGATGCCGAGCACCTGGTCTCCCGCAGCGTGACGCGCGCCGGTGAGGATGATCACCGGAAACGCGATCCGATCAGCTCCCGATCGCAGCGAGTCGAGGACTTCGGGAGCCTGCATGTCGGGCATCTCATAGTCGAGCAGCATCAAGTCGGGCGACCTTGCGTGGACGCTCGCGAGGGCTTCGGTCCCGCTGACAGCGATCTCGACCATGTAGCCCGCGCGCCGCAGCAGCGCGGCGGTCACCTCCGCCGTGCGTGGCTCATCGTCGACGACAAGCAGCCTGGTCACCCCTCCCAAACCCCAACCGCAACCTATCAGGTTCAAGGTTTCTTGAGGAAACGCTGAACCAGCCGTGAGGTCGAGACGGCGGGTCGCGCCTAACCTCCGGACATGGGCCAGCTCCCTCAGCTCCAGCAAGCCAGGCGCCGCTTGGGACTGGCCCTAGACGGTCTCTGCCACGATCGGTGGGTCCTCGGCTACCTGCGCGCCGGCTGGCTCCAGCCGATCGCGGCATCAGAGGTTTCGCGGCGCTTTCTGCAAGGCCGCCCGCTGATGCCGCTGGCTCGCCGAGCCCTCTTCGAACAGCGACCCACGATCATGAACGCGCTGGTCGAGAACCCGCGCCCGTCGATGGGCTACGACTGGGAGATGGACTGGCCGGCGCTGCTGTACGCGCCGGTGGGCGAGGCGGGTCAGCGACCGATCGGTCTTCTGATCGTCGGGTGCCGGCGAGATCACTGGTACTCAGAAGACGACATCACGTACGCCATCAACCTCGGCGCCACGCTTGCGCCACTGGTGGCGGCGCTGCGCGGCCCGCTTGGTCGACTCAACGTGAGCGAGGGAGAGGTCGCCCAGCTGCTGAGCTACGGGCTCTCGGCGCAAGAGATCGCCCGCGCCATCCGGGTCGACGACCAATCCTCCCGCGAGCTGGTCGAAAGCGTCACCAGGAAGCTTCAGAGGGTCGATGCCGGCGAGCTCGCCCTTCCGCTGGAAGAGATGCGATCGCGACGCCGGTCGTTCCGGCTCTAGACGGAGGTGATGACGATGACCTGGACTTAGGCCGGGCCGAAAAGGAACACCGTTGTTCCACGGCCCTCGGTGCTGACTACCTCAAGGCGGCCGCCAATCCCGGCCGCTCTTTCGCGCATCCCGACCAGTCCGTAACCCCGGTTCTTGCCGTCGATGATGCCTCTACCCTCATCGGACACCTCGATGAGGAAGGGCCGTGCGGCAAATCCCATCTTGACCCGGCAGATCGATGAGCCCGAGTGCCGGCGCACGTTCGTCAAGGCCTCTCGCACGACCTGCGCAACCACCTCACGCTGATGTGCGGACAAGAGGTCCTCGGTCCCGTTGCTCGACAGCTCGACCCGAATGCCATAAAGGCGCGCGAGCTCGTCAGCCTGCTCGCGGAGATCGCCCACCAGCCCGTCGGGTGAGATCGGCGGCGGTCGCAGGTCGGTCAGCGCCTCACGGACGTGCTTGAGCAGGCGCTCCATAATCTCGAAGACGTTTTTCAGGGTTTGGTCAGGCTGACCTTTCCTGCCCTCGAGGTAAACCTTGAAGAGCGAGATGGCCCCCGCTAGATCGGTGGCGATCCCGTCGTGCAGCTCGCGCGCGATGCGGGCCCGCTCCCGGGCCACCGCGTCTTCGACCGCCTGGTGGGCGAATCCGTCTCCAGAGGTCCTGGGCTTCTCTCGAGCCTCGGTCATCAGGCCCTCGCTCGTCGCCTGGCGAGCGACTCCAGCAACGCAATCACGAGCGGATGGCGCAGCCACCGCAGGACGCGTTCGTACGGGCGCCACAGTCGCCTCGTCTCCTCGATCGCTGCCCGCAGGCGAGTCAGGTCGTCCTCGATCACGGCGCGCTGGGCCTCGATACCCTCCGACAGGGCGCGTGAGCGTTTGACGAGCGACGCCGCCCATACGACCGCCACCACGGCCTCGACCAAGATCGCCACCGCGCTGACCACCAGGAGCCAGACGCCGATTGTGGTGAGCACCGATTTACTCTTTCACGTCCTCGTCTTCGATGGCGGCTACCGGGGCGATCGCCACGATCTGGTCGTCCGAGGCGATGCGCATCACGATCACGCCCTGCGTCTGGCGGCCGATACGCGAGATCGCCCCCGCCTGCGTCCGAAGCACCATGCCGCTCGCACTGATGACGAGCACTTCCTCTTCGGGATCGCTCACGACACGCATCGCTGTGAGCTTTCCAACCCGATCCGTGACCTTGAGGGTGAACACTCCCTGGCCTGCCCGATGGTGCATCGGGTATTCGGAGACCGGCGTCCGCTTGCCGTAGCCCCGCTGCGTGATGACGAGCAAGTCGCCGCCCGGCGTCGCCGTTGCCATGCCGGCCACCGCGTCTCCCTTGCCGAGCTTGATGCCGATCACACCCTGTGTGTCACGGCCCATCGCGCGGACCTCGGTTTCGCTGAAGCGGATCGCCTTGCCTAGCTCTGTCGCGATCAATATCTCGTCCGAGCCGCTGGTCGGTGTCACCCAGTCGAGCTCGTCGCCTTCCTGCAGGTTGATCGCGATCAAACCGTTGCGGCGCACGTTGGCATACTCGGCCAGAGCCGTCTTCTTTATGTATCCGTTCTTGGTGACCATCAGCATGTAGCGCGCCTCCGCCTCAGTTTCCGGGCGCACGAATACCGCGGTGATGCGCTCGTTCGAATCGATGTCGATCAGGTTGTTGACCGGCACGCCCTTGGCCTGCCGTTCGCGCTCCGGCACCTCATGCACGCGCAGCTGGAAGACGCGGCCGCTTTGCGTGAAGAAGAGCATCGAAGCGTGCGTATGCGTAGTCAGGAGGTGCAGCGCGTAGTCTTCCTCGCGCGTACCGCTCGGCGCGTCGCTCCCGGCGGTTGGCTTCGCTCCTTTGAGCCCGACGCCACCTCGTTTCTGAGCGCGGAACACGCGTAGCGGCTGGCGCTTGACATAGCCGCGGTGAGTCAGCGTGACCACGACCTCTTCTTTAGGAACGAGGTCCTCCGCCGAAAGCTCGCTCGCCTCCTGGTCGGTGATCTCCGTCCTGCGGTCGTCCCCGTACTTCTTGGCCAGGTCGTCCATCTCGTCCTTGATCAGCAACCGCACCTTCTGGTCGCTCGCCAGGATTGACTCGAGGTAGGCGATGGTCTTGATGACCTCCTCGTACTCGGCGTCGATCTTTCCACGCTCGAGCCGCGTGAGCCGGCTCAGTGTCAGGGCGAGAACCGCCTTGGCCTGCCGGTCGCTCAAGCCGAATTTGCTCTGCAGCTCGGTCGATGCGATGTCCGGGTCAGCTGCCGCGCGGATCGTCTTGATGACCTCGTCCAGGTGGTCGAGGCAGATCTTCAAGCCCTCGAGGATGTGTGCACGTTCCTGCGCGCGGTCGAGATCGAAGCGCGTGCGCCGCAGGATGACGTCGCGGCGATGCTGGATGAAGAGCTGCAGTGCCTGCTTGAGGCTCAGGATGAGCGGACGCCCGTCGACGATCGCCAGCATGATCACGCCGAACGTCGTCTGCAGGGTCGTGTGCTTGTAGAGGTTGTTCAGCACGGTGAACACTCGGGCATCGCGCTTGAGCTCGATGACGATGCGCATGCCGTCCCGGTCGGACTCGTCGCGCAGATCAGCGATGCCTTCGAGCTTGCGGTCCGCCACCAGCTCGGCGATCTTCGCCACCAGCGTCGCTTTGTTCACGGCGTACGGAAGCTCGTCGATGATGATTCGCTCGCGTCCGTTTGGCGCTTGCTCGAACGTGTGACGCGCCTGCACGATGATGCGGCCGTGGCCCGTGGCGTACGCGGCCTTGATGCCGGCTGTCCCCATGATCTTGCCGCCGGTCGGAAAGTCCGGGCCCTTGATGAATGACAGTAGGTCTTCGCCCGTCGCCTCGGGGTTTTCGATGAGGTGCTTGATGCCTGCCGTGATCTCTCGCAGGTTGTGCGGCGGGATGTTGGTCGTCATTCCGACGGCGATTCCGCTTGCGCCGTTGACCAGGAGGTTCGGTAACCTGCCGGGCAGCACGTCCGGCTGCTCCTCGGTGCCGTCGTAGTTCGGAACCATGTCGACGGTTTGCTTCTCGATGTCGTCCAGGAGCTCGCCGGTGATGGCAGACAGGCGGGCCTCCGTGTAGCGCATGGCGGCCGGTGGGTCGCCGTCGACGCTTCCGAAGTTGCCCTGGCCGTCAATCAGCGGATAGCGCAGCGAAAACGGTTGAGCCATGCGCACCAGCGCGTCGTAAACCGACTGATCGCCGTGCGGGTGGTACAGCTTCAGCACGTCGCCGACAAACGCTGCGCACTTGCGATATCTGCTGCCTGAAGTCGCGCCCGCGCGCTGCATCGCGTACAGGATTCGTCGCTGGACGGGCTTCAGCCCATCGCGCACGTCGGGCAGCGCCCGGCTGATGATGACGGACATCGCGTACTCCATGTAGGAGGTCTGCATCTCCTCCTGGAGGCTGCGGCCGACAACTGTTCCGATGTTGTTTTCGTCAGTCACTGGTTTGTCGAATCACTCCTCGTAGTTCTTCAAGACCACGACGGCGTTGTGGCCGCCGAAGCCGAAACCATTGGAAATCGCGATGCGCACGTCCTTCCTTCGCGCCTGGTTCGGCACGTAGTCGAGGTCGCAGGCCGGGTCTGGGTTTTCGTAGTTGATGGTCGGGTGGATGATGCCGCGGTTGATTGTTAGCAACGTCGCAATGGCCTCAACGGCGCCGGCGGCGCCGAGCAGGTGGCCGATCATCGACTTGGTGCTGCTGATCGCGACCTTATATGCGTGGTCGCCGAGCGCGATCTTCAGGGCCTTCGTTTCGCCTGCGTCGTTCAGCTGAGTCGATGTGCCGTGCGCGTTGACGTAGTCGATGTCTTTCGCTTCGATTCCGGCATCCTTCATAGCGAGCGTCACGGCCATAGCCGGTGCTTCCCCAGTCTCGTCGGGCGCGACCTGGTGATAGGCGTCGCATGTCGTCGCATAACCCAGCACCTCGCCGTAGATCCGCGCGCCGCGATTCTTGGCGTGCTCCTCCGACTCTAGAACCAGGATGCCGGCGCCCTCGCCGGGCACGAACCCGTCGCGGTCGCGGTCGAAGGGCCGGCTCGCCTTCTCCGGCGCATCGTTGCGCGTCGACAGCGCACGGATCGAGTTGAACGAAGAGATCCCGACCTCGCACAGCGATGCTTCCGAGCCTCCCGCCAGCATCACGTCCGCGTCGCCGTGCTGGATGATCCTGCTTGCGTCGCCCAGCGTGTGCGTAGACGCGGCGCATGCGGTGGTCACAGTGGTGTTCGGACCGCGTAGGTGAAACGCCATCGCCACCGATGCCGCCGCCATGTTCGGGATGATCATCGGCGCGTAGAGGGGGTTGAGCCGCCCTTTAGTCGCGTAGGAGATGGCGCCCTGGGTCATCTCGATGAAGCCGCCGATCCCGGTGCCCATGTCGACGCCGACTCGAAAGCTGTCCTCCTTGGCGAGGTCGAGCCCGGAGTCCGCGAGCGCCATCGTCGATGCGGCGACCGCCATCTGGGAGAAACGTGCCATGCGCTGCGCGGCCTTGCGGTCCATGAAATCCTGAGGGTCGAAGTTGGGCACCTCACAGGCGAACTTCGTGGTGAGCTTTTCGGTCGGATAGCCTTCGGCCATGCGACCGGTGCTGCGTCCTTCGATGAGCCCGTCCCAGTACTCCTCGAGGTTCTTCCCCAACGGGTTCACGGTTCCCATCCCGGTCACGACCACGCGCAATCTCTTTCCGTTATTGCGTCCGTCTGCGCCGTTGCTGGTCACTTCCCCACCTCCGCCCGAATCTTACCGACGAGCTGATTCTCCACCGCATCGCGCGTCACCCTGATGGCGTTCTTGATCGCCCGGGCGTCCGAACGACCGTGGGCGACCACCGCCACTCCGTCGATTCCCAGCAAAGGCGCGCCGCCAAACTCGCGCCAGTCGACCCGAGCGCGCAGCCGCCGGACGTCCGACCGGATGAGCATGCCGCCGAGCTTGCCACGCGTCGTTTTCGGTATCTCGTCGCGAAGGTTGCGGAAGAGAAACTCCGCGGTGGCCTCTGCCATCTTGATCGCGACGTTGCCGACGAATCCGTCCGCCACGATCACGTCGGCCTTGGCCCCGTAGATGTCCTTCGGCTCGACGTTTCCGATGAAGCCCTTGAGAGAAGCCTTGAGGCGCCGGCCGGTCTCCTTGACAAGCTCGTCGCCCTTGCCCTCCTCCTCTCCGTTGCTGAGCAACCCGACGCGCGGGTCTGCGCGCCCGAGCATCTCCCTGGCGTAGACCGCGCCCATGGCCGCGAACTGCACCATGTACTCGGGCTTCGAATCGACGTTGGCTCCCACGTCGAGGAAGTAGGCGAAGCCGTCCCGCGTCGGGACGATGGAGCCCAGGGCCGGCCGCTCGACGCCTTTGATGCGGCCCTGGATGAACAGCGCCGCGGCCATGATCGCGCCGGAGTTGCCCGCGGAGATCCAGCCGTCGGCGCGCCCTTCTTTACACATCCGCGCGCATACGGACATCGATGAGTCGAGCTTCGTTCGCACCGCCTGCGCGGGATGCTCGTCCATCGCGATCACCTGGGTGCAGGGCACGAGGTGGAGGCGCGGGTGAGAGTCGAGCAGCGGCTGGACGGACGACGGCAGGCCGACCAGCGAGATGTCGATTCCGTACTCGAGGGCGGCTTGCGCGGCACCCTGCACGACCTGGGCCGGGGCGAAGTCGCCGCCCATGGCGTCGACTGCTATTCGCATGAGAACGAAACCTAGATGTCGAGGTTGCGGACGCTCTTGGCGTGCGCCTGAATGTACTTCTTGCGAGGCTCCACGTCCGGTCCCATCAACTTCTCGAAGGTGTCGTTGACCGCGGCTGCGTCTTCCACTGTTACCTGGAGCAGCACGCGCGTCGCCGGGTTCATGGTCGTCTGCCACAGCTCCTCGGCGTTCATCTCACCGAGGCCCTTCATCCGCGCCGACTCTGCGTTCTTGCCCAGCTGGCGGAGGGCCTTGTCGCGGTCGCCTTCGGAATGGCACCAGACGATCTGCTTGCCCTTGAACACTTTGAACAGCGGCGGCTGCGCCATGTACAGGTAGCCCTTTTCGATCACCGCCGGGAAGTAGCGGAAGAAGAAGGTCAGCAGGAGCGTGCGGATGTGGCTGCCGTCCACGTCGGCGTCAGTCATCGTGATCACGCGGTGGTAGCGCATCTTCTCGACGTTGAAGTTGTCGCCTACGCCCGCGCCCATCGCGGTGATCAGGTTGCGAATCTCATCTGAGGTGAGCACCTTGTCGAGGCGCGCCTTCTCGACGTTGAGGATCTTGCCTCGCAGCGGCAGGATGGCCTGCGTCCGGCGGTCTCGGCCGCCCTTGGCGGTTCCGCCGGCGGAGTCGCCCTCCACGATGTAGAGCTCGCAGAGCGCCGGGTCGCGCTCGGAGCAGTCGGAGAGCTTGCCGGGCAACGTGCTGGACTCGAGCAGGCTCTTGCGCTGCACCAGGTCACGCGCTTTGCGCGCGGCCTCTCGGGCGCGCGCCGCCGTCAGCGATTTCTCTACGATGCGGCGACCCTCCGAAGGGTTCTCTTCGAGGTACTGCGTGAGACCCTCGGTGAGGGCGATCGAAACGTGGCCCTGGACCTCGGCATTGCCGAGCTTGCCTTTGGTCTGGCCCTCGAACTGCGGCTCGAGGACTTTGACGCTGATCACCGCGGTCAGTCCTTCTCGCACGTCCTCGCCCGTGAGGTTGGGATCTTGCTCCTTGAGGATGCCCGCCTTGCGTGCGTACCGGTTCAGAACGTTGGTCAGCGCGGAACGAAAGCCCGTCAGGTGGCTTCCACCTTCGATCGTGTGGATGGTGTTCGCGAACGCGATCACGTTTTCAATGAACGTGTCGTTGTACTGCAACGCGATCTCCACCTGCGTGCCTTCGACCTCGCGATCGACGTAGAACGGAACGTGGTTGACGACCGCCTTGTCTCGGTTCAGGGCGCGCACGAACGAGACGATTCCGCCCTCGAAATAGAAGGTGGTCGTGAAGCCGAGCGCCTCGTCCGCAAGCGCGATCTCGAGGCGCTTGTTGAGGTACGCCATCTCGCGCAGCCTGTGCTCGATGACCTCGCGGTCGAACTTGGTGTCGGGGAAGATCTGAGGGTCGGGCCAGAAGCGCACGATCGTGCCGGTGCGGTCGGTCTTGCCCACGGGCTTGACCGAGCCCTTCGGCACGCCCCTCTCGTATTCCTGGTGATAGACCTTGCTCCCGCGGTGCACCCACACCTGGAGGCGCTCGCTCAGGAAGTTGACGGCCGACACGCCGACGCCGTGCAGCCCGGAGGACACCTTGTATCCGCCGCCGCCGAACTTGCCGCCGGCGTTGAGGCGGGTCATGACGAGCTCGAGGGCGGAGAGACCCTCTTTCTTGTGGATGTCGACTGGGATGCCCCGGCCGTTGTCGTCGACCTGGACGCTGCCGTCCGCGTAGAGGGTGACGACGATCCTCGTCGCATACCCCGCCAGCGCCTCGTCCACAGCGTTGTCGACCACCTCGTAGACCAGGTGGTGGAGGCCGGTCGAGGACGTCGAGCCGATGTACATGCTCGGACGCCGCCGTACGTGCTCCCGGCCCTCCAGGACCTGGATCTGCTCGGCGGTATAAGCGACGTCCGCGCCTAGGGGTTTGGGCCTGCGGCTCTCAGCGCGCGACCGCGCGTCAGGCTGCTCCGGCACGGGGTTTTTGGCCGCCATCACCGGTAAGTTGGCCCTCCCAGCGTGGACAACTCGTGGGGATCAACTGGGCAGAGGTTCAGGCGTTAAATTTTACCGGATTTCGAGTTTGAAAATGGCCTCCGGAGGGGTCTTAACAGGGGTTATTTGCCGGCTGGTTTCTCGGCCGGTTTCCAGCGCAGGACGGGATCGTCGCTCTGGCCCTGCAGGTAGGAGTTGATCTTGCGCGCCGCAGCCACCTCGTCGAGGCGTCCGACGGGCATTTTTTGAGGCGCATCGTGGAGCGTCTGGGGGTTGGATCTGGCTTCCGCCACGATTTCCTTGATGGCCGCTGCGAAGGCGTCCAGGGTCGCCCTGCTCTCGGTCTCAGTGGGTTCGACCATGATCGCCTCGGGCACGACCAGCGGGAAGTAGACCGTCGGCGCGTAGAAATCGCGATCGAGCAGAGCCTTGGCGATGTCGAGAGCCCGAATACCCTCAGGCGCGAGATTGTGGGCGCTGGCCACGAACTCGTGCATGCACGGCCCGTCGTGGGGCATCTCGAGGTCGTCCTCGACCTGCTTGCGCAGGTAGTTGGCCCCAAGGACGGCGTCGTGGGAGGCCTGCGTGAGTCCGTCGCCACCCATGGCGAGGATGTACGAGTACGCACGGACCAGCATTCCGAAGTTGCCGTAGAAACTGCGCACTCGCCCGATCGACTTCGGACGCTTGAAATCCAGCTTCAGGTGGCCGTTGGTGCGCTCGACGGTCGGCGTGGGCAGGAACGGGACCAGGTCGGCTTTCACGCCAACCGGGCCCGCGCCGGGGCCTCCACCTCCGTGCGGGGTGGTGAATGTCTTATGCAGGTTCATGTGCACGGCGTCGAACCCCATGTCGCCTGGCCGGCAGATGCCCATGAAGGCGTTCAGGTTGGCTCCGTCGTAGTAGAGCATGGCCCCTGTAGCGTGCACCATCTCCGCTATATCCAGTATCTCGCGTTCGAACAACCCCAAGGTATTGGGGTTTGTCAACATCAGCGCAGCGACTTGTGGCGACAGCTTTGACTCCAGGTCGGCCAGGCTGATACGTCCGTCGGGACCCGATTTCACCTCGACCACATGGAAACCGCTCAGCGCGGCGCTCGCGGGGTTGGTGCCGTGCGCCGAGTCGGGCACGAGGACCTCGGTGCGGGCGTCTCCGCGAGAGTGGTGGTAAGCCTTGATCATGCGCAGCGCGGTCCACTCGCCATGCGCGCCTGCGGCCGGCTGAAGCGTCACCCTTTCCACCCCGACCACTGCGCAGAGGGCCTGCTCCAGGCGCCACATCAGCTCGAGGGCGCCCTGGACGCTGTCCTCGTCCTGGTAGGGATGGAGGCCGGCAAACCCCGGCAGCGAGGCCGCGGCCTCGTTCACGACCGGGTTGTATTTCATCGTGCAGCTGCCCAGGGGATAGAACTGCTCGCTGATCGAGTAGTTCATCGAGGCCAGGCGGCTGTAATGACGCATGATCTCTGGCTCGCTGAGTCGCGGAAGCTCGGGAGGGCTCGTGCGCAGCTGATCTGGCGCCAGGATCTGCGAAGGTTCTGGTGCGGTCACGCCGGCGCCGGGCAGACGTGGGCCGCCGGCGCTGCGCCGGCTCTTTTCGAAGCTGAGGGGCTCGGTCATGACTCCAGCGCAGCTACCAGCTCGTCGAGAGCTTGCGGGTCGTTGACCTCCGTGCAGGTGAACGTGACGACTCCATTTAGCTCGCGGAACCACCGGCGGACGTCGAGCGGTCCGAGGATCCCCCTGCGCGCGAGCTTGCGGATCACTGCGGGCCCTTTCGCTACGCGCATCGGGAACTCGTTTAGAAACTGGCGATCGGGAAACGCGAGCTCCCAGCCCGGTAGCCCTCCGAGCCGCTCGGCCAGCGCATGCGCCCGCTTGAAACCGACCTCGGCCACCTGGCGCATCCCATCCGGTCCCATGTAGGTCATGTAGACGCTCGCCGCGAGCGCGCACAGAGAGTGGTTGGTGCAGATGTTGGAGGTCGCCTTCTCTCGCCGGATGTGCTGCTCGCGCGCAGCAAGGGCCAGGTTGAAGCCGCGCCGGCCCTGCTTGTCGTAAGCCGTTCCGACCAGGCGGCCGGGGAGGCGCCGCACCAACTCTTTGCGGCAGGAGATGAATCCGACATGCGGCCCGCCGTAGCTTGGGCTCAACCCCAGCTGCTGCCCCTCGCCGACCGCGATGTCCGCACCATATTGCCCGGGTGGCGCGAGGACCGCGAGGCTGATCGGATCGACACAGGCGATGGCCAGGGCGCCGGCCGCGTGGGCGCTCTCCGAAAGCGTCTTCGCGTCAACCAGGAGACCGAGGAAGTCCGGCTGCTGAAAGATGACGGCGGCTGTCTTCGGCCCGGGCTCGGTGCCCTTGCGGACCTTGATCCCGCGCCCGTCGCTGAAGGCGCGAAGCACCTCCACGTATTCAGGGTGCAAGTAGCCCGAGACGACGATCTCGTCGCGGCCCGTGTGGACGTGGGCCATCATCGCGGCCTCCGCGACAGCCGTGGCGCCGTCGTAGAGCGAAGCATTCGCGACGTCAAGGGCCGTCAGCTCCGCGATGAGCGTCTGGAACTCGAAGATGGCCTGGAGAGTGCCCTGGCTTGCCTCCGGCTGGTAGGGCGTGTACGCCGTATAGAACTCGGGCTTGGACGTGACCGCTGCGACCGCTGCCGGGATGAAACGCCGATATACGCCCCCGCCTCGAAATGTCAGGCGGTCGGGGAAGACTCGGTTTCCGGCCGCCAGCGAAGAGATCTGAGCCATCGTCTCGTGCTCGGAAAGGCCCGCTGGAAGGTCGAGTGCTTTGATCCGGAGCGCGCTCGGAATGTCGACCAGCAGGTCTTCCATGGAGCGGACTCCGATCGCCGCGAGCATCGATTCGCGGTCTTCATCGGAATGGACCAGGTAGGGCACCTAGCCGGCCGACGCCTCCGTCACCGCCTTGTAGCCGGCCTCGTCAAGGAGGTCCGCCGGCAGGTCTCCGGCAAGCTCCACCTTCATGATCCACCCGTCGCCGTAGGGATCCGAGTTGATGAGCTCTGGCTTTGCGGCGAGCATGTCGTTGACTTCTGTCACGCGTCCCGCGACTGGCGAGTAGAGGTCGCTGGCCGCCTTGACCGATTCGACCACCCCGAAGCTCTCGCGCGCCGCTAGCTTCCGGCCCGGGCTTGGCAATTCCAGGAAGACCACGTCGCCCAGCTGCGACTGGGCAAAGTCGGTGATCCCCATGGTCACGCTCTTGCCGTCGACTGTGACCCACTCGTGCGTCTTGGTGTAGTGGCGCTGATTCGACACTCTTTTATCCTCGCTGATTGCGGCGGCCGGTCAGGACTTGGCCGGAGCGACTGCGGATCGCGCTGAACCCCGATAAAAGGGAAGCTTTACAACCTCGGCCGGCGCTTCTCGGCCGCGGACCTCGATCGTCACCTTCCCTCCGACTCGCAATGATGGGCCTTCCACCAACGCGAGCGCGATCGGATGACCGAGGAAGAACGAGTGCGTGCCGCTGGTGACGACCCCGGCGCGGCGGCCGTCGCGGCTGACCGCTGCGCCGTGCCGCGGAATGTCTCCAGGCCGGGTCTGAAGACCGACGAGGCTCCGGCGCGGCCCGTTCACCTTGACCTTCGCCAGCGCATCACGACCGATGAAGTCACCTTTCGCGAGCTTGACCGTCCAGCCAAGCCCGGCTTCGTACGGGTTGACCGTTTCATCCATGTCGTTTCCATAAAGGCGCAGCGCGGCCTCGAGCCGTGTCGCGTCGCGCGCGCCGAGACCTGCCGGCAGCACGCCTTCGCTCTTGCCCTCTGCGAGGATCGCGTCCCACACCTCGCCTACGCGACCAGACTCTATGAACAGCTCGAATCCGTCCTCGCCGGTATAGCCGGTCCGTGAGATGAGCGCCGGCACGCCCGCAACTTTGCCCGGGCGAAACGCGAAATACGAAATGTCATCTGTCGGCGACGACTCGCTCGGCATGAGTGCGTGAGCCCGCGGACCCTGAAAGGCGACCAGGCTCATGTCCTCCGTGTGATCGTCCATCGACACGCCGGCCGGGATGTGCTTTCGCATCCATGCGATGTCCTTCTCGCGGTTGGCCGCGTTGACCACGACGAGAAAACGATCCGCGGCCTCGCGATAGACGACGAGGTCATCGATGGTGCCGCCGTCCTCCTGGCACATCAGCGTGTAGACCGCGTGACCCGGAGCGACGGGAGACAGGTCGTTGGTGAACAGACCTTGCAGGTAGGCCTCAGAGCCGGCACCTTCGACGACCAGCCGTCCCATGTGCGAGATGTCGAAGAGGCCCGCGGCCTTGCGCACGGCAAAGTGCTCATCGCGAATCGAGGTGTACTGCTGAGGCAGCTCCCAGCCGCCGAAGTCGACCATGCGGCCACCCAGGGCTACGTGCCGGCTGTAGAGGGGTGTGCGATGAGGCAGTGGCGGGTTAGCTGCCAAATTCCACGGGCTCGTCGTCATCGAAGTCGATCGCTGCCGGATCGATGAACTCGAGCAGCTCTTCGTCGTGGCGACGGCGCGCGTCAGCGACCACACGAGCTACGTAACCCGTCCGCTCTACGGTCCACTCAAGCTTTTCAGCCAGCTCGTTTTCGGTGGGCTCGCGATTCAGCTCCCGGCGCAGGACCAGCTCGGTGTGCTCGTAGTCCGTCGCCGCCGTGACCAGAAGTTCGGCATCCCGGACGGCGGCCGCCTCGGTTGCTATAGCCTCGTCCATCTGAGCTCCGATTTGCCCTTCAGCAAACGAAGCGAAGTCGTTCTCACCGCTGCCCGCAAAGGAGCGGACGGCCTCGACAAGTCCGATCGAGCCCTCCTGCACCAGGTCGGGCGTCGACACGCCCTGCTGCTCGCGCTCAGCGGCGAGCCGGATCACGAGGCCAAGATTGGTGGCCACGAGGCGCTCCTGGCTTGCCTTGTCACCGAGTGTGGCTAGCTCGAGAAGCTGCCTCTGCTCACCCTCGCTGAGAGGTCGCGTCGCGTCCACCTGGCGCATGAGGTCGCGCATGGTTTCGGCGTCGCTGTCGACCAGCCTGGGCCTCGGCGCGTGCTCCTCTGAGTTGCGGTTTACCCCCACGCACCCAATTTTACGACGAGCCCAATCCGTTCCCAAGCCTTGCCTTGGCCGGCCAATGTTCCACGTTTTACATGGCGCGCGGCGATGAGGCTTGCCATACTCGATGGGATGCGCAAGCGCTCAGCGCTTACGTTCGGATTCGTGCTCTTCGCCCTGGCCCTGCTGCTGCCTGTCCACGCGGCGGCGGCCACTCCCCATGTCGAGCGTGCCGACCTGGTCGGCGACATCAACACGATCATGGCTGCGTACATGGAAAACGCGGTCAGTCGCGCTGAAGCGGACCACGCGGACGCTCTGCTCGTTGTGATCAACACGCCGGGCGGGATCTCCACCTCCATGGACGACATCGTCACCGCCCTGCTCAACTCCAAGGTGCCTGTGATCGCCTACGTCTACCCAGGCGGCGCTCGGGCGGCATCTGCCGGCCTCTTCGTCGCGCAAGCGGCCGACATCCTGGCCATGGCGCCAGGGACCAACATCGGCTCGGCTCACCCTATCGATGCATCCGGGGCCAACCTCACTGGCGATCTTGGGGCCAAGGTCCTGAACGATGCGGTGACCCGCGTTCGCAACCTCGCAACGATCCACGGCCGCAACGCCGACTGGGCCGAGCAAGCCGTGCGCAACAGCGTCAACATCAACGCCGAGGACGCTGTCCGCCTCCACGTCGCAGACCTTGAGATAGCTGATCCCGACGCGCTCATGAAAGAGATCGACGGGCGAACGGTATCGAGGCCGACCGGGACTCTCGTGCTGCACACCGCCGGCGCTCGCATCGACGACATGCCAATGCCGGCCTGGCAGGTTTTCCTCAACGCTTTGATCGACCCGACCATCGCGGCCTTGCTGATCATCGTCGCGGGCTACGGGATCATCACCGAGCTTTCAAATCCGGGCGCGATTCTTCCGGGAGTAGTCGGCGGTCTGGCAGCAATACTCGCGATCGTCTCGCTCGCCAACCTACCGGTGAACATCGCGGCCGCCTTGTTGATGCTGCTCGCTCTTATCCTGTTCATCGCCGACCTGAAGGCAAATACGCACGGCATCTTGAGCACCGGCGGTGTCTTCGCGCTCGTGCTGGGCATGGCCTTTCTGGTCAACACCGGGCCGATCGGTCTTGGCGTCAACCCGATCATCGCGGTCGGCTCGGGCGTCGTCACGCTGGCGTTCTTCCTCTTTTTCATTCGCAAGGTGTGGCAAGCGCGGCGGGCGCCCCCATTTGTCGGAGCCGAAAACATGGTCGGCGCCGTGGGCGAAGCACGCGAGGAGCTCGCTCCAGAAGGTCTAGTCTTTGTTTCAGGCGCACTCTGGAAGGCTGTCGCAACGCCTGAACCGATTCACGCGGGCGCGCCGGTGCGCGTGATCGGGCGCGACGGGCTTCAGTTGAAAGTGGCTCCGAGCGAGAACGGCGGAAAGGTTGCGGTCAAGGAGAAGAGCTAGTGGACATCGGAATCCTCACCGTCATCGCGGTGATCCTCGTGCTCGCACTCATCGTCGCGTTCTCGAGCCTTCGCATCGCAGCCGAGTACGAGCGCGGCGTCGTCTTCCGCCTCGGACGTTTGATTGCCCTGAGAGGCCCCGGGCTGTTCTTCATCATTCCCTTCGGGGTCGACCGCCTGGTCAAGATCGACCTTCGCGTCATCACGCTCGAGGTGCCGCCACAGGAAGTCATCACGAACGACAACGTCACCGCGAAAGTGAATGCGGTCATCTATTTCCAGGTCATCGATGCGCGCAAAGCGGTGACCCAGGTTCTGAACTACATCAACGCGACGTCGCAGATCGCGCAGACAACGCTGCGCGCCGCACTCGGACAAGCGACCCTCGATGAGCTCCTCGCCAACCGGGAGAAGATCAACCAGAACCTGCAGAAGATCATCGACGAGCAGACCGAGCCGTGGGGGATCAAGGTCGCGGTCGT
>WNFJ01471905.1_pt2 | contig 16826 bp, 10 predicted proteins | sample 5400461 | NCBI WGS metagenome assembly WNFJ01 (sample SAMN13153349, study PRJNA577476) | soil metagenome | isolation source: 115 cm saprolite on Douglas fir-dominated hillslope | place: USA:California | collected 2013-09-17 | reverse complement strand
TACCAGTTCGTGCCCAATCCCAAGACTTAGGAGAAGAGCTACGCACATGTTGTAAGGATGATTTTTGGAGGCGCGGGTGGGATTCGAACTTACGAATGGAGGTTTTGCAGTTCAGCGGTCGAGAGCTAAGTAGCTCATTTTCCTGGGCGATTCTGTCGGTCTTGACTGCTTAACTGCGCTCCTTTTGCCGGATTCCCGTTAGCAACTTGTTAGCAGAAAGGAGATGTGTTTTTTCTTGACTTCTACCTTTATAGAACTTATCGGGAGTTAGCCCAGTCTTTTTCGGTGAGCCCGTGGGATTGCCTCACTCTGATGGCGCGGACTGAAAATATTTGGAAGTGGGCGGCCTCAACAGGACATAGCCGACTATCATCAGCAGCACTACATGCGCTATTAATTCCGACAGCGAGTGAAATGCGCTCACGACAACGTTAAAGGCGAGCCAAGCGAGCATCAGCCAGCGAGCCCAGTTGTGGGCCATGAGCAAGAAGACTCCGCCGACGACAGCGATTATCCGAACGATGGCGATCAGGACGATCCAATGATCGAGCGGACTTTCCGAAAGGTGATAGAGGAGGCCTATTAGACCCGCAACGACGAACAGACAACCTATGATCGTGACGGGTAGGGGACGTTTCATGGCATTGAGACTTTAGTGGCGGCCTTCAAGCCGAGACCTGCGAAGGCTAGCCGACGACCACAGATTATGAGCAGCATGCCGCAGCGATAACTGTCAAAACGGAATCATCGGGCGGTAGCAGCTAGTTCCTTCTTCGCTGTCACGTACTCCACGCGCACCTGCTTGATGGTGCCGTTGAACTTGAACGGCATTTTGTCGTAGTAGTCAAGCGACACGGGCGAGCCGAGGGCAATGCCGATGTCGAGGCAGTCGTTGGCAGTGAAGAGTAGCGGCGCGGATATCGGGACCTGGCCTGTCGCCACCACTTGACCATTGACCCTCATGGTGATGTCGAGCGGGCCACCGGGCTTAGGCACTGCGTACGCCGTCTCGACCTCGATCTTCACCTTTCCCACGGGGAGCTTCTGCTTGGCGCGGATCCTCGTGCGCTGGATGATGAAGAGATTGTACTCGTAGCAGAGCACGCCGTCCTCCACGAAGCAGGTGAGGCCTCCGGAGTTCGCGCCCAGCTTGTAGAGCACGCCGTTGGCGTTGGGCGGGATCTCGGCGTCGATGACGACGACGTTCGGTTTGTTGCCCAAGGCTGGCGCGCAGAACTCCGGCATGCGGACGGTGTCGCCGGAGAAGGTCCATTCCGTATAGGGAGGGGCAATGCGCATCTCGGGGTGTAGTACCACAACCCAAAGGCCGCCACCAATGGGAAGCGCCTTGTTCTTCGTAGCCTCGATGAGAAAGATATCCTTCAATTGGACGAGCTTCTCCGGCATGCTTGCGGCGAGGTCGTTCGCCTGGGTCCAGTCGTCCTTCAGGTTGTAGAGCTCCCAGACGTCCTTGTCCGGCGTCCACTCGTGAATGCCTGGAGGTATACCAGGAACCCAAGGGAGGCGCGGTCCCAAAGCGGAAGCCATCCAACCATCGTGGTATATGGAGCGGCTGCCCATGATCTCGAAGTATTGAGTGAGCAATTTACCTTTGGCCCTTGGATCGTCAAAGGTGTAGGCGAAACTCACGCCGTCGATTGGGTCTTGTAGAACGCCGTTGACCTCAAGCGGTGGTGTGATGCCGAGAACTTCGTAGATTGTTGGGACGAGATCGTTGCAGTGATGAAATTGCGGTCGCGCTGTGGCATCGGGTTTGATCTTCGCCGGCCAACGGACGGCCATCGGGTTGCGCGTGCCGCCGAAGTGCGAGGCTAGAAGCTTGGTCCCCTTGTAGGGTGTGCTGCCAGCCCAGGCCCACCCTGCGTGGTACATGTTGTCGGTCTTAGGTGAGCCAAGTACGTCGAGTCCACCCAGCTCATCAAGCGCCCTAATGTGCTGCTTAACGGTGGTGGGAATGCCGTTTTGCGCCAGCAGTTCGCTGATTGTGCCATTCTGTCCCTCCGATGAGGAGCCGTTGTCTCCCCAGACGTAGAAGATCAGAGTGTTGTCGCCATAGCCGAGCTTGTCGATCTCGTCGATCACCCGACCGACCTGAACGTCCACGTGTTCGGTGAAGCCGGCGGCCACTTCCATCAAGCGGCGCTGGAAGGGCTTCTCGTCCTCGGGGATGCTGTCCCAGGACGGCATGGTTTCGTGCCGCGGCGTGAGCTGAGCATTGGCGGGAATCCAGCCCTTCTCCTTGGCGCGCTTAAACACGCGCTCACGGTAGGCGTCCCAGCCGTCGTCGAACTTTCCCTTATATTTGTCGGCCCACTCCTTCATGATGTGGTGCGGACCGTGTATCGCGCCGCTCGCCCAATACATATAGAACGGCTTATCAGGCTGGAAGGCCTTGTGCTTGTGCAGCCAGCCGATGGCGTCGTCCGCTAGATCTTCGCTGAGGTGGTAGCCCCGCTCCGAGCTCTTGGGCGGCAGGACGACGGTCGTGTTCCGCACCAGATTGGGCTCATACTGCGAGGCCTCGCCTGCCAGGAATCCGTAGAAATATTCGAAACCCAGCCCAGTCGGCCAGTTCTCGAAGGGACCGGCCGCAGTCGTTTCCTCGGCAGGCGTGTTGTGCCACTTTCCCCAGGCGGCCGTACTGTAACCATAGTCTTTCAGCACCTCGGCCGCTAGCGCGCTGCTTTTGGGGATGTGGCCCGAGTATCCGTCCCAGTCGTTCGCCAGCTCCGCGATCTGCCCGTTACCGACGCGGTGATGATTCCGGCCGGTCAACATGGCCGCCCGCGTGGGCGAGCACATGGCTGTGGTGTGGAAGCGGTTGTACGCGATCCCTTCCTTGACGACGCGGTCCATCGTCGGGGTTTGGACTTCGCCGCCGAAGGCGGACGGCAGGCCGGGACCTGCGTCGTCGATCAGAACGATGAGGATGTTCGGAGAGCCGGCGGGAAGCCGACGCGGCTCAACGCGCCTCTTGTAGACCGATTCCTGCATCGTACGGCCGGCGATGCTCGCCGACGGTGTAGGTGGGAAAGGCAGGGAATCTTGTTTGATTGCTTTGTCAGCCGCGCTCATAGTTTTTTCCCCTCGTTCAGGATCCTTGAACAGACGGACTACTGTGAACGAGCGAGTTTATAAAACACCGCGCCGCGTCCGAGAACTGGCAAAAATACCAGTCCGCACAGAGATCGTCTATGCCATGCGGAAACGGTTCGGAGTCACGGGGCACCCGGAAGTAATCCTCATGCCTGGTTAACGCTGCGGGCTCAACCGGTCGATGCAACACCATCTAGTCAGTTGTCCACCACAGCAAGACAGGGCAGTTTTCTCTACTTTCTCGCGTCGAACACCCTTCGCTGAGGCTCTCGGCTGGCCGGTGATCAGCGGACGAAGTTGATCGCCACGACCGGTGTGATCGCGTATTGTGGGCCGCGGGAATCACGCGGGCGTCGAGGACCACGCCCAGATTGGGTTTCCAACTGTATTCGATTGCCGGCGCGAAGGCGAACGCCTCGCTGGAGCCGGAATCCAGCCGGATGCTGGGTGGATTCTGCACGCGGTCGGGATCCAGAGTGTCATATCCGGTCGCGCGGGTGTTGCCGTTGTGGCGATATGTGGCGTCGAGCGCCAGCACCCACCTCCGCGTCAGGCTGTATTCCCAGGACGCGTCGACGAAGAGGGAATTGCCGGGCTTCGCGTACCCTCGAAAGCCTGCGCCAGTGCCGTAAACACTCACGTCTTCTACGTTCACGTTGCTCGAAAAACTCTGCGAGACGTTGAAGCGCATGCGCAGAATGCGGCCATTCGGCAGCCAGAAGTACGTCCGCGAGTAGAACGCCAACGTCGTGGTGTAGGCTCCGCTGCCTAAGCCGTCGCTCGGCCGGTCGCGCAGCCGATCGTACTTCCCGGTCGGAAACGTTTCCTGCACGGCAACTGAGGTCGTCGGAATCCGATGGTAGCTACACCATTTGAGCTCCGCATACCGCGACTCCCAATTCTTCACTGAGGAGAGGAATGCTTCGGTTCCGAGGCCGTTACATTCAGCGTTTCAAGGGCAGTGCTGCAGGTCAATCATGGGTTGCTGGCTTATGCGGATCAACCCCGAGCGCGGCCGGTCGAGATCGATGATTACGGCAAGAACCAGGGTGATGGCTAGGGCTAGCACGCACATAGAGAAGATCTGCCGCCTTCCGTTCAAGCCAAATGCGTATCCGACCACCATTGTTGCCAGTAAGCCGACGATGCCGTTCACATAAATCACGCTCGACGGCACACGATTTTGCAAAGCCATCCTCCACGCCGATTCCAGATCGATGGCTTGGTTCAGCGATTCCAATAATAAGCCGGCCCTCACCGGGTTGGGATCTTTCTGCCCATAAGCAACGGCTCGCGCCCAAAATTCCTTCTGCAAACGGGCAGTTTGCGTGTGCAGAGTGTCGAGTCGCGGGAGATCATTGCCCGCAGTCCCGTATTGCACGCGGACATCGACGTACTGGCGAAGAAGACTCGCGATCTCGGAGCCTTGCGGCACGGGGAGGAGCCCTGTACGAAGGCAGGAGGTGCCGATGGCGTTGGCTTCGTCCAGCACAAGCTGCTTGCGCGCCTCGAAGCGAGACACGGCCATGGACATAGTGAATCCAAGCAACAACCCGAGAACGCCAAGTATCCCGGCTTCGACAGCAGAGACCTGTGACTTAGTTTTGTCGGGAGTGCTGCCTTCGGACTTTCGGCCGAGCTGGAAGCCAGCCTCGGTTGTCGCAAGCATCAACGCGAAAAATGCAAAGTAGATGACGATCTCGTTTGTCCCGTAGAGGAAACCGGAGTTCACAATCGTCTCCTGACAAGACCGACTTGCAAGCGAGCACAGCCGGGCATGGGGAAACAAACTCTGCCGGTCGCTTGTGCTCCCAAGGGCCGCGGGACCAGGATGGAGATCCCCTTTACCCCCCTCTTGCCTCCTACCGAGCCCTTGCAGCGCAGCAATAATACTTGCCTTCGCAGAGGTAAAGGGCTCTAGTTTCGTCACGCCGCAGCTTTGAGATTCGCAGTGAGGACGATAGTTACAGAGAACGAAATGAATGCTGACAGCCGGCGGCTCTGCCCGAACAGGTGGTTATTGTTTGAAAACCAACGGAGGCCCGCTGACTCGCTTCCCCTTGAGGTCGACAGTTACTTCGACGTGGTCGGCGACCCTGATAAAAGGAATGCCGCTGTTCATGCCGTAGTCCTTACGGTCGAAAGCCATTGTCCCTTTGATTTCTCCTGAGCCTGTGCCCTTGCCGGAAACGACTAGAGTCAGCGTCTCGCGCCTAGTCACTCCGCGTATCGTAAAGTCGCCGTCAATCTCAAAGGTGTCGGGACCGGTCTGTACAATCTTCTTTGATTGAAACGTGATCAACGGATCCTGCTTGACGTCGAAGAAGTCTTTGCCCTTCAGCTTGCCATCCTTCATGCCGCTTCCGGTATTCACGCTGGCCGCCTGAATCTTGACGTCCAAAGCCCCGGTCGTGGCTTCAGGAGACGTAAATGTCAGGTTGCCGTCCCACTTTTCGAAGCTACCGGCGATGGCCACCGAGGCCTTCACGCCGAACTTAATCGAGCTGCCTTCCTGTGTAATAACGAAAACAGGAACTTGTGCTCGGCTTACTGACGGGAGCACGGCGGACGCTAAGAGGCATAGGACAGTGAATCGCATGGGATTCCTCCCTGAACAGAACCATGGCGAAAAAATCTTACGCATTCGTGAAGCCTGTCAGGATGGAGCACCGCATGCACCTGTCAAAAGTTACAGGTCATTGCAGGGGCCAAAAAGACGGAGGCTTAGTATTGGCGAACCGCAGCCTGTCAATTTTGACAGTTTAAGAAAAACTCTAGCTTCTCTAGCCTCAATGATGTGCCGACTTGGAGTGTCCTGGATCGGACAGTCAGGAGGATCGCGTTCCATGCTACTGCTCGAACGGTGTGAGATGGGTCGCTTTTCCTCGAGTCGACGTGTACCTGTCAGCCTCCGTCGCTCCCCCAAAAAAGCGAATTCAAGAACGCCCGTGTTTGATGTGCAATTGTATCTCGCCTCGGCAGGCCCGGGGAGAAAGCTAGAAAAGTTTCGAAGAGAAGAAACCGTTTTCGCACAGGGCGATCCCGCGACGAACGTCATGTACATTCAGGAAGGCGCTGTGAACCTTACGGTGGTCAATGAGATCGGGAGAGAAGCTGTTGTGGCCATTCTGGGACCGGGTGATTTTTTCGGGGAAGGGTGCCTTGCGGGCCAGTCCATTTGCACCGCAACGGCAAGGGCGACTACACCTACAACCGTCCTCGTCACTGAGAAAGACGAGATGATTCGCGCGCTCCACGAAGAATACGCGCTCTCCGACCGCTTCATCGCTTATCTTTTGAAGCGAAACAAACGAGTCGAGGAAGACCTCATCGACCATCTCTTTAACTCCATCGAGAAGCGGCTGGCGCGCACTCTGCTGCTGCTCGCGGGCTATGGCAAACAAAACAAGCCGGAGAAGATAGTTCCCACGGTTTCGCAAGAGATGCTGGCGGAGATGATTGGCACAACACGCACGCGGGTCAATTTGTTCATGAACAAATTCAGAAAACTGGGCTTCATCGAGTACGGCAGCAGACGGCGAGTCCTGCAAATCAACAAGTCCCTTCTGAGCGTCGTCCTGCAAGGCTAACCGTTCGAGTAGCGAAAGAACCGCCATGGATCGAAGCTCTGAATTTGACCTGTAGGCGAATTACGCGCATCTCTGGAACTCGCGAGTTGTTTCCATCCCACTATGCACGCTGATCCGAAACTGTTTAATTTCCCCCGAGACCGTCGGTGCAACTCATTCCCACCCAAAAGCCTCGGCGGATCAATCAATATCTTCCCGCGCGGAACCCCCTGAGCTGGCAATTCTGACAGTTTCCGCCAACGTAGGGACTGGCCAAAATTCGATGGTTGGAGCCAGAGCCTGCTTGAGGAGCCTGGGCAATGAAGTTGAACCATATCGCCATGCCGCTAGCCCTCACCTTATGGGCCGCTACAAGCTCCGCTCAAGTGCCCTCGTGGGAAAGTGAGAACGCAGCCGGAGTACAAGCGTTTCGGCAACGGAGTTATGCAGACGCCGACAATTTCTTCAACAACGCGTTTCATCAGGCAGAACAATTCGGAGATCGAGATCCTCGTTTCGCGACATCGTTAAACAACTTAGCCTCGCTTCGGCAGGCACAAAACAAATATGCCGAAGCCGAGCCGCTATACCGCCGCGCCCTGAGCATCTGGGAGACAATTTATGGACCAGAGAATCTGGACGTTGCCAGCGGCCTCAACAATCTGGCCACGCTTCTGGAGGACGAAGCCAGGTATTCGGAAGCTGAGCCGCTTTTTCAACGCGCTCTGGTGATCCGCGAAAAGATACTTGGTCCGGAGCACTTAGACGTTGCTCTGGTTCTCAACGGTCTCGGCTCACTCAGGCGAGAGCAAGGCAAGTATTCGGAAGCCCGGTCAGTTTTCGAGCGTGCGCTGGCCATTCGTCAAAAGACGTTAGGACCCGAACACCCGGATCTCGCTAACAATCTTAATAACTTGGCGGCAGTTTACCGTTCGCAAGGCAACTATAAGGAGGCCGAACTTCTCTACAGGCGCACCTTGGTAATTTGGCAAAAGGCCCTTCCGCCGGAACATCCAGATATTGCCACGGTCCTCGACAACCTTGCTACGGTTCAGGAGGCGCAAGGTAATTATTCGGAAGCGGAAGGCCTGTTGCTGCGCGTCCAAACTATTCGCGAAAAGGTGCTTGGGCCGGAGGACCTGGCCATAGCTACGGTCCTCAACAATCTGGGTATGTTTTATAAACGCACCGGCAGATATCCAGAAGCCGACAGGCTTTTGCAGCGCGCGCTCGACATTTGGGAAAAAGTGCGTGGGCCACACCACCCGGATGTGGCTAGCGTCTTGTGCAACCTGGCAGCGCTTCGGATAGAGCAAGGCATGTACTCAGAAGGTGAGACGCTTTTGCAGCGCGCCTTGGTCATCCGTCAAGAGGTCCTTGGACCAGAACACCCGGATGTGGCCAGTGTGCTCAACAGTTTAGCGACGCTACAGCGAAAGCAAGACAATTATGCAGTGGCTGAAACTCTCTTACGACGTGCGCTGACACTTTGGGAGAAAGGGCTTGGCCCAGAACATCCGGACGTGGCGCTCGCACTCAATAATCTGGGGGCTCTTCTCGATGCGGAGCACAAGTACGCCGAAGCCGAACCGTTGTTTCAACGTGCGTTGGCCATTCGCACCAAAGTTCTCGGCCCGGAACACCCCGAGGTTGCCATGGTTCTAAACAACTTGGCTGCTTCCTACAATTCACAGGGCAAGTACCTGCAGGCAGAAGCCCTTTTCCAGCGCGCTCTAACCATTTCGGAAAAGACGCTCGGGCCCCAAAGCCCTGACGTGGCTACTCTCCTCGTCAACTTAGGCGCTATTCAAGAACAACAAGGCAGATACTCTGTAGCTGAACCGCTGCTCCAGCGTGCACTGAGTATTCGAGAAGCATTGCTCGGCCCAGAGCACCCGGACCTGGCGCCAGTCCTCAGCAATTTGGCGGTGGCTAAACAGTTCCAAAACAACTTCTCCGATGCTGAGTTGTTTTATAGGCATGCCCTGCGCATCTGGGAAAAAGCTCCTGGAGCGCACTCCCCAGACTTCGCACAGACGCTCGAGAACTTAGGAGCGCTCTATCTTGATCAACGCAAGTATGACGAGGCCGGAGCGCTTTTCGAACGGGCAGTGACAATCAAGGTCCAGTTACTTGGGCCGGAACACCCGAGCGTGGCGAAGGGTCTGAGTAAGGTAGCCATCGCTGATTTAGTTCGTGGCTACTATACGGCGATCACTGGATATCCTCGAGAAATCCTGGCCCCGCGACTATCCCGCCCTGATCGATGCCTTGAAGAACTATGCATGGCTGCTCGAGAAGACAAAACGGAAAGCCGAAGCGGAGCTTCTTGAGACACGAGCGGTGGTGTACGTTGCCAAGCTAAAGGAAAACACAACACGGAATCGAGCAGAAATCCCCGCACAGTAGCCTTCAATCCGTTGCCTAGACCGGCCTGTTCACTCAGTATCGGTGAAAACATCCTCGAGTCGACGTCCGACTCTCCGATACAACTGTCGGTTTTACCAGTAGGCGCGGGCGTGACTTTGGCTCAGCATCAGACATGACCCAACTGACCCACTCAAGTCCCAGGACCGGTCAAACGATTTCTCACTACCGAGTGTTGGAAAAACTCGGTGCGGGCGGAATGGGCGTGGTCTACAAGGCCGAGGACACGCGCTTGCACCGTTTTGTCGCACTGAAATTTCTGTCCGATGACGTAGCGGAAAACCCCGAAGCTTTGGAGCCTGAATCACCCCAACATCTGCACTGTTTACGATATTGGCGAAGAGGACGGCAAAATCTTCATTGCCATGGAACATTTGGATGGCGACACGCTAGGTCGTGTTTCTGGCAGTCCGCTCGAAATAGAACGTCTTCTGGATATTTGTATAGAGGTCGTAGATGCACTGGATGCCGCTCACGCGGAAGGCATCATTCACCGCGATATCAAGCCCGCGAACATCTTCGTCACCCAAAGAAGCCATGCCAAGATTCTGGATTTTGGCTTGGCTAAGATCACACCTAAAAAGCAACTCGCCGCTAGTGCCAATACTTTGACAAAATTTGCCGTTGAACCCGAATGCTTGACGACTCCAGGAACGACGTTGGGTACGGTCGCCTACATGTCCCCGGAGCAAGTACGCGGCGAAGAGTTGGACTCGCGCACCGACCTTTTCTCGTTTGGAGCAGTTATGTACGAGCTAGCCACCGGTCGGCGCGCGTTTACGGGGACTAATTCTTGGGTTGTTTTCGACTCAATTCTGAACAATCCTGTGATCTCTTCACTGCACCTAAACCCAAGATTGCCTGCCGAGTTGGAACGCATCATCAACAAAGCAATGGCGAAAGACCGCGCTCTGCGTTACCAAAGCGCCGTCGACTTGCGAGCCGACTTGGGGCGGCTAAAGCGGGACATGGAGTCTGGACGGGCGTTCCTGGCCGACAGCGCCCTTCCTCAAAAGCGAATTTCCAAGAGCATCAACTCGCTTGCCGTTTTACCCTTCACAAACGCGAGTGGCGACCCAGACAACGAATACCTCAGTGACGGAATCACTGGGTGCTTGATCAATGTTTTGGCAACCCTGCCGAAAATACGAGTGATGGCGCAAAGCACCGTATTTCGTTATAAGGGCCGGGAAATTAACCCTCAAACTGTTGGCCGCGAACTCGGTGTCCGCACCGTCCTCACGGGAACAATAGCGCAGCGAAACGGCTCTTTGATTATCGGAACCGAATTGGTGGATGTGGCGACAGGCTCTCAACTGTGGGGCGCGCAGTACAATCGCAAGCTAGGAGACATCTTTATTATCCAAGAGGAAATTTCCAACGAAATTTCCGGTAAACTGCGGCTGCATCTCACCCCGGCGGAGAAGAAGCGGTTAGCTAGGCGTCACACGGAGAGTGCCGAGGCATATCAGCTGTACCTCAAAGGCCGCTATCACTGGAGCAAATGGACTGAAGAAGGATCCGACAAGGGTATCGAGTACTTTCGGCAGGCCGTAGAGAAGGACCCCAGCTACGCTCTGGCGTATTCCGGACTAGCTGACTCCTACGTACTCCTCGGATGGAACAGCCATCTGCCGCCAAAGGACACCTTCCCGAAAGCCAAGGCAGCCGCAATAAAGGCCTTGCGGTTTGACGAGGATCTCGCCGAAGCGCACACGTCCCTAGCGGCTCCCCTGTGGCTTTCCGATTGGGACTGGCTAGAGGCTGAGGCGGAATTCAAGCGTAGCCTGCAACTTGGTCCCGCCTACCCCACCGCGAATCACTGGTACGCCGAGTATCTGATGACGATGGGACGAACCGACGAAGCTATCGCCAGAATAAAGCACAGCCATGAGCTCGATCCACTCTCACTGATTATCAACGTGGCTGTCGGATGGTCCTACTACCTTGCGCGCCGATACGAGGAGGCCATCGAGCAGCTACGGAGAACCGTGGAATTGGAACGAAATTATCCTGTCACGCATTGGATTCTTGGGCTCGTCTACAGGAAAACGGGTCGATACGAAATGGCCATCGCCGAAGGTGAAAACGGAGTGGCCCTGTCAGGCGGCAGCTCCCTGATGCGCGCGGCGCTCGCCCATACTTACGGAACCGTCAATAAGACCAAGGATGCGCTCGAAATACTCGAGAGCCTGACAAAACTAGCACAGCAAAAATATGTCGCACCTTACTTCTTGGCGGGAATCTACGTCGGCATCGGAGAAAACGACCACGCGCTTGAACAGCTGGCGAGGGCCTACGAAGAGAAATCCCACTGGCTGATCTATCTTGATATAGACCCGAGCATGGACAACTTGCGTGACGATCCGCGCTTCCAAGATCTGGTTCGCCGCGTCGGTCTGCCACCACGGGCATCGTCAACTGAGCTGCTCTGTCAGTGACTTCTGCCTGGCAATCATGCATCACACTCTTGGCTTGTTTTGGAACAACAATGAGACTAGACTCGTGGCGGGCTTCGATGATCTGCAGTTGGACCCCCTTCAGAAGCAGGGCTTGCTGGAAAACTCGAATATTCGCATCGTAATCGTAGATGATTTCGAACCTTTCCGTGGGTTTGTGCGTGCGTTGCTGCGGAAGATGCCACAATTGGCAGTCATCTCTGAACTGTCAGACGGATTGACCGCAGTGCAGAAGGCAGAAGAACTTAACCCGGACCTAATTCTTCTCGACATCGGTCTCCCTTCGTTGAATGGAATCGAGGCGGCTCGGCAGATCCGCAAGCTCGTCCCAACGGCCAAAATAATTTTCCTGAGCCAAGAATCTTCTGACGACGTCGTGCAAGAAGCCCTTAACTTGGGTGCACTGGGCTATGTTGTGAAAGAATTCGCTGGAAGCGAACTCCTGCCTGCTGTGAAAGCCGTCCTCGAGGGCAAGCAGTTTGTCAGCGGAGGAGTGACAGGTCAAGATTCCGCCGCCCCCAATCGCTCGCGCCCTTCGGAGGTCCGCCCGTCACATGCGCCGTTCGACTCACAGGAAACAGAAATCAGTCGCCGCCACGAGGTTTTCTTCTATCTTGATGATGCGTCCTTTCTGGCGAGCTTTAGTGCTTTCGTTAAAGCCGCTCTTGAGTCCGGGAATGCGGTAGTGGTCGTAGCCACCGAGTCACATCTCGTTAGTCTTCGGCGGACATTGCAGGCACAGGGCGTGGATGTTGCGGCTGTTGTTGAACAGGGCGTCTATATCGCTTTGGATGTTGAGGAGGTGCTCTCCACATTCATGGTCAACGGTTTGCCTGATCGGGTTCGCTTTCTGAGAGTTGCCAGCGATCTCATCAGGACGGCGACCAAAGCGGTAAATGGGAAGCATCGTGGCGTTTCTGCTTGTGGAGAATGCGCACCTACCCTGTGGGGGGAGCGCTCGGCGGAGGCGGCGATTCAAGTCGAACAACTCTGGGACGAGGTAGCAAAAACATACGGCGTAGATATCCTTTGCGGGTATTCATCTGGCAGCTTCCACGGCGACAAAGACAGCCACGTCTTCCAAAAAATCCGCGCGGAGCACTCAGGTGTTTATCAGGAATGACGGCCTAGGACACCCGGTCTTGCTCCCCGAGGCCCCTTGCAAGACTCGGCAATTCTTTCCTCGAAATGGTCAGCTCCGCAAAGCCGCAATCTAAGCAGACCAGGAGCTTTGGGTTTAGCAAGACGGCCTGCTTATCCCGGCTTCCAGGTCCGGGAAAATGGACATTCATCTCTGCGTCAAACTCCGTCTGATGTTCCGATCCGCATTTCTTAGAGGGCATAGGGCTCGATGCCAATTTGGAGTGCTCGACAATAGGCAAAGGCTCCTATTCTGAGAACTGGCAAAAGTGACAGTCTGGCATCGTTCCTGCGATGTAAGGGTAAGGCAGGTTAACGCTTTACAGAGCAAAAGAGGGTACAGGATTGTTACGCTTCTACGGTGCTGCTTGCGATGCCCCGCGGAGAGGCACGCTGGCGTGGATCGTCGTGCCGCTTCCGGGGTGCGATTCGATCGAAAGCTGTCCGCCCACCAGCTTTATCCGCTCCGCCATGCTGACGAGGCCAAGCCCGGAGGTCTTCATTGCCCCTTCGACGTCAAAACCCGGTCCCGAATCGCGCACAGTGAGATCGATCGCATCCGAAGATGCGCGCAGTTGCGCATCGAAGTGCCGCACTCCGCTGTACTTGACGGCATTGTGCAAAGCTTCCTGTAAGACGCGGAAAAGGCAAAGCGAGATGTCGGATGGGACCATTCGTGAAATGGCATCATGAGCGAAGGCAATTTCTACATTCTGCTGCACAGAGAATTCTCTACAGAATCCTCTCATGGCCGTGACAATGCCCAGATATTCCAGTTTTGACGAATGCAATTCGTGGGACAAGGATTGGACGTCGGCCGCTATTTCAGAGGCCTGCTTCCGTAATTCGTCAATGCGGCCACCGACTTCCGCAGGCAAATCGGGAGAATCCTGTGGGAGTTGCCCCAATTCGACTGTCAACAAGGCGAGACGTTGACCGATATCATCGTGAAGCTCTCTGGCGATTCGAGTACGTTCCTGTTCCTGCGCGCCAATCAACCTCCGACTTAGGTTTTCAAGGGCCGCTTCCGTACGTTTGCGCTCCGTGATATCCAGAAAGGTGACCACCGCGCCAACAACCTCTTGCCCCTTGCGCTGGGGATAGGACCAGTATTCAGCAGGGAAACTTTTTCCTTTGGCGTCCCACAGGACTTCTTCGTCGACGTGGACGCCTTGTCCGGTTTGCAACGCCCGCATAATTCGACCTGTTTCTGCAGGGAGCATCGTGCCATCGCCACGAAAGTGATGAATCAGCTCGTGCATATTCTTGCCGAGGAGATCGTCGGCACGTTGATATCCCAAAGCGCGAAGACAGGCTCGGTTGCAGAATGTACAGCGGCCTTCGAGGTCAATTCCATAAATAGCTTCAGCGGTGGAGTCGAGAAGGAGCCGAAGCTTATCCTCATTCTCTCGCAACGCCTCTTCAGCCACCCTGCGGTCGGTAACATCAACACACGATCCAATGTAACCGGCAAATGATCCATCTTCATTGAATCTTGGAGCCCCAATATCGAGAACCCATCGATATTCTCCGTCATGCCTGCGGAGCCGATACTCCATGCTGAACCTTTCCCGGCGATCAAAGGCTTTGCTGTAGGTCTCCAGGCAAACCTTAAAGTCCTCTGGGTGGACCCCTTCGGCCCAGCCGTTTCCAAGCTCGGATTCAATGGATCGTCCAGTGAAGTCCAGCCATGGGATATTGAAGTAGGTGCATAGCTTGTCCGTATCGGACATCCAAATAAGGACGGGAGCGGTGTTGGCGACCAACCGAAACCGTTCCTCGCTCTCGCGCAGGGCCTCTTCGGCCTTTTTACGGTCGGTGATGTCCGCGATAACGCCGAGCGCGCACGGCTGACCGTCGAGTTCGATCATTTCCGCTGACACCTCACCAATACGGATGCTTCCGTCTCTCATACAAAAACGGGCCTCCAACTCACGAAGACTGCCTTCGGCCAGAAGGCGTTTTATGACGTCAACTCTTTGGGCCGGATCCACCCAGAGCCCAAGGTCGAAGGCCGTGCGTCCGATGATCTCGTCACGGCGCCAGCCGGTTATACGTTCAAAGGTTTCGTTAACCTCGATGTAGCGATGGTCTTTGGTGCTCGATAACGTGAGTAGCATTGGGCTTTGCCGGAATGCTTTCGAAAACTTCTCTTGTGACTGCGCCAGAGCCTGTTCCGCGTGTTTGCGCGCGGTGATATCGGCTACTACTCCTATCATCCGTAGCATCCTGCCCTGGTCGTCAAAGAAGGCTCGCGCGCTCTTCTCCAGCCAGATCACGCTGCCATCGTGACGCAGAACCCGGTAGGTCATCTGGGAATGGGGGTGCTCAGGAGTGGGCTGCGAAGCGTTGGCCGCAAACTGCTCGCGGTCGTCCGGGTGGACCCGGGCGCTCAATTCCCGGCGAGTAATCTGCAGTGGCTCATCCTTTCCGAGAATATCGATGCACTCCGCAGACCGCGTCACTCTGTCGGTTAACGGATCCCACTCGTATGCGTACATCCCCCCGGCCTGGATGGCCAGATGTAAGCGCTCCTCGCTCTCGCGCAGGCCCTCTTCGGCTCGTTTGCGCTTAGTAACGTCCGCCACCATGCCTGCCATCCGCAGCATTCTGCCGTGGTTGTCGAAGTGTGCGCGGCTGTTTCTTTCCACCCAGATTAGAGTGCCGTCGGGACGCACTATACGATAACTAATCTGAAGGTAGGGCGTTTCAGGAGTGAGCTCGGTAATTGCAGCCTTAAGTCTTTCTAGGTCGTCCGGGTGAACATTGGCCAAGACTTGCTGGCCGGCAAGGGGTGTCGCCTCATCTATCCCGAGAATCTGGGCGCTCTCTGCGGAGCGCTCGACCACATTAGTGGTTGCATCCCACTCATAGGCGAACATCTTTCCAGCCTGGATCGCCAGACGAAGCCGCTCTTCGCTCTCTCGCAGCGCTTCCCCTGTTCTCTTGCGCTCCGTAATGTCGTGCACCGTTCCGCGAAGCTGTACGACGGCGCCAGATGCATCGCGATGCGCTTCGCCGCGCGCAATGAGCCATCTCCTGGCACCGTCAACGCGAATCATCTCCAGGTCCAATTCGTATGGCCTTCCGGTGCGCAGCGCCTCTTCCACCGCGGCTCGCAAGCGTTCCCAGCTTTCAGCCGTGTAGAGTTTGGAATGATCTTTGTAGCTAACGGCTGGCATGCCGGGGTCCATTCCCGCGATTCGATAAAGTTCTTGCGACCACGAAACCGTGTCAGTCTTTACCTCCCAACGCCAGCTGCCGACCTGGGCTAACGACTGTGCTTCCGTGAGTTCCGCCTGTCTCTGCAGCAACGCTTGCTCCGCAAGCTTGCGCTTCGTGATATCAGTCGAAATGCCTAGCATGCGCTCCGGCTCGCCGCCGGGTCCGTAGAAGAATCTCCCCTCAGATCGCAGCCAACGTACTGTCCCGTCTGGCCACACGACACGGAATTCCTGGTCGAAAGTCCGATGATTCTGTTTCGCAATCTCAACGGCCTTCCGCACCTGGTCGACATCCCCCGGATGCACTCGATCCCAGAAATCCTGCACAGATCCAGAGCGATCGGCCGAGGCTATTCCCATCAGTTCGTATTTTCGGCCGAACCAGGGATTGCGCCCGCTCTTGATGTCCCACTCCCATCCCCCTAATTTGCCGGCATCCATGGCCAAACGTAAACGCTCTTCGCTTGTGCGGAGCTCGTCTTGCGCGCACTTGCGGTCTTCTACGACGACTGCCAGGACCATAAAAGGCATGGAAGTGAATAATAAGAAGAGCTGTAGGAACAAGACCCGGTTGATTGGGTCCGTTTCGGTGAAGGGACCACGTCCGTGGACCGCGCCCCAAATGGACATGAGGGCAACTATGCTTGCCGAGACACCGACGCCCGTGGACCCGAAACGCAAAGCGGACCAGATTAGAAATGGCACAAGAGAATAAAGCAGTGCAGGTGGAGCGCCCCTCCCTGAAGCAACGAACATGAAATAGCCCAAGGAAGTTAGCGCAGCCACCAGTATGGCTGCTTCCAAGTAATGCACTCGAAAGGTTCGTAACGATGGCCGGCCTTGGCCAAGCAGACCGAGAATGGCGGGGGGTACGGGGAGAAAGGCCAATG
>WNFJ01597043.1_pt1 | contig 16827 bp, 17 predicted proteins | sample 5400461 | NCBI WGS metagenome assembly WNFJ01 (sample SAMN13153349, study PRJNA577476) | soil metagenome | isolation source: 115 cm saprolite on Douglas fir-dominated hillslope | place: USA:California | collected 2013-09-17 | reverse complement strand
CACGACGGCGCCGAAGACGAGCAGGTTGCCCAGCAGCGGCCACGGGCCACGCGCCCCGAGGCCGCTGCCCGCCGTGTTGAGGGCGAGGACGCCGACGACGGCGAGCGCCGCGCCCAGCGCGCGCGCGTGGCTCCAGCGCTCGCCCAGCGTGAGCACGGCCAGCGCCGCGGCTACCGCCGGCGTCGTGCTCGTCACGATCCCGCCCTCCGCCGCGCTCGTGAGCCTCAACCCGTAGAGCAGCAGCACGTTGAACGCGAAGATGCCCGCGAACGCCTGGAGGGCCAGCACCGCGACGTCGCGCCGGGCCGGCCGCGGCAGCGGCCGCTCGACGAGGAGAACGAGCGTCACGAGAATCGCCGAGGCCACCGCAAAGCGCAGACCGGACAACAGGAAGACGGGCAGCCGCGCGACGGCGACCTTGCCGACGACGATCGAGCTGCCGACGATGGCCATGGCGGCGGCCAGCTCGAGGCAGGCGCGGAGCGGGAGGGCTATCGGTCGGGGGCGGGCGGGCCGTCGCCGGCGGCCCGCTTCACCTGGTCGGCGAGCTTGCAGAACGCGCAGACGGTGGAGGTCGTCACCTGACCGCAGCGCGCGCACTCTTGAAGACTGACGTCCTCGAGGCGCTCGAAGGCGGCGCGCGCCTTGTCGAGAAAGCCGAACAGGAAGTTGTGCTTGGCGCCCGGCGAGGCATCCTCCATCCGGTTCAGCACTTCCTTGTGGGCGATGGAGGTGGCGCCGGCCGCGAAGGGGCACTCTTCGACGATGTAGTCGATGCGGCGCAGGAAGGCGTAGGCCGCCGTCTCCCGCTCCGACAGGCGGTAGAGCGGCTTCACGCGCCGCACGAGCTTGGGGTGCGTCGAGGCCAGCGCCGGCGACTGGCGCGGCAGCGCTTCCGTGCGCCAATGCATCACGGAGCCGAAGAGCGTGGCCGCCTCGTCGTCGAGGTTGTGGCCGGTGGCCACCACGGGCAGGCCGTGGTCGAGGGCCACGCGGTTCATGAGATAGCGCTTGCTGAGCCCGCAGCCCGAGCACGGCGGCCGGCGTGTGACCTGCTTGATCACCGGCACCGGCCCGCCGACCTCGTCGGCCACTCGCGACACGAGCAGCCGCGCGCCGCGGCGCGCCGCGAACGCCTCGCACTTCGCCTTCGACTCCACCGAATAGTCGAAGATGCCGAGGTCCAGATAGAGGCCGGTCGTGTCGTAGCCGTCGTCGATGAGGACGTCCCACAGCGCCAGCGAGTCCTTGCCGCCCGACACGGCCACCAGCACACGCTCGTCGCGCGTGAACATGCGGTGCTTGCGGATCGCCTCGCGCACCTGGTTGCGGAAGAACTCCAGGTAGTCGTCGACGCAAAAGGCGGCGTTGTGGCGCCGCAGCTCGATGGTGGCGCTGTTGCCGCACTTGCGGCACTTCACACGAGGCCTCCCGACATCACGGGCCGCAATTCGATGACGTCGTCATCACGCAGCAGCTGGTCGGCCGTCACCAGGTCGTCGCCGCGGATGACCAGCACGGTCTCGGGCAGGATGTCGAGCTCGCGCAGGACCTCCTTGACGCGCCGGTTGCCGGCCACCTCGACCTCGCGCCGGGGGTTGCGCAGCACCACCTTCATGCTCAGCCGGCGGGAAAGCCCGCCGTCCGCTTGAGGTCGCGCAGCTGGCCGAGGTGCACACGGTCGTGCTCGGCAGCGAGCCTCCACCACTGCGCGAGGTCCAGCTCGCCGAGGTGGACGTGCTTGAAGCGGAGTGCGCGCGGATCGCAGGCGGCGAGCCGGTCGAAGGACTGCCGGCTGCGCTCGCGCGTCGCCTTCAGCGTTGCGAGCAGCTCGGCGAGCGGCTTGCCGTGCGTCGGCCACACGCTCTCGGGCGCGTTCGCCGCCTCCGAGACCGAGTTCGGAAGCGCGGCGAACTCGGTGACGTCGTGCGGGAAGACGGCAGGCGCGCCGCCGGCCGCGGCCTCCTTCGTGACGTGAGGTGATCGATCACTTCGCCGACCGACCAGTCGCGTGGCGTCGGCCGCCACTCGGCCTGCCGCTGCGAGAGGCCGTCGACCTCGCGCAGCAGCTCGGCGCGCACGCTCTCGAGATCGCGCCATAGAGTCTCGACGGGCTTGGGCCACGACATGCGCTGGAGTATACATGAAGGCGTCACCATGCCCGACTCGCCGAGGGACCGGGCGCGCGCCGCGTGGCGCACGCTGAGCTCACGTCCCGTGTACGCGAACCCCTGGATCCGCGTGCGCGAGGACATCGCCGAGCTGCCGGATGGGCGAACGACGCTCTACGGCGTCGTGGAGTGCTCGCCGTGCGTCGGCGTGCTGCCGTTCCTCGACGCGCGCACCGTCGTCCTGGTGGGGCAGTACCGCTACGTCGCGCGTGCCTTCGCGTGGGAGATGCCGACGGGCGCCATGCAGCCCGGCGAGTCGGAGGAGGCCGCCGTGCAGCGCGAGCTCGGCGAGGAGGCGGGCTACGAGGCGGCGCGGCTGGTGAAGCTCGCCTCCATCGCGACGTCCAAGAGCGTGATGGACGAGACGGCGCACCTGTACCTCGCCGAGGGCCTGCGCCCGGTGCCGAGCGCGCCCGACCACACCGAGTTCATCGAGGTGCGCGCGTTTGCCTTCGACGAGGTGCTGCGCATGGTCGAGCGCTCGGAGATCACCGACGCGATGACGGTGGTCGCGGTGCTCCACGCGGCACGCGGCCGATCGCGTCCTTGAAACTCAGGGGGCCACGTAGATCATCCACGACACTCCAAAGCGGTCAGCGACCATGCCGAAGCGCGGCGAAAAGAACGTCTTGGTCAACGGCACCTGCACTTGCCCGCCGTTGCCGAGGGACGCGAAGCGTCGCTCGGCCTCGGCCTCGTTCGGCACCGTCAACGACAGCGCAAACCCTTGGAAGCTCGGTCGGCCTTCGGCCCGACCGTCGGAGGCCAACACCGTGGTGTCGCCGATGCGCAGGCTGGCATGCATCACCTTGTTTTCGGCACCGGGCTGGACCATGGCGGGATCAGGGCTGTCCTTGTAACGCATGAGGGCCGTGACCTCGGCGCCGAGCGCTCGGCGGTAGAACTCGAGGGCCTCTTCGCAGCGACCATCGAAGAACACGTAGGGCTGGACTTGCATGGCGACTCCTTATGGTCTCGGGTTTCAGAGCCTGGCCTCCGGACGGTGTCGGCCGGATGTGAGCTGTGGCTCTCCCTCAATGGTCGAACGAGGGAGCCCCAAATCGACAGGTCCCCGCGCTACGACTTCGGCAGACCCGGTATCTCGATGACCGGCCGGATTTCGACGGTGCCGAAGCGTGCCATTGGAATCCGAGTCGCGATGTCGATCGCCTCGTCGGGGTTGTTGGCCTCGACCAGGAAGTACCCGCCCAGCTGCTCGCGAGTCTCCGCGAATGGGCCGTCGGTCACGAGGATCTTGCTCTCACGCACGCGAACGCTCATCGCCCTCGACGTGGGGTGCAACGGGGCCGCAGCGAGATACTGGCCTGCCGAATGCAGGTCGTGCGCGAGCTCCGTAGACTTCACGTAACATTGCTCCCGCTCGATATCGTCGAGGGACTTCTCGTCTCCGTAGATCAGCAACATGTATTTCACGCGGTTGCCTCCCTCCAGCCCACGCTCGTCACTGAGCTGACATCACCTCTGATGAGCAGTCTGCTCTCATCGTGATGCCTTCGCCAGCGCGCGACACGCCATCACGCCGTCCGCGTCGCATACGCCTCGCGCCTCGGGGACAGCCCGTGGCGTCTCGTCCGACCCCGCCGTGCGCGCCGTAGCGCGATCGATGGTGGAACGAAGCTCCTCGACGCGGTCCCGGACGACCATCTCGATGACGTAGGACTCGTGCGCGTCAAACCAGCTCATCCGTCGTGCCTCCTTCGACGTTTGTCCCCTCCTGCACGTCATGCTGACCACGCGACGCCTGCACGTCCTGACCGCGCGGCGCCTGCACCTCGTCACTGCGCGGCGCCTGCACGTCCTCGCGGTCCGGAGCCGCGTGGGCGGCGGTGGTCATCAGCACCGTGGCAAGACCGATTGCGATAGCCTGTGTACGCTTCATTTCGCCGTCCTCCTGTTGACGCTCGTGGAGAGCAGCCGCCGTGCCAAACGCGAATCGCGCGGAAATGCTCGACATCGCCGCGGGGCGCGCGCCGTTGACGGTTTCACGGCGGAACGCGCGCTTCAGGATGAAACGCCCACGATCGCCGGGGGCGAAGCGGGCCGGTGTTTCGCATTGAAACGCCGTTCCGGGATGGAACACGCGCACGCCGGCAACGTGGCGAATTGCCGGCCACAGTGATGCGGCACGCGATTTGCCGGCGTACACTCGGGCGGAGGATCTGATGCCGGTGCCGCTGGTACTCACGTTCGTCTCGACGGTCGCGTTTGCGATCCAGCTCCTGATCTTCGCCTATCTCTACTCGTCCCACCGCGTGCGCTTCTTCCAGTACCTGCTCCTTGCGTGGGGCGCGTACACCTTGTCCAAGGGCCTCAAGCTCGTCGACGGGCTCGTCTTCAGCCTCGAGGAGCCCAGCATCGCCACCGGGGTGGCCACCGTCGCCGCCGTGGGTTTCATGCTGGCGGCGGCGTTCGCGTATCGCTGGAACTACCGGCTGCGTGGCCGTGATCTCGTGATCGGGGGCGCCGTCGCGGTCCTGCTCGCGCTCGCGAACGACGTGGGCAGCGCCGACGAGGGGCTGCGGCTCGTGGGTGTCGGCCTCGGCGCCGCCCAGATGGTGGCCGGCGCACTGTTCTGGCCGTCGCGGGATCGCGTCGCCGGCGTGCGCGTTCGCGGCGAGCGGCTCCTGGCCGGGCTCCTGACGCTGTGGGGCATCCATCGCATCGCGACGCAGTTCGTGTCCGCGCCGCCGGGATCGGCGGCGTACCTGTCCGTGCACGCGGTCTTCATCACGCTCTATTTCCTGTCGACGTTCGCCGTCATCATCATGGTGCTCGAGCGCGCGCGCAGCGAGAGCGAGCGGCTGACGGCGCGCTTGAGCGAGGCCGAGCGCCTGGCCACGACGGGCGAGCTCGCCGCCGGCATGGCGCACGAGATCCGCAACCCGCTGGCGGCCATCGTCAATGCCACCGCGCTCCTCACCGACGAGGCCGGGCTCACGGCCGACGAGCGCGGGGCGACGGTTGCGGCGATCCGGGCCGAGGCGCGCCGGCTCAACCGCATCCTCTCCGACTTCCTGCGGTTCGCGCGGCCCCAGCAGGTCCAGCTCGCGCACGGCGACATCCGCGAGGTGGTCCAGCACGTGAGCGCGCTGATTCGCGACGATCGTTCGCGCGCGCCTCGCGTGGACGTGAAGGTGGCCGTGGATCCGGCGGTGCCGCGCTTTGCCTTCGACCGCGACCAGATGACCCAGGTGCTGTGGAACGTCGCCCTCAACGGCGTCCAGGCGATGAATGGCCGCGGCCGGCTGTCGGTCGAGGTTGGACGCGAGGATGGCCACGTCGCCCTGGCCGTCAGCGACACCGGTCCCGGCATCCCGCGCGAGGTCCTGCCGCGGGTCTTCGAGCCGTTCTACTCGGGCAAGCCGAACGGCAGCGGCCTGGGACTGACCATCGCCGAGCGCATCGTCGCCGCCCACGGCGGTCGCATCGAGATCGGCTCGGCGCCGGGCGGCGGGACGCGCGTCAGGCTGCTCTTTCCCGTCGAGGCCGCGTGACGATGGCCCATCTGCTGGTCGTGGATGACGAGCCGTCGGCGCGCACGACGCTCGCCCTCCTGCTCCGCAAGCGCGGTCATCGCGTGGCCGCGGCCGAGGGCGTCGCCAGCGCGACGAAGCGGCTCGCGGAGGAGTGTTTCGACCTGGTCGTGACCGATCTGCGGATGCCGGACGGCGACGGCCTCGACGTCCTGCAGGCGGCGCGGGCGCAGGCCGACGCGCCCGAGGTCATCCTGCTCACCGCCTACGCCGAATGGAAATCTGCCAAGGAAGCGATCCGCCTGGGGGCGCTCGACTACTTCGAGAAGGGCCAGGAGCCGGAGGAGCTCTATCACCGGATCGACAAGGCGCTGACCGCACGCGCGCTGCGTCGCGAGAACGAGAATCTGCGCGCGCAGCTCCGGGAGCGCTACGGCCTGCCGGGCCTGATCGCGCAGTCGCCGGCGATGCAGGCCGTGCTCGACCTCGTCGAGCGCGTGGCGCCCACCAACGCCACGCTGCTGATCCAGGGAGAGTCGGGCACCGGCAAGGAAGTGATTGCCAAGGCCGTCCACCACGCGAGCGCGCGCGCGGCGCGGCCGTTCGTGGCCGTCAACTGCGGCGCCGTGCCCGAGACACTGCTCGAGTCGGAGCTCTTCGGCTACGTGCGGGGCGCCTTCACGGGCGCCGCCGCGAGCAAGCTCGGCCTCTTCGAGGAGGCCGACGGCGGCACGCTGCTCCTGGATGAGATCGCCGAGATGCCCGCGGCGCTCCAGGTGAAGTTACTGAGAGCGCTGCAGAGCGGCGAGGTGAGACGCCTCGGCGCGACGCAGGCCGTGACCATCGACGTGCGCGTCATCGCCGCGACCAACGGAGACCTCGCGACCCGCATCAGCCAGGGGAGCTTCCGCGAGGATCTCTTCTATCGCCTCAACGTCATCCAGGTGATGCTGCCGCCGCTGCGCGACCGCCGCGAGGACATTCCGGCGCTCGCGGAGCATTTCCTCGGCCGCGTCGCGGCGAAACTCGGGCGGACGCTGCGGCTGTCCCCGGGCGCCCTGGAGCGGCTGCTGCGCTATCCGTGGCCGGGAAACGTGCGCGAGCTGGAGAACGCGATGGAGCGCGCCGGCATCCTCGCGCGTGCCGAGGCCGTCGAGCCGGAGGACCTGCCGCCCCACGTCACCGCGGGCCTGCACCTTGGCGCCTCCCCCGCGCTGCCGGGGCAGATCACGCTCGCGGAAGCCGAGCGCGCTCACATCTTACAGACCCTCGAGCGCTTCGGCCGCAACCACTCCGGCGCCGCCGAGGCGCTGGACATCGGCCGCACCACGCTGTGGCGCAAGCTCAAGGAGTACGGGATCGAGCGGTGAACCCCGTGTCTACCGTCGACCGCGCCGGGTTGTCGCATGTCGTCGGGCGGAGATGATGCTCAAGGCGCCCCAGACACTGATGACGGCCACGGTCACGAGGAGACCAGCCCACGCGAACATCAGGGCGTATGCCACCCAGCGCATCATGGAGCCTTGCGGCCCTCACCGTTCTTCACTCGCGTTTCTTCCAGCCTTGGGCGATGTGATCGCCGACACAGACCTCCTGCTGCGACCATGGATTCAGCGAGCTCGCGCGGCACGTCGTCGTCTGGCCCGTTCGCGGGTTGAGCATCACCACGTTGCCGGCGCAACCCGTCAGGCCGTACGCCGCGAGGATCACAATCAGATAGCGCAGGGCGATCTCTTTTCGTGCCGGCACCGCGGCTGTCGTGGGCGCACGCTCAGTTCTCGCTCTCCGAAGGGCGCGCGGTCGCGCGGGCATCGTCCCGGTCCGCACGATTCCACCACCCGCCGCCCAGCGCCTGGAACAGCGCGACGGTGTCCGCCAAACGTGTCGCTTGCGCCTGCACGCGCGTGAGCAGTGCCTGTTGATAGGCCTGTTGCGCACTGAGCAGGGCGAGGTAGTTGACGGCTCCGAGCCGCTGGGCCGTAAGCGTGAGATCCAGCGTCACCTTCGTGGCCTCTTCGGCGGCGGCCGCCGCCTTGAGGGCCTCCGCATCGGCCTGCAGTGCATGCAGGGCATCGGCCACGTTCTGGAATGCGCCGAGGACCGTGCTGCGATATTGCGCCGCCGCTTGCTCGAACGCCGCCTCGGCCGCCCGCTGCTGATGCAGCAAGGTTCCGCCGTCGAAGAGCGTGTGCGCGATGTTCCCCGCCACGCTCCAGAAGGGGTTGCCGTTGGCGAACATCTGGGTGAACGCGGTCGACGTTCCGCCATAGGCACCGGCGATCGTGAACTGCGGCAACCGGTTCGCGAGGGCGACGCCGATCTGGGCACTGGCGGCGTGCAGCTGGGCCTCGGCGGCTCGCACGTCCGCGCGACGCTCCACCAGCGTGGAGGGCAGGCCAACGGGCAAATCCTGGGGGAGATGCAGCGCGGCCAGGTCGAACGTTTCCTCGGGCTCGTCGTTGGGGAACCGGCCCGACAAGGCCGCCAGCAGGTTGCGCGTTTGCTCCAACTGCTTCTGCAGCGGCGGCAGCGTCTGCTGCAGTTGCGCAAGCGCGGCTTCCTGTGCGGCCACGTCCAGCCGGGCTACCGCGCCGAGCTCGAACTGGCGTCGCACCAGCGCCAGCGATCTCGTGCTGATGTCGATGATCTCGTGGGTGGCCACGATCTGAGCGCGCAGCGACGCCTCCTGGATGGCCGCCACCGTCAGGCTCGACGTCAATGTCACGTAGGCGACCTGGACCTGGAAACCCTGGGCGTCGGCCAAGCCCCTCAGCGACTCCACCTGCCGCCGGTTGCCGCCGAACACATCCGGTATGAAGGTCACGGTGCCCTGCGTGGTGTAGAGGTTGTAGGTCAGCTGGTCCGTGCTCAACGGGGGCGAGAGCGTCGCCGACGCCTTTTGACGGCTGGGCGAGAAGCTGGCCTGAACGGTTGGGTAGAACGCGCCTTGCTGCGCATAGACGAGTTCGATGGCGTGGCGCAGCGCCGCCTGCGCAGCGGCCAGGGTGGGACTCGCGTTGAGGGCTTTGTCGATGAGCGCGTTCAGCGACGGCGACGCAAACAGGGTCCACCACCGCTGGGAGATGTGCTGCTCGCGGACGAAACGTTGCTCCTCGCCGCCCACAACGTTCGCCGATGCGGTCGTCGCCGCCAGCGACGGCCGCGTGTAGTCGGTGAGCGCCGGCGCGGCAGGGCGGTGAAAATCAGGCCCCACCGCACAGCCGGACGCGAATGCCGCCGCACCCAAGGGAGCCAGGAACTGCATCGCCCGGTGCATCAACCCGTTGCGCGTCATGATTCATGATCCTCGGCCCCCGCGTTTCCCGGCGCCCGTCGCTCATCTCGCGGCAAGAAGACGGCTTGCAGTGCCGGGACAACCACGAGCAACATGAGCGGACCGATCAGCAGGCCGCCGACGACCACCGTCGCCAAGGGCCGTTGCACCTGGCTGCCAATGCCGGTCGAGATTGCCGCCGGGACCAGACCGATGCACGCCGACAGTGCTGTCATCAGCATCGGCCGCATACGCTGGGAGCCGGCGTGAAACAGCCCGTCGAGGCTGGTCATGCCGCCTCTCTGCGTGACCTCGTTGTAGTACGTGAGCATCAGGATGCCGTTCATCACCGAGATCCCGAGTAGCGACACGAACCCAATGGCGGCAGAAATACTGAAATTGAGACCGGTGACCCACAACGCCAGCACGCCGCCCGCGACCGCGAACGGAATGCCTGCCAGCGCGAGCACGCTGTCCCGCACCGACCCGAACAGGCCGTACAGCAGAACCATGATCAGCCCGAGGCTCAGGGGGACGATCACCTCGAGCCGCTTCTTCGCCTGCTGCAGCGACTCGAATTCGCCGGCCCATTCGATCCGATAGCCCGGAGGCAGCTTGGCCTTCCGCGCGATCTGCTCCTGCGCGTCGGCGACGGTGCCCGCGAGGTCGCGCCCGCGCACGCTGAATTTGATGGGAACGAAGCGCTGGTTGCGTTCGTGATAGATGTAGGAGGCGCCCGTATCGAGGGTGATCGAGGCGATCTCGCTCAGCGGAATGTAGGCGTTGACGCCACCGCCGGTCTGAAGACCGACCTTGATGGTCCGGATCCGGTCCACGCTATCGCGGTACCCGGGCGCGACACGGGCGATCAGGGCGAATTGCCGCTCACCTTCGAACACGGTGGTCGCCTGTGTCCCGCCCACGGCCGCCTGCACGACGCTGTTGACGTCGCCGGAATTGAGGCCATAGCGGGCCGCCTTCTCGCGGTTCACGGTGATATTCAAGTTCGGCTGTCCCAGGACCCGGAAGATGCCCAGATCTGCGACTCCCCGAACCTGACCCATGATGGGCAGGACCTGGGTGGCGATCTGTTCCAATGTCGCCAGATCGCGGCCGATGACCTTGACCGAGTTGGCGCCCTTGACGCCCGACAGTTGCTCTTCGATGTTGTCCTGGATGTATTGCGAGAAATTGAACCCGACTCCGGGAAACTCTTTCGCAAACTTCGTTTGCAGCTCGTCGATCAGGCGTTCCTTCGTCATGCCCCGCGGCCACTGATCCGCCGACTTCAGCGGCGCGAAGAACTCGGCGTTGTAGAAGCCGGCGGCATCGCTGCCGTCGTCGGGCCGACCGTGCTGGGAGACGACCGTGATGACTTCGGGGCGGGACCGCAAGATTCGGCGGATGTGATCCACCACCGGCATGCCGGCTTCCAGGGAAATCGTCTGCGGCATCGTGGCGCGAATCCAGAGATTGCCTTCTTCGAGGATCGGCAGAAACTCGCCGCCGAGCCGGGGGATCAGCACGCCGCCGAAGACCAGAAATGCGATGCCGATCGTGACCACGATCGCCCGGTGAGACAACGCCCACCGTAGCGCAGGCTCATAGAGAGCCCGCAGGGCCCGCACGAGGATGGTCTCGGCATGCCCGACATGCTCCGGAAGCAGAAACGTCGCCAGGACGGGGGTGACCGTGAAGGTCGCCATCAACGCGCCCGCCAACGCGTACGCGTAGGTCCGGGCCATCGGGCTGAAGATCTGCCCTTCGACGCCTTGCATGGTGAACAGCGGGAGAAACGCCGCCAGCGTGATGGCCGTGGAGAAGAGGATCGCTTTGTCCACCTGCAGACCGCTCGCGAAGATCATCTTGAACCGCTCGGTCCATCGATGCGCCGAGGGCGGGGGCGGATAATCGCTGAGGAGCTGACGCTGCTCGTTCGCGTTCGCCTGGAGATGTCGGAAGATGTTCTCGACGAAGATGACGCACGAGTCGACGATGATGCCGAAGTCGACGGCACCGATCGACAACAGATTGGCCGACTCTCCCATCAGATACAAAATCGTCACGCTGAAGAGCAGGGCGAACGGAATGTTGGCTCCCACGATGACCGCGCTGCGCAGGTTGCCCAGAAAGATCCACTGGATGAGGAACACCAGCACGCAGCCGAAGATCAGGTTGTGCAGGACCGTGTGCGTGGTGACCGAGATGAGCGAGCCTCGGTCATAAAAGGGGACCAGGCGGACCCCGGAAGGCAGGGTGCCGTCGCCGTTCATCTTCTCGACTTCCGCCTCGATGCGGGGCAGGACCTCATTGGTGTGCAGCGTCCGGTTCATGATCACGATGCCGCTGACCACGTCGTCGTCGTCGTCCCGGCCTGCCTTGCCGAGCCTCGAGAGATATCCAACGGACGTTTTGGCGACGTCCCTCACCAGGGTGGGGATCCCGCCGGGCTGGACGTTGAGGACGACGTTTTCGATATCCTCAACGTTGCCGATGAGGCCGACGCCCCGGACGTTGACGGACTGCTGACCGACGTTGATCGTGCGGCCGCCGACATTGATGTTGGCGTTGCCGAGGGCGGTCAGGATCTGTGGGAGCGCGACGCCGTAGGCGTCGAGTTTGTGGAGATCGACCTCGACATCATATGTCTTGGTGGTGCCGCCCCAGGTCACCACCTGGATCACCCCGGGCACGGTCAGCAACCGGCGTTGCACGACCCAATCCTGAAGCGTGCGCAGGTTGGTCAGGCCGAAGTGCGGAGGCCCGACCAGTTGGTAGCGATAGATCTCGCCGACGAGGCTCGAGCCCTGGATATTCGCCGACACTCCGTTCGGCAGGTTGACGTTCTGCTGCAGGGCGATGGCCGCCTGGGTTCTGGCGAAGTAGTAGTCGACGCCGTACTTGAACATGACGCGGACGAACGACAACCCGTAGAACGAGGTCGAGCGAATGACGTCGACTCCGGGAGTCACGGCGAGGCCGACTTCGATGGGAATCGTGTAGTAGCGCTCCATCTCCTCGGCGGACAAGCCGGGCGACTGGGCGGTGATTTCGAGGATGACCGGCGCCGGGTTCGGATAGGCCTCGATATTGATCTTGGAGAACGCCCAGAGACCGCTGCCGATCAGCACCACTAGGCCGACGATGATGATCGCGCGCCGAGACAGGGCGAACGTGAGGAGCGACCTCAGCATCGTGTTCCTGTCCGAGTCCGCGCCGGCCGCGGCATCGCCTGAGGCTCACTGAGCCGACGTCACGAGGTTGCCGAGGAACAGCGCCGACTCGGTGGCGACCAGTTCCCCGGCCTTCAGTCCCTCGAGGATCTGATCGAACCCACGCTGCTGGAGCCCGACCTTGACCGTCCGCTTGACCAGGCGCTTTCGGTCGGTCGTGACCCACGCCGTCATCGTGCCGTCCCCCTCACGCACGATGGCACCGGCCGGGACACTGGGCGACTCGGCCGGAGCACCGGTCAGAATCCGGAAACTGGCAAACATGTCGGGCTTGAGCTTGCCGTCGGGGTTACCGATCTCCGCCCGCACGGTGAGCCGGCGTACCGTTGGGTCGACGGAGGCACCAACGTAGGTGATCCGCGCCCGGAAGGCCTCGCCGGGGTACGCCATCACCTGCACCGTCACCTCCTGGCCGAGCTTGATCAGCGGGATATCGATCTCCGCCACGTTCGCGATCAACCACATCGACGACACGTCGGCGATCGAAAACATGGGCTCGGTGTTGTCCGCGCGGACGAACTGGCCGGGACTGACCTTGCGCGCCGTCACCGTGCCGGCGATGGGGGAGACGATCTGGGTCACGCGATCGACCTCGTGCGTCGCTTCGATCTTCGCGATCTCCGCGTCGCTCTTGCCGAACGGGGCCCCCAGGCGATGGCGCGCCGCAGTGAGCTGCCCTTCAGCGGTCTTCACGTCATGCTGGGCGTTCCGGACGTCCGATTCGGCCTGCTCGAAGTCCTTGTAAGCCCCCGCGCCCGCCTCGTAGAGAAGCCTCTGTCGCGTGGCGACGCGCTCAGCGGAGGTCAGCTGGTTCTGGGCCTTCCTCACGGCCACGCTGGCCGCGATCAGGTCGCCGTTCGCCTGAACCAGGTCCGGCGACTCGATGATCAGGAGCCTGTTTCCGGATTGAAGAGAGTCGCCGGGCTTGGCGATGAGACGAAGGACGCGTCCCTGGAAGGGCGCAAAGATCGAGGTCGTGCGCTCGTCGTTGAAGGCGATCCGACCCACTGCAGTCTTCTCCTCGCGGAAGATCCGCAGCTGGACCGGCTCGATCTTGAGGCGCTGGGTCTGGTCCTCGTCGAGCGTCACGACGTTCGGATCCAGAGGTCGGCTCTGCTGCACCGACGTCTGCGACTCCGCCGTCGCAACAACGGGCTGGCGCCACGGGGCGGCAAGCGGGGCGAGGCTCCCGCTCACCACGAGGCCGAGGACCAAGCCGATGACGATGCCGACCCCCAGAACGATACCGATGCGTTTGGATCGGTCGTCCATGATGGGCCGAGGTTACTCGACGGTTCCTCTCCTCACTGTTTCCGTTGCGTTACCGTTTGGTAAGGTTCGGCCCGCGCGACGGGTGGGGTGAGGCGAGATGCGGTGTTAGGGGGCGGGTTCAGGCCGCCGCGCGCGGCAGAATGATGCGAGCGATGAGGCCGGGGGCGGCATCCTCCAGAGAGAGCGTGCCGCCATGCAGGTGACTGATGGCCGTCACGATGGCCAGGCCGAGCCCGTTGCCGGGAAGGCTGCGGCTCCGATCGAGACGGTAGAATCGGGTCACGACCTTCACTCTCTCCTCGGGTGCGATGCCGGGGCCCTCGTCCTGAACGACGATCGACACGGTCTCTCGGTCTTCTCGCGCTCCAACTCGCACACTCCCGGCGCTGCCGCCGTACTTGAGCGCGTTGTCGACCAGGTTGGCCGTCGCGCTCGCGAGGAGATCCTTGTCACCGAGCATCCTCGGCTCGCCGACCACATCGACGACGAGCGCCACGCCGTTGGCCTCGGCGGTGGCGTCATAGAGCTCCACAACGTCCATGATGATGTCCTTGAGCGTGACCGGCTGGAAGCACTGGCGACGGGTCGCCGACTCCGCCTCGGCGATTTGCAAGAGCTTGTCGAAGATCACGATCAACTCGTCGATGTCGTGAATGCTGGTCCGGGCCGCTTCACGAAGCTGCTCCGTGGTCGCGGCTGGCCGAAGCACCTCGTCGAGACGGCTTCGAATCCGGCCCAGCGGTGTTCGGAGATCGTGGGCGATGGCATTCGACACGTCGCGGACTCCCTCCATCAGACGCTGAATCCGATCGAGCATCCGGTTGATATCGCGATTCAGCCGGGTGAACTCATCGTCCGCATCCAGCACGGGGATGCGACGGCTCAAATCGCCGGCCTCGATCTCCAGGGCGGTGTGCCGGATGGCCGCCATTCGATGCTCGAGTTGCCGGCGCACCAATGCCGCCCCCCCGACGGCGAGCAGGAGGGCGACGACGCCTCCCGCGAGAAGGGCGCGCACGACGAGTTGCTCCATCTCTTGCACGTCATGCAGATCTCGGCCGACCACGAGGACGTCACCGTTCGACAATCGGTGCGGCAGGAGCCGACTGGTCGATGGCCGACCATCACGGACAATCGTCTGATCGGTCAGTCGATCGAGTGGCGTTCCACGGCCCAGGGTGGAGACGTTGCCCACGATGTTTCGTCCGCCAGCATCGAGAAGCGAGTAGACCTCCGTCTCCTGGTCGATGCTGTCCGTCAGGAGCTGCTGGATCCTGCGTTGAAGTGCCTCGACGCCGCCGATCTCGAACCGCTCGATCAGCTGCTCGGAGATCTTCGAGAGTTTCGCATCGATTCCCCGATCGATGACGACCACAGTTCCGAAATACAAGGCTGCCGAAATCACTGCCATCGTCCCGACGACCAGCACACCATATCCGAGTGCCAGGCGGAACGCGACGCTTCCCCGCAGCCTAGCCATCGACGCACACCATGTAACCGACGCCGCGCACCGTGTGCAGCAACGGCGGCGAGAAGTCCTTGTCGATCTTTTGGCGCAATCGGCTGATCTGCACATCGATCGCATTCGTTTGCGGATCGAAATGATAGTCCCAGACCGCCTCGAGGAGCATGGTGCGCGTGACCACCTGTCCCTGGTGACGAACCAGATACTCGAGAAGCCGAAACTCTCGAGGCTGCAACGCGATCGGCTTATTGGCCCGCTCGACCCTACGTCTTCTCAAATCGAGTTTCAAATCGGCAATCTGCAGTTCGGACACGTCCTCTTTCATGCCTGAACGGCGCAGGAGCGCGTTCACGCGCGCGAGGAGCTCGGAGAACGCGAACGGCTTCGTCAGATAATCGTCGCCGCCGCCATGAAGTCCGCGCACGCGCTCGTCCAGGCTCGCGAGGGCGCTCAGGATCAGGACCGGCGTCGTCTTGCCAAGCGTCCGGATCGCCTGAACGATCGACAATCCCTCGACATCGCCCGGGAGCATCCGGTCGAGGATCACAACATCCCAGCGCTCGCTTGTCGCAAGGTGTAGGCCGTCCACGCCATTGCGGCACCAGACCACGGCAAAGCCGGCCTCTTTGAGGCCATTGCTAATGTAGCGAGCGGTGTCGGCGTCATCCTCGATCACGAGACACTGCATGTGTTCAGCCACTCCCGTCGAAAGTATACGGCAGTCGCGCGCAGGCCCCCTTGAACGCAACGACTTCGCGATCGTAAGGGCGAGAGCCCCAAAAGCCTCACGATGCCCGGAGAGACAGACGATCGATCACCTGCGCACGTTCGGTTCGCGCTTGCTTCGTATGAGGGCTCGCTCGAGTGCGCGCAAACCGCCGCGCCGACGGTCGATGCGATGCTGGTCAGACTCTAGTCAGGCTGTGCCATCCGGTCCGATCGAAAACCAACCCTTCCGGCCGGAGGCTGGTGCCGCCAAAAAGACGATGAGCAAGGAGTTCGAGCACTTATATCGTCTCAGCATTTTTGGTGAGGTCCTTGCTGTACTGGGACGCAGCGGGGGTTTGGTCATGGAACAGACAACGAAGGCTCTCGTGGTGGGCCAGGCGATCCTGGCGGGGCTCGCGCTTGTGCTCGCCTGTGCGCCGGCGACGGCCGACGAACGGGAGGGCAATGACCGTGGCGAGCGCGAACGTGACGCCATCGTGAACGGGACCCGGCTCTACGAGGTGACCGAGACGGTGCATTTCGGCGCCGACGGTCTGCGGGTGACTCGCGATGCGGTGGCTGTTCTCATGGGCTTTGCGCCGCTTGGAACGCCGCTCTGTCCGATGACAGCGCTCATCACGAACCCGGTGGCGCGGACCTGCACGGTCACGGGCACCGGGCAGGACTCCGTCTCGGTCGCCGGCGCCTCGGTCGACGGGAAGGGGCCGGTCTCGGGCACATTCGCCGTCGTCGTGAACGCGCCCGGCAACAGTTCGGTGCACGTTCCCGCCTGTCACCGGCTAGTCTTCATGGGGTACCGTTGGGCAGCATTCGCGGCACGTTCAAGATTGAGGGCAATCCGCAAGAAGTACCCTTCACCGGCACCTTCCGTCTGCCGTTCGCCTTGGATCTCCAAGGAAGGGCCAAGGAGCCCGACAACGAGGGTGAAGACACCTTCTATCTCGGCGACGACGGGCGACTGATTCCCGTGCAGCCGTTCGAGCGCGTGCTCGGCTTTCCACCCGTTCGCCTGGAGGTGACCTTCTAGAGGGCTCAGTGCCGGTCCCGGCTCGCACTAATCTCAGAGCGTCGCGAGGAAGGGGCGCTTACGATGTGAAGTGTGACGCGTAGAGCCGCGTGGTTCGCAGCCGTTGCCACCGTAGGGGCTCTCCTCATCCTGTTCGTGGCGTTGGCCATCTTCGATCCGCCT
>WNFJ01380827.1_pt2 | contig 16830 bp, 18 predicted proteins | sample 5400461 | NCBI WGS metagenome assembly WNFJ01 (sample SAMN13153349, study PRJNA577476) | soil metagenome | isolation source: 115 cm saprolite on Douglas fir-dominated hillslope | place: USA:California | collected 2013-09-17 | reverse complement strand
GGCGCGGAGCCAGCGGCCGCGGGCCTCGCATTGCGGATTGATACACTGCACCGTAAAGCCGGGCAAGAATTGCATTTTTTCTCCCTCAGTGGCCGCAAAGCTCAGGCTAATTCCTGTGCGACCGCACGACCGTCGGCCGCTTTTTGGCCGCGATTGAAAAAGTTCTGAGCTCCCCTGGCCAGTCAATCCCCTGCCGCGCTCCAACCGTAAAAAACCGAGTGCCAAAGACTGCGGCTGCAACACTCATTAGGGGCGCGCGGGAACAGCGGACGTGATGGCGCGGATTCTGACGCGAACGCCCTGTGGTGTCAAGAGAAAAGACTACAAGATATTGTGGTAAGGTTGCGGGGAGTAGTGACTGGTGAATCGTGACTGGTGACTTGTGGAAGATAGGCGCAATCGAAACAGCCCACGGGCGCGGACCGGCAAGGAAATCATGAGGACGCTGGTTGCGTATTAAGGAAGGATTGAGGGTGGTGCGGCTCGAAGTTTGCGCGGATGAGCTGCGAGACGGAGGGGGAAATGCCAACTACGACAAGGTTTGATCTGGGCGGTGAAGGATTGCCGAGGATGAACTTGGGTGGCGCCGGAAAGAGAATATTGCAGCTCGCCATTCTGGTGCTGGTGATCATCCTGTTGATGGCGAGCACGACGTCGATCCCGACGGGAAATGTGGGCGTGCTGACGCTGTTCGGGAGGGTAACGGGTGAAACGCTGCCGGAAGGGATACACCTGGTGAATCCGCTGAAGTCGGTGCAGAAACTTTCCGTGCAGACACAATCGTTGAAAGAAAGCGCCAACGTGCCTTCGAATGAGGGGCTGATCCTGGCGCTGGACACATCGCTGCTGTTCCGGCTGGACAAAACGATGGCGGCGCAAGTGTAGATTATGTGGAAAAGATCGTCGAGCCCACGCTGCGGGCGGCGATTCGCGCGTCTACGTCCGCGCATACGGCGAATGCGTTATACACAAACGCGCGCGAGCTGGTGCAGCAACAGATTCAGGATGAGCTGACGAAGCAGCTCGCGCCACGCGGCGTGATCGTGGAAAACGTACTGCTGCGCGATGTGCAATTGCCAGCGATGCTCAAGGGCTCGATCGAAGCGAAGCAGCAGGCGGAGCAGGATGCGCTACGAATGAGCTTCATCCTGCAGAAGGAAAAGCAGGAAGCCGAGCGCAAGCGCATCGAAGCGCAGGGCATTGCGGATTTTCAGAAAATCGTGGCGGCGGGCATCAGTACGCAATTGCTCGAATGGAAGGGCATCGAGGCTACGGAGAAGCTGGCGGCGAGTTCGAACGCCAAGGTGGTGATCATCGGGAATCCGAAGAACGGGCTGCCGCTGGTTCTGGAACCGAAGTAGCAAACCGCGATTTAGGACTCATTCTAGTAGGGCCAGTCTTTCCCCACACTCAGGGGCGGGCGGGTGTGCAAGCGACTACGAAGATTTTCGTTGACAATACGAAGCTCTTCGTAATAGTCTCTGCGCATGAACCAGGAACCCCTGCAAAAGCCCACGGCTTCCGAACTGGAGATTCTTCGCGTCCTTTGGGCGCGCGGGCCTTCCACGGTTCGGGAAGTCCATGAGGAACTACGTGAAAAGAAGGCGCTGGGTTACACCACTGTTCTAAAACTCTTGCAGATTATGACCGCGAAGGGCAGCGTCCGCAGGAACGAAGAGCAACGGGCCCATGTTTACGAAGCATGCCAGCCAGCGACGGAAACAAAGCGGCAACTCGTCGGCGACGTCCTGCAGCGGGTGTTCGAAGGCTCGGCAAGCGAGTTGATGATCCACGCGCTAGCGGGCCGGCGAACGTCTAAGAAAGAGCTGGATGAGCTGCGCCGTCTTCTGGACGAGTACGAGGGGAGAAGCTGATGAGCAACTTCGCGAATTGGATTTCGCCGGAACTTCTGCGGACGCTTGGCTGGACCTTGTTGCACTTCCTCTGGCAGGGGGCGGGACTGGTGGCTCTGTTTGCCGTGGGGGCAGCGGTTTGCCGAGGCGCGGCGGCGCGCTACGCGCTGGCGGTGGGCGCGCTGGTCTTGATGATGGTGTCTCCGACCATCACATTCACGTGGGTGCGCACGCAAATGAATCCGGCCGTGCAGACTGGGGCAGGAGGAGCTTCGACGTGGGCGGGAACGTCCACCCAAAACGCGACCGCGCTGTCGGGCTCCCGCGCCCCGGTCGCCGCATCCCGAACGGAGCAGCCCATGGCGATGCTGTGGCTGGTGGAAGCGTGGTTCCTGGGCGTCCTGCTACTGAGCCTGAGAACCGCGGGCGGACTGTTTCTGATCGAAAGAATGCGGCGCAAAGAGATCAAGCCGGTGGGAGGAGAACTGTACGAACGATGTGTGGCGCTGCAACGGAGGATGGGTCTCGACCGCGTCATCCAGTATTGCGAGTGCCATCGGCTGGACGCTGGGATGGTTCCGTCCCGTGGTGCTGCTGCCGGTGAGGGCGCTGACCGGCTTGACCGAAGAGCAAATCGAAGCGGTCATCGCGCATGAGCTGGCGCACATTCGCCGCCTCGATTGCTTCGTGAATCTTTTCCAGATTGCCGCAGAAACGCTGCTGTTCTACCACCCGGCGGTTTGGTGGGTGAGCCAGCGGATACGCGCCGAACGGGAGAACTGTTGCGACGACGAAGCAATCGCGATTTGCGGCGACGCCGTGAACTACGCGAGGGCGCTCACGCTGATGGAAGAATGGCGGACGGCTCCGGCATTGATGATGGCGGCGAATCGCAGCCCGCTTACGGAGCGCGTGGTCCGGCTGCTCGGATGGGATGGAGCGGGCGGCAGAAGTCGCGTGGCGGGACTGACGGCCAGTTTCGTGTGCCTGGTGGGAGCGCTGTTGGCAGGCAACGCATTCCTGGGAGTCGCGCATGCTGCGCTGGGAGCGGGCGCGTCTCCAAAACAGGAACAAGGAAGCAGCAGCGTGATTGTCGTCAAGCCAGAAACTGCTTCGGCGAAGGAACGCACGGCGCAGGCCGCGAAACCCTCGGGAGCGGCTGAGGCGAAGGCGCAGACTAACAAAGAAAAAGATCAGAAGACCGCCGGTGACGAAAACAAGAAGCAATCCTATCTGGATGCCATGGAAGCCGCAGGGTTCAAGAACCTCGATGTCGACGAGATTATTGCGATGAAGGTGCAGGGTGTCACGCCCGAGTACATCAAAGCAATGCACGATCTGGGGTTGCAACCCACGCCGGACGAACTCATCGGCATGCGCGTGCAGGGCATCACGCCGGAATACATTCGCGAGATGCGAAAGTTTGATTCCAACCTGAACATCGATGAACTGATTGGGATGAAAGTGCAAGGAGTTACTCCGGAAACTATTCGCGAATTCCACGAGTTGGGGCTGCAACCAAGCGCCGATGACGTGATCGGGATGAAGGTGCAGGGTGTGACGCCGAGTTACGTAAAGGAGATGCGCGCCACGGGGCTCAAACCGAATACCGACGAGCTGATTGGAATGAAGGTGCAAGGAGTCACGCCGGAGTACGTGAAATCGATGCAAGCAGCAGGCTTCAAGGACCTGGATTGCGACGAACTGATCGGCGCGAAAGTGCAGGGGATAACGCCAGAGTTCATCGAGAAGGCGCGGAAGCACGGGTTCCAGAATCTGACGCTGGACAAGCTGATGGCGCTGAAGAACGCGGACATTTTGTGAGTTTCGCAGGAAATACGGAGAGGAGTGAGGTCCCATGAATCTGAAGCGGATTATCGGTCTTATCCTTGTGATTGCTGGAGTCATCCTGGGCGTGGCGAAAGCTCTCGGCGGCGAGGGGCAGAGCGGCGATTGGACCATTCGGCGCTCCGATGCTCCGGGGAGAGTGGAGTTCTCGTTGATGGATTCCCGCGCCGGGCATCACTTTCACCACAGTTCCGACTGGCCGGCGAGCGATTTTTCCGGCGTGGATTTTTCCAAGCCCGGGCGGCAAGAAGTTCATTTTACGATCGCGCGGGATGCAGGAAAATTCGAATGCGAGGGGTTTCTGCGGGACGCCGAGGGCGCGGGGCTGTTTCATTTCACGGCTGAGCCGAAGTATTTGCAGGAGATGAAGTCGCTGGGTTTCGAACGGATCGACGACGACAAACAATGGGCGATGGCCATCCATGATGTTAGCCTGAAATTCGCGCGGGATATCAAAGCCGAAAACCTGCAGGGATTGGATACGGACAAGCTCATTGCTTTCAAGATTCATGGCGTGACGCCCGAGTTCATCGAAGGCATTCGCTCGGCGGGTGTAATCATTTCCGACAGCGACAAACTCATCGCCTTCCGCATTCACGGCGTGACGCCGGAAATGGTTCTCAGCCTCAAACAGGCCGGCTACGATCCTGACCCGGACAAGCTGATCGCCATGAGAATTCACGGGGCGACGCCGGAATGGGTGGCGGAGTTGAAGAAGCAGGGTTACGAGCACTTGGATCTCGACAAGCTGATCGCCTTCCGGATCCATGGCGTGTCAGCGGATTTTATCGGCCAGCTTCAGAAGCTGGGTTACGCTCATCCGGAGCCGGATCAACTGATCGCCATGCGCATTCATGGGGTGACGCCCGACTTCATCACCGGGCTGCAGTCGCGTGGAATGAAAAACCTGAGCGTCGATCAACTGGTCAGCCTGCGAATTCATGGGATTGATTGACCTTTTCGGCCGTTCGGAAGCATGGGAGAGAATGGAATAAGCGAGCCGAGCAAGATCTTCAAGCAAAGATCGGGGTTTTCGATCCGGAGCGAAATCTAAGGCTTGGGCGTCGTCGCCGGGACTTCCTGCGGCGCAGGCAAAGCAGCCAGGCGGACCTTCAGTTGGTCGAGTTCTTGCTGCTTATTGGTGATTTGCTGCTTCATGGCGTCCAGCTTCTCTTTTCCCGAGGTGTTCTTCGCATAGTCGGGACTGGAATAGAATGAGTCTTGATCCAACTGATATTCACGCTGGAGAAGATCGAGATCACTCTGTGCATCCTTGATCTTCTCCTTTAGAGCGACGCGCTCCTTTAAAGCCCCGCGCACTTTGTCGTCTTCCGACGGAATCTTGGAGGCGCCACCCTGCGCGGTTGCCGCGCCCGCGGCGGGCTGCGCCGGGGTTTCCGGCGAACCGGGCATTGTGAGTTGCACAGCGGTAGCGCTCTGCACATCTCCCTTTTTTACATCCAGAGTTTCGTCAGTGATGACTTTGGCTGGCTTTTCGGTGTTTTTCTTCTGCGCGCGGGCGCGGCGGGCGGCTTCCGCAACGGACTGAGTATCCTGCGATTGGGCAAAGGCAGCGGCGGGAAGCAGAGCTGCGGCCAGGACGACCGGCAGGGCAAGGCGAAATGGGATGCGGTGCAACATAGTCACGACTCCTCATAAAAGCTGAGCTGGGTCAAATTTCAAGATACGCCTGCGAAAGTGGAATGACAATCCCAAGTGGCAAAGGGGTGCGAATGAGCCAACGGAGCAAGTCAGAACGAACGTGTTTCTATACGCTTCGTCACGATGCGCGCCTGGATGAGACTCGAGATTCGTTAGCGGCCCGTCACGGCTAGCTGCGCTGCCGAAACGTCGCGGAATGAAAAGTGTGTTTGCAGATTCTTTACCGGCTGGCCATTGGTCTCCGCGTAGGGATAGATAAAATAGTTCAGGGGATCGCCCTTCTGGTCGGGCGAGAGACGGATGTCGCGGCCGTAGCTGAAGAAAACGCGATTGGTGTCGTGCGCGCCGAAGAAGAAGTCGCGCTTGGCGGGATTCTTCCAGGCTTCGGAGGCGTCCACGGGAACCCAGCCGACGCCGGCGAGATGGAATTCGGCCCAGCAATGGTAGCCCGCGATGTCACCTTCGGTCTTGCCTTCGGGTAGCGGGAAACCGATTTCGAAACGAGCGGGAATACCGGACGAACGCATCATGCCGATGAAGAGAGAATGGAAATCGGTGCAATTGCCACGCTTCGAAGTGCAGGCCCAGACGGCGTCGCCGCGGCCCCAGCCTTCGCCGGATTTGTCATAGCGCATGGTGGCGAGCACGTAATCGTAGATGTGACGGGCCTTTTGGATTGCGCTGGTATCACCGGCGGTGTGCTCCCTGGCAAGCTCGGCGATGGTGCCATTGAGGGGAACGAGTTTGTCGGGTTCGAGGTAGCGTTGCAGATTCTGATCCTGGGACGTGGCGGCGGAGACATTCTGGAGTGCAGCTGCGTCAAGGGCGACCTTGTGTTCGCGGCGGACGGCCGTGAATCGCAGCAGCACGTCAAAGCCGGCGGCGGATTGCTGCATTGTCGGCGTGAAGGCCGCAAACGAGTTGCCGTATTCGGGATCCCGGCCCTGCACGTGACTCACGGGGCTCTCCATGTGCAAGCCACGAATGTCCTGGTAGCCATCGGACTGCGGCAAGGGAATCCAAAGATGGGTGGGACCCGCGGAATCCGGGTTGGCTGGAACATGCACCTGATACGTGAATTCGAAGGAACGCGTTGGAATTCCATCAGTCATTTCCGCAGTAGTTCTACGGCCCGCATAAGCGGCGACCACGGCGAAAAGAGCGAACGCGAAAATTGACGAGAGCACGAGACGGAAGCGGGTCATGGAGGGACTCCTGCGTGGAGAGTGTGGCTCAGAATCGAGCCGGTGCGATTATACTGAATTGAGAAATAAAGAAAAGGGGAAACCCCGGAGCGGAAGAATTGCTAAAACTTAGAATGATCCTGCTTGTAGCACTGGCAATGCTCATGGGGGCGGGCAAAGCCTACGCCCAGGCGCCGGCGATCGAAGCACAGGTACCGTCGCCCAGCGCCATCCCTCCCGCTCGCAAGAATCTGACTAAGGAACGAACGCAGGAGCACCGCTTCTGGGACAAAAAGAATGATTGGTTGTTTGCAGGCGTCGGAGCGGCGCGGACGTTCGATTATTTTTCAACGCTGAACTTGAGGCGGCGCGGAGACCGGGAAGTCCTGCTTACGAATGAGATCGTGGACAATCACGCAGCGTTTGCGGCGATCGAGGCGGCGGGAACCGGCGTTTCGATTGGGGCGTCGTATTTATTCCATCACTACGGCCATCACAAACTGGAACGCTGGACCTCGATGGTGCATTTCGGATTGGCGACGTCGGGCGCGGTGCGTAATTACTGCCTGAAAACGGCACATCCAAGGACCACTCCGTAGCCGCACGCGGCTCACAAGGCGGAAACGCTGCGTCGTGCCCCCCGTCTAAATCAACAGGATGAAATCTTGCAGATGGAATAGTGGTGCGGCATACTCGCGGCCCGTGCTGGCCTTGGCCGGAAGCGTATGGAGAGCGGCGTTGGGATGTAGACGACGTATAAAGATGGGACAGTGGGTCTTCCCTCATCGTTTTGTGCTGATTCTTGGTGCGAGTCTATGTTTCGCGATAGCCTCGCGCGGTTCCATGGACCCAGCGTCATCCGCGCATCCGGAAACGCCGGCCGCGCAACCCTCGCCGCAGCAAGCCGGCTCCTCACAGACTTCGCCTTCGGAATCGGAGACTTCTGAACGGACAAGAACCGAACAGTACACGCTTTCGCATGAGCGCCAGGCGAAAGCGGTAGCGTACTCACGGGCGGGCTATACGCTTTACTTCGTTTCCTATTTTCTTGGCGGACTTTTCCTTTTTCTAATCCTGCGGCTGGGCTGGGCGGCGAAGTTTCGAGATATCGCTGAAAATGTCAGCGACAAGAAGTGGGTTCAAGGACTGGTTTTCGTGCCGCTGCTCTTCCTGACCATCGGCATTCTGGACCTGCCGCTGCACTTCTATTGGCATGCGCTTTCCTTGCATTACGAACAGTCCATTCAAGGCTGGGGCTCCTGGTTCTGGGATTGGTCCAAGGGAGAGTTTCTCGACACCGCGTTTGGAATCGTTCTAGTCCTGATCTTGTTTGCCGTGATGCGGCGCAGCCCGCGGCGATGGTGGTTGTATTTCTGGTTTCCTGCGGTCTTGATTCTCCTGGGACTGATCGTGATCACACCCCTGGTGATCGATCCCCTGTTCAACAAATTCGAGCCACTGAACAAGGAACATCCGGACCTCGTTGCTGCCATTGAAAAGCTCACGAAACATGCGGGTGTTCCCATTCCACCGGAGCGCATGTTCCTGATGATGGCGAGCCGGAAAACGAAGGCCATCAACGCCTACGTGACGGGCCTGGGAGCGTCAAAGCGTTTGGTGATCTGGGATACCACGATTCAAAAGACTTCCAGCGATGAATGTCTATTCATCGTCGGACACGAGCTCGGACACTACGTTCTCGGACACGTCCGTCGGGGCTTTTTAGTGGGAGCGGCCGGGCTATTGTTGGCGTTCTATCTCCTCTTTCGAGGCCTGCACTGGGCGCTCGATCGCTGGGCCGGTGACTGGAAGCTCTACGGCCAGGAAGACTGGGCTTCGCTTGCGGTGTTGCTCTTGCTCCTGCAAGTGCTGTTGTTCGTTTCTTCGCCGGTCATCAGCGGCTATAGCCGGATGCAAGAACATGCTGCAGACGTTTACGGATTGGAAGTCATCCATGGGTTGGTCCGGAATTCGGAGGAAGTCGCCGCGCATGCCTTTCAGGTTCTCGGAGAGCTGGATCTGTCGGACCCCAATCCACCGCCGTTTATCAGCTTCTGGCTCTATTCGCATCCACCGCTGGCGGACCGCCTGGTGTTCGCGCATAAGTACGATCCATGGTCAAAAGGGAAATCGCCGAAGTACGTGAAGTAGCCGTGGATGAAGCGAATCCCACTTGCTAGGGTGTGTTGCGCGCCGATGCGTGCTTGCGGGCAAAAGCAGCTACTTTGTTGCGATTGCCGCAAACGGCCATCGAACACCAGCGGCGGCGGCGCGTGCGAGAATTGTCGTAGAAGAACAGGCCACAGTGAGGATTGGCGCAAAGCCGAAGGCGTGCGCGAGCTCCCTCGGCGATAATTTCCGCCGCGGATCGGGCCACGGCGGCGAGCAGCCAATCAAGGCCTCCCTCCCGCGCAATGAATTCGATCTTCCAGACGCCGTCGAGAGCGACGAGTTCATCGTGCCCCTCGGTAATGCGCAGTATTTCGTTTACCGGCTCGACCCATTCCCCGGCTATTCTTTGCTTTCGGAGCATGGCCGCGAACACCTTGTGCAGGGCGGAGCCGAGCCTCCGGGCTTTCAAGAGCAACGCTTCGGCAGCCCGCGGGTCGGATTGCGGCAGACCGAGAAGCTGGGCGCCACGCTCAGTGGAGACAATTCTCGCCGACTCCAGGAAGTGAATAAGGTGTGCCCAGGACAATGCTGCGCTTGAGGGAGCCGCGTTAACGAAATCGAGGGACAGTCGCCCGCCCAACAGTCGCGGGGCTGACGTCGAAGAAGTCATCGGAAGGGCCTCCCTCAAGGAGCCGAGTTCGGAGTCGGTTCCAGTTCCCAGTAACCAGTAAAAACTATCATAAGGGTTATCGCGAGAAAAGCGTTCTCTGGCCCTGTCTGGCTGTAACCTTTGGCAGACAGTCAAATCAGATATGCTGGCTGGCGGGAGACCGACTTCGATGAAATACCAATTAGCAGGCTTGACCCTCACTTCTCTTTTTCTGTTCGCGGCCATGGCGTTGCTTCGACCACACGCTCAGGCATCGCCGAGGACGCCCGGGGCAGCTCGCACACCAGTAGTGGTCGAACTGTTTACATCCGAAGGCTGCTCCAGTTGTCCACCAGCGGATGCTTTGCTGGCGCGACTGGCCGAGGAGCCGCTTGCCGGGAATGTGCAGTTGATCGCCCTGGAGGAGCACGTCGATTACTGGAACGATTTGGGCTGGGCTGATCCTTTCTCTTCGCGGGATTGGACGTCCCGGCAAAATGTTTATTCCGGGGCTCTCGGAAACGGTAACCCGTATACACCGCAAATGGTGGTGGACGGGACGGTGGAATTCGTTGGCAGCCACGGGCGGAAGGCGCGGCAGGCAATTCTTGAAGCAGCAGGCAAGACAAAAATACCGGTGACGCTGGAACAAAGTGGCGCGAACAACGCGGCCACTGGAAACTTTTCCGTGAAGGTTGGAAAACTGGAAGGAACAGCAAAACGCGCTGCAGCGGAAGTCTGGCTGGCCGTTACGGAAACGGGGTTGCACTCCGCGGTGACACGCGGCGAGAACGCTGGCGAAGACCTCCATCATGCCGCCGTGGTACGCTTCATGCGCAAGATCGGCGAAGCGAATGCTGACGGCGACATTTCCTTTGCTGGAGACGCGAGTGTCCCCCTGCAGAGAGAATGGAAGCGAGAGAATCTGAGGGCCGTGCTCTTCGTGCAGGACAAAAAGAGCCGGCGTATTCTTGGCGCGGCAGAGATCCGCATCGCACCATAAATTTAGAAGCATCGCGTCCTATTTTAGATTTGCCAGCGAAGATAGTTGCATTCCGGGAATCAAACTTTCTCAGGTACAATCAATCTCGATCGCAGGAAAAGTCATTCCGGACGAAGACTTTTTTCCGCGATAAAATCTGTCTCAGTTAATAGCCAAACGTGCTCACGGCGAAGCACCCAGCACGTCAGAAAGCAATGCGGGGCAGGGATCTTTCCTCAAGGTGATTGTTGGACATCGAACCATTAACGTATTCTTCTCCGACTCCCCCGTTGCAGGGTCCGCCCCCCCAGGGAATCCTCAGTAAGATTTTTCTAAACGACAAAGGAATACGCGGCGGCTGGCGTCTGCTGACTTACGCGGCCTTGGTGGCCGGGCTCGGATTCGGCGGCGGAATCGTCCTCCAACATTTTATTCGCCCCACACGAGGTGTTTTTTCTCTCGGCTCTTCTTTCGCGTACGAAGTGTTCTGTTTCAGCGTCGTTTTTGGCGCCGCGCTGATCATGGCTCAGATCGAGGGCCGTTCTCCCGGCGCTTATGGGTTGCCGCTAAGTGGCGCTTTTGGGAAATTGTTCTGGCAGGGCTGCCTCATCGGATTGGTCGAGATTTCAGCATTGGTTGGCTTGATCGCCGCCTTTGGCGGGTATTCCTTTGGTGACATTGCGCTGCATGGCAAAGAGATGATGCGTTGGGGAATATTGTGGGCAGTCTTCTTTGTGTTTGTGGGCTTGTTTGAAGAATTCACGTTTCGAGGATATACGCAATACACGCTCGCGGAGAGCATCGGATTCTGGCCTGCGGCGATCGTGCTTTCGTGCTCCTTTGGGGCCGTGCATTTGGGAAATCCCGGTGAAGGCTGGGTGGGGGCAGCGGGCGTTGTGACCATCGGGCTGATTTTCGCGTTTGCCCTGCGGCGTACCGGCAATCTCTGGCTCGTTGTGGGATGGCATGCGAGTTTTGATTTCGGCGAGACATTCCTTTACTCCGTGCCGAACAGCGGCCTCGTCTTCGAAGGACACCTGTCGAATGCATCCCTGCACGGCGCCAAATGGCTCACGGGCGGCACGGTGGGCCCCGAAGGCAGCGTCTTCAGCTTTCTGACCATGGGGATTCTTGCCTTCGCCATTCATCTACTTTTTCCGGCGAAGAAACGTGAGCCCGTGCAGCCTTAAGAGAAACAGGCTAATTAGTGGACGAGTTCGGAGGCGAGCACCAGGCGGACCCCTCGCTCCTGCGCTTCTGGCAAGACTTCGCGCAGAGCCTGGAGCGTTGCGGGATGAGGATGACCAATCGCCACGGCTTCGCCTCTTTCGCGGGCGCCCCGCAACGCCAATTCGAGCTGTTTGCGGACCGCGGCTACTTCGGCGACGTCGTCCAGGAAAGGGACGTTGCGGAAGGCGGAGCGCACTCCAAAGTCCTGCGCCGTATCGTAAGCCACGGTAGCGGCGGTGGTGCGGCTGTCAACGTAAAAGAGGTTACGGTCGCGCAGCACGGGCATAAGCTCGTCCATCAACGCAGCGTCGGCAGTCGCCTGCGATCCCTGATGATTGTTGACGCCAGTGGCGTCCGGAACATTTTGCAGAAATTGATCGAGCAGCGCCGCAACTTCGGGCGCCGGCATGCCCGGGTGCAACTCCTGCGCCTCGGGTGTTTCGTTCGCGACCGATTGCATCGGCAGATGCAGCATTACCTGGAATCCACGGCGATGCGCTTCCTTGGCGATGTCCACCGAATGCTCGTGATTGGGTAAGACGGAAACGGTGAGGGGATAGCCCAGAGCGAAGACGGCGTCGGCAGCTGCGCGGTCGCTGCCGAGATCGTCGATGATGATCGCGAGCCGCGCGTCGGGGACTTTTCCGGTGAAATTCTTCGCCCCTCCAATGGAGCCGGGTGTTGCACGCGTCACGATTTCTATTTCGAGTGCCGGCACGCCTGAATGTCGAAGCTCGATGAGAAGTAGATCCCCGGTTTGGGTGGGTGGGTCCTGTGTCAGATGATTTCGGGTCGCGACGGTACCGAGGCTTTGAAGAAGCCTGGCGACCGCGGCGCGGTGCGTATCTGCCGAGGAATCATTCTTCAGCACGATACGCAGGTAATCCATGTTTCCGGGTTGCTGGCTGGAAGCGCTTTGCCGGAGTTTAATGGGGGTCCCGGCAGGCACCGCGGCAGAAGCCGTAGCCGCCAGCTCGCGCGTGATTCGGTGAACTTGCGCGGGCGTGAGGCGGTTTTCTTCGTTTTTCTTGCAGCCATAGGAGAGCACTTCGAGAAGGAAGCAAATTCCCAGGCACGCGAAACTTGTTGAACCGTTTATCTTGATTCGAAAGCAATGCGGGCTTGCTTGAACCGCGTCAGGCTGCCGGGCCACGGAAAACTAGGCAGCCTTTTTCACGGGGGCCTTTAACAGATCGAGCGCTCGGTGAAAGATGGGGTCTTCCGGAGAAAGCGGTCGCGGTCCGAGGCCGGGTTCCTTCTGGGTTTCGGGTGCCGGCGCTGCATCTTCATCCGTTGAATCCGAATCATCTTCCGGGACGGCATGCACCACTTCCGTGGGGACGACGCCTTCTTCCATGATCGACTTGCCGCCGGGATTGTAATAGTTCGCCACCGTGAGGATCAGTGCGGCGCCATCATCCAGTGAAATGAGCTTCTGCTCGGAAGCGAGACCAAAAGTGCGCTCTCCCACGACATTCCCGCGATGGTTCGCAGCGATGGCGGAGGCCAGAACTTCCGCGGCCCCCGACGTCGTGGCGTCGATCAAAACGGAGACGGGATTCTTCCAAATGACCTGTTTTGGCTCGGCTGAAAAAACCTGTGCCGAGACCGTCTGGCCGCGCAGCGTTGTCAGAATGCCAGAAGGAACGAAAAGGCGAGCGGTCGAAATCGCCTCGGAAACCTGTCCGCGGCCGCATTCCCGCACGTCCAGTATGACCTTGCGAATGCCCTGTTTTTCCGCGTCGAGGAGACGATTGCGAATTTCATCCGCGCGGCCAGCATCGAGCGAAGGGATGCGTAGCACCAGAATGTCGGCATCCACCTTCTGGGCGATGATCTTCGGCGTAGCCAGCTTCTCGCGAACGAGATCGACTTCTTCGGGCGTAGCCTTACCGCGCCGGATCACCCCAACTTTGATGGCCGTCCCCGGCTGGCCACTCAGAAGATTCATGGCCTGGCCTACGGACATGTCGCGGGTGGTGAATCCGCTGATGGACTCGAAAATGTCGCCGCTGCGAATTCCCGCCTTGGTGCCCGGACCATCTGGCAACACGGAGAGAACGATGATGTAACCGTAGCGCTTGCTGAGCGTCAGCCCGGTCTCCGCCGTGCCGGCATTCGCGAGTTTCTTTTTGTATTCGTCGTATTCGCGTGGCGTGAGGTAGCTGGACTGAGCGTCGAGGGATTCCAGCATCCCGTGCAGGGAACCGGCGGTCACCGTACGCATGTTCGGATCGTCGACGTAATCCTGCTGGACTTTCTGCAGAACCTCACCGTACACGGTGAGCGACTTGTAGGCTTTGTCGTCCGTCGTGCGGCCCAGGACGTGTCCTATGCCGGCGTAACAAAAGATGGCCACCGATACGCAAAGAATCCCGATGCGAGACGTTCGATTCATGCCTCACCCTTCCAAAACGAAATACAAATTCCAATTATACCACCGTAAGGGATTGGGACGGGGGGCGAATCTAAAGGGTAGCCCGCGCGGGGGGATCAGGCTGAACACTTTCGCAGATGAGACACGTCGAAAACCGGAAATGTTGCGAAAATACCACATCAGTCGGTTCCAGGGTTCCATTGTCGCTTGTAAATCATTGATAACAAAGCATAAGCTCGAGAAGAATTGGCGAACAACATGCTACTATAGAGTGCGGGGAATGTTCCAAACTACCATTGCCAAAGAGTCACTCGCCGAGGGTGTGGGCCTCCATACCGGCGTGTACGGTCACGTCCGCCTGATGCCCGCACCGGCCGAAACAGGCATCGTGTTTCGCCGCGTTGACTTCCGCGTTGACTTGGATAATTTCCCCATCGAAGCGCAGGGGCACAACGTGGCTCGCGTCAGTTACGCTACGAGCCTCATGAAACAAGGCGTTTTGCTCTCTACCACCGAGCATTTGCTGGCAGCTATCTATTCTTGTGGCATCGACAACATTTACATCGACATTGACTCCATCGAAGTGCCCATTCTCGACGGCTCGGCGGAGCCCTTTATGCAGATGCTGGAGCATTCCGGCGTTCGCAAACTGCGCAGGAAGCGGCGCTATATGAAAATACTGAAGCCGCTGGAGGTCATCGAAGGGGATCGCCGGATCGGCATCTATCCTGCCGATGAGTTTCGCGTGCGCTGCTACGTGGATTTTCCCCACCCCCTGGTAGGCCAGCAGGAAGTGGAGATGTTGGTGGGGCCGGATACTTTCCGTTACCTTCTGGCGCGTGCGAGAACTTTCTGTTTCCAACGCGACATCGAGCCGCTCAAGGCCATGGGCCTCATTCGCGGCGGCTCGCTCGAGAACGCCATCGTTCTCACCGACGACGGCGTGATGAACGGGCCGTTGCGCTTCCCCGACGAGTTTGGACGGCACAAGGCACTGGATCTTATTGGCGACCTGGCGCTGGCGGGCTTGCCGCTTCTGGCGCGCGTTGAGGCCCACAAAGCCGGTCACGCCCTGCATACCCAGCTCGTCAGCCGCCTGTTAGCCGATCCTTCGCTTTGGACCATCACCACCGGCGAAGCCGTCCGCTCCACAAGTGACGCCTACCTGACCGCCCTTTCGCCTGCCCCGGCCACTGATTAACGATTCGCCGCGTCGTAAACAACCCTCCGGTTGCGAAATAGCCGCTGCTCCCGCAGAATGGGCTCAAAACCATGTCCAACAACGATCTAGGTATAGTGATTCTGGCCGCTGGCAAAGGCACGCGGTTAAAGTCGAGCCTGGCGAAGGTGCTGCATTGCGCCGGCGGGCGCACGCTCGTGGAACAAATTGTGCGTTCCTGCCAGCCGCAAACCTCTGAAGGCACGCGAGACCGTGGCCGTAGTCGGCCACCAGGCGGAACAGGTCGCGGCGGTGGTCGAGCCGCTCGCGGCGCTTACTGTGCTGCAGCGGCCACAAAATGGCACCGGCCACGCCATGCAAACCGCGAAGCGCGCGCTGAGCCGCGCAAAGTTTGCTGTTGTGCTCCCGGGCGACGCTCCCCTCGTGCACACCGATACCTTGAAGGCGCTGATTGCCGCGCATCACAATGGAAATGCGGCGGCAACAGTTCTCTCCGCGGTGCTCGCCGATCCTTCCGGCTACGGCCGGGTTGTGCGCAAATCCGAAACGGCTGTCTCCGCGATTGTGGAAGAATCGCAGCTCACCGACGAGCAGCGCGAGATCAACGAAATCAATTCGGCGATTTATTGCTTTACCTTGGAGAAACTCTGGCCCGCGCTGGCACAGGTGAAGCCCAACAACAAGCATCGCGAGTTGTACTTGACCGACGCCATCGCCGTGCTAAACGCCAAGGGCGAAACCGTGCTGGCGCAAGTGGCCGCCGATGCGCGCGAGGTGTTGGGATGCAATACGCGCGCGGATTTGGCCGAGGTCGACCGCGTATTCCGGGAGCGGAAACGCAACGCGCTGATGGATGACGGCGTCACCATTCAGTTGCCGGAGACGGTGCTGATCGATCCGGACGTGATCGCGGGCGAAGACACCATCATCGAACCCGGCGTGCAGTTGCTGGGCAAAACCAAAATCGGCTCTCGCTGCACCATTCGAACGGGAAGCGTCCTGAATGATGCGATCCTCGGCGACGACGTGACCGTCGAACCGCATTGCGTCGTAACGCAAAGCCGCCTCGATGATCGCGTCATCATTGGCCCCTTCGCGCGATTGCGGCCGGACAATCATTTGAAAGCCGGGGCGCGCATCGGCAATTTCGTCGAACTTAAAAAAAGCACCATCGGCGAAGGCACGAAAGCCATGCACCTCTCGTATCTGGGCGATGCGAAGATCGGGACGAAGAGCAATATCGGCGCGGGCACGATTACCTGCAATTACGACGGCTTCCACAAGTATCCGACGTCGATCGGGAACAAGGTTTTCATCGGCAGTGACTCCGTACTGGTGGCGCCCGTGCGGATTGGTGACGGCGCTTACATCGCCGCCGGTTCCACAATCACGGAAAACGTGCCCTCAGACGGATTAGGGATTGCCCGCAGCCGGCAGGTCAACAAACTCGGCTGGGCTGCGAAGAAACGCCGTGAATTGGCAGCCTCGGAGAAACCAAAGAAGAAGCCGGCGAAGAAACCGAAGCGCCGCAAAGCAACCAAGAAGCGTAAGTAGCGCATTTCTCTTCTCTGCGATTTCTCCGCGCTCGCTGCGTCTCTGCGTTATCTCTATTCTTGTTTTGTCCTCTCCAACCCGAACTCTCGCGTGTGTGCTAAAATAAAAGTTCCCGCAATGCCACTGGGAGCCGCCACAGCATGAAATTTGGAGTCGTCGTTTTCCCCGGGTCCAATTGCGACCACGACGCTTTTTACGC
>WNFJ01063370.1_pt1 | contig 16830 bp, 18 predicted proteins | sample 5400461 | NCBI WGS metagenome assembly WNFJ01 (sample SAMN13153349, study PRJNA577476) | soil metagenome | isolation source: 115 cm saprolite on Douglas fir-dominated hillslope | place: USA:California | collected 2013-09-17 | reverse complement strand
GGTCGCGGATTGGTGCGTTGAAGTATAGGTCGGTCGGCTTCAGCGTCGCACCGTAGCCCGCATGCTCGCAAGATGTCGATCGAGATGGCTTCGGCCCAGACCTTCGATCGACACCGGACGCCCACGGGCGGGACCGAATGGCACGGCTCGCTTGAAGTCTTCGTCGGTCAGAGAGCGCAGCACGGCGACAAGGCGGTCGGCGTTTCGGCGCGCGAGAAAGATGACTTCATCGCGGCGGATCCCGGCAACCTGCGCGGCCTTGATGGCATTGCTCGCGTCGTGCGCCCGCGGGCTCCCGGGAATCGGGATCCCATTCCGAATCGCGTTGATCCAATCAGCCGCCCGCTCGTGCCCCCAGGCGATGTGATGCGCGACCACACCGAGCCGCCACCGTTCGGCGCGACAGATCGTTCGCCATTCTTCATCCGAGCAGCTTTCGACGAAGCCGGTGAACTCGGCGTTGGCGTCGGCGATCTCCTCCTCGTTCTACCATTCGCCGAGTGATCGAACCGAAATCGTGGCCAGCCGGCGGGCTCGCCTCGTGGACCAGCGCCGGGACGCCTCTCGTGCTCTTCGTGACCCTGGGCCTCCCGGCCGGCGCGATCGGGGTGGCGTGGCCCCACCTGCGCGCCTCGTTGGGGGCGCCGCTGGCCGGTCTCGGGCTCGTGCTCGCGGCCTCGACGCTCGCGTATTTTCTCGCGAGCGCGAGCAGCGGACCCCTGACTGCCCGGGTCGGTACGGCAGGTGTACTCGTCGGAGGGTGCGCACTCAGCACCCTGGGGTTGTTGGCCATAGCGCTCGCGCCCCAATGGTGGGTGGTTCCCGTGGTCAGTTGCCTCGCCGGCGCGGGCTCGGGTTTTATCGACGCCGGCGTCAACGCGCACGTCTCGCTGAACCGCGGCGTGCGATATATGGGCTGGTTGCATGCGTCCTGGGCGGTGGGCGCGGCCCTCGGTCCGCAAGTCGTTGTGCTCTCGCTCGCCGCCACCGATTCGTGGCGCGCGGCGTTCGCCGCGATGAGCGCCGCCTACCTGGCCACTGGCCTGGTGGTCGCGACGCGGCCCCAGGATTGGGGGCATCCGGCGGATAAGTCGACGACGTCCGACCGGCGCGACCCGGCGATTCCGAGGGTCCGGCGACGCACGCTACTGATCCTTGCCGGCCTGTTCCTGGTCGCCGCGGGACTCGAGGGTACGGCCGGGAACTGGTCGTATACCCAACTGACAATCGGGCGTGGACTATCGGCGAGCGCGGCCAGCTGGGCGGCCTCGCTCTTCTGGACGGGTCTCGCTGGCGGACGAATCGCCCTCGGCCTGCTCGGGGATAAGGCCACGCCGACCCGCCTGCTCGATGCCAGCGTCGCCGCGGCTGGCCTGGCGGCCGTGGCCTTCTGGTTGGCTCCGCCGATGGTGGCGGCCTTCGTCGCTCTGCCAGTGCTGGGCGTCGGTACGAGCGTTATGTTCCCGCTCCTGTTATCAGTGACGCCCGCACGCGTTGGCCCGGAGATGACCGCGAACGCTGTCGGCTATTCGCTGGCAGCGGGCACGATCGGGGGCGGCGGGCTGCCGGCTGCGACCGGCGTCGTCCTCCAGGCGCTTGGGGTACTCACCCTCGGCCCATTACTCGTCGCAATCGCAGTCGCGATGGCGTTGCTCTATGCGGTTAGTCGCCCCGGCTCGCGGCAATCCGTCGCGCCCGTTCGAGGTCTTCCGGAGTCGTGATCTTGATGTTGTCCGGTTCGCCCTCGATAACCGAGACGTCTCCGCCCGCCCACTCGACCACCGAGGCAGTGTCGGTGCCGATGAATCCCTGACGGGCGGCCTTGTTGTGGGCTTCGAGCAGCCAGGTCGCCTGGAAAGCCTGCGGGGTTTGCACGGTCCATAGATTCCGCGGATACCCGGCGATCCAGCCGTCGCTCACCACGGCGGTCGTTCGGCCCACCGGTAGTCCTGGGATGCAACCAATCGTCTGGGCGACGCCGGCAATCAGTCGTTCAACCAGTGCGCGGCTGGCAAAGGGGCGGACGGCGTCGTGGACCAGAACGGTGTCGACCTCGCCGGCATCGATGGGAGCCGCGAGCGCGCGGATGCCGGCAAACTCGGAACGATGGCGCTTATCGCCGCCGGGCACCACCCGGCGCAGTTTCGCGAAGCGCTTGCGCAGCGGCTCGCAGCGCGAGAGATCCGAGCGCCGAGCCACCAGCACGACCTCATCAACGAGTGGGCTGGACTCGAAGAGTCGGAGCGAGTGCTCGAGGATGGAGTGCCCGTCGACCTCAATGAAGACTTTGTTGAGGCGCGCCCCCATTCGCGTACCCTCTCCTCCGGCCACGATGACGGCAGCTGCCCTCACCGCGCGGGAAGCACTCGCACGCGGACCTGTGCGGCCTCGCAGAAGTCAATCATGTCGGCAACCTGTCCCTCCCTTCCGGCGACTCGGGTCAGGGCATCAGTCAGCGCCTCTCGATCGAATAGCCAGGGGCCGATCACCTGGACGACCGTTTCCCGAGGCACGGTTCGGCGGACCCTCCCGTCGACAACCTCCTTGACGGTGTCGCTCACGGGGAGGGTGTAGACGCCCACCGGGACCCCCACCCTGCCCTCCCCCGCAAGCGGGGGAGGGTTTTTGGAGTAGGTCGGGGAGGGGTTTTCGGAGTAGATCAGGGGAGGGTTATCGGAGTGGAGCAGGATGCGCGGTGCAGCCGGAGCATCCAGCAGAGCTTCGCGCAGGCGCGTGACGAAGCCAGGGCCGGGCTCGATCGTAAGGACGGCGACGTCAGCGACCGGTTCCGCCGCCGCCCGAGGCTCTCCGCAATGGTTTGGGCCGCCCCATCGTCGACTCGCTGGCCGGGGTCGCGAAGATCATGCGGCCGGCGGCCGTTTGGAGCACGGAGGTCACGATCACCCCGATCGTCTGGTTCATGTAGCGACGGCCATTCTCGACCACGATCATGGTGCCGTCATCGAGGTACGCCACACCCTGGTTCTGTTCCTTTCCTTCCTTGATCACCTGGATGTTCATCTCCTCGCCGGGGATGACCACCGGCTTGAGCGCGTTCGCCAGGTTGTTCAGGTTGAGAATGCGCACGCCCTCGAGCTGCGCCACGCGATTGAGGTTGTAATCGTTCGTCATGATCGCCGCGTTCCGTTTCGTCGCCAGCTTGATCAACTTCATGTCGACTTCAGCGATTTCGGGCACGTCTTCGTCGATGAACTCGATATCGACGAGCGGCTCCTTCTGCAGCATGTTGAGCACCTCCAAACCGCGCCTGCCCCGGTTTCGACGCAGCGCGTCGCTGGAGTCGGCGATGTACTGAAGCTCGGCGAGCACGAAGTGCGGCACCAGCATCTTGTCGCGCAGAAAACCGGTTTGCGCGATGTCCATGATCCGGCCGTCGATGATGACGCTGGTATCGAGAAGAACGCCGGAGTCGGCTCCGTGCGCGGGGAGTGCGCCGGCAGCGCGAGCCGGACCCAACACGATAGCCATCATCTCGTGGCGCCGGTTGAGGCCGAGCGTCACCCCCCAGTAGCCGAACACCAGGGCCACGATCAGGGAGATGACGAAGCCGAGGTACCAGGGCAGCTTGGCCAGGAACAGGCCGACGAGGGCAGCCAGCAGCAGCCCGACCAGCAGTCCGACGGTTGCCGCCACCAGATCTGGCAGCGGCGTGACGTTTAGCTTATTTTCGAGCCAGAAGAAGGGCTTGGTTGTTACGTACGGGAGCCCGAAGAAGCCAAAGAGCGCTCCGGCCAGTGCCGTCAGCATCAGCACGATCGCTCTCAGCGTGTAACCGTCGATTTTGGCTTCCGAGATGATGAATGAGGCGTACTCGACGCCCGCTATGAGTCCAAGCACTAGGCCCAGCAGCCGGAAGACGCGTTCCACGCGCATCGCTATCACCTCCTTTTTTCAGGATGGGAGGCGCAATCTCGCGCAGCCGCGCAAAGAAGATCGCCATCGTGCCCTAATTAAAGCATGAATTTCCGGCGTTTACTGCGCATTTGGCCGCTGCGTCCAACGGTGGCCGCCGGCGGTCTCCAGCTGTGCTGCTGGCTCGCCGCCGGGGCATCCGCCTTAGCGCTTGCGACTGCGCCCACGGCGGGGCCGTCGAACCGGCTTACTGCGACCGTCCGTCCGGACGATGCGCACCTCCTGATCCTGCAGCGCCACTGTATCGACCGGATCATCTGGCAGGCGGAGGGTCAGCCGGAAGACGTTGTCGTCCGCCAGGTTAACCAGCACTGCTATGTGATGCGTACCAGCAAACGCTCCTCGGCAGCGGGCCTTCGGCTGCTGTCCTGCGAGCTGCCGTTCACCGTGCGGGTGACACCAGGGCCGAAACCCGTCGCCGGCTGCCTCGGCGGCTAGGCGAAGCAGCCCTCGATCGCGTCCGAGATCGTCTCCGCGCGGCAGAGGGTCATCGCGGAGAGCTCGGGATCGCGGAGCTCGGCGGCGGCGGGGATCACGGCCCGCTTGAAGCCGAGGCGGTGCGCCTCGAGCAAGCGGCGCTCTAGCTGGCTGACTCGGCGGACTTCGCCGCTCAGGCCGAGCTCGCCGATGGCCACCAGGTCGGCCCCGGCTGGGCGATTGCGCTTGTTGGAGGCGATCGCCAGCGCCACCGCGAGGTCTGCGGCCGGCTCGGTCAAGCGCACGCCGCCCGCGGCATTGACGAAGACGTCGTCACCGCCGAGATCGAGGTGTGCTCGCCGCTCGAGCACGGCCACCAGCATGTGGAGCCGGTTGAGGTCGATGCCGTTGTCAGACTCTGTAGCTCGACGAGCAGCGGCCGGCTCCCCTCGAGCGCTACGTGGACGACATTGCCTACCTCGCTGAGCGAGCGGTCCTGGAGGAACGCCCGACTCGGGTCGCTGACCTCGTGCATCCCGCTGTCCCGCATCTCGAAGACGCCGATCTCGTCGGTCGAACCGAAGCGGTTTTTCTGGCTGCGCAAAATACGGAAGCTGTGGTGCCGCTCACCCTCCAGATACAGCACCGTGTCGACGATGTGCTCGAGCACCCGCGGCCCGGCGATGGCGCCCTCCTTGTTGACATGGCCGACGAGGAAGATCGGAATGTGACTGCTCTTCGCGAGCAACATCAGCCGGCCGGCGCATTCGCGCACCTGGCTCACGCTGCCGGGCGCCGAGGTGACGCCGCCCATGAAGACCGTCTGGATCGAGTCGATGACCGCCATCATCGGCCGTGCTTTTTCGAGATGCTCGATGATGCCGTCGAGGTCGTTCTCGGCGAGCACCATCAGGCGGTCCCCATCGATGCCAAGCCGCTGCGCTCGGAGCTTCAGTTGTTGGACGGACTCCTCGCCCGATACGTAGAGCACCGGCCCATAGGATCCAGCGACCTCGCTGGCCAGTTGCAGGAGCAGGGTCGACTTCCCGATGCCGGGGTCCCCGCCAACCAGGACCAACGAACCGGGCACGATGCCGCCGCCCAGCACCTGGTTGAGCTCTCGCATCGCGAGCCTGAGCCGGTTCGCCTGGGTGAAGCGGACCTGCGCCAGCGGCATCGGCTGGGCGGTCGAGATGCTGACCCGCCGAGCGCTCGAGCGCGATGCCGGCTCCGCTCGGACCTGTTCCTCGACGTAGGTATTCCAGTTGCCGCACTCCGGGCACCGGCCCACCCATTTCGAGGACTGGTTGCCGCACTCCTGGCAGGCGAAAATCGTCCGCGGCCCCGATTTCACGCTCGCCTTTCCACACCGGGGCTCGCTTTGGTCGTCTTCACATTCGCCCATAACCATAGGGTGGGTCCGCGACAGCTGCGTGTCGGGTTCCTGGCTCAGGACAAGAGCCGATACAGGACCGGCGCCTGACTGGCGGAGACCAGCAGCGCACCAACTCCTGCAACCAGGCTGATCGCGGCGAACGGTGGAAGGTCGAACAGTTGGGAAGACAGCGCGCTCGTGAGCGCCCCGGCAAGCCCGCCACCGACGATGGTGGCGGGTAACCATGCCCAGGCGATGCTCCCCACCGAAGTCCGCAGAACCAAAGCCTGAGCCGTGCCGATCACCAGGCCAGCGGCCGCCAGTGCGGCGCCGCCGGCGATCACGGTGTCCGTGGGAGTTATCAACCCAATTGGGGCCACGACACGGCCGAGCACGCTAGGAATCAGCACGACGACGGCGAGCACGCTCGCGATCACGGTCGCCGGCACCCACCAACGAACATCCACCCGGTAACGCCGAAGGAGGAGCCACTGCGCACCGGCCGCAACGGTTGCGTTTACGATCGATGCGAGATAGCGGAACCCATCAGCTACGAGGACCGTAGCCGCGCCATTAAAGAGGGTACGGACCCGCCAGGCAGCGAGAGCTCCCAGCATTGCCCCGATCACTGTTACGACGACCCACAGGGGCCATGCCCTACCTTGCCCAACGGCATTGGGTTTCACGAAGGCGATTATGGTCTGACCCGGCGTGTGAGAGGCTCAATGGTCCGGCCGTTCTGCGAGTCACGGATCAGCGTCGCCAGCCGTTTCTGGCGGGTCTCCTCCCGCTTGGCGCTGATCACCCACCAGATCGCAGGGCGCTGGTAACGTGGCGGTTGCGCCTGGAAGAACGCCCAGGCCTTCTTGTTCGCGCGAAACGATCGCTCCGCTTTTGGATCGAGCTTTGCCTTCTTTCGCTGTTCGTAGCTGTAGATCGCCGACCGGTCATCAGTCCGCCGTTCGAAAGCCTTGAGCCCCGGGGGATGCATCCGTCCGAGCCTGATCAGCTCCTTCGCACGGGCGATATTGACTGCGCTCCAGGTGCTGCGGGTGGTCCGCGGCGTCACACGGTTGGAGTAGCTGACCTCATCGATGCCCTGTCGAACGCTGTCGATCCACCCGAAGCAGAGCGCCTCGTCCACCACTTCCGGCCAGGTGATGCTCGGCTTTCCTGAGCCCCGCTTGTAGAGGCCGACGAGTAATTCGGTCGCCGCTGCGTGGTTTCGTTCGAGCCACCCCCGCAGCTCCTCAGCGGTGGCGAAGAAGGTGGGCTTCACCTTGGCCAGAATAATGGAGGCCGGCGAGCGCGCCGGCCTCCTCAACCCGTCAGTCGCCCTGGTGGTCGTCGCCCTGCTGGTCGCTGCCCTGGCCAAGTAGGTTTTTGCCTTGCTCGATGAGGTCGCGCGCCTGCTCTTCGTTGATCGCCTTGCCCTCAAAGGCAGCGGCGTTGAGCATCGCGATCATCTGGCCCGCGATGCTGTCGCGCTGGGCATTGAGCGCGATCAGCTGATTCTCGATCGTCGCGTACGTCGCGTCCCCTGCCTGCAGCGCCTGGGTCGATCGAGCCAATGTGGAGAGACCCAGCTGTCCGACCGGGGCGTTGATCTGCTTGTAGACCCGCGCCAGCTCGACGAACGTGTCGCGGCTTTCCTGGAGGGACTCCGCCAGGCCATCGCCACGCAGTGCCTCAACCAGGACGCGACCGTCGCTTGGGTAGTCATCGCGCAGACCGGCCAGAGCGAGCATCGTCGGACGAATGTCGGTGTGATCCGACCAGATCGCTCCTGTCGTCCCCAGCTGTCGAACGCCGGGCCCGACCATGCCCAGCCAGGTGGTGACGATCTCCGGCTGGAAGTCGCCATGCTGCCAGGCGAAGCCCGGCGATTGCGTCACGCACGGCACGATGCAGCTGGGCGCTCCGGCAAAGAGGAAGTACTCCGGCCTGGCGAAATAGGTGAGCGTTGGCGTGCGGGCCGTGTCAGACGTGATCATGTGGAGGAGCTTCATTTCAACAGGGTCGGCCATCGCCGTCATGACCTGCTCCGAGTTGCCTGTCTGCGGATTCCTTCCCACAAGCTGTGCGGCGGCGCGCTCGAAGTTGCGTGTCACCGAGTCGGTTCGCAATGGATTTCCGGTGATGTACACGGTCGGCGCGCTATCAGAGTGCACCCTGAATGGCGTGGTAATCCCCTGCTGCGTCTTGAGGAGGCCGGCGAAGTTGGCATTCGTTTCACCCACGTTGTTCGCCGGGCATGACGGCGGGCTGGTGGCCGGGCAGCTGACGTGGCTGTAGACACATGGGGTATTGACGCCGTCGCAGCCCGCCGGAGTACCGCTGCCGCCGCTGTAGTGGTCGCCTTCGTCCGAGGTGAAGACGAAGAGTGTGTTGCTCTTGGTGATCCGATCGGCCGCGAGCCGGTCGAAGAACTTACCGAACGCGTCGTCATACGCCTTCAATGTGGCGACGTAGCCGGCTTGTCCTGGGCCGTAGGTTCCGCCTCCGGCGTGATTGTCATGTGCGTCGGAGATGTAGGCGTAGGTCACCGGCACGCCGTGCTCCTGCATAGACGCGACGTATCCGAGCGAGACCGATGCTGACATCCCGTCGAACCCAGGAAAGCCCAGATGCCCGTTGGAGTCCTTGATCACATTTCCATCCAGGTCCTGGAGGGGCCCGGCGCCCAACTGGGGCGCGACGTACTTGTGCCCGAAGAGCGCCTGGTACCCGCTGTAGCCACCCGGCTCCTGCGGAAGCTTGTCCGCCTGACCGCCGTTAGCCGACGAGCAGAGCGCGTTGCCGTTGGCACAGTGGACACCGATGCCGACGAAGTCAGCAAAGGCCTGTCCCGGAGTGTCTTTGACTTCCTGAGCCTGCGGCGAGCCAGCGCCGAAAACGGTGGGAATGTCAATGGCGATGTTCTCGAGAATGGTGTTGGCGGTGGCGACGGAGCCGAAGTTGCAACCCGCCCTCGTGAAGGGCACCCACGGCGCCGGGGCGTTCATGCCGTCCGCGGTCAGCATGTTGAACTTCGTGTCCGTCGGCGAGCTGGTGGTGGGGTCAAAGATCGGCGCGGTCCAGTAGGCAAAAGACACCCCGAGGTTGCTCGTCCCATCGGGGTTGAAGTAGCGGAAGCTGTTGGAGACCGGGACGCCATGCCGGTCGCCGTAGACGCCGGTCAACGACGTCAGGATGTCGGTCGCGGTGTGCGAGATCAGTGGCGTGTGGTGATTGGTGTCGAGCGTGCCGTTGTCCTTGATGAAGTTGAGCAGGTTGGGCATCTGCTCGAGGTCGGATGGGACGTTCGGGTTATCCCGGGTGAAGTGCGTGTTGTCGAAAACGATGTTGATGACATGCTGGATACCGCTGTCCTCTGACAGACGACAGCCATTAGCGTTGTCTTCGTTATCGCCAGAGCCGGTGGCCGAAACCGCGACGGGCGCGAATCCGGTGGCAACGGCCGATAGTAGCCCGACCATCGTGAACCGGGCAAGCGAGCTCTTGAGCACGGCGGGAATTGTCATGTTCCTCCTCCCCTGAATACGTTCGGTCGACCCCTCCGGCAGTTTGACGCCTTCGCAGAAAGGCTTTGGCGAAAGCCAAATGAATGTTCGGTTAAGCCTCAGCGCGAACCGGTGTGTATTGTGGCAGAGAAATGCGGATTGGTCTAGACGTCGCCCAGCACCAGATCCTCTGGCCCGAGCTGGTGGATCGAGTTCAAGTCGCCGAGACGGCCGGTTTCGATGGCGCCTGGATCTTCGACCACTTCACGCCGCTCTACGGCGATCGGAACGGCCCCTGCCTCGAAGCGTGGACCCTGCTCGCGGGCCTGGCCGCGATCACGTTGCGGATCCGCCTCGGAGTGCTGGTCACCGGCATCACCTACCGGTACCCGTCGATCCTGGCGACGCAGGCGATAACCGTTGACCACATCTCCCACGGGCGGCTGGAGCTCGGATTGGGCGCCGCCTGGCACCAGCCCGAGCACGAAGAGCTGGGAATTCCCTTCCCACCGATCAAGGAGCGAGCCGAGCGCCTGGAGGAAGGCGTTCAAGTCATGCGGCTGGTGATGACGAAGGACCACGCCACCTTCAAGGGGCGGCACTACCAGCTTGCGAACGCGAGCTACCACCCGCGGCCAGTCCAGCGACCGCATCCGCCCGTCTGGATCGGAGCCGGCGGCGAGCAGCTGATGCTGCCGATCGTCGCTCGCCAGGCCGACGCCTGGCACGCCTTCGGCTCCGATGACTCATTGGCTCGCAAGTCGCGGCTGCTCGACCAGCTGGCGGAGAAGGCCGGACGAGATCCAAAAGCGATCCTGCGCTCGGCGTCCCTCTCGCTGTCGCGGCCGTGGGACCAGGTGCGCCGCCGTGCCGCGCAATTGCGCGCGGCCGGATTCGGTTACCTGATCGCGGAGTGGCCGTCGGAGGGCAAGGGGCGCCTCAACGAGTTCGTCGAGAAGGTCATGCCGGAGCTGGCTGCTTAATCCGCTGCCGGCCGCTGTAGACGTTCAGGCTGCGGCCCCTGAGAAAACCGATCAGCGTCTGATTCGACGCCTGCGCCAGGTCTCGAGCCAGGCTGGAGGGGGCCGAGACCGCGACGAGTACCGGGATGCGGGCCTGGAGTGCCTTCTGGATGATCTCGAACGACGTCCGGCCGCTGACCATCAGGATGTGGCGGTCGAGTGGAAGCAGCTGCCGCTCAACGGCGTGGCCAATGACCTTGTCGACCGCATTGTGCCGTCCGATGTCCTCGCGTACCACCACGGGCTCGCCCTCCAACGTAAAGAGCCCCGCGGCGTGGAGGCCGCCGGTGCGCGCGAAAATCGCCTGCTCCGAGCGGAGCCGCGCGTCGAGACCATAGATGATCTCCGGGTCGATCGCGAGGCCGTCGTCGGGCAGTGGCGGCGCCGATTGGTGGATCGCCTCGATCGTGCTCACCCCGCACAGGCCGCAACTCGACGCGGCGACTCGAGGACGTTCTCGATCTCGGGGTGCTCCCCGTTCGGGATGACATGGACGGCCGCCACGTCGCGCGCCGAACGAATGATCCCCTCCCCGAACAAGAACCCGAGGGCCAGCTCACGCTCGTGGCCGGGGGTGCGCATCATCACGGTCAGCGGCTGTTCCCCGATCCGAATCTCGAGGGGCTCCTCGGCGGCGAGCTGATCGTCGGTACGCGTGCTGGCGTCGGCGCCGTAGCGCAGGACGCGCGCGCGATGCGAGCTCCGGTCCATTACACGATCCTAACGAACATTCTCCCAGCGGTAGGGGATGGTCCCGCCGCCGAAGGGTACGCGCAGGCCGGTACGAACCAGGTAGGGCTCGACGCCGCTGTAGAGCGGGATCAATCGGTTCTGCTCGAGCGCCACGCCTTCGGCTTGCTGGTAGGCCTTAAGCGCGTCCTCCCAGGTGAGTGCCGCCCGTCCCTGGTCGAGCCCGTGCTCGATCTCGGGGTCGAAGAGGCGCAGGTTGTTGAATTGCGAATTCCCGCGCAGGATGGTATCGAGCACGTCGGACGGGTAGGGCACGTCGGCGCTCCAGGTGTCGATGAAGAAGGGCAGCTTGTCGAGCGCCGCCTGGTAGAAGAAGTCGCCAACGGGATGAAGGACCACGGTGCGACCGGTCGCCGCGCTGAGCTGGTCCTGAAGATCGGTCGCCACCCGGCCGACGGTGGCATTGGTCGAGAAGTAGAGGTCGATCTGCGGGGAAAAGGACGCCTGGTCGAGGGCGGTCTTCGCGGCGGCAGGGTCGTAGGCGGGGAGCTGCCGGTTGAGATGTCCCGGGACGCCCGGTGGTAGGACAGCTGTCGCGGGCGCGGCCAGCCATGAGCCGAAGAGGGCAAGGTCGGTGAGACGCGAGCGATCGATCGCCTGGGCAATCGCCAGGCGATCGGGTGGGCTGTAGCCGCTCCCCGCCCTGGTGTTGAAGCCCAGCCATGTGACGCGCGTGGTGGGAACCTTGCGCAGCTCGGCGGCATGCTCCGGGTCACGCGCGAAGGCCAGCAACTGGGGGCCGGTGAAGCCATGTGCGACGTCGACCGAACCGCTCGTGAAACGATCGAGGCGCTTGCCGTTGTCGGGCTCGATCTCGATGTCGACACGGCGCACGGACGGTCGCGGGCCCCAGTACGAGTCGAAGGCGGTGAGCTGCAGGGCACGGCCGTGGTCCCATTTGTCGAGTCGATAGGGGCCGCTCCCCGCTGTTGGTTGCTTCGGGTCCGCGAGCCAGTAGGGCGGCAGCGCCAGTAAGGTCAGCAACTCGCTGTCGGCCTGCGGGAGACGCAGCCGCAACGTCTTACTGTCGACGACCTCGACGCTGGTTAACGGATCACCCGGGTATCGAGCGCCCAGCGGCAAGAAGAAGATGGTGTCCGGGCTGGCGGTCGCGGGGTCGAGAGCGCGAGTCCAAGCCGTCAGGGCGTCCTGCGCCTGGACGGTCGCGCCAGACTGGTAACGCGCGGTCCGCAGGTGGAACGTGTACGTCTTCCCGGCGTCGGTCAGCTCCCAGCGCTCGGCGAGTGCCGGCACGGGTCGCTGGTTGGCGTCGAGACTCGTCAACCCCTGGAAGATTTCGCTGCCGATCTGGAGCGAGGTCGGGTCGTCGATCAGCGCCGGATCCAGTGTCTGCGCGTCCTCGGCCTCGATCAGCCGCAGCTGGGTCGCTCCAATCACCGAATGTGGCGATGGTGTGGGCTTGGGCGCAGAGGTGCAGGAGGTTACCAGCAACGTCAGCGCCAGCCCCGCACCCAAGGCGGCGCGGACGGCAATGTTCATTTGAGGTCGCGGATTCTTCCGCCTGCCATAGAGGTCGCGGATTCTTCCGCCTGCCATAGAGGTCGCGGATTCTTCCGCGTGTTGGATACTAACAAGGTGCCGGCTCGCCGCCTTGCGCTCCTGACGGGCGCGCTCGTGATGGTCGCCGCGTTCGCGTCAGCGTCCGGGCCCAGGGCCAGCGCCGCAGGAACCGCGACGTTGGTTTCGGGAGCCGTTCTCCCCCACAATCCGCCGATGGGCGGGATCGTCCGTCTGGACCTCCAAATTCGCAATGACACGCCGAGCGCCTGGAGCGCCGACGATCCGGTTCACCTGACGTGGAAGGCCGGGGACGGCAAAGCCACGACCGAGGACACCAAACAGCTCGGACAACCTGTGGCGCCGGCCGCCAGCGCCAGCCTGACCCTGGTGACGCTCGCACCCACGGCGGTCGGTGACTTTACGCTGACGGTCGAGCTGGCGACGCACGGCACGCGGCTCGCCATCGGCGATCCGACGGTCTTTCACCTGAGCGGCTTCCTCTTCAAGGGACGAGGCAACGGCCACGGCCTTGGAATGAGCCAGTGGGGCGCGCGCGGGCGTGCCGCCGCGGGACAGGATTACGGGAAGATCCTCTCGAGCTATTACACGGGGACGCGGATCGAGACGCGCGATACCTCGGGCTCAGTCCGGATCGCCCTGACCGATAATCCCATCGACCTCGCCCGACCTTGGCCGAAGCTCTTCGGCCCGCTGCCCTTCGTGGCCGGGCCTGTCACGGTTGACGGCCTGCCGCAGCTGCAGGTCGCGGCTGGCTCCGCGCTGGGCTTCGACGCGAATGCGTCGGGCCGGCCGATCGTCTTCACGCTCACTCCGGATGGATCGCGCGGCGCCCCCGTCGTTATCGCGCAGCCGCTCGCCATCCGCACGACGAGCCCGGCTGGGATCCGGACGAACATCATGCAGGTGATGGGCGGCGACTTCCGTACCGGCGCCGAGCAGCGGCGCTATACCGGAATGCTGCAGGTCATCCCGAAAGGCGCGGCGACGGTCCTGCCGGTCAATGTCCTGCTCATGGAGGACTACCTGAAAGGCGTGGTGCCGGCCGAGATGCCTGCCTACTGGGGCGTCGAAGCCTTGAAAGCCCAGGCCATCGCCGCGCGGACCTACGCGATCGGCCGGGTGGGGCGCGCCGGTGACTTCGACCTGCGGGCGAGCGAATCCGACCAGGCCTATAGCGGGTTGACCGACCAGCGTGCCGACTCTAACGCCGCGGTCGATGGCACACGCGGCCAGGTGCTGTCCTACCAGGGACAGCTCATCACTGCTTTCTACATGGCGTCCGACGGCGGCCACACGGTCAGCAGCGAGTACCGCTTCCCGCAGTGGAACCATGGCCCAAGGCTGCGGTCGCACCTCGGCTACCTGACGGGGATCAGCGATCCTTTCGATCACGCGCCCTCATGGCAGGTCGGCCCGTTCTCGGCGAGCGGGGCAGGAACGATCTTGCGCGAGAACGGCGATGACCTGGGAGATCGCCTGGTCGGCATCGATGTCCTGCAGAAAGATCCGTCGGGTCGAGTTCTGGGTGTCCGGCTGCGGGGTAGCGGCAAAACCGAGGAGATCAGCGGATCGACGCTTCGCGCCTGGTTCGGGTTGCCCGATTATCTCGTGGACGTCGTCGGCGGCGGCTGAGCCGCTACGCGGCCCGGGACTGGTCGACCGGGGGTTGCTGCCGCATCGCCTTTCGGTGCTGCCGCAGAAAGTTGGCCGAAAGGATCGCCCGTCCCAGGAAAAATAGGATGACGATTCGGACGATCGAAAAATATCCCGCGAAGATGAGCGCCACGGTATCGAGGAAGTAGAGACCGGCCCCGATTGACGTCGCTACCATCGAGCCGTTTCGAACGAACACGGCGATCACCAGGAAGATGGCGCCCTCGATCACGGAGAACCAGTTGAAAAGGCCCTGCAATGCCGTGACATCGGCCAGCTCGGCAACGAGGCCCACGCCCAGGTTGAGGACGCCGATGATGGCGAAGATGCGAAACCCGGAGGTCAATTCCTTTTTGGCTCGCTCCAGCTCAGCCGGAAGTGGTGGCCGAACCGCGCCAGGCTGGGCTGCCCAGCTGGCGGCCGAGGACGACAGCTCGACGGGCCCGGCGGCTTCTTTCGGCGGTGTCCAGGCCTGCTGAGCCGGCGCGACAGCACCGACCGTCGCGCACATGTCGCAGGACTTGCTGCCGAGCGGAATGGCGCAGCCGCATCGCTTGCAGACCGCCATGTGCGGTATATCGGGCCGGGCCGCCGGAACTTCTGTGACGATCGTGCAACAAAACTTGTCCCGACCCCTGCGGGTGCGGCGCTGCGAAGGCGCGCCACGACGTGGTACCTAGCTGCCCTGGATTTTCTTCAGGGCCTCCGGCTCGATCATCCCCCACATCTCGGTGATTTGCCCCTGGTCGTTCCACGCACTTCGGGAACCAGGGAGCCGCGCATCACCGCGTCAGGCGCGAATCCGTCGGAGTTGACCTCGCCCCGGTTGGCATCCGCGAGCGCCTTGGGGCCGTCTAGATCTTTTGTTGCGGCGTCAGTCTGGTACGGGCTTCTGCCATTCTTGCCTCCTCTGTTCAGCCCTGGATGGCGTTCTTTGCCAGCTCGGTGTCGGCGATGATCCAGCCCTCGGTCGTCTTGCCCTGGTCGTTGACGTGGAAGATGTAGACGATCTGGTCCTGGTACGTCTTGCCGCCCCGCTTAAACGAGCTGTTCACGAGGGCGACGACGTGCTTGTCGTTGGCCACGAAGTCGTGGAAGTCGAGCTTGATGTCCTGCAGCTCCTGCGGGTACCTGGCGATCGCCCCGAGTGCGGCGTCTTTGCCCTTGAAATCGCCCCCGAATACGCTGCCGCGGGCGTGCCAGACGAAATCGTCGGTCCACGAGGCAGTCAGAGCGTTCATGTCACCCCGCTCGAACGCATTGAAGGCATCGCGAACGACCTGAATCTTCTGGTCGAGGCTGAGCTTGGTTCCGGCTTGCGCCATCGCACCCTCCTTTGAGCCCAATCGGGCTCGACCCGGCTCGTGCCGGGATGGCCACTCAATGGCGACTATAGACCGGCTGTCTAGGCTGTCAAGACACTATCGTTTCGCGAGACCACCAGCGTGGTCCAGCGCTTTTCGAGGACCCAGCCGCCGGGTGGCTCCGGAACGCTCTGGCCTTTCGGATAGGCGGAGATCCGCAAGGCCTTCGTTCTCGGCCGACCGGCGTTATCCCAGGCGATCACGCGGGCCTGCATTCGCTCGACGAGCTCCGGCTCCGCCCCGAAGCTGACGAGGGAAAGTGGTACGGGAGAGCCCTGGCCGTCTGTCCGTGAGTCCGGCGGACGCGAGAGCGCCACCAGCCCTTCCCGTCCCAGTAAAGCTCGGGTCGACCGCTGTTTCATGTCGCCGGCGGACCATTCGATCAGGAGCGGGACGGCGCTGCGATCGACGACCAACGGGTCGGCGTAGATGCTCAACAAGCAAGAATCGGGATCCTCAAGGGCGAGCCACAGGCTCAGGCTTCCGCACGCCTCTCCGACGGTCGCGGTGACTCCGGTCGGCACTTCCACCGGAGTGGAATTCAGGGCTTCGGACAGGGCACGAGGATCGAGGGGGCGATCGCCGTCCACGGCGACGAACGGCCCAGGAGGTTGACCCAGAGGGACCACGCGCTGCGGGCCTGCGAACGCCCCGCGCAAGGGCATGAACCCGCAGTCGGCGACTGCCACGCTCTCGAGATGGTCCTGATGCCGCTCGAAGGCCACCGACTGCTGAACCTGCCGCAGGCTCAACGGAAGCACCAGCCGGCCAGCCGTCGAGAGTTGCTTGAACCAGGCCGGCGCGATGTCCCAGGCGCTCGCCGTGAGAATGATGCGATCGTAGGGCGCCGCTTCCGGATAACCAAAGCCTCCGTCAGCGCAGCGCACATCGACCCGATCGAACCCGGCCGCGGCAAGTTGCTGCCGCGCCGATGACGCGACATCCTCGTCGATGTCGACCGTGACGACCTGGCCGCTCTTGCCGACGATCTGCGCGATGAGCGCCGCGTTGTAGCCGGTCCCGGCACCAATCTCGAGGACACGCTGACCCGGCTGCAGCGCGAGCTGTTCGAGCATGATCGCCATGATCGCCGGCTGCGACGAGGAACTGATGGGCCTCCCGTCCGCGTGCTTGGTCGGGAAGGCGCGATCCGTGTAGACGTCTGAGACGGAGACCTCGGGCAGGAAGAGATGTCGGGGCACGGCGCGGAAAGCCGCCTCCACGGGAGCCGTTCGGATGTTGCCGTGCGCCTTCAGGCCGTCGACTAGCCG
>WNFJ01204212.1_pt1 | contig 16831 bp, 16 predicted proteins | sample 5400461 | NCBI WGS metagenome assembly WNFJ01 (sample SAMN13153349, study PRJNA577476) | soil metagenome | isolation source: 115 cm saprolite on Douglas fir-dominated hillslope | place: USA:California | collected 2013-09-17 | reverse complement strand
TGTGATCATCCCTGCGCGTTCTGCATCATTCCGCAGCTTCGCGGAGCTTTTCGCAGCCGGCGATTCGAATCGGTGGTGCGCGAGGCGGAGAATCTGGCGCGAGCCGGCGCGCGAGAAATTACGCTGATCGGGCAGGACACGACTTCTTACGGCGAGGACCTCGGTTTGCGTGATGGGCTCGCGCAACTTCTGGGAAAACTTGCGCAAAACGAGGATTTGCTGTGGGTGCGGTTTCTGTACGCTTATCCGAATCGCGTCACCCAAAAGTTGCTGGATACCATGGCGGCGCATGAGCGGCTAGCCAAATACATGGATATGCCGCTGCAGCACGCCAGCCGCAACGTGCTGGCGCGTATGAAGCGCGGTTCGAACGGTGAGGCGTTCCTGAAATTGCTGGAGCGCATTCGAGCGACGATTCCCGGCGTTTCGCTGCGCACTTCGTTCATCGTGGGCTTTCCCGGGGAGACCGAGGCGGATTTTGAGGAGCTGTGCGATTTCGTGAAGGCCGCGAAGCTCGATTGGATGGGCGTGTTCGAATACTCCGACGTGGACAACGCGGGAAGCTACAGGCTGAATGAAAAAGTTGACGTGGAGACGATCGGCGACCGGCGCAACCGCTTGATGGCCATTCAGAAGAAAATCTCCCGCGAGAATTTGCGAGGGAAATTTCTTGGCGGAAAGCCGCGCGGGACAAAGAAATCCACGTTTACGGCGCTCATCGAAGGCCCTTCTAAGGATAATCCTCTCGTATGGGAAGCGCGGCTGGAAGGAATGGCGCCGGAGATCGACGGGAAGCTGTATCTGACGGACATTGAATTGCCGGATGGAGAAGTCGCCGAGGCCGGGGATATCGCGCGCGTTGAAATTACGAAGGCGGATGCTTACGACCTCATTGGCCGCGTCTCAGAAATTCTGCCGCGGCGCACCGAACGAGTGAGCGCTAGCGCTGCCACAATCCCGCCTGTTCCGGCTGAGAAGCTCCATCGCATCGCCACAGGGGCAGCGCTCCGTGTCCTGGCCTGAGCTATACTCTCCCTTCGAAGATCATGAGCCTGTGCCATGAAACATAGATGTCCCATTTGCAAGGCGGAGACCGACTCTGCGGTCCACGCGGACTTCCCTTTCTGCAGCGAGCGCTGCCGGGAACGCGACCTGGGCAATTGGGCCAGCGAGAAGTACGTGGTGTCCGAACCCGTCTTCACGGAGGAAGACAATGCAGAGCGAGAAGGGAGCACGGTCGTCCTAAATCTGGACAGTGACTTGGAAAGCCCGAATGACACCAAAAACTGACGTCACCGCCTCGACCGAAGCGCAACCCAAGAAGCCGCGGCTGGCGCTGGCGATTGCCACGGCTCTTGGCGTCGGCTACATTCCGAAAGCGCCGGGGACATTTGGTTCGCTGGTTGGTGTCGCGACCGGGTACCTTTCGGCGGTATTTTTTCTGCGACCAACGTCCTTCGGCGGAGCGTTTCCGATGCATCCTGAAACGGACGCGGTGCTCGCAGACCAGCATTTCCTGGTGCCGGGCAGCGACATTCATAACGCGGTGCTGGCCCTGCCGATAATCTGCGCGCTGGCCCTCCTCGTTTTGCTCGGAGCGATTGGCGTGTGGAGCGCCTCCCGCGCGGCCGCGCACGCTGGCATCGAAGATCCGCAATTCGTGGTCATCGATGAAGTCGCAGGCCAGCATCTGGCGCTCCTGCTCCCGCTGATCCCCATTGCACTGCCACATGTCACAGCGCACATGGACTTTTCCACGTTCGCGGTTTTCTTCGCGTTAAGCCTGGTGAATTGGAAATATCTTTTGCTGGGCTTTATACTTTTTCGTGTGTTCGACATCTGGAAGCCGTGGCCGGTTCGCCAACTGGAAAAACTTCCCGGCGGCTGGGGAATCATGGCCGACGACTGGATGGCGGGCATCTACGCTGCAATTCTGCTGCGTATCGCGTTACACTTTGATCTTCTGACGTTTCACATTGGCTGGGTATGAAATTCGGGTTCGGCTCTTCTCCAGAAAAGAACGGCATTCCGCACATCGAAAGAGTTGCGCCCGCGGCGGCCATCCCAGGCGGGGAGATCACCATTCACGGGCGGGGTTTCGTTTCGCGTGGACACGCGCGTCCGGTGGTGCGCTTTGGTGAAGCCGAGGCGAGCGTTGCGCTCGCCAGCGAGAATCGACTGGTGGCGCGCGTACCGGAAGGCGCGAGCGGCGGAGTGGTGCGCGTTGCCGCGGCTGGCCAGGAAAGCCCGCCGCATCCCGTACACATCGGCCTGCAAATTGCGGACAACCTTCATCCGGTGGCGAATCCCGCTGTCGATTTAGACGGCAACATTTACGTCACGTTTTCCGGCGAGCGCGGCCAGAGAGTTCCGGTTTCGCTTTACAAGATCACCGCGAATTACAGCGTGAAGCCGTTCGTCACCTCGCTGATGAATCCGAGCGGCTTGGCGCTCGATCGCATGGGGAATCTCTTCGTCTCCTGCCGCAACGACGGCACCATTCATCGCATCACGGCCGACGGCCGTGTCGAGCAATGGATCGAAGGCATGGGGATCGCCACGGGCATCGCGTTCGATCGCAGTGGCAATCTCTACGTGGGCGATCGCAGCGGCACGGTTTTCAAGATCAGCCCGAGCCGGGAGATTTTTGTTTTTGCAACGTTGGAGCCTTCTGTCGCGGCGTATCACCTGGCGTTTCATCCCAGCGGCGACCTCTACGTTGCCGGGCCGACGACCTCCAGCTTTGACCGCATTCACAGAATCACGCAGGGTGGCGATGTGAGTGTTTTCTTCCGTGGCGTCGGGCGGCCGCAGGGCATCGCACTGGACCGCGACGGAAATCTTTATGTGGCGGGCTCTTATGGCGGGTGCCGCGGCATCGTGCGCATCACGCCGCAAGCTCACGCCGAAGTGGTCCTCAGCGGCTCAGGGCTCGTCGGAATGGCGCTGCAGCCTTCCGGCCGCGCGATTCTTGCCACCACCGGCGCTCTCTTCACGCTCGATTGGGACGTCCGCGGCTTGCCGTTGATCGGATAATTAAACAGATGAAAGCGGAAATCATCGCGGTTGGTTCGGAACTGCTGACTCCGGACCGCATGGACACCAACTCGCTCTTCCTGACCGAAGAACTGAACAAGCTGGGCATCGAAGTAGTGCGCAAGTCGATTGTCGGGGACAATCGCGATTATCTGAGCGCCGCATTTAGGGAAGCGCTGGAGCGCGTTGAATTAATCATCGCATCGGGAGGCCTGGGTCCCACGGAAGACGACCTCACGCGAGAAACCCTCGCCGATCTTTTAGGCCGCAAGCTGCACCTGAACAACGAAATCCTCCGCTACATCGAAGGCCGCTTCCGTCAATTGGGCCGCGAGATGCCTGCGGTAAATGTGCGGCAGGCGATGGTGCCGGAAGGCGCGGAGGTTCTCGAGAATCCGCGCGGCTCGGCGCCGGGACTGTGGATCGAAGACGCGGGGCGCCTCATCGCCTTGCTCCCCGGCCCACCGCGGGAATTGAAGCCGATGTATCAGGAGCAGGTCTTGCCGAGACTGCAGCGGCGCAGCTCGAACGTGCGAATGTTTCATCGGGAATTGCGCGTGGCGGGGATGGGGGAATCGAGCGTCGAGCAGCGCATCAAGCCCATTTACATGCGCTATGCTGACGTGAACACCACGATTCTAGCAGCGCCAGGCGAGATTCAGATCCACTTGCGCGTGTGGACCAACGACGCAGCGCACGCACAAAAAACGCTAGATGAAATCGTGCAGGGATTTGAGATCGCGCTGGCCGACCGGATTTTCTCGCAGGACGGCTCTTCGTTGGAAGAAGTGGTGGCGCGCCTTCTGACGAGCAATAGCGCGACAATCTCCGCAGCGGAAAGTTGCACCGGTGGATTGCTGGCCCAGCGGCTGACGAGCATCGCGGGCAGCTCGTCGTATTTTTTGGGTGGCGTCGTCAGCTACAGCAATGAGTTGAAGACGGCTTGGGTCGATGTTCCGCAGGAGATGATTCAAACCAAAGGCGCCGTGAGCAGCGAAGTGGCGATCGCGCTGGCGGAAGGCATTCGCCGTCAAGTCGGAAGCACGTTAGGTGTTGGCATCACTGGCATTGCCGGTCCGGGCGGAGGCAGCGAGGAAAAGCCCGTGGGCACGGTGCACATCGCGCTCTCGCATGCCGGCGGAGTTAAAGAGCGGGGAGTGCTTTTTCCGGGTGATCGAGAGGCCATCCGCTGGCACGCTTCGCAGTTGGCGCTCGATCTCGGAGCCGCCGGCCCGCAGCACCACAAGGTCCTGAGCTCCATGCGCCTGTTCGTCGCGCTGGAAATTCCCGCCGCGGTGCGCAAAAATCTCTCGGACTTGATTGAATCTCTTCGCGCGGTCTCGCCGCAGACTCGCTGCGTGCGAGCAGAGAATCTTCACTTAACGCTCAAATTCATTGGGGGAGTATCTGAGGCGAAACTAGGTCACATTCGAAGCACACTTGCCGGCGTGGGTGTCGACCGACCCGTCACGCTCAATTTTCGCGACCTCGGCTTTTTTCCAAACGAAAGACATCCCCGCGTTTTCTGGGCCGGCATCGAGGCCTCGTCGAATTTGAAAACGCTCGCGGCCGCGATCGAACAGGCGATGGAAAAACTTGGTATCCCGCGGGAACAACGGCCTTTTTCGCCGCATCTGACGCTCGCGCGGTTCGAGCCTCCGAAGCTACCGGAAAGACTTCGCGCTGCGATCCAGGAAAGCGCCTCGCGCGAATTTGGTTCGGTGCGCACCAATCAATTTCATCTCATCCAAAGCAAGCTAAAATCCTCCGGGGCGGAGTACACTACGCTCGAAAGTTTTCCGTTCGCAGCGGCGGAGGCCTGACGGAGCATGCCTGACTATTCACTCCCAGTCTTCCTGATCCCATTCGCCGCGTATTTTCTTGGCTCGATTCCTTTCGGGCTGGTCCTGGCAAAATTGTTTGGCGGCGGGGACGTACGCAAAGCCGGCAGCGGAAACATTGGCGCTGCCAACGTCGCGCGCGTCGTGGGACCGCTGGCGGGAATTCTCACGCTGGTCTTCGACACCGCGAAGNNNNTGGCTCGCTGGTCGTGTCACCAACGAAAGCGCCACTTGGATGACCGTTGCCGCCTTCGCGGTGCTGCTCGGACACTGCTTCCCGGTTTGGCTCAAGTTCAAAGGTGGCAAAGGTGTGGCCGCAGCTCTCGGCGTTTTTCTTGCGCTCTGCCCGCTGGCGGCGCTAAGCGCGCTGCTGCTCTTCGTTCTTTGCGTGGCGTATTGGCGCTATGTTTCGCTCGGTTCCGTCGCGGCAGCCGCGGCCATGCCGCTGCTCATTTATTTTCTTTGGGCACCCCATCATGCGCCGCCGATCATCATCAACCTAGGAACGCTGGCCATCGCTGCGCTGGTGATTTACAAACATGACGGCAACCTTCAGCGGCTTGTGGAAGGCACGGAGCCACGCTTTTCCTTTGGCAAGAAGAAGGAAGTGGAATGACGAAGATCGCTATTCTCGGGGGCGGAGGCTGGGGCACGGCGCTGGCGATCTTGCTTTCGCGCAGCCGCAAGGCGCACGAAATCTCGCTTTGGGTGCATAACTCCGGGCTCGCTGAAGCGATTTGCCGCGACAGTGAGAATAAGATGTATCTTCCCGGCGCGAAAGTGCACGAAAGCGTTGGAGTTCATTCTGAACTGGAAGCTGCGCTCGCTCGCGCGCAAATTATCGTGGGCGCCATGCCATCCGGGCATGCGCGCGCGGTGTACGCCGGCGCGCTTCCATTTGTCAGCGAGGGCGCGAGTTTCGTTAGCGCCAGCAAGGGCCTTGAGCCATCGACACACTTGCGAATGAGCGAAGTGATCGCGCAGGTCATGCTGGCGAAACTCACGTCGCAGATCGCCGTGATTTCCGGACCATCGTTCGCCGTGGAAGCCGCTCGCGGCGAACCCACTGCCGTAGTTCTAGCGGCGAAGAATCTTGCGTTCGCCGCCGAGCTGCAGGAAGAGTTTGCTGGGCCAAACTTCCGCCTGTACACCAACGACGATGTCCTCGGTGTGGAACTGGCCGGCGCGATGAAAAATGTGATGGCTATTGCCGCGGGTGCCTGCCAGGGGCTGGGGCTCGGCTCAAACGCTCTCGCGGCGCTGATCACGCGCGGGCTCGCGGAAATGACCCGCTTGGCGGTGGCTCTGGGAGCGCGGCCCGAGACGCTCAGCGGTCTGGCGGGATTGGGCGATTTGGTTCTCACATGCACTGGATCGCTGAGCCGCAATCGCTTTGTGGGAATCGAGCTTGGCAAAGGACGCCCTCTCCGCGAAATCATGGCCAATATGCGCATGGTGGCCGAGGGAGTGAATACCGCTGCGCCGTTGCTCGCTCTGGCGCGCGAACATCAGATCGACATGCCAATTACGGAACAGGTTGACGACATCTTGCACGCGGGCAAGTCTCCCAAGGACGCCATTCGGGACATCATGGAGCGGCCTCTGAAGCGGGAGTGAGCACGGCGGCAGCCAACTTCTACCGCCTCTAGTACTAAAGTCCCAGTGGCACATGCGCGACGCTGGGTGCTGCCCGACCGCTTAACCTCTCCCGGTTCTCCTAAAATGGATAGTCGAGATGCTGCTTGATGCCAAAGCTCAATGGGAACGTGTGCGCGCAGGGCGTGTGCGCATCCTTTGGCTCGTTTTGGGCGCGCTTTTGCTCGTCAGCGCACTACCCATTGGCCTCTACCACCGCCAGGTATTGCAGCTCAGCCAGGACAAGCTGGTGGATCAAGAGCGCGTCCAGCAAAACGATCTTACCCGATCGCTCGCGCAGGAAATCCAGCTGTTCGAAGCCAACCTGACACAACAGCTCCTGAGCGAGCGCCAGATTCTTACGCTCACGGGTCTCATCGACAACGTGGAAGATTCGGCGGCGGAACCAAAGGTAACCCGCCTGCTGGAGTATTTTGTCGAGAGCAATCGCAATACGTTCATTTACCTGACCGCGGTTGGCAAGTCCGGAAAAGGCACCAGCGCATCGCAGGGAAATTTCCGCGCGGAGCAGGATCCTTTCGTGGCCCGGGCGCTGCAGCGCGCGTTCGTCACCTGCCTGCAATCGCAGCGGACGCAGGTGGTCAAGTTCCGCAGCGATCCGCTTGCTTTGGCACCGGAAAACCGGCCCGCGTTCGTCGTTGCCGTTCCCTTACAAGACGTGAACAACAACTTCACGGGGATGCTTGCCGCAGTCGTTTCCCTGGATCCCATCCTTCACCGCCTGCAGGATGCCAGCGTCCGGGGACGCAGTGTTTTTCTGGTGGACCATAACGGCCGCCTGGTGGCGCACTGGGACACGAAAAACTTTGTTCCCGGCGCGGACGTCAGCGGCAATTCGCTGGTCGCTCAGGTGAAGGCGCTGCCGCAGGAGCTGCGGAGCACGGAGACGGTACGCTTTTCGGAAAAAGTCAAAAAACATCCCATCGAGATGATCGGGACCTACAGCACGTTTCCTGAAGTGAATTGGGCGGTCATTGCGCAGCGCAGTCTCGACGAAGCGCAAACCGATGCGGGCGTCACCGAATTGAACCGGCAGGCGCTGGCGTTCGTCACCGTTGTAGTGCTGCTTGCGATTCTCGTCGGATATTTCTTCGCCGTAGGCATCAGCGGGCCCATTCGCGGTTTGGCGGCTTCCACGCGCGCGATCAGCCGCGGCGAGTTTCACCAGCGCTCGCAGGTGCGCGGTGCTTCGGAGATCAGCGAGCTTGCCGAAAACTTCAACAAGATGGCTGGCGACATCGAGGAATACATCGAGCGGCTGAAGGAAGCCGCCGAGGAAAATCGCGAGCTGTTCATCGGCTCGATTCGAATGCTCGCCGCGGCCATCGACGAAAAGGATCCGTACACGCGCGGTCACTCCGGGCGCGTAGCAAAGTATTCGACGCTGATCGGCCAGGAACTCGGCCTTACCGCGGAAGAGCTGGACAAGCTGCGCATCGCTGCGTTGCTGCACGACGTTGGAAAAATCGGCGTCGAGGACCGCGTGCTGAAAAAGCCCGGTTCGCTGACGCCCGAAGAATTCGGCTTGATGAAGCAACACACTGTTAAAGGCGCGAACATCATGCGCCCGGTTTCTCAATTGAAGGAAATGCTGCCGGGCATCGAGTTGCATCACGAGCACATGGATGGCCGCGGCTATCCTTACGGGTTGCAGGGCCAGCAGATTCCGCTGATGGCGCGCATCATCGGCGTGGCCGACACGCTCGACGCCATGACAACCAATCGCCCCTATCAGACGGCCATGGAACTGGACTATGCGATGAACCGCATCCGCGCCCTGACAGGCTCCAAGTTCGATACCGTGGTCGTGACCGCTCTCGAGTCTGCCGTCAACGGCGGCAAGCTCCGCCTCTCCGCCGTCGAAGTTCACGTCTGAGTTAATCCTCCCGCCTCATTTCACTTTTTTTGCTGTCTTGTACGTTTCGTGCAGCGGTTGGGCTCCTACGTGTGACTCGTGGCAGTTCAGGAGGCGGCATCTGCTACAATTTTAGGTCTGCGCTGCGGTCGTAGCGCTCAACCGTATGATCACTCTCTTCGGCAAGCCCGAACCAACTCTTGCGGAACGTCTCAAGGCTTCCGTCAGCAAGACGAAAGCAGTGCTTGCGGAAGCTGTCGATAATGTTTTTCTCGGCGACAGGAAGATCGATCCTTCAATTCTCAAAGGCCTGGAAACAGCGCTGCTCTCTGCCGATTTGGGCGTGAAGCCGACGCGCGAAATTCTCGATGCGGTGCGCGAAAAAATGGACCGCCATGCCCTTGCCGATGCCACACAGCTCAAGAGCGAAATCAAGTCGCACATTATCCGCATTCTGAACGCGCCCGTTCGCCCGGATGTGGCCGCCAGCGGCATTGCCACCTCGCAGAACGGCAGCGGCACGCGCGTGATCTTCATTGTCGGAGTGAACGGCGCGGGCAAGACCACCAGCATCGGAAAGCTCGCCAACCGCCTGCGCCAGGAAAACCGCAGCGTGGTGCTTTGCGCCGCGGACACCTTTCGCGCTGCCGCCGTCGAACAGCTGGAAATCTGGGCGCAACGCAATGGCATCGAGGTCATCAAGCAGAAGCCCGGCGCCGATCCCGCGGCAGTTGTTTATGACGCGGTCGCCGCCGCCAAGGCACGTTCCGCCGACGTGGTCATCGTTGATACCGCGGGGCGCTTGCACACCAAATCAAACCTCATGGCCGAGCTCGAAAAAATGAAGCGCACCGCCGCAAAAGTGATTCCCGGCGCGCCGCACGACGTCCTGCTGGTTCTCGACGCCACCACGGGACAGAACGGGCTTTCCCAAGCGCGAGAATTCACTTCCACGGTCGGCGTCACCGGAATCATCCTCACCAAGCTCGATGGCACTGCCAAGGGCGGCATCGTTGTGGCCATCTCGCGCGAGTTGGGCCTGCCCATTCGCTTCGTGGGCACCGGCGAGCAGATCAACGACATGGTTCCCTTCGACGCCGAAACTTACGCCAATTCTCTCTTTAACTGAACTGTGGACACGCACGCCATTCGCTTTATGCAGCATGCGCTGGCGCTAGCCCGCAAAGGCATCGGCCTCGCCAGCCCCAATCCCATGGTGGGTTGCGTCATCGTGCGCGAAGGCCAGATCGTCGGCGAAGGCTTTCATCAATACGAGTGGCGTGACCACGCGGAAATCGTCGCGCTAAAATCCGCCGGCGAGAAGGCGCGCGGCGCAACGCTTTACGTCACGCTCGAACCTTGCAATCACACGGGGCGCACGGGCCCTTGCACCGAAGCCATCATTGCCGCGGGCGTGCAACGTGTCGTCGCGGCCATGGACGATCCGAATTCACTTAATTCCGGCCGTGGCTTCGAACGTCTCCGCACGGCGGGCAGCGAAGTTTTCACGGGTGTTTGCGAAGAGGAAGCGCGCCGACTCAACGAACCGTTCGCGTGCTGGATTCGCACGAAGAAACCATTCGTTACGCCAAAATCGGCAATGACGTTTGACGGCCAGCTCGCTCTCCCGCCCTCCGAAAAGAAAGCCGGCAAGCGCCGCAGCTGGATCACGTCGGCAGAGTCCCGCGCGGAAGTTCATCGCATGCGACACTCCGCGGACGCGGTGCTCACCGGAATCGGCACAATTCTCGACGATAATCCGCTGCTGACCGATCGCAGCGGCCTCCCGCGGCGCAAGCGTCTTCTGCGCGTCGTTCTCGATTCGAAACTGCGCCTCTCGCCCAAGTCCCGCATCGTAAAAACTTCTGACGACGATCTGCTCGTATTCACCTCGCTGCCGCTGAATTCAACGAAGGCGCGCAAGTTGCAAAATGCCGGTGTCGAAATCGTCCGCGCAAAAAGCAAAAATGGCCGCATCGATGTACCGGCAGTCGTGGCGGAACTCGGTCGCCGTGAAATTCTCAGCGTGCTCCTCGAAGCGGGCCCGACGCTCAATGGTGCCGTCCTCGCCGCTGGTATCGTCCACAAACTTTTTCTCTTCTACGCTCCGAAGATCGCCGGGGAGAATCGCGTCCCCTTTGCCGTCGCTCGCCAGCTGAATCTTCCCGCGCTAAGCAAAGTCCGCTTGCAACAATTCGGCCCCGATATTGCCATCGAAGCCTATCTGCAAGACGTTTATGAGAAATAAAAACAGTCTATTCGACAATGCGAAGGACCGCGGCCCCAGGGATGGCGTCGTTCTTCAACGCATTGAGTGCACGGTTGGCTTCCGCGAGAGGAAAAATCTGGACGTGCGTTCGAATCGGAATCTCGGCCGCAACGCGCAAAAAGTCTTCTCCGTCCTGCCGCGTATTGTTCGCCACACTGCGAATCAAGCGTTCCTGATACAACAGGTCGTAACTGAACGATGGGATGGGGCTCATGTGGATGCCGCCGAGCACTAACACGCCGCCCTTCTTCAACGCCTTGAGCGCCGCCGGGACAATCTCTCCGGCCGGCGCAAAGACAATAGCAGCGTCGAGTTTCTTGGGCGGTTCGTCGAATGTTCCGCCGGCCCACGCCGCCCCTAACTCCAGCGCGAGTTTTTGGTGGCGCACGTCGCGCGTGGAAGCAAACACTTCCACGCCCCAGTGCCGTGCCACCTGAATCGCCACGTGCGCTGCTGCTCCGCAGCCATAAAAGCCCAGGCGTCCGCCCCCTTTGAGTCCAGAGAGCCGCAGCGACCGGAACCCGATGATTCCTGCACAAAGCAACGGCGCGGCCTGCTCATCAGGAAATCCCTCTGGAATTGCATAGACAAAATCCTGAGGCGCAACGATGTATTCCGCATATCCGCCATCCACGCTGTAGCCCGTAAACACTGGGTTGTCGCAAAGATTTTCCGCGCCGGAGCGGCAGTATTCGCAGGTCCCATCTGTTTGATGCAGCCAGGCGATGCCAACGCGGTCGCCGATCCCGAAGCGCCGTGCGTTCTCCCCTTGCTTCTCAACAATACCCACGACCTGATGTCCCGGGATGACCGGTGATTTGCGCGGCGGCAATTCTCCTTCGATGACGTGCAGATCCGTTCTGCACACGCCGCAGGCACGCACACGCACAAGCACTTCACCGCTCTTCGGCTGCGGCATCGTAACGTCTGCATATTCCAACGGATTCGTCTCTATCGCAGCCGGCGCGCGCAACAAACATGCTTTCATCTGGAGTCCCAAGCGTTTTCCTAACCACGCGACAGGAACAGTCTAGTGCTTTCTGCCCGAGGCGCGAAATACGGTACACTCGGATTCGAGAGCGATCGGAATCACTATGTTTACCGGAATCATTGAGCACACCGGCACGATCGAAGCGCTCAGCATCGAAGCGACCGGCGGGCGCGTCACGATTCACGCCCCGTCTGTCGCGCCTTCGCTCGCTGTTTCGAACAGCATTGCGGTGAACGGCTGCTGCCTGACTATCGTGGATCTTCACAATGGCCGGTTCTCTGCGGATCTTTCCGGTGAGACAATTTGCAAGACTTCGTTCGGCGCCAAGAGCGGCGAATTGAAAAAGGGCTCGCGCGTTAATCTTGAGCAGCCGCTCACCGCTGGCAAGGAGCTGGGCGGGCACCTTGTCCTCGGCCACGTGGATACCATCGGCCGCGTAACGCATCTTACCGCCGAAGGAGAAAACTGGTGGTTCGGCGTGCAAGTGCCGGCGGATTTCGCTCGCTACGTCGTGCCAAAAGGCTCGATCACCATTGATGGCATCAGCCTCACCGTGGCCCGCTGGCAGAACAACATCGCGGAAGTCGCTGTGATTCCCTACACCTACGAAAACACGAACATCCGCCTCTGCAAGCCGGGCGACGCTGTCAACCTCGAAGGCGATGTGATCGGAAAATACGTCGAGCGCTATCTGAAGGAAAGCCACTTCTCCGCGCGGACAGATTCGCAGCTCACCGTCGCACGACTCCTCGAAGAGGGCTTCTAGGTCTTTGGTTGATCCGCGCTCTTCGCCCGCGCCCCGCGCCAGTACAGCGTCAGTCCCAGCGCAATAGCACCCGCGGTTCCGCCAATCAATCTAATTTCGAATCCAATCTTGTCTAGGGTTTCTCCAGGAGGAACGAGGGACACAACAATTCCGATCAAAACGACAGCAAAACCCAGAATGCTAATGAACCAGACGCCGGCTTTGCCGCCTGGAATCAATACCGCATTCTTATTCTCCAAACGGTCGCGCCGCCCATACAATTTGATCGCCGCCGCAAACATGTACAAGAACGGAATGAAATACAAAATGATCGCGGCATCGATCAAAATCTGATAGGCCGCTTGAACCGTTGGGCTCTGGATCTGGCTCAGCAAGAGAATCAAGCCGGAAACAACCGCCTGTACAATAATTGATACGTACGGCGTCTTCCATCGCGGGTGAATTTTTCCGAATGCCTCAGGCAAATACCGGTCAATGCCGACCACAAACGGAACGCGGGCGATTCCCGCGACGGTGCTGCCAACTCCTCCGGCATTTCCCACGGTGACCAGCAGCGCCGCGAGTATTCCCAGGAATCCTATCTTCAGCGCAATCGAACCCACCGTGATGGCATGGAATACGCCGCTTGTCGTCGAGACTTCGGCCGGTGGAACGAGAGCCATCACTGCCATTGTCCCAACAACGTACATTGCCGCGATGAGCGCTCCCGCGGCAAACACGGCGCGCGGCAGAGTGCGTTGCGGATCACGCACTTCCTGGCTCATGGCGGAGACAAGTTCAAGCCCAGTGAATGCAAAAGCAATCTGCGACCAGAAATTCACCGTGTCCCAATTCCACACCGGCAGAACGTTCGTCCATGTCAAGTGCGTTACCGAACCGTGCCGCAGCCACAAAAAACCTCCCAGGGCCACGAGCAAGAGCAGCGGAGCGTAAGTCGAGACGCCGCCCGCGTTCTGCAGCCACTTCCCAATGTTCAGGCCGACAATGTTCAAAGAGACGGCAATGAGCAGATATCCCAGGGAAACCCAAAGAAGAAACTGGCGGTTGTGCTCCAGCGTCGCGCCGCCTTCGCCGATGATGTAGGCGCTCATCGCCGCGCTGGCGAGCAACAATCCGGGAAAATAAAAGACCGTATAAATCCAATAAGTCCACCCTGCAACGAAGCCGTGGAAATCGCCGAAGGCCTCCTTGGCCCAGACGTACAAACCTCCTTCATTCGGGAAGCGTGAAGAGAGTTCGTTGATCACCAGCGCCGAGGGAATAAAGAAAAAAACAGCAGCTATTATCCACAAGCTGATGGAGGAAGTTCCGCTGTGTGCCGCCGCAGCAATCCACCGCGGCCCCAGCACCGTTGCGATATTAAAAAGCAGGACGTCCCAGAAGCCCATTTCCCTGCGTAACTGCTTGATTGGATCGGAAGGGCCATTTGCTGGCTGGCTCACAGAGTCACGTCCAGCGCGGGAATCAGTTCATCCTGCATGCGGAAATTCTTGAGAAAAGGGTCGGTCGAATTTTCAAAGTCGTCCCAGGGGCCGAAAAACGTGACTTTGCCGTCTTGCAGAAAAACCACCACGTCCGCAAGTTTCTTTGCCAGATGTGTGTCGTGCGTCACCACAATCGACGTCTTGCGAAACGCCTGTTTCAATCGCAGGATCAGGTCGCCCATGTGTCCCGCCATAATGGGATCAACCATGGTCGTCGGCTCGTCGAACAAAATCGCTTCGGGATTCTGCGCCAGCGCGCGCCCGATGGCCACGGCGCGCTTCATCCCCGTGGAAAGCTCGCTCGGCAATTTGTCCATGACGTCGTCCACTTCCAACATGCGCGCGATTTTTGCAACGTACGCGTCGACGTCCTCGTCAGCCAGCCCGGGCTGTCCTTCGAGTGGAAACGCTATGTTCTCGCCAACGGTGAGCGAATCGAAGAGCGCGCCAGACTGAAAGACCATCGTCACTTTTCGCCGCACCGCTTCGAAGTCCGCCTCCCTGAAATTTGTGACGTCTTGACCGTCAATCAGAATCCGGCCAGAATCCGCCTTCAGGAAACCCATGATATGTTTCAGCGAAACCGATTTGCCCACGCCGCTGCGCCCCATGATCACGCAAGTCTCACCGCGCTTCACCGTGAAGCTGACGTGATCGAGCACCAGGCGCTCGTCGAAGCTCTTGCATACGTCGCGAAACTCGAAAAAATTAACCGGCTTCTCTTCACTCACGTTCGTTCCGCTTTCAGAATCCGCTGCGCTTCATCATAGTCTGCCGCTGTATTCATATTCCAGAAGAGCCGCCCTGCGCCATCAAATCGTTTCCAGTCGACCTCGTCAAGCACTTCCGCGCGGAGCAGGGCGATTCCTTCAGTCACTTTGCGCACGCCTCGTTCGAATCCCGCGCGCAGCTTCGCTGCGGCAGCAGTTTGCCAGCAGGCGCAGAGCGGCTCGGGCCCGGACGCCGAGCGCGGAAATACAACTTGGGCTTTGCTTTTCGCTGCGCGCTTGCCAAGAAAAGCTAGCCACTCTTGTGTCAAAAACGGCATGTCGCAGCTCACAATCAGGTTCCAATCGGCAGGTGCAGAACTCTTCGCTGCATCTTCAAGCGTGGTGATGATTCCGCCCAGCGGCCCTTCACCGGGCCATTGGTCCTCAATAATTTCCGTCCCGAATGCAGAGTACTTACCCGGCGCCGCAACTATTTTCACTTGCGTCGTGACACCCCGCAGCAATTCGATCATGCGCTCCAGCATTAGCCTCCCGCCCACTTCTACGAGCGCCTTGTCCCTACCGAATCTCGTGCTCCCACCTCCCGCCATGACATAGCCCGCAGTTTTTTGGGCAAACACCTTATCGGCATCACTAGTCACGAGTCACCTGTCACAAGTCACTCTTCTTCCAGTAGCTCTCGGCCCGGGCGTCTAATTCCCAGCTCGCGCAGTTTTTCCTGCAAGCTCTGTCTGTGCAGACCGATCGTCGCTGCCGTGCGCGATACATTCCAACGATGCTCGGCCAATTGCCTGGTCAGATAGGCTACTTCAAACTTCCGCTTGGCCTCCCGAAAATCCCGTTCACCAATGCCGTTGTCGCTCTCGTGGCCGTGATGTTTTAGAGAGATCGCCTCGCCGTGCACCACCTCTCCGGGCAAGTCTACGACACCGATTTCGTCTCCGCGAGACAGCACCAGGCTCCGCTCCAGAGCGTTCTTCAACTCGCGCACGTTGCCCGGCCAATCGTATCTTTCGATCGCCGTCATTGCTTCGCGTTTCAAGCGCGCCGTCCGTCCCAGCCGCGCTCCATGCATTTGTAGAAAAGTTTCCGCCAGCAGCGCAATGTCTTCTTTGTGCGCGCGCAGCGGCGGCAGGTCAATAGTCACCACGCGTAACCGGTAGAACAAATCCTCGCGAAACTTCGCATCGCGAATCGCCGCGTGCAAATTGCGGTGCGTCGCGCTGATCACCCGCACATCCACGGGGATCGATTGCGTCCCGCCGAGCCGTTCGATGGTGCGATTCTCGAGCACGCGCAACACCTTGGCCTGCGTTACTGGATTCATGTCGCCAATTTCATCAAGGAAAATCGTCCCGCCGGACGCCAGCTCGAATTTCCCTTTTTTCTGCTGCGCCGCGCCGGTAAAGGCGCCTCGTTCGTAACCAAATAATTCCGATTCAATCAGCGTTTCCGGTAGCGCCGCGCAATTCACCGCTACGTATGCTTTGCCGTTCCGCGGCGAGCGCGCATGAATCTCCTGCGCCAGCAAATCCTTCCCCGTTCCACTTTCTCCCAGGATGAGCACCGTCGAATCCGTCGGCGCCACGCGGTCCGCCATTTCGAACGCTCGCCGCATCTCCGCCGAGCGCCCGATCATCTGGCCGAACTGCCCTTCGGTCGTCAAACGCCGCCGCAAAGCATCATTTTCTTTTTCGAGCGTCGCCAGCTTCAGCAGATTCCCCACGCGCTGCCGCAGCTCTTCCAATTCGAATCCCTTCACCAGATAGTCCGCCGCGCCAAGCTGTAGCGCTTCGACAGCCGTTTTCGCCGTATCCAGCGCAGAAACCATCAGCACCGGCACCTCGCTCCCTTGCTCCCGCATCCAGCGCAGAAACGAAAGCCCATCCTGGCCTGGCAGAACTACGTCCAGCAAAACGAGGTCCGGTTGCTCGCGTGGAAGCGCTTCCCGCGCCGCTTCCGCCGAATCCGCCTCCGCGATCCGGTATTTCGCCTCCAGCGCACGACGCAGCCCGTACCTCGCTGCCGGCTCATCATCCACGATCAAAATGGTCTTCATCGCGTTTCTTCTCCAAGAGGAAGCCACACTAGGAATCGCGTGCCTCGCCCATTGCTCAATGGACTCTCGAATTCAAGTTTGCCGCCCGCGTCGCTGGCGCGCCGGGCCGCGATCGCCAATCCCAGTCCCGTCCCTTGCGTCTT
>WNFJ01713371.1_pt1 | contig 16835 bp, 11 predicted proteins | sample 5400461 | NCBI WGS metagenome assembly WNFJ01 (sample SAMN13153349, study PRJNA577476) | soil metagenome | isolation source: 115 cm saprolite on Douglas fir-dominated hillslope | place: USA:California | collected 2013-09-17 | reverse complement strand
CGTGTGGATCGACCCGACAAATTCGGAGCGAATCATGCTGGGCGTCGATCAGGGAGCGACGATCAGCCTGAACGGCGGCGAGTCCTGGAGCACATGGTATAACCAGCCGACGGGAGAGTTCTACCGCGTCGCGACGGATCACCGTTTTCCCTATTGGGTGTACGGGCCGCAGCAGGATAGCGGAACTGCCGGAATCGCCAGCCGCGGCAACAACGGACAAATTATGGAGCGCGATTGGTTTCCGGTAGGCCCGGGAGAAAGCGGGTACACGATTCCCGATCCGCTGGACCCGGATGTGGTCTATAACGCGGGGCCCGGCGGCAGCGTGGTGCGATTGTCGAAGACCACCGGACAGGTGCGAGACATTTCACCCGCTCCGGTGGCGTTCGAAAGCAAGTACCGATTTAATTGGACGATCCCGATGGCCGTTTCACCGCAAGACCCGCATCTTCTTTATCTGGGGACGCAGTTTCTGATGAAGACGGCTAATGGGGGGACGAGCTGGGAAGCAATGAGCGAGGACCTGACGCGCGTGCGGCCGGATGAAAAGGATTCGAAAAAGACGCGAGGGACGATCCTGACGATCGCTCCATCGGAGGTAAAGGAAGGAGTGATCTGGGTTGGAACGGATGATGGAAACATTCAGTTGACGAAAGATGCGGGCAAGAGATGGCAAAACGTCACTCCGAAGGATCTGTCGGAGTGGAGTACGGTAAGCATCGTGGAAGCGTCGCATTTCGATGCGCGAACGGCGTACGCTGCTGTGAATCGCAACAATCATGACGATCTGCATCCACACATTTTCCGCACGCGGGATTTTGGACAAACCTGGCAGGAAACGGTCAGCGGCATTCGAGATAACGAATTTGTGCGCGTGGTGCGCGAAGATCCCGTGCGCAAGGGGCTGCTGTACTCGGGAACGGAAAAGGGCGTTTACGTTTCGTTTGATGACGGGGACCACTGGCAAACGTTGCGGCTCAATATGCCGGTGGTGGCCATCCACGATTTGGCGATCGAGCAGGACGATTTGGTGGCGGCGACATATGGCCGTTCGTTCTGGATTCTCGACGACATCACGCCGCTGCGCCAGATAGGTGCACGCGCAGGGGCTGCGGGCGCTCATCTCTTTGCGCCGCGAACGGCGATTCACGTGCGCCGAGACGAGAATCAAGACACGCCGTTGCCGCCAGAAGTTCCTGCGGGAAAGAATCCACCCGATGGAGCGATTCTGAATTACGTTTTGCCGAGGGATTTGAGCGGAGATATTCAACTGGAAATTTACGACGCGGACGAAAAACTGGTCCGGAGTTTTTCCAGCGCGGCTGCGCCGAAAGAGCCGGAAGAAACGCCCTACGTGGCAGAGTACTGGATCGCACATCCTCAACCGCCTTCGAAAGTGGCGGGAATGCACCGTTTCGTCTGGAATCTGCGTTATGCCGATCCGCGTGCAGTGCACACGCAATCTCCTTACAACTATCCGATCGCCGCGATAGTGGGGGCGACGCCGCTGCCACCGCAGGGGCCACTGGTGTTGCCGGGGAAGTATGAAGTGCGGCTGAGAGTCGGAGAGCAAGTTCTTCGCCAGCCGCTGGAAGTCAAAATGGATCCGCGTGTGGCCGCCGCGCGCAACGAATTGCAAAGTTCCCTGGAGCTGCAACTGAAAATCTCCGCGTTGCTCGAGAAAAACTTTGACGGCTACCAACAGACGAAGCAATTGCGTGCGCGGCTGGCAGAGTTGATCAAGCGTCCCAAGGAAGATCCCATGGTATCGGCGGCGAAGACGCTGGATGCAAAGATTGCAAACCTTGAGGGCGAAGCTACGCCGATTCTGGAAACTCCCAAGTCGACGGATTTCATGGCCGTGAACGATACGTTGGCGGCGCTGATGGCACTCGTCGATGGAGCGGACTTTGCACCGTCGGAAGAATCATTCGCGGCGTACCGGCGAATCTGCAAAGGGGAGAATGAGGTTCTGGCGAGCTGGCAGGACTTGAAGAACAAAGATGTGGCCGCCCTGAATACTTTGCTCGGCAAGAGCACTCTCGCGGTGCTGCCTGAGGCGCCTGACGTGGCGGCCGATTCTAGTTGCGGAAACTAGGCGCAGAATTTTCAAGCGAATGCTTCCTGCGAGGTGGGGGTCAACTGAGATCCTTCGCTACGCTCAGGATGACAGATGTGCGGATTCAGTTGGGCGGGTCGCTCCGCAAACCCATCCGGAGCGCAAACGATGCGCTTCGCGCAGGATGACAGCGGTAGAGGGGAAGGCGTTGCCGAGTGGGGCGCAGCATGCTGCGCCCCTACAAAAGCGTTCCGTGCACTTCCCAGGACGATGAGAAATTGGGATTTAGTTTGATCCCTGAGCGTGCTGGAGTTGGGTCAAGTCGGCGAGGACTTCGGCGCTGTGTTTTTCCGCGTTCACGTTGAGATAAGCCTTGCGGACGATGCCGGCGGGATCGATGAGAAAAGTATGGCGGGCGGAAAGCTTGGCGACGCCTAGATTCACAAGCGAGTCGTAGGCAGAAGAAACTTGGTATTTCGTGTCCGCGAGCAGCTTGAAGCTGAGACCTTCTTTGGCGCAAAACTTCTGGTGGGTAGCCTCGTCCTGCACGCTGACGCCGAGGATGATGGCGTTCTTCTGCTCGTATTGTGCAAGGTCGCGCTGGAAATTGTGCGCTTCCTTGGTGCAGCCGCTGGTGAAGTCCTTGGGGTAGAAATAGAGCACGACCCATTTGCCGCGAAGGTCATACAAGTTGAGCGGTTTGCCATCCTGCGAATTCAGCGTGAAGTCTGGCGCCGGGGTGCCTGAGGACGGCGCTTTCTTCCCGATGCCCACCGCGCGGACTAAGGCGAATCCAACAAGCAGAAGGATTACAGCAGCCAAGATCCAAATCATTTTCATCTCGCACACTCAACTCTAGCTTTCAAACGGTATGCTGCCAAGACAACTACTCTTTCTGGCTGAACAGGCCAAAGCCCAGGCGCAATTGAATGGTATTGATGCCGGGATTGGGGGTGGCAAGTCCCGCATTCGAAATGTGCATGTAACGGACTTCCGCGCTGATATTGTGTTTGCTGCGGAGGAAATGCACGCCGAGAGCGGCGCTGGTGGTGAAATTGATGCGCGACGTTGCTTCAGGAACTTTGGTGTTGGTAAAGAGCGTGCCGCCGCCAATTTCGAAATAGGGAACCACGCTGCGGCTGGTGTCCAGCGCCCACTTGAACGCGAAAGGATTCACGCCAACGCCGTAGGCGGTGTTGGTTTTCTGAACGACCAGGAAGAGAGGAACGGCGTCCACCGCATATTCCAGGCGGCCGCGCAGGAAGCCAGGACCATGCGGCATGGTAAGAATCAGACCGTAACGTAAGCCCACGTTCCACACGCCGTCGCCGGATTGGCTGCCACTGATCCCATGGCCGCCGCCGGTCCAGACCTGGAGTTCATGGCCTCCCTCGACCGGGCCGGCCTGTGCGCGAACTGACGGGGCGATCAGGAATAAGGCAAAGACGAGGGCCGCGGATAATCTTCTCAACGCTGTGTCTCCCATTGTTCTTCGATTCGAGCCACCGGAGTCCAGGTGCAGAAAAGATATAGAAAATTCGTTCGAAAGGCGACCCTCTTTTGATTATTTCAGATAAGTGCGGACGATTTGGATGACGTCGGCGGCGGCTTCTTCGGAGGACTTGGAGTTGCGAGGCATGTGATTGCGGATGTGGTCTTCCATTAGTTCGGCCATGAGGCTGTTGATGGCGCCGCGCGCGGCGGAGAGACGCTGGAGGACATCCGCGCAAGGTTCGTCTTCGTTCAAAGCACGCAGGACGCTTTCGAGCTGTCCGATGACTTTCTTGGTGCGGTTGACGAGGTCCAGTTTTTCGCGCGACATATGTGACATTTTGATTGCCTACCCAATGGGGGTATGGTATCAAGTGTCCAGGCCATTTGACAAGGGCTAGATGAACAGTAGAAGAGGGGGGTAGAGGAGTTCAAGACTGGTTCTCCAGACGGCGTTCATCATCTGTTCATCAGCGGCGACTTAGCGTGAAATGATGCAATGATGAGCCGCACCTTCAGGGAGATTTCGGATACCAAACATGCAGCGCAGGGCTTTCCAATTTGGTGCGGCGATTTGCGCGGTGGTCGGGATCTTCTCGATTGCTCCGGCAAGACTGTGGGCGCAAGACCCGCAGCAAACTCAGGCGCAGACGCCTCCGGCTCCGGAGGTCGATCCGGCCAATCCGCCCGCCAATGACCCCGAGGCGATGCTCCCGCATTTCAAGGACACGCGCTTTTGGGTCTCCGGGCAGATGAACTTCATCTTCCAAACGCACCCCGACTTTCACGCGGCTTACAGCGGACCGAACAGCCTCAGCCCGCACTATGAGAAAGCCACGTCCCGTGTGATGACGCTGTACACCGGCGTCCGGCTCAACGACTCCACCGAGATTCTGGTGGACATCGAAGAAGCCGGTGGCGCGGCGCTGAGCACCGGCCTCGGGCTGGCAGGGAATACTGATCTGGACATCGTGCGCAATCCGCTGTTGAGCAAAGCACCATACCTGGGACGCGGCATGATCCACAAAGTGTTCGCGTGGAGCAAGGATAAGATTGAAAATCAGCGGAGTTTTCTATCGCTGTTCGACGAGCTGCCGCGGCGCCGCCTCGAAATTCGCTTCGGCAAGTTCAGCATGCCGGATTTCTTGGATCAGAATTCCGTAGGGTCCGATACGCATTTTCAATTCATGAACTGGACTGTTGACAACAGCGGCACTTGGGATTACGCCGCCGATACGCGCGGCTACACCGTGGGATTCGTGGCGGACTACGAGGAGCGCAACTGGGGTTTTCGGTTCGCCGAAGGGCTGATGCCGAAGGTCGCGAACGGAATTGACCTGGTGTGGAAACCGTGGCAAGCGCATGGAGAGAATTGGGAATTTGAATTGCGTCACGGGGTGGTGCCGAAGAAGGCTGGAGTAGTGCGCCTGCTGGCATACATGAACCACGCCAATATGGGCATCTACCGCGATGCAATTGCTCAGTTTCAGCAAGGCTTGGTGCCGGTCCCAGTAATCACGAACCACCCCTGGCACATTACTCGCAAATACGGTTTTGGCGTCAACGTCGAACAGAATCTGACGAGGAACCTTACGGCGTTTGCACGTTGGGGATGGGACGACGGAAAAACAGAGTCCTTTGCCTATACCGAAGTTGATTCGACCTTCGCGGAGGGCGTCGGTCTAAACGGCGCGAGATGGCATTGCAAGCAAGACCGTGCCGGCGTGGCCTTCGTATCGAACGGTATTAAGAAAGATCATCAGGAGTATCTCGCGCTCGGCGGGTTGGGATTTCTTCTTTAGACGGACGTCTCAATTACCGCCGAGAGAATATCCTGGAGTCGTATTACACGGCACACGTTTGGCGCGGAATCTATGTGGCGCCTGAAGTGCAGTACATTGTCAACCCTGGCTACAATCGGGACAGGGGACCGGTTGTCGTACCGGCGCTGCGGCTGCATACGGAGTTCTAGTTTCCGGTGCAGCGAAACTTCTTGGCAGCAAGCGGAAAGTCTGCTAACTAAGTGTGCCGAATTTCGTCCGAGTAAAATAATGATGTTGGGTATTGGTCCTGCCGTTTGGCGTACTATCACTTACTGTTAGGTTGGGGGGAGTTCATGAAAGTAGATCTGCGGGTGATTCCAAGGACGAAGTTCTCCAGGCTTTTTCGTTTTTTCCTCCCGGTATTAGCAGCACTCACATGGTTTTCATTCAGCGCCAGCGCACAAACCGTGGATGAGGTTATCGCCAAGAATATTCAGGCGCGTGGCGGAGCCGAGAAGCTGAAAGCGGTGCGTAGCATCCGAACCACGGCAAAATTCAGTCAAGGATCGTTTCGCGCCGAATTTCGCCAGGAAAACAAGCGCGCGGACAAGGTCCGAGAAGAATTCATCATTCAGGGGATGGCCCAGGTGCAGGCCTACGACGGCAAGACCGGATGGCAGATTTCTCCCTTTGGCGGGCGTAAAGACCCGGAACTGCTGTCGAAGGACGACCTGAAAAGCCTGGTCGTGGACGCCGATATGGATGGACCTTTGATGGAATACAAGGAAAAGGGCCACAAAGCAGAGCTGGTGGGACACGATTCGATGGAAGGAACGGATTGCTTCAAGATCAAGTTGAGCATGAAGAATGGGGACGTGCGCTACTACTATCTCGATGCCGATTCGTTTCTCGAATTGAAAGTGGAGATTCAGACCACCATTCGCGGGGCGCTGCAGGAGAACGAGCTGTATTACGGGGACTATGAACTGGTGAACGGAATTTATTATCCCTTCACCGTGGAGCAGGCCCAAAAAGGGAGCGCGTCGCGCGTGCAAATTTCGGTCGAGAAGATAGAACAAAACATACCGCTGCAAGACACGGATTTCTCGATGCCTGCCTCGAAGCCGGGAATGAAAGCGCCGTCGGCCGGATAGTGAATTTCCATTTCACGAATATCCATGAATGGGCATGAGAACAAGTTCACATGACTCTACTTTATTGCTGAGGAATCCGCCGCTATGCGCAAATTGATTCGTTGTTTCGTAGCCGTGACGATGGTGCTGAGTGCCGTGATGATTTTTGCCAAGGCTGCACCGGCGCAGGTTGCTAAATTCGATTCGGACACTATTTCCGGGCTCGGCGCGCGGAACATCGGCTCCGCGGCCATGAGCGGAAGAGTCGCGGCGCTCGCCGCAGTAAAAGAAGACGGTCGGCTCACAGTTTACGTTGGCGCGGCCAGCGGCGGAGTGTGGAAGTCCATCAACGGCGGGACAACGTTTAAACCCGTTTTCGACAAGGAATCCGCGCAATCCATTGGCGCCGTCGCCATCGATCCGCAAGCGCCGAAAACGATCTGGGTGGGTACGGGCGAAGCGTGGACACGCAACAGCACATCGATCGGAAATGGCATCTACAAGTCAACGGACGGCGGCGATAGCTGGACCAACATGGGCCTGGCGAACTCCGAGCGCTTCGCGAAGATTATCGTTGACCCGAAGAATGGGAGCACCGTTTATGCCTGCGTGCCGGGAAAGCTGTGGAGTGATAGCGAGGATCGCGGGGTTTACAAAACCACGGACGGCGGCAAGAGCTGGAACAAGATTCTGAAGGGCCCAAATCTCTCGACCGGCTGTTCGATGATTTCCATGAGTCCGCAAGATCCCAAGGTTCTTTTTGCGGGGATGTGGGATTTCCGGCGGAAGGGCTGGACGTTCCGTTCAGGCGGGGAGAGTCCCACCGCGGCCAGCGGCAGCGGCTTTTTCCAAAGCAGCGACGGTGGAACAACATGGAACGAGTTGGATGAGAAGAGCGCCAAAGGGCTGCCCGCGAAACCCTGGGGGCGCGTAGCGGTCACAATCGCGCCGTCAAAACCGAATGTTGTGTATGCCTTGATCGAATCCACGCGGAGCGCGCTTTTTCGCTCCGAAGATGGCGGCAAGACGTGGGAAGAGCGAGACCGCAGCAATTGGATGGTCTGGCGGCCGTTTTATTTTGCGAATTTGATCGTCGATCCAAAGAATGAAAACAAGGTTTACAAGCCGGACCTCGTTTTGATTATGAGCGAGGATGGCGGGAAAAGTTTCAGCGGAATTAGCGGCGGGGCTCACGGCGATTTCCACGACGTTTGGGTAAATCCAGACAATACCGACCATCTTATTGCCGGAGACGACGGCGGCGTTTGGTATTCCTACGATGGAGGCAACACCTGGTGGAAGGGCAACAACCTCCCGATCTCGCAGTTCTACCACGCGAGCACGGACAACGCCGATCCTTATCACGTGTTCGGAGGATTGCAGGACAACAGCGTGTGGGTGGGCGACTCACAGTATCCGGGCGGCATTAGCAACGGCCGATGGGAGAATCTTTTTGGGGGAGACGGCTTCTGGGTTTTTCCGGATCCCGCAGACGAGAAGAACTACGTATATGCCGAAGCGCAGGGCGGCTATATCGGGCGTATCAACCGGGTCACGCTGGAAGGCCGGGCGATCAAGCCGCAGCCGAACTACGGAGAAGGGAAGCTGCGCTTCAACTGGAACACGCCAATTCACATGAGCCCGAACGAAAAAGGCACCATTTACGTAGGCGCGCAGTTTCTATTCCGCTCGCGTGACCATGGCCAGTCGTGGGACCGCATTTCGCCCGACCTTACAACCAATGATCCGGAAAAACAGAGGCAAGAGGAATCCGGCGGCGTGACCGTGGACAATTCTTACGCGGAGATGCACACGACGATTTACTCCATCAGCGAATCGCCGCGCGATGGCCAGACTATCTGGGCGGGGACAGATGACGGAAATTTGCAGCTTACGCGCGACGGCGGAAAGACTTGGAACAGTCTCGTTGGCAATGTTCCGAATCTCCCGAAGAATTCATGGGTTTCCTGGGTGGAAGCCAGCCTGCACGATCCCGCGACGGCGTATGCGGCGTTTGATCGCCACACGTTTGGTGACATGGAGGCGCACGTTTACAAGACCACGGATTACGGCAAGACGTGGAGTTCGATTGTCGCAGCGGACAGTGGGGTGCGCGGATATGCGCACGTCATCAAGGAAGATACCGTCCTTCCGAATCTGCTGTTCCTGGGAACGGAATTCGGATTGTGGGTTTCGCCGGACGGCGGCAAGCATTGGGCGCAATACCAGGGACATCAGTTTCCGAATGTCGCAGTTCGCGACATCGTGGTGCATCCGCGCGAATCCGATCTTGTCTTAGCCACGCACGGCCGCGGCATCTGGATCGTGGATGACATTACTCCGCTGCGCAAACTGACGCCCGAAGTGATGGCGCAAGAAGCCACCTTCCTTCAGGCCAAACCCGCACAGCAGCGGCTGCCTGCCAATGGCGGGTGGGCGGAGGGAAATGCCGTGTTCACGGGCCCGAACCCGCCGGACGCGGCCCTGATTACTTACTACCAAAGCAAGCGGCACATTTTTGGAAAGATGAAGCTGGAGATTTTCGACGCGCAAGGCAAACTGGTGGACACGCTTCCTCCGAATAGCCGGCGCGGGATCAGCCGAGTGGAATGGCCCATGAGGCTGAAGGCACCGCGCGTTCCACCCGCGGCTGTAGCCGCATTTGAAGCGGCACAGGGTCCCAGAGTCATGCCAGGGACGTACACGGTCAAGATGACTCGCGGGAAGGAGACGTACAGCACGCAGCTGAATGTCCGACTCGATCCTCGCGCTAAATTCACACTCGACGACCGCAAACTGGAGTTTGAAGCCGCGATGCGCGTCTACAATTTGTTGGGAGATATGAGCTTCGACGTCGAACGCATCAACGGCGTGCATGATTCGCTGATGGCGCGCGCCGCAAAACTGAAGGCCGAAGACGCGCTTAGCAAGCGCCTGCAGAATCTCGCGGAGAAAACCGAGGAGATGCGCAAGAAAATCGTGGCGACCAAGGAAGGCGGCGCTGTCACTGGCGAAGAGCGCATCCGCGAGAAAACAACGCAGCTTTACGGGGATATTCTGAACTATGAGGGCCGACCAACCGATTACCAGGTCGCGCGCGTCGATTCGCTGAAGAAAGAGCTGGAGGACCTGGCCGGCGAATTCGACGCTTTCGTTGCGAAGGAGCTTCCGGCGCTGAATAAATCACTTTCGCAGAAAAAGCTGGAGCCCATCCAGCCTATGGACCGCAAGATGTGGGACGCGGCTGACGCCGGAGCTGGCACTCCGGGAGGCGGCATGAATTTACGTGAACGCGAGAGGGACTAACCTCGGAACGCGCAAGCAGTTTAGAACACGCGTCCCAGTTGGAAAAACCACTTACGATGGCCGGAGTCGCCGACGCTGCCGCCGATGAAGAAGGGGCCCAGCGCGGTCTCGGCCAGGAAGCCTGCGGCAACATCGTCGGGAAAATCGGTGCCGGTGGTCCCGTACATTTTTCCGATTTCGTAGGAACCGACGGCGTAGACTTTTTTCCCGAGAAACGGCGGCAGGGTGAGCAGGTCGTGCATATAGCCTGCGCGCAATAAATAATACTGATTGCCCTGAAACTCGTTATTGCCGTAGGCACTGAGCCGCGCCGGCCCGCCCAGGAAGAATTGCGGAACGCCGGTGTTTGCAACGCCGAATGTCGTGCCGCCTTCGCCCTCGACGAAAAGAGACGCCGACCGTGCAACGGGCTGAAAAAATCCCAATTTCAAATCCATGGACGGAAACGCGTCCTTCGCACCCGGACTTTGGTCGAACCAGCGGAAATTGCTTTCCGCGCTGAAGCCGCGTCGCGGAATCACGGGATCGTCGGTATGATCCAGCAGGTAGCGCAGCCGGGTCTGCCCAACGCGCCCCGCCACGGCGGGAATCACTGGCGAACCCAGGCGCAACTTAGTGTTCAGCGAGCCAATCTGGTAGCCAACACGCAATTCGCTGAAGCGCCCCAAGCTGTAGCCTATGTCGCCACCAATATTGGTCCGGTAGATGCGGTAGTCCGCTAGCGGATCGTTCTTTGCATAAATCTGAAACGTGGTGTCGCTCGCGTCCGCGTGCGGCGCAAAAAACCAACGGCTCTCCGCGCGAAACGGACGGAACAACTCCGTCTGGACGCCATAGGTATTCCCGAGCAGCACATCGGTTCGCCATTCTGAGCGGAAACCCGCCACATCCATAAACGTGAAGCGCGTTCCCATCGTAAAATCCACGTTGCCGCTCTGCGAGCCGTCGACCTCAAACGCCGTCTGGAACATGGGCGGCGCATAATTTTTCTCCACCACCTGAACCAGCAATCCGGGCTGGCCGTTTTTCTCGACGAGGCGGTAGCCCGCCGAATCGTAGCGCCCGACTCCGGTAAGCCGCGTCAGCACTTCGTCGAGTTTCTTCGGATTGATTGGCTTGCCCTGGAATCGTTTCACGTAGCGAATGACATCGATTGCTTCGTGCGCATTTGTTCCTTGCACCTCGATGAATTGCGGAGTGGGAACATCGCTCCGCTTTCGCGCCTCGCGCACTTTCTGGTGCTCTTGCCAATCCGCATCGTCGAGTGCAAATGCTTCAAGCAAGCGTAATCGTCCACTTGCGGCTTCGTAACCGCGCTTCATGATCTGCGCACTCTTGGCGTAATCCACGGTGCTGAATTCCGCCAGCGGCACGGAAACGACCGCGTCCGCCTGCGCCAGGCTGCGCAGTTCGTTTTCTTCCAGCAACACGCGCACGGAATGATTCAGCACGCTGAAGACGGACTGGATGTCCTTTGCCTCGACAGGGGCGGGTTCCAGATGAACCGCGATTACGATCTCAGCGCCCATCTGGCGGACGACGTCGGTCGGCAGGTTATCCACCAATCCGCCGTCCACGAAGACAGCCTTGCCATCGTTAACTGGTGAAAATGCTCCCGGAATCGACATCGTGGCGCGCAACGCCACCGCCAGGGAACCATCTTTGAAAACATACGGCTTCTGGCTTACCAGGTCGGTGGCCACGCAGCGAAACGGCACCGGCAGGGCATCGAACGAAGGCACTTCATCATACGGCAGCGTTACACGGTCGATCAGCAAGCCGATCTGGTGCCCCGCATTCAGCCCCGCGGGCAATCTAAGGCCTCCCCGCAAACCAAATAGGAGCGAGTTTGGATACGCTCGCTGATCCTCCTTTCTGCGCAACGCCAGGTCTTCATAGGGAGTGCGGTCGCTCAGAATCTTCTTCCAGTCCATGCCGTCAATGAGGGTTTTCAATTCGTCGGGGCTCATGCCCGTGGCATAGAATCCGCCAACCAATCCGCCCATGCTCGTTCCGGCAACGTAATCGACTGGAATATGGTGTTCCTCGAACCACTTCAGCACGCCGATATGCGCGAGACCCATGGCGCCGCCGCCCTCCAGCGCCAGACCGATCTTGGGCCGCGTTTGCACGCGCGCCGCCGTGTTCTGCTGAGCACGCGAAGCGGCAGGGAATAGAAGTAGCAGGAAAATGAAAAGAATTCGGCGCATGCAAGCCTCCCTTGCAGTCCTTCGAATTATCCCAATTCGTAAGTGAATTATGAGTTTGGCGCAGCGGGAAGTTTCCAGCAAGGGCGAAAGGAGACTTCAGGAACCTTTGTTTTCCTGGAGGATGTTGCCGCCATCGACGACCAGGACTTGTCCGGTGATATAGGACGCCTCAGGCGAAGCCAGGAAACAAACCGCAGCGGCAACTTCGTCCGGTGTTCCAGCGCGGCCGGGCGGCGTGTGCAGCGCGGCAATCTTTTCGGATTCCGTTGATGATGCCGTGGAAATCCAGCCGGGAGCGACTCCGTTAATGGTGATTCCGTCGGGCGCGGTTTCGATGGCCGCGGCGCGCATCATTCCGTCCATGGCGGCCTTCGCGGCGCCATAGGCCGCGGAACCGGGGTTGCTGACCAGCGGCCCGGTCACCGACGTTACGTTCACAATGCGGCCGTACTTTTGCTGCGTCATACCGGGCAGGACCGCTCGCGTCATACGGAACGCGGTGTGGAGTGTGATGGCAATCTGGTTTTGCCACTCCGCGAATGATGTTTCTATCAGAGGCTTGCTTGCTGTTGGCCGGCCGGTTTGCGACATGCCCGCATTGTTCACCAGAATGTCGATCCGGCCCATGCGGGAGAGCACAGAATCGACAAGCCTCTGCACTTCAGTTTCGATAGTGAGATCAGCGATGAAGGAAAGAATTGCTTCCCCACCGGCGTCGAGTTCGCGCGCGCGGGCGTGAACTCGGTCGGTAGTGGAAGTAATTACCACGCGCACTCCGGCAGAATGCAGCCTTCGCGCAATGGCGAAACCAATCCCCTCGGCGCTTCCAACGCCGGTGATCACGGCTGTCTGTTTGTGCAATGGCAGAGTCATGGAGATGCCCACGGAATGCATCATACCTTGTTCACGGAAGATTGCGATTCGTTCCGTGGCGTGAAGCTTTATCTTGGTTGGGAAACAGCAGGAAGGGCCAAGCGGACAGTTGCCCACTTAGCCTCTCAATCTCCCGGTCTTCTTGTCGCGAACGCTTCTGGGGTCTACGGTTTCAATGTGGAGCGACAACGGCAACAAGCCGCATCGCTAGTAAACTAGAATTCTCGCAGGAAGGAATGATGACGCCAGCGGTTCCGCCATCGGCGCAAAGCGAATTTGCGCATACCAGCCCATCGCGCCCAAGCCTGTGGAGGCGGGTCTTCAGGATCGTTCGGTGGACGACCTACGCGGCTGCCTTCCTCACGCTCATTCTGCTCCTCCACAAGGCGCCGCCACCGCTCGTAGAGACCAGCCCACAGGCCGCGGCCCGCGCTGAAGAAAAGTTTGAACTAGTGGAAAAGGCCGTTGCAAACGGGCAACCCGCGACGCTGCGCCTGGACGAAACGGAGTTGAATTCTTATCTGGCTTCGCATCTGGACCTGGCAGGCGATAGCGGGCCGAAGCTGGCCACCGGCGAATCTGCCAGAGGCGCGCCACAGGGGACGACGCCAACGCCGCAAGAGGTCGAGCAGATGCGCTCAAATGTGAGGGACGTCAAGGTGCAATTGATCGACGACCGCGTGAAGGCCTACGTCGTCTTCGATGTTCACGGGAAGGATTTGACTTTGCAGTTGGAAGGCCGGCTCGGCGCGCAGAACGGATACTTGCGATTCGAACCTCTTAGCGGAGAGATTGGATCGCTGCCGATCCCGCAGTCCACACTCGAATCCGCCGTGCAGCGGCTCATGGACTCGCCGGAGAATCGCGAGAAGTTGAAACTGCCTTCCGAGATTTCTGACTTGCGAATTGAGAACGGTGAAGTGGTGGCCAGCTACAAATGATCATGCCCTCTGCTGCTTGCATTTCCACAATTTAATTCTTCCGTTGGAATAGTCCTGTCATCAAGCGAGACAACCTGCTTGAGTGTAGAGTTGTCAGGAGCGAGCTATACTTTTCGGCTGCGGAGAACGATCGGGTATCGGGGATGAGCGAAGCGAAAAGAAACAACGAGCTGGGCATGGTCCGCGAAATCACGAGGCGTGATTTTTTGAACGGCGTGGCCATCGGCGTCGGAGGGACGCTTGTGGGTGGAGGAATTGGAACCGAGACTCTTCTGGCTGCGGCGGTGCTCGATGAATTCGCTCCAGAAAAAGCCCCGAATTATTACCCTCCCGCGCGCATGGGCATGCGCGGAAATCACGACGGAACATTCACTTTTGCCCACCGTCTCCGGGACGGCGAACGCGCGAATTCGTTCGGAGAAACTGTAAATACCGGGGAGACTTACGACCTCGTCGTTGTGGGCGGAGGGATCAGCGGATTAGCCGCCGCTTATTTCTTTCGAAAGAGAGCAGGGAAAAACGCGCGCATCCTGATTCTCGATAATCACGACGATTTTGGCGGCCATGCGAAACGCAATGAATTTCGCGTGGGTGGCCGCATGATGCTGAGTTACGGCGGCACGCAATCCATCGAAAGCCCGGGAAAATACAGCGATGTTGCGAAAGCGCTGCTCCACGACCTCGGCGTCAGGACAGAAAAGTTTTACAAGGCCTACGACCAGAAACTCTATTTGAAGATGGGAACGGCGGCGTTCTTCGACAAGGAAACTTTTGGCGAAGACCGCCTGGTTCCCGGCATGAACAGCACTCCCTGGCCGGAATTCCTTGCAAAAGCGCCGCTCTCTGATGCGGTTCGAAAAGACATCGCGCGCGTTTACACGGAAAAGAAAGATTACCTGGCGGGAATGTCTGTGGAAGAGAAAGTCGCAAGGCTGAACAAGATTAGTTACGCGGAATACTTGACGAAGCATTGCGAGTTGATACCGGAAGCGCTGCCGTTTTTCCAAACGTTTACTCACGATCTGTTTTGCATCGGGATTGAATCCGTCCCGGCCATGGCCTGTTACGAAGCGGGAGATGACTACGTCTCGTTCACTTACGCTGGCTTTCAAGGACTGGGATTGCCGGAAGGTGGCAAGGAGGAGCCGTACATTTTTCATTTCCCCGACGGAAACGCCTCGATCGCAAGGCTGCTGGTTCGGTCCTTGATCCCGGAGGCCATTCCAGGATCGACGATGGAGGACATCGTCACCGCCAAGGCTGATTATGGCAAGCTTGACGAAGCAGGTGGCGTCGTGCGCATCCGATTGAACAGCACAGTTGTCCGCGTGGAACACACGAACGCCGCAAAAGACGTGCAGGTTGCTTATGTGCGTGGCAGAAAGCTGCAGACCGTGGCCGCGAAGAATTGCGTGCTGGCGTGCTACAACGGGATGATTCCTTACCTTTGTCCCGAACTGCCGGAGAAGCAAAAAGAGGCGCTGTCGTATTTGGTAAAAATGCCGCTGGTGTACTCCCATGTTGCCCTGAGGAACTGGACTTCTTTTGCCAAGCTGAATGTGCGCCACATTGTTGCGCCGGGCGCATATCACACTTACACGGCGCTGGATTTCCCGGTGAGTATCGGCCAGTACCGCTTTCCAAGCAATCCGGAGGAGCCGGCGGTTCTCTTCATGCTGCGGACTCCGTGCAAACCCGGACTGCCGCAGAGGGACCAAAATCGCGCCGGGCGTGCGGAGCTGCTGCAGACGTCATTCTCGAAATTCGAGAAAAGCATTCGCGGCCAGTTGGGCCGCATGCTCGGCGCGGCGGGGTTCGACCCGGCAAAGGACATCGAGGGCATCACCGTTAATCGCTGGGCGCACGGTTACGCCTTTGCGCCGAATGCGCTGTTCGATCCCGACTGGAAAGAAGAGGAGAAACCCTGGGTCATCGGCCGAAAGCCATTCGGCAAGATCGCCATCGCAAATTCCGATGCCGGCGCCAGCGCGTACACGGACGTGGCCATCGATCAAGCCTGGCGAGCCGTCGGCGAACTCCTGCGCGGCTAGAGTCTTCAAAAGAGTGCCTTGACGCGGGCCGGAAATCCGGGTTAGATGCAAAGCATTGTATTAAACCGTTTTAAGGAGTTCGGTATGGGCTTGCCCAGAATCTGCTTTGCGGCGGTACTCTTCGTGGGAGTCGCACTGGCGCCGCACTTGCGCGCGCAGAGCATCCATGTGGACATCACTCCGAATCATTCCACGAACACCATCAAGCCTACGGAAGCCCTCGGCGCGGGCATCGACCGCCTGCCTTACGGCGCAGCCGACAAGCTCTTCGTAGATGACACTATCAAACAAATTCTTTCTGCCGGATGGCAAACCGTGACCTATCGGCAGAATACGGAATTGCACATCGAGGCCTGGCACTGGAATCCTCAGGGGGCCTGGAGCGATCCGGCAGGGAAGGGCTATTTCATCGGCAGCGCCACTCCTGGCGCGGAAATGATCCGCCACTCCTACGGTTACCCGCTGCCGCATCGCGGAGTGACTCGCGACGATGGCACGGATACGGAGGGTTACTCGCGGTTAACGGATGGTATCTTTCGAAAGCCTACACGAACGAAGACGACTCTCTCCATCCGCAGTGGATCTTCTTCGATTTGTCCAACAAGCAAGACATCACCGCCATTCGAATCGCCTGGGCCGAACCTTTTGCCACCAAATATGCTGTGCAATATTGGACCGGCGAAGATCCAATCCGAAAGCCTGCACAAGGATCATGGCAAGCGTTTCCCGGCGGCGTCGTGACGAATGGAAAGGGAGGTAACGCGACGCTCCAACTGGCGACCGCGCCCGTGAGCGTCCAGTGGGTGCGTATTTGGATGACGGCATCTTCAAATACTTGCGATTCGCACGGAAGCGCGGACAGGCGCAACTGCATGGGATATGCCATCCGTGAGGTTTATCTTGGAACGACAACCGCTGATAGAAAATTTCACGATTTGCTCCGGCACACGCCGGATCAGGATCAGACCGCGACCTATTGCTCCTCCGTTGATCCGTGGCATGAGCCCG
>WNFJ01644753.1_pt1 | contig 16836 bp, 14 predicted proteins | sample 5400461 | NCBI WGS metagenome assembly WNFJ01 (sample SAMN13153349, study PRJNA577476) | soil metagenome | isolation source: 115 cm saprolite on Douglas fir-dominated hillslope | place: USA:California | collected 2013-09-17 | reverse complement strand
AGAAATAGTTGAACGACAGCATCGCCAGCACCGACATGAACACCGAGACGGCCATTCCCCACACTGCGGAAACTGCTAAAATGGCCAGCAGAAAAGACAAGGCGACTGTAGTCTGGTTTACATGTAAAACGCGGCGATAGAAGAGAATGATTCCGGCGACAGCGACGAGGGACATTACCGCTCCCATAGTGCGTCCGCTGAGGAATCTCTGCATCGGTTCATTCTAGCGCAGGCGCCGTTTTGTTGCGGAGATAGCTTTGCCGAAGAAGCCAGAAGAATGGTTGGAAGTTGCGTCGCCGCCTCAGAAAACACGCGGAGTCTTTAAGCTCTTTCTCGGCTATGCGCCAGGCGTGGGCAAGACCTTCAGCATGTTAAGCGAAGCGCTGCGGCGGCGCAGCCGTGGCGAGGATGTCGTTATCGGCTTCATTGAAACCCACGGACGCAAAGGCATTGAGGAGCTTGCCGAGCAGATAGAGTCGGTCCCACGCAAGAAGATCGAGTACAAAGGCACAGTTTTCGAAGAAATGGACATCGACGCGATCCTAGCGCGTCGCCCCGAAGTCGTGCTGGTAGATGAACTCGCGCACACCAATATTCCAGGAAGTAAACGCCGGAAGCGTTACGAGGATGTGCAAGAGCTTCTAGCGGCTAAAATCGACGTAATCTCCACCCTAAACATTCAGCACATCGAAAGCATTGCGCCGGTGGTGCGTTCCATTACGGGCATCATCGTGCGCGAGACCGTGCCGGACTGGGTACCTCTGACGGCGCACGAAACCGTCATGGTTGATCTAACACCGGAAGCCCTGCAAAACCGCATGAAGCGGGGAGACGTGTACAGCAGCGACAAGGTTGAGCGTTCACTGAAGAATTTCTTTCGGCGCGGGAACTTGATTGCTTTGCGCGAGTTGGCCCTGCGCCAAGTAGCCGAGCAGGTCGATCGCAGCCTCGAATCGTATATGGAAGCGAAAGACATCCGCAAAAACTGGGGTGTACGTGAGCGTATGGCGGTGTGCATTTCCTCCAATCCCGCGGGCCAATATCTCATCGCTCGCGGGGCAAGAATGGCGCGGCGCATGGACGCAGAATTGTACGTGATTCACGTGGACCGTGAGTTCGGCCCAAAAGAGTCCAATCAGAACGCGTTGGCAGCGAACCTGCGGTTCGCGGAAAGTCTCGGCGCAAATGTGGTCCGCCTGAAGGGGAAAAGCGTGGCGGACGCCGTGGCTGAGTTTGTTCGCTCCAAGCACATCACGCAGGTGATTTTCGGCCGAGCCCCCGTGCATGACTGGCGCAAGTACCTGTATCTTTCAGCCGTGCACCGCTTCCTTCGTGAGTCTCCTGCCGTGGACGTCCACATCGTGACCCAAGAAGCGGAGGATTGACAATCATGTTCCGGGGGATTCTTCTCTCTCTCTTATTTGGCTTATCCCCGAATAGACCTGCTGGGCAATGTGGGAGTATACCCACTCCCAAGTTTTCCTCAGCCGTAGGAATTCTCCGTGAATTTACCTCTTAAGTGTCGTTACAATCAGATCGGGCGTTCTGATTTGCAAATGAAAAAAGTCACCATTGCCGTCGGCAGCAAGCGCGGGCCCAAGCTCAACGCCGTCAAGGAAGCGCTCGAGGCAATTTCTGGCGTCCTTGCTCACGAAGCGCAATTCGAAGTCATCGGCGTCGAAGTCGAGAGCGGTGTCAGCCACACTCCGGCGTCACGCGGCGAATTGATGCGCGGTGCCCGCCAGCGCGCGGAAGCACTGGTGGAGATGGCCCACCTGAGCGCAGCCGACTGGCAATACTTCGTGGGCCTTGAAGGTGGCCTCGACGTTATCCAGGAGAACGCACCTACGAACGAGCTGCCGGGTCATTCAGCTTTGAAGTCACGCGGACAGCGCCGTGTCTTTCTGGAAAGCTGGGCCTATGTCTCCGACGGTGCGCAAGGCCACTACGGCCGCTCGGGGAGCATTGAAATTCCGCAAGCTCTGTCTCACGCAGTTCTCGAGAATGGGGTGGAACTTTCCGTTGCCATTGATCGATTCGCTGGTGCCGTGGGCATCCGCGACGCGCAGGGCGCCTGGGGCGTGCTTTCCAACAATTTCATCACGCGTCAGGAAGCGTTTCGAGTTGCCGTGATTGCGGGATTCGCCCCATTTTATAATGCCAAGATGTATAGCGCGGCCGCCGCTGCGAATTCTCCCGTGTAGGGGTACGATAGATCGTGCCCTGTGGCTATGAATAGTTCGCCGAATACGCTCGGCAGAAGCGTGAAGAGCAGAGACTCAGATCATTCGGGATAATTTTTCTTGCCGCATACTGAGAACTGGAACTGATAACTGATTTCGGGGGAGCAATCGTGGACATCGTCAAAGGCAATATGGGCTGGATCGAAGTCGTCGTCGGCCCGATGTTTTCCGGCAAGAGCGAGGAGCTGATCCGCCGCCTGCGCCGCGCGGAAATCGCTCGCCAGCGTGTGCAAATCTTCAAGCCCGCCATCGACGCGCGCTACGCCGCCAACGAAATCGTGTCGCACTCCGGCCTTGGTATTCTTTCCGACAACGTCTTCAAAGCCGCCGAAATCATGGAAAAGCTCTCCCCGCGAACGGAAGTCGTCGGCATCGACGAAGCTCAATTCCTTGGCGACGAGGTGGTAGATGTTTGCACCAAACTCGCCAATCTCGGCAAGCGCGTTATCGTCGCCGGTCTGGACACCGATTACCGTGGCCGCCCGTTCGAACCCATGCCGCGTCTTTTGGCCATCGCCGAAGAGATCACCAAGCTGCTGGCCATCTGCGTGCGTTGCGGCAATCCCGCGGTTCACACCCAGCGGCTGGTCGATAGCGAGGAGCTGATTGTCGTCGGCGCAACGGGCGCCTACGAAGCCCGCTGCCGGCGCTGCTTCGAACCCAATCCTGCCCTTGCACAGGAAAAGAAAGAAGGCCCGCTGTTCATCGCGCGCAACCGCGCCACCTCCGCCAGCGGTAGCTGACACTCCCTCCGGCTCGGCACGCATGTTGCCGCCACTGCAGGTGGTAGTGCCTTTCCGTTGACAGCGATCGCGTTCACTGGTTGAGAAGGCCATCTTCTTCCGTCAAACTGGCTCGACTGAAAAATTCCCCGAATCGAGCTAGTTCGCAAACATGATCATCGAATCCAGAGCACCGACCCGTGTGGACTTCGCCGGAAGCACGCTCGACATTTGGCCGCTCTACCTCTTTCATCCCGGCGCAGTCACCCTGAACGCGGCCATCTCGCTCTATGCTTCGTGCTCCATTGAAACCCTTCCCGCTGGCGACAATCGCATCAGGCTCACCTCCCGCGACATCAAGCGCGAAGAAAGTTTTGCTTCCTTCTCCGCCCTCGTGCAGGCCAAGCGTTACCGTCTCCCGCTCCTCGCAGAAATCACCAAGTTCTTCCACCCTCAAGGTGGTTTCACACTCACCACGGATTCCGAAGCTCCTGCAGGTGCAGGAATCGGCGGTTCCAGCGCCATGGCCGTAGCGATTTGTGCCGCGCTTGACCGCTTCACCGGGGTAGGGAAGAGCAAGGTAGATTGGATCCATATCAGCCGCGATGCCGAAGCCATCGTCATCAATGTTCCTACTGGAACGCAGGATCACTACCCGCCGGCCTTCGGTGGCGCCGCGGCGATCGAACTCCCGCCCGGTGGCGAGCATCGCGTCGAATTGCGCGTCAATCTCGATGAACTCGAGCGCCGCGTGATGGTCTGCTATACTGGCAAGCCGCGCCAGCACGGCATCAACAATTGGGAAGTCTTCAAGGCTCAAATCGGGGGCAAGCGCACCGTGCAGAATAGCCTCGAGCGCATTTCCGAAGTCGCCCAGGAAATGCGCGTGGCCATGGAAAAACCCGATTGGCAGGAAGTTGGCCGCCTCATGCGCGAGGAATGGTCCTTCCGTAAGCGAAATCTGCCCACTATTTCGACGAAGACCATCGACCGGGTCATCGAAAACGCCCGCCGCAACGGCGCCCTAGCGGGCAAGGTCTGCGGAGCGGGTGGCGGCGGCTGCGTGGTCCTTTTGATTGAGCCTGGCGCTCGTGAACGCGTGGAAAAGGCCACTCGTGAAGCCGGCGGCGATGTTCTGCCCATGACCATTGACCGCCAGGGCGTTCAAGTGGTCTCTCGCTAAGAGATATACCTGGGATCACCGGCCGCCAGCGCAGTTCCCCTAATCCAGTACAGGTAAGGGAGAAGTGTCCCTCCCAAAGTAGGGCACCTGTTCAGCGGCGTCATTGCATCATAGAATAGGAAAAGTGGACCCTGTCGGTTCGGGGCCCTAGTGCTCATGTCGAACTGGCTAGCCTTACCTCTGGCGTTTTTGCTCTTGGCTGACGCGGACGTCCCGCGAATCAACAGCCTTCGCACGCCTGCGCAGCCGGTCCCCAGCTTTCCTTCCGACGAGGAGATTCCTCTTTTCCCAAACACCGGCGCATCCTCGGATAGCGGACAGTCTCAAAGCCAGTCTCCTTCGGGCACTCCGGGCACTCCGGGCACCCCGAAGAACACCACCCTCCAAGAGACTTCCAAACTCAATCTCATTCGTTACATATCCGGTGAATTTGCCAAGGCCGTCAAGCCCCTGCCTGCGGGCAAAGAGGGTTTCCGCTTGAACGTTGGGAAGCCGCTGCAAACCGAAATGTTGGATCGCGCCGTCGCGACGCACGGCGCAGCCGTTAGCACGGGCGATAAAGTTCAGATCACCAGGTTGGAGTTCCGCGCCCATCAGATTGTGGTCGATTTGAATGGCGGCGGGCGCGGCAAGAGGCATTGGCGCGATCACATCCAAATCGGCCTCGGTGGCCCTCCGAGGCCGTCAGTCCAGAGCACCTCATCGAAGGATCAAGGTCCTCCGGGCATGCAACCAGGGTTGGGCAGCACTCTTTTTCTTGATTTCGACAAGCCGCTGCCGGACCTCACGCCAGACGAATTGAAGCAGATCCTTTCGCCATTTTTGAATTTTGCGAAAGAGCGTTCCGCCGCCGTGCAGTGGTTCGACACCTTGCCGCCGGAAATGAAGAAGGCCATTCAGGAGCGCAAGCCCGTTGTTGGCATGGACCGCGAGGAACTCGTTGCCGCCATCGGCAAGCCCGACCACAAAGTTCGCGAGCGCGATTCCGACGGCAACGATATCGAAGACTGGATTTACGGCCAGCCACCTTCAAGGACTGTCTTCATCCGCTTCATGGGCGACCGCGTCACCTCGATCAAGCAGTTTCCGCAGTAAGACGCATTCTTCGTTCGTCATTCTCGCTGTTCCATCGCAGGCGGCCACTCCAAGACGACAATTCTTCCATCGGATTCGCGTTCCAAAGTGGGAGCATAAAGGCCTAGTTGCTGCCGTCTCCACCAGATGCCTTGTGTACGCTTCTCGTCCGGCGTCGTGAACCAGTATTGCCAGGCCACGGCGCGAACCTGCCGCGGTGGACCATGCGGGAACGGATTCCCAGCAAAAAGCAAAAGCACGTCCGCATCCCCACGAAGCAAATTCTGCTCCGTCCGCACAACGATAGGTTCCTGCCGCCACGCACTCAGCGACGCAAACCACAAATTCCAATCGAATCGTGGCTGATACGGCGCATAAATTCCTGGCGCCTTGCTTGGGTCCTGCGGCTTGTAGCGGAAGGGATACACCACCCAGTCTTTTCCGTCCTCTGAGCCCTGGAACTCGATCTCGTACCGGCCGCGCGTCATCACTGCGAAAAGGCCATAGCGATTCGCGATGCGAAACGGCTCCAGCACCGACACTGGGGTGGTCGGCAGCGGCCACGGCTTCACCATCCACACCAGTTGCGCGAGCGTCGCGTAGAAAATCCATGTAAGCATCACCGCGGTCACCGCGAGCTTCAGTGCGCAGAGTTGAACACGAAGTTTCTTCCACCAACTCTCTTCGAGAGCAGGAGCGGCAAGAGGTTTAGCCTCCTTAGTGGCCAGGTAACTGTTTTTCATGAATCCTGGCAAGAAGGGCAGCACAAACTGGTCATCGAGCAGCAAAAACCCCAGCGCCAGCATCAGGTAATTTAGGAACGTGTAGTTTGCCGAAAGGATGATGCCAATCTGCCAGGGCGTGAGAATCAGGAAGCACAAAATGCGGATGCGTCGCGGCAGGAACATCATCCATGCGAGCCCCAGTTCCAGAGCCAGCGTTCCAGCCGCCGTCGCTGAGTGGAACCAGTGCGGCAGATACTCCATGTGCCATCCGATCCACGTTGGCAGCGGTCCGTTCTGGTAATACTCATCCAGCGCCGTGAAATTCCGCCACTGCGGGTCGCCACCCATGATTTTCGCCACGCCCGATTCGAAGTAAATCCGGAAGCCTTCCCACACCAGCAGAAACAAGCTCGCGCGCGATGGCCTGCTTTCTTCACCCCACCTCGGCCGAAATCCAGCCGGTGCAAAAAACAACGCAATAAACCCCGCCTCCAGCAGCATTCCATCGGATTGATAAGCCGAAAAATCCTGCGCCGCGCTCACGAACGAAAGGAAGCACACGAAACAAACCGCCAGCATGCCGCGAGGCCACAAGTTCAATACCAGCAGCACCGAGGCAATCATCCCCACCCAGCAGATTCCGCTGAGCATGTGCTCGCTGCTCGAAAGCCACAGTAGCGTCGGGGCGTACCAGTAGCCCGCGTGCCCGAATCGTTCGGCCAATGCTTGGAGGTATTCGCCTGCGGGAAGAATTCCGTGCGGCCCAATCAACCCGCGAATTTGAAAGTTCAATGAGAAAAAGGCGGAATAATAAATCAGCCCCAGCGCCCGCAAGAAAATCCAGCGGGGAAGCAGGCCGCCCGAAGCGCCATGCTCCGGATCAAACACCCATCGCAATACGAACGCAGGTGACCAGCGGCTCATCAGCGGCCATTATAACGGCCCGATTTATCGGCGCGTTGACTTTTGTCCGCGCAGCCCATAGCATTTCTTGTTCACTCGTGGCCCTCATGTGCTCCAGTAAGGCCGCAATCTAGGACACTTCATCGGAGGAAGAATGCCTATCAAGGTTGGCATCAACGGCTTCGGCCGCATCGGGCGCAACATCATGCGCACCGCGCTCGACGACAAGGACATTCAGTTCGTCGCCGTCAACGACGTCACTGACTCCAAAACGCTCGCGCACCTTTTGAAGTACGACTCCGTTCTCGGCAATCTCCCGCACAAAGTTACGCATACTGACGACACCATTGCCGTCGAAGGGAAAAGCTTCAAGGTTTTCAAAACCAAGGATCCCGCCGAAATTAATTGGGCTTCCGTCGGCGCGGACATCGTCGTCGAGTCCACCGGGCTTTTCACCAAAGGCGTCGACGCCAAGAAGCACCTCCGCGCGCCGGTCAAAAAAGTCATCATTTCCGCTCCCGCCGATGGCCCGGATGCCACTTTCGTTCTCGGCGTGAACGACAAGACCTACAATCCCGCGGCGCACCACGTCATTTCCAACGCTTCCTGCACCACCAATTGCCTTGCTCCCGTCGCCAAGGTTCTCCAGGAAACTTTCGGCATCCACAGCGGCACCATGACCACCATCCACTCGTACACCAACGATCAGAAGCTCCTCGACCTCCCGCACAAGGATCTCCGCCGCGCGCGCGCCGCTGCCATCAATATGATTCCCAGCTCCACCGGCGCTGCTAAAGCGCTCCACCTAGTCATTCCCGAATTGAAGGGCAAGCTCGACGGCTACGCCATGCGCGTCCCCACTCCCAACGTTAGCGTTGTCGACCTCACAGTCTTTGTCGAGAAACCCGCCACGAAAGATGCCGTCAACGCTGCGCTCAAAGCTGCTGCTAATGGCCCGATGAAGGGGATTCTCGCCTACACCGAAGAAGAACTCGTCTCTGCCGACTTCAAGGGCAATTCGAATTCCTCCATCGTCGATTCCGAATACACCAAAGTCGTCGGAGACCGCTGCGTGAAAGTTCTGGCCTGGTACGACAACGAGTGGGGCTACTCCTGCCGTTGCCGCGACCTCATCAAGCTTCTGGCCTCCAAGTTCTGAGGAAAGTGGCGAGCAGTTAGGGACAAGTGACGCGCAAAGAAATCCTTGACTCGCCACTAGCCACTCGTCACTCGCCACTTCTTAAATCATGAACAAGCTCACCATCAACGACCTCGACCTTCGCGGAAAGCGCGTCTTCATCCGTGTGGACTTCAACGTCCCGCTCAAGGATGGCGTCGTCACCGACGACACCCGCATCCGCGAAACACTACCCACCCTGCGCCTCGCCATCCAAAAGGGCGCCCGCCTCGTTCTGGCTTCGCATCTCGGCCGTCCCAAAGGCGGACCGGATTTGAAATATTCCTTGTTGCCCGCCGCAAAGAAGTTTGAAGAGCTTCTCGGCAATCCCGTGGCGTTCGCGCTCGATTGTGTTGGCCCCGGCGCTGAAGGCCAGAGCAAAGCTTTGCGCGATGGGGAAGTTCTCGTTCTGGAAAACGTTCGCTTCCATCCCGAGGAAGAGAAGAACGACGAGGCCTTTTCGAAACAGCTCGCTGCCCTCTGCGATGGCCTTTTCGTCTGTGATGCCTTCGGCTCCGCGCATCGCGCGCACGCTTCCGTTGTCGGCATCACGCATTTTGTCCAGCAATCCGCCGCCGGTCTTCTCATGGAAAAGGAGCTCTCCTATCTCGGCAAAGCGGTCACCAATCCCGCACGTCCGTTCGTGGCGATTCTCGGTGGCGCAAAAGTCAGCGACAAAATCGAAGTCGTCGAGAACCTCATGAAAATCTCTGACGCTATGCTCATCGGGGGCGGCATGGCTTACACTTTTCTCAAAGCCGAGGGCCAGCCCATCGGCAAGTCACTCGTCGAAGACGACAAGCTCGACCTCGCCCGCCGCCTTCGTCAAGAAGCTCAAGAAAAAAGATTCGCCCTTCTCCTTCCTGTCGATCACGTCGTCGGCGGGGAATTCAAAGCCGACACCGCGACCCAAACGGTTTCCGTATCAGCGACGCCCGATGGCTGGATGGGCCTTGATATTGGACCGAAGACCGTCGACACGTATCGCCAGAAAATCGCTTCGGCTAAGACCATCGTCTGGAACGGCCCCATGGGCGTATTCGAAATGCCTGCCTTTGCCAAGGGCACGCTCGAAGTAGCAAAAGCCGTCGCTGCGGCCACCAGCAGCGGCGCCACCTCCATCGTCGGTGGCGGCGATTCTGTCGCCGCAGTCCATCAATCCGGCGTCGCCGGCCAGATCTCGCACATCTCTACGGGTGGCGGCGCCTCCCTCGAATTTCTTGGCGGGCGCAAACTCCCCGGCGTCGAAGCGCTCACCGACAAATGAGCGCCCCTCTTCTCTGTGAACTCTGTGTTAAATCTTTTCTTTTCCCGGAGGCCTTGACATGCGACGCCGCGTAATTGCCGGCAACTGGAAAATGTACAAGACACTCGCGGACACCCGCGCGTTTTTCTCTTCTTTTCTTCCGCTCGTTGCCGCATCAAAGCATTGCGACATCATCGTCGCCCCGCCGTTCACCGCAATCTCCACTGCGGTTGACGCCGCCGAAGGCTCCAGCGTTGCCATCGCCGGCCAAAACGTTTCCTGGAGTAAGGAAGGGGCCTTTACGGGTGAAGTTTCCGCCCCTATGCTCGCCGAAGCCGGTTGCCGCTACGTCATCATCGGCCATTCCGAACGCCGCCAGCTCTTCCGAGAGACTGACGACAACGTCGCCAAGAAGACCCTGATGGCATTGGAAACAGACCTCACCCCCATCGTCTGCCTGGGAGAAACGCAGGAGGACCGCGACGCCGGCCTGGCCGAAGCAGTTCTCAGCCGCCAATTCAACGGCGGCCCCGGCGCGTTGACCCCGGAAGAATTCTCCCGTATTCTGATTGCGTACGAACCGGTCTGGGCCATCGGCACGGGCCGCACCGCCACCCCGGAGATTGCCGCGGAAGCTCATCGTTTGCTCCGGCGTTGTGCTGGGGAGAAATTCTCCGTTCGCCATGCCTCCGCCCTCAGGATCCTCTACGGCGGCAGCGTCAAGCCTGACAATATTCAGGGGTTGATGGCGCAGGAAGAATTGGATGGCGCGCTCGTCGGCGGAGCGAGCCTTGATCCGAAGTCGTTCGCCGCGCTCGTGAATTTCAAGTAGCGCTCACGCACAGCTCGGAATTTTAGATTTCTTCATAGAAGGCAGATATGGACACTAAAACCGCGGTCAATTGGGGAATAGCGCTGTTGGTCGGCCTTGGAGTCATCACTGTTGGCTTCCGTTTCGCTGGCTGGCTGCTTACCAGTTTTTTCATTCTGAATTGTCTGGTGTTGATTATCGTCGTGCTGCTTCAGAGCGGCAAAGCGGCGGACCTGGCCGGCGCCTTCGGCGGCGCGGGTAGCCAGACGGCTTTCGGTCCGCGCGGCGCTGCCAACGTTCTTTCAAAAGCCACCACATGGTGCGCCATCATGTTTATGCTGTGCGCGATGGCCATGGTCCTGCGCACGGATAAAGCTGTTGGGCAGGGCAGTTCCATCCTTGAAAAGGTTTCGCAGCCGGCACCAAAGCCAGCACCGGCAACAACCCCGGTAGCCCCTCCCGCTACTTCTCCGGTGACGCCATCAACCTCGCAGCCTGGCACGCAGCCTGCCGCAACGACGCCATCCACGACGCCATCAACCTCACAGCCCGGCACGCAGCCCGCGTCTCAACCGCCGGCCGCTTCTCAACCAGCTCCCGCCCCGGCGAAAAAGCCATAGCGGCCTTTGTACGTGTGGCTTGGAATTTACCTCAAGGTGATACTCTGGCGATTAGGATGAACGAAGTCGAGAGGACTCGAACCTCCACGCCTTGCGGCGCTAGCACCTCAAGCTAGTGCGTCTGCCAGTTCCGCCACGACCGCGATGACTTCCATCGTAAAGGCTACGGAGGAAGCTGTCAAACCAGGGCTCGGAGGAACAGCGTGGGAAAGAAACGATTAACCATTTTCAGACTGCGAGCCTTCCGAATCTGCTTACTGCTCTCAGTAATTTTGCCTGTCGTGCCGCTCTCTTCAGCCCAATCTTCATCCGCCCTCCCCGAAAAATCCCAACCCGAGAAAGTGATCATCGATACCGACATCGGCGACGACATCGACGATGCCTTCGCCATTGCCCTGGCCCTTCGCAGCCCGGAACTCCAAATCCTCGGCATCTCCACCACTTTCGGCGACACCGAAACCCGCGCCAGGCTCCTTGACCGCCTCCTCGTCGAGGCCGGCCATCCAGAAATTTCGGTAGCAGCTGGCGTCCCTTCAGCTCCCAAAGGCACCTTCACCCAGCGCCGCTACGCCGAAGCCGGCCATTTCGCCAAGTCCTCCCATCCTGACGCCACCACCTTCCTTCTCGAACAAATTCGTCGCTACCCTGGCCAAATCACGCTCATCGCCATCGGCCCTCTCATGAACATCGGTGCCGCCATCGACAAAGATCCCTCCACCTTCCGAAATCTCAAGCGCATCATCATCATGGGTGGCTGCATCAAGCGCGGCTACGGCGACCTCGGCTTCGGTCCTCCCAAAGGCCCGCAGCCCGAATGGAACATCCTCAATGACATTCCTTCCGCCCAGAAGCTTTTTGCTGCGGGGGTGCCCCTCTTCGTCATGCCCCTCGACTCCACTCAACTGAAAATGGATGAGGTCAAGCGCGCGTTCCTCTTTAGTCAGGGCACCGCGCTCACCGACGCCCTCACTCTTCTCTATCACCAGTGGGGCCAGGAGACGCCCACACTTTTCGATCCCATGACCATCGCCTTCCTCGTGAATCCCGGCCTCTGCCCTGTCCAACCCATGCACATTCGCGTCGACGAAAAGGGTTTCACTCGCCCGGACCCCGGCCTGCCCAACGCCCCCAATCCGCCCAATGCCCAAGTCTGCCTCGATTCCAATCCCGACGCCTTCTTCCGCTTCTACCTCAACCGCGTCGCCACCCCATAGCGGTGGCATTCAGGCGCATTGCCGTTACCCTGCTAGGTGATTTATGCTCGACCCCGAGGAGCCGCCAAAATGAAAACGTTTCGCCGCACGCTCTTCTACGTCCTAGCAATAGGAGCCTGCCTCCTCGCGCCGGGTCTAGCGCGCATGGACGGTCCCGCGGTCTCCATCCTCGCAATCGGAGCACAGGCACCGGACTTCTGTCTCCCTGGAATCGACGGCCAAACGCACTGCCTGAAGGAGTACGCCGAGAGCAAAGTCCTGGTGTTAGTCTTCACCTGCAATCACTGCCCCACGGCGCAGCTCTACGAACAGCGCATCCGCCAACTCGCCGCTGATTACAAAGACAAAGGTGTGACTCTCGTGGCCATTGAGCCGAACAATCCCAACGCGGTGCGCCTCGACGAGATGGGCTACACCGATGTAGGCGACTCCTTCGACGACATGAAGGTTCGCGCCGCCTACCGCGAGTTCAATTTTCCTTACTTGTACGACGGCGAAACGCAAAGCGTTTCCCGCGCTTATGGTCCCTCCGCCACCCCGCATCTGTTCATTTTTGATGCGCAACGCAAGCTCCGCTACCAGGGACGGGTGGATAACAATCCGCGCGAACCGCTCGTAACGACCCACGACGCGCACGATGCCATCGACGCACTCCTGGCGGGGAAACCTGTTGCCGTGCCCAAGACTCCCGCCGTGGGTTGCTCCACCAAATGGATGTACAAAGAAGAAGGCCGCAAGAAAGAGCTGGAGCAAATCGAGAGCAAGCCCGTCACCGTAGAGCCGGTGGACGCAGCCGCTCTTCAGGCGCTGCGCAAAAACGCCACCAACAAACTAGTCCTCGTGAATTTCTGGGCTACCTGGTGCGCCCCCTGCGTGCAGGAGATGCCCGAAATCCAGACCATGTACCGGATGTACGGCCATCGGACTTTCGAAGTCGTCACCGTCAGCATCAATTATCCCGACGAAAAAGCCGGCGTCCTGGCCGCCTTGACGAAGCTGCATGCCGCCACTCGCAATTTCATTCTTGGTTCCACGGACATCTATCCGCTCCTCGAAGCCTTTAATTCAGATTGGAACGCCGCCGTACCGTATTCCATGTTGATTCGCCCCAGCGGCGAAGTCGTCTACGAGCATCAAGGCACAATCAATCCCCTCGCGATGCGTCGGCGCATCATCGCCAACATTCCCGATGACGACTACAAAGGCCACCAGGCCTACTGGCAAACGAAAATGCAAGAGGAAGCAAAGAACTGAGGACTAGCAAGTTTCGCGCTGTTCCACATTGAAACATTTTCAGCCCGCTCACCGCCAGCGAACTCAAAATCCGTCCCCATTTTCTTAGAAACTTCCAATCTCTCAGAATCCTTTAATCCTCGCGGTAATCGCACTTACGAGCAACTATATCAATTGAGCGCCCGATGCCCCTTCTAATCAGATGACCCACCGAACCATCCGCCGAAACGGAGGAAAATGAGAATTCGATTTCTTTTGGCCATCCTGCTTCTTACCACATGTAACCCTGCAGCGAAGGGGCGCCCTTCCCACAACAAAGACAATCTGCTTCACGCGCCAACGTTTGCCGTAGATTTCGAAAACGAAAATGCGAAGCCGTTTGAACTGCTTCTCCTTCTTGGGGCTATGGCGTTCCCAATGACTCTTATCTGTTCCTATGAGCTTTGCCGGTCAGCACGTGTGCGACAGCTCCATCCAGTCGGAAGCTTCTTTCCTCTCCGTGCCGTGAACGGTTCTCGAACGAGCCATGACATTGGTTTTTTTCATTGCGTGGACCTAAAGAGAATTCCCTGATCAGGCCTGCCTGGACGTAAACACGGTTCTCCCGGTAGCGCTGGCATGTTGCCGGGCGCTCATGATGTCTCTCTCACGATAAAGATAACGGTGCCAGCCTCACCTCGAACTCAATTTGAACTTCATCTTTGGCGCGGATGCCCGCTTTTCCGGGAGGCTTGATCCCGAAGTCCGTCAACTTCACAATGGCCTTGCCGGTGTAACGGCCGTCCTTCAGCGTCACTTGCACCGTAACCGGTCGCGTCTGCCCCCGCAGCGTCAGGTTCCCTCGCAGTGTCCACTGTCCCTGCCCGGCCGCTTCCGCGCCGGTAGACTTGAAAACAATCTCCGGATGCCCCTGGCCATCAAGCACTTCCGGCCCCAGCATGATTTTTTGCACTTCCGTGCGATCTTTCTCGGATTCGCCAGGGTCGATCACTCGCAGCGCCCGCACATCCACGTGCACTTCAACCGCGGGTTGCGGGCCGGTGTCCGCCGTTCCGCTTTCAATCCGCGCGCTCACTTCGTGTTCGTGTCCCAGCCCGGAGAATATCCCCGTCTTTCCAACGTGGATCGTTAGCGTGGACTTCTGCGTATCGATGTTATGTTGTTGCGCGCACACGCCCACAGCGCCTGCCAAGCTCACTGCCGCCAGGAATACGCTTCGCCTCATCGCCCACCCCTCAAAGGAATAGTTTCTCTCTCTCGACAAATTGAGTCCAATCCGTCGGGGAATCAGATCGGTCCACGATGGCTGCGCAGCAGTAACGCTGAGGCAAGGAATGCCGGCCCTCATCCTCTCGAGCATTCCGCGTGGCAGTGAAGTCTCTCCTCCACTGGTCCGTCGGCGTTGTACAGCGGGGCTAGATAGATTCCGTGGCGGGCCGCGAGGGTCTCCATCTCTTCGACCCGGGCCGGAGTGATGAATCCTCTTCCCTGAGAGAAGGGCTCGAACCGGCCCTCGAGAGCAAGAGCCATGCCTTCGAGCAGGCATCCATGAACCACATCGGGGAACGGATGCCGGTTCAGAATTCCATGAAAATCCGGCGCGAATCTCATTCCGCCAGTGATCTGTCCCAGACCTCCGAAGAAAACTTTGGCGCCAAGCATCTCCCCCCTTGGAGACAAGTTCTTCGGGTAGCCTGCATCGCAAACGATTGCGTCGGGCGCGATGCGGCCCAAGAGAAGCGAAGGGGACGCCAGACTCGCCGCGCAGATCACGACATCGGCCTCTGCAGAGAATCGCTGGAGATCCGTCGCGATCTCCACCTGAACTCCATCGGCTTCCAATTCGGCGGCGAGCCTGCCCAGCCTCTCCATGTTGCGAGCGCTGAGCAGCACGCGCCTTACGATAGGCGCCAAACAGCGGGCGGAGCCGGAACCCACATCTCCTGTTGCTCCAACGATGAGCAGCGTTGATCTGCGGAGGTCCCGGCCCTGCAGCCCGCATATCTTCTGGATGCCTTGAACGATGAAAGCAACTGTCAACGTATTGCCTGTCGTGAAGACCGTATCGTGTCTTTCCGGAAGCTGATCGAAGTTGCCCTCGATCAGAATGGAGCTGAATCCGCCGAGACTCACGATCTTCGCTCCAGCCTTGATCGCGCAGGCCGCCGCCGCTCGAACGCGGGCGATGTTCTCGTGCACATAGGCGGCTTCCAGACGGTCGGGAGGAATGAAGGAGTCGATGTAGAGGCCGCAGGCCTTCGCGCCTCCGCTCTTTGTGCGAAGGATCGATCCCACGTCGACATGGCAGACTGCTCTAGGCGGAATCCATGGATCCGGCAGCGGCGTACGCTTCGGTCCGCGCAGGACAGCGAGCACGTCCGCAGCCGCTCTCCAACTCTCCTGATGCCCGATCAGAGCGAAATCGACCTCGGTAGTACGCCCTCGGCTTGCTACACCGGCAACTGAGTCACCCATGTGAGTGTTACCTCTCCAGGAATCCCGAGCATGTCTAGCGTCTTCAAATACTGTTGCAGCGAAGCTCCGCGAAGCTCGGCTGCTGACAAGTTGACGTCGAACAGTGATGGCTTCACACAGCTGGCGTGGCACACTTCGCAATGTCCATCCTTACATTCCTTCGCCAGCATCTGCGCGAGAGTGGTCATCACATCCAGATGCAGCCGGTAGACCTTATCGTCGAAGCGCTGTACGTCCCGGGCTCGCTCCGCTCTGAGAATCGACATGGCGTGATCGACGTGATCTTCTTCCTCTGCTGCAATGCGAGCAAAGGTTTGGCCTAGGCTCCCCGGCGCCACCTTCCCAACGCGTGAATAACTTGCGACCGCGAAGGATTCCAGCATGATCTCCTGGACGATCAGGCAAGCAATAAAGTCACGCTCTGCGATGCAGCGCAGGAACGTGTCGCGGAGCCGCTTCCAATGCTTGGCGTCGACGTTATTGGCGACCTCCACTCCAATCTTGCGGCCCTCGGCGGCGAAGGCTGCGGCATGTCCCCGTTCCCCCTCCGCATGCTCCAATGCGTCGGCTACTTCTGCGAGATCGTCACAGATCTCCGCTAAGGAGGTGTAGTTCATCGCGGCGAGCAGTTCGCCGGTCATCGCCTGTGCCAGGATGTCCTGCCAGATCGGAGCACTGGCTGAGGGAGCAGTACATTCCATCGGTGAGCAGTTAACATCAATAAGTGGTTCCATGCGTCCTCCTGAACATCGAATTAAACATTACGACTTTATTCGTACTCATTTCTTCTTACGCGAAGCATTGAATAAAGATTGCATGCCAATCAAATCGGCTCCCGATACCGCCGTAGCCGCACCGCTGCGGCGAGGAATATCGCGGCGACTGCCAGCCCTACCCACAGACCCGGCGTGCTGAAAAATTGCGCCGGAGTGAGCGCTGACAGCATGTCCATTAGGGTTCCACTCCGCACTGCGGTGGAAGGCTGCGGTCCGCTCAAGCGGTACAGCAGCATGGCGAGGAAATGCGAAGTTCTGAACGCAATCTTCTCCACTCCCCAGATCACGAACGGGGGTAAGAACGCCCACATAAATGGCGCGCGTGGTGCCCAAGCTGAAATCAGCAGCAACCAGCCGTAGATGGGCGTTCTTACCCCCGTTCGTGATCTGGGGAGTGGAGAAGATTGCGTTCAGAACTTCGCATTTCCTCGCCA